>Ga0207707_10000287_pt1 | contig 53641 bp, 54 predicted proteins | sample KBSC83BmetaG_FD_184336 | JGI IMG/M metagenome (GOLD analysis project Ga0207707, IMG submission 184336) | Corn rhizosphere microbial communities from Kellogg Biological Station, Michigan, USA - KBS C8-3B metaG (SPAdes) (version 2) | ecosystem: Host-associated > Plants > Roots > Rhizosphere ... | reverse complement strand
CCCGGTCGCCGACAACAGTACCGACGCAGGGCGTGCGCAGAACCGCCGCGTAGATCTGGTGAAAAAATAGCAAAGGGGAAACACCGTGACCAAGAGGCGTCCCGACCTTCTCGAGACCTCATTTCCTGTGGTGGCAGTGCTGGGGTTTCTGGCGGCCACCTCCGGCGGTGCGAGGGCCGCCGATACCAAGTCGCGAGCGCCGGCGGAGGCCGGTTGGCAGAAGGTCCTTGCCCGCAAAGGCGGTTGTGCCATGTCGGTGCCGGCGGACTGGAAGGTCGATCCGTTGATCAAGGGGTCGGCCGGGCTCGCTGACAACTCCGCGAGCGCCGTGGTCAGCCTGGCCGATTCGGTCAATACCCTGGCAGAGGTCAAGCCGGTCATGCAGGGCATGTTCAAGCCAACGAAGACTTTCGAGGACAGCGCACACCGCCTCTGGTACGAGTATCAGAACGCGGGAGGGCCCCACTGGTACGTGGGTGTGCCGGTCAAGGGCGGAATCTGCGGTGCGCAGATTTCGTTCAAGGCGGGCAAGGAAGAGGTGGCCAGAAAGGTGGCCGCCTCGGTCGGGCCCGGCTGAGCCCCCGCGATGCCCTCACGAGCGACGCATTCGTTGGGGGGCGTGAGATCCGCTGGCCATTGCGCAAGGTGTCTATCCGCCTTCGAGCGGAGCCGGGCTTTGCTCGACCGGGCGCAGCATGCGAGGCCGCTCCGGCCGCGGCTCGATTTGCACCGGGCAGGCGAATCGATAGCCAAAACCGTGCACGGTACGTATCAACAGGCGATCCTCATCACCCAGCACGGCGCGGAGCCGATTGATGGTGGTCGTCAACACGGTGTCGGAGATCACGCGCCGCGGCCAGCAGGTCGCGGCCAGCTCGTCTTTTGTGACGAGATCTCCTGCCCGCACCAGAAGATGCAGCAGGACCAGCATGGGCTTGCGGTGCAGATGCACCGGCTGACCGTTCACCTGCAGATCCAGTGCGCCCTCGTCGAGCACGCTGCGGCCAAATCGCCAGATGTGTTTCTGTCGGGATTGATACTGGAGGCTCATGTCGGGGCACAACGGTAGCTGTTCCGGATAGAACGCTAGCTGTGCCGCCGCGGCAGCTGCCCCCTCAAATTTGAGGGGTTCTGGTCGGCCGTCTACTGGGTAATGTGCCGAATGCCCGTGCCCCCGCTCAGGAGGGTACGCAACAGCTCTTCGCGATTGCCCACTCCGAGCCGCGCAAACGCCTCGCGTGCGTAGCCGATGACGGTGGGAACCTTCAGACTCATTGCCCGAGCGGCTTCCCGGTAGGTGAGGCCGCGCAACAGACACAGGCACACCTCGAGGTGCTTCGGGGCCAGGGGCCAGCCGTCCGCATGACTCAGGAGCGTAGCGGCAATGGGAGAGCGCAGGCGCACGCTGATGCCGACATGACCGCTCTCTTGCGGGTGCAGCTCGTAGGCGCGCAGCGTGAATTGACCCCATGAGTTGACGACGGTACGCGTTGGCGTCGGCCCCTGAGGGTCCAGCAGGTCCCGCAGGAGACCCTGCAGGAGCTGACGCACGGCCGGCGCGTTGAACGGCGCACGTACATCGAGTGGACCGTTCTCGGCACTTACCCAGTGAAGCAGGAACGAGGCGCGCGAACTCCAGTGCAGGACCCGCGCGCGCCGGTCCATGACGACGATTCCTTCTTCGCCATCATTCGCGTATGTCTCAGCCGGTCGGCTCGGCGCCTCGAATGAGTGCCGGAGGTACGAGGCAACGCGTGCGAGCCCGCGCCCCTCGATCTCCGAGAAACCGGGGTCGGCCGGTGCGCGGAACAGCATCAGTGCCCCGCCGCCTCGCGTCCTCACCGGCGCGACCAGCCCCCACTTGATCCGCATGGGGACGTACACTTCGTTGAAGTACTCGGACTCCAGGAAGCGTTTGCCGAGAGCGGCGGAGTTCGACACCGCGGGGCCTGAAGACATTCCATCCTGGAGCCGAATCCCGACCTGCCCCTCCTCCTGCGTGTTGCAGTAGTGATCGAGGTAGCGCTGGTAGAGCCCCGCGACCTCCGGGGCATCCGCGTAGACCGCCGCCGGCTGCAGCTGCTCGTTCACGAACAGGAAGCTCGACCACGAGTTGGGGATCCAGCGCCGCACGATGGCGGTGGCAGCCGGCACCACGGCCTGGGGGGCAAGCGCCTGGGTACACAGCAGTCGGATCTCGGACAGGGCGCGAGTGGGCGTCGTTCTTATCATTGTGCCTGCGAAGGTTCTCCCGAGGCGTAACGATATCACGGCCGACCGAAGGGATTAATTTCCTCGCAAGCAATTGACTATTAAGGATATTTATCCTGGGTGACCACGGCCGAAGCGCTTGCGGCGACACTCCCTGAAGCGCTCGGTCAGCGAGCTGTAGACCGCCGCATCCGTCGGTCCCACTCCAATCCATTCCAGCGTCAGCGCGTTCAGGGGCTCATCCCCGCCCCCCGAGCGATCATTGCCCACGCCTTGGCCCATCGTCTGTATCAACCGTTGAACCTGATATTCGCGACGCAATGCCTGGTCTTCCGCGGGAGTGGGAAGCTCCAGGGCGATTTCAGCGCGGATACACAGCCTGCGCAGCGCGGTTTCGTTAGCTGCCACGTCACCGGCGTCCGCTCTATCCAACTCCTTCTTCAGAGCATCCAGTGCCCCCTTGGGCCAACGGCTGCCTGATGAAATCGCTTCCTCGGCGGCACGGCGCAGGTCATCACGCTGGGCGGCGTCCGCATTGCTCGCAACGGACAACCTGTACGCTCGCACCCGATCTGCCGCATCGAGCAGTTCCATCCAGCTCCGCTCCGCGTCGCGGGCCTTCTGCTCGGCGGCCGCCGTTTCGCAACGTTCCACCGCACGCTCGAACCTGCGATGCAGCTCGTGCGCATTTGCCTTAGGCAGCTCGCCGAGCGCTTCAAAGTCAGTTCGCAGCTGCGGTAGTCGAGCGGCGGCTGCCAGCAGCTCCGCTCCCGCCACAGAGCCAAGCCCCTCAACCGTTTCGCACAACGCGATGGCCGCGGTCTTGTTGGCTTCGAGACTGGCACTGTAATCGGCCGACTGCTGCCGGCGCCTTTCGAACACCGCATCGCACTGTTCCCGGAACTCCGACCACAGTTGCTCGCTCTGCTCACGCGGCGTCAAACCGATTCCCTTCCACTTGCGCTGCAGCTCCTTGACCTCTTCGATCGCCTGCCGGCTCTCCTGAATCTCCGACAGCTGCCGGGCGCTCTCGATCAGCCGCCTCTTTTCTTTCACATTGTAGGCGTACTCAGCGTCGAGACGGTTCTGCAGGCTTGCCGTTACAGTGTCGAAAGTCTCCTGCAACGCCTTGCCCGCTCTACGATCCACGCGCCAGTGTCGCCGCCATTCCTGTTTGGACTCCCGCAGGGCCCGGACGATGAGCGGCCAGTCCGGTTGATTCCAGTCATGCTGCGACTCCAGAGCAGCCAAGCGTTGCAGCAGTGCTGCGCGGCGCTGGAGGTTCTCCTGCCGCAGCGACGCCTGGGCCTCGAAATACTCGCGGCAAGGCTGATAGGCGCTCTGCGCGGCGTCCCGGAATCGCTGCCACTCCGCTTCGACGGACTCGCCGGCGCCCCTGTTCAGGGTTCGCCATTGCTCCTGCAGGTCGCGGATGCGCTCGGCCAACACGGGAGGCTCGAGCGTCGCGCCGACCAGCGACTCCATTTCCGCAATCAACTCGGCGCGCTTGGGTGTGACCGAAAAACTCTTCCAATCCTTGAGCGCCTCCAGCTGCTCGTCGAGCTGACGGAGCTGGTTGGACAAGTACGTCGGCAACGGAGGCGCCGTTGCGAGCTTCTCCTCGAGCGCGCGTCTGATGCCTGCGGTTCGGCCAGTGCTGCCTTCGCGGAGGGCGCCGAGCGCCTGGCGAATCAAGCCGCCAATCTGCCTGAGAGCGAGTGCCTCAGCCTCGCGTTTCTCAGCTTGCGCCTTGCGCTCCGCGGCCTCGATGCCGGCGCGTTCGGCGGCGGCCTCCGCAGCCGCTCTTGCCGCAACCTCACGGGCATGCTGAGCTTCAGAGGCGGCATTGGCAGCCGACAGCTCGCGCGCTGCTTGCTCCTCCAGTTCCCGACGGTGCTGCGCGATGACATCCCGCGAGCGGTCGATCGCTTCCTGCACCTCCGCCGCCAATGGCGGCCCCGCCTCTGAAGCGATCGTTTTCCAGCGGTTCTCGAGCTGCTCCAGAGTCGGCGCGTACAGCGCGTCATAACCGCGACGGCTGTGGCGTTCGAGAGCTGCCGAGACCGCGCTCATTTCGGTCTGCAGCTGCTCCTGCTGGCGCGCCTGTTCGAGCAGCACATCGCGCTTGTGCGTGAGAATCTTGTATACGCTCTTGTCGCTTCCGCCGCGCACGTCTCGGATCAGCTGCCGCAGCTGTACCGGGTCTTCGATTGCCTGCGCCGCCGTCTGCCGGATTTTCGTGGAGGTCCCCTCGATCACGAATTTCCCGACGGTTTCGTAATCGCCGCTCCCGATCGCGGCCTCGAGGTCTTGCTCTTCTTTGGCCGCCAGCAGCTTGCGGTCAGGAGCGCCGCTTGGCGCGTCGGGCTGTGTTGAAGAGGCGACCGGCGCAGTGGTCGGCAGGTCCGATGCGGCACGAGACGGCGGCGCTTTGCGAAACAAGCGCGAAAACAACGACATGGATTGACCCCGAAATCTGCTCCTCGAATTGCCTGATTTTAGCGGTTCGCGGCGGGAAGTCTGCAGGGTTCACCCGCGTAGAGGAAACCGTAGGCTGGACGCGGTTTCACACCCCTGGCTTCCGCACTCCGTAGCGAAGCGCCACTATGCCGTTCCTGTACGCCATCGACTCCAGAAGGTGCAGGGGGACGTCCCGGTCGAGGCCCGCGAAAAATTGAGGCCATCACCCATCACGATCGGCAGGATCGAATAGCCCACCTCGTCGGCCAGTCCGAGGCGCAGGCCGGTAGCCGCCGGTGAGCTGCGTGGTGTGACCGACGTCCAGGCACTCAGCCGGTCAATTGAGGCTACGCTTTGCGGATCCTTTCTGGGTTGGGCGCTATCGGCGAGCAGGTTTGCTGCGGCGTTTCGGTGAGTCACCGTGCCGTCGTGCCGTCCCTTTGCGCTCCTGTGCGCGCGGTGAGCCATTGGAGCGCGGATGCCGCGCGTAAGGCCCGGGTTTGGTGTCGGCGCGGCTGATACGCAAGTCGACTCCGCGCACACGCACCGCTCGGAGGTTCTCGAGAGTTTCTTGCGGCATGCCGACGGGAAGATCGACGAAACTGTGATCTCCGCGGATGTCGATGTGTCCTATGTCGCGGCCGTCCAGGCCGGCCTCGTTCGCGATGGCGCCGACGATGTTTCCAGGTTGCACTCCGTGCGCATGGCCGACTTCGATGCGGAATGTGTCGAGCTGCGGGCCGTCCTTGGAGCGGCGAGGCGGTCGCCGCTCACGCCGTGGCCCGGAGTCGCTTGCAGCGGTCCGGCTCGTATTTTCGTGCGCGTGATGGAGCGGCTCCCGCGGGGAGCCTTCCCGCGCCGAGCCCGCTTTGGGCGTCAACAGAAATGGTGCCGGACCTTGAAGCAGGCTGGCCAGCGCCGCCGCGACTTCGACGGCTGGAATGTTCTGCTCGCGCTCGATCTGCTCGATGAGCGGCTGGAACGCCTTGCCTTCGCCGCTTTGCACCGCGTCGGCGATGGATGTCTTGAACTTGAGGATGCGCTGCCCGTTGACCTCCTCGACGCCGGGCAGCTGCATCTGCTCGATGGACTGTTTGGTAGCTCGCTCGATGATACGCAACATGTGAAGTTCGCGCGGCGCGACGAACAAAATCGCCTCGCCGCTGCGTCCGGCTCGGCCGGTGCGACCGATCCGGTGAACATAGGTCTCCGAGTCGTAGGGAATGTCATAGTTGACGACGTGGGAGATTCGCTCAACGTCAAGTCCCCGTGCAGCGACGTCGGTGGCGACTACGATGTCGAGTTGTCCCTCCTTGAGGCGGGCGACGGTGCGTTCGCGCCGCTGCTGAGGAATGTCACCACTCAACGCGGCGACATTGAAGCCACGCGCCTCGAGTCGTTCGGCGAGCTCGGTCGTTTCGAGTTTCGTCCGTACGAATATCAGCATGGCTTCGAAGCGTTCTGCTTCCAGGACCCGGGTGAGCGCATCCAGCTTGTGCAAGCCGCTTACGAGCCAGTAGCGTTGCCGAATCTTCGGTTGCGTGCTCGCGCGATTCTGAATCGTGATCTGTGCCGGCTCGCGCATGTGTTTGTGCGCGATTCGGCGGATCGCGGCGGGTAGGGTGGCTGAGAACAGGGCGATCTGCCGTTGCGGTGGCGCTCGCTCCAGGATCCATTCGATGGCGTCGACGAAACCCATCTGCAGCATCTCGTCACCTTCGTCGAGCACGATGAATCGCAGGGTGTCGAGCTTGAGCGCGCCCCGACTCATGTGGTCCATGACTCGCCCGGGCGTGCCCACGACTACATGCGCACCGCGCTTGAGGCCCTTGAGCTGCGGGATGTAGCTCTGGCCGCCGTAGATCGGCAGGACATGGAAGCCTTTCAAATGCGCGGCATAACGCTGAAAGGCCTCCGCAACCTGGATGGCGAGCTCGCGAGTCGGTACGAGCACGAGGGCCTGCAGGCTGGCCTGCCGCAGGTCGATACGCGAGAGGACCGGCAGCGCGAAGGCCGCTGTTTTGCCGGTGCCGGTCTGCGCCTGCCCCAGCAGGTCGGAACCGGATAGAAGCAAAGGTATGGTCTGAGCCTGGATCGGGGAGGGCGTTTCATAGCCTACTGCCGCCAGTGCTTCGAGAAGCGGTGGGCTCAGGCCCAACTCGCGAAAACCAGGCGCTCGCGGTTCATCGCTCATCCGGATTACCCGACCTGTCGTTCCCGGCCGACGTGCCGGCGGATCGCCTCTTCCCGGGCGTCGTCGATCACCTGCATGACGCTGCCGGGGTTGACCGGAGCCTCTGCACGGAGGACGGCCCCCGTCAGGGAGCTGTCCGGGTGCAGCTCACCCTGCTCGTAGAGTGCCCACATCTCGCGCGCGAATTCGGTTTGCAGCAACTCAGGTGCAAACCGCCCGAGCGTTGCTCTGATGTTGTTGACGTCCCGCTCGAGCATGGCGAAGGCCGCGTTATTGCCGGCGGCGTTGACGACCTGAGGCAGGTCGATGATGACGGGCCCATCTGCGGCGAGGAGGATGTTGAATTCCGAGAGGTCTCCGTGGATGAGCCCGAGGCTCAGCATGCGAACAACCTGACGCATGAGAAAGTCGTGATATTCGCGTGCGGCATTCGCCGTGAGCTCCACTTCGCCGAGCCGAGGCGCCGGATATCCCGATGCGTCCGTGACGAGCTCCATAATCAACACGTCATTGAAGTACCCGAGGGGCCGTGGGACCCGCACGTCGGCCGCCACGAGTCGGTAGAGCGCATCGACCTCGGCGTTCTTCCAATGGTGCTCTTGTTCTCTGCGTCCGAACCGGGTGCTCCGCGTCATGGCGCGGGTTTCGCGGCTGCCACGGACTTTACGCCCCTCCTGGTACTGGGCGCGCCTTTGGAAGCTGCGCTGCGCCATGTCCCGATAGACCTTTGCGCAGCGCAGGTGGGTTCCCGAACGCACCACGTAGACGGTCGCTTCCTTGCCGCTCTTCAGTGAACGCACGACTTCATCGATGACGCCGTCGTCGATCAACGGCTGTAGGCCTTTGGGAACTTTCATTGTCTCCGTGGGCGCGGTCTTTTGGGCCCGCGAAGCTGAGGATTGGCACGGACGCGCAGCGAGCGCGCCCAGGATTCAAACCCTGGTAATGTAGCATGCCGCGATGGAGAATACCTTTTCATGAACGCCCAGCTCGAGCAGGTCGAGACCAAGATCGCCTTCCTGGAGCGCGCCAATGCTGAATTGAGCGACGTCGTCTTTCGGCAGCAGCGGGAGATCGAGGCTCTGCGGGCGCAGCTAGGCGCGCTGGCCGCCCGGGTCGACGCGGCGCACTCGGACACCGGCGTGGGCACGCCGGAAGAGGAGCGACCGCCCCACTACTGATGGCACAGGAGCGGTGGTGCCACAGTTGCTCAGTGAGGCCTTGGTGTACACGCCAGGCTCCCTGCTCGTGAGCGCCGACGATGACATGCGCCCATACGTGCTGATGGAGCACAGCCCGGAATCTCTCGAACCGGAGGAGATCTGTCGCGGGAGGCTGCACAGAGCGCCTCGACGACTTGCATCAGAGCCAGGCCAAGGCTTGGACCGCGCCGCGGTCCGCGCGTGCCGATAAGGCGAGCGAGAGTCTGTCCTAATTTGATTTAGACGCACAGCAGTCAATCGTCCTTGCAACCGCCGGACATCAGGAAGAGAGTCGCAATGAGAGAGTGGGCGACTCCCGGGAGAACTGACATGGCGTTCTCAGACGGAATCTCACAAGCAAGCGATCGAACCGTCGCCTCGGCACATGTCCGGGGAGACGTCGCATGGGGCGTGCTGCTCATTATCATCGGCGCCGTGGCGGTGATGATGCCTGCGATTGCAGCGCTCGCGACCGCTTTGGCGCTCGGCTGGCTTCTCATCGTAGGGGGGGTGTGTGAGTTGGCCTACGCGGTGCAAACACGCGGCAGGGGCGGATTTGGGTGGAAACTCACCTCTGGCATTCTGACTTTTGTGCTCGGGATTGCCATCGTTGCGTTCCCGGTCGGAGGTGCGCTGTCGCTCGGGCTGCTTGTCGGCGCCTGTTTGTTTGTCGGAGGTATCGCGCGGACAGCGTTGGCATTCCACCTCAAACCGCTGCGTGGCTGGGGTTGGGTTCTGTTCGACGGCTTGTTGTCGATTGTCCTCGGCCTTGTCATCGGTATCGGCTGGCCCGCGAACTCGCTGCTCGTCATTGGCGTGCTGACGGGCGTCTGGCTGATCTCAACAGGCGTTTGGCGCATCGCCCTGCGTGGGCACTGGCGTGCTTATACTTGACAAGGTTGGATCTGCACCTCCAAGGGTGCTAGGCGCGCTCGCATGAGCGGCTGTGAGCGCGGCGTTTATGTCGATGGCGGGAACCTCTGAGATCAGTGCGCTCGTTCTGGTTTGCGGCAATGTGTTCGCTGGGATTTCCGACGCCCTGACAGGTCCGGCTGAGATTCTGATTAGAGGCAACCAGATTGCGGCGATCGAACGCTCGGTGGGACGGCCGCCGGGTGCCCGGGTGCCCGGGTGATCGATCTTTCTGATCGGACCGTGAGTCCCGGTTTCATCCACACTCACGTTCACTTCACGATGGATGCCTCTAACCTTCCGCTGCAAACGCTCCAGTCTTCGGTAGCCAAGGCACTCACGGGGCTCAGTATTGCCCGGGAGTCCGGTCAGCGCACTCAAGTCTGCGACAAGCGTTGCCGCGGAGCTGCTGGGGTGTGCCGATCGAGGTGCGCTCACCCAGATAAACTCGCCGACATCGTCGCGATGCCTGGGCACCCCGTCGACGACATCGCTGTGACCGCTAAGGTCGATTTCGTGATGAAGGACGGAGTCGTCCATCGAGCTGCGACTTCTACGCTCGCGGGTCCTTGTCGGTATGGGCGACCGGCTGCATTAGAAAAAAACGCAAAGTGGAGCCGCATATTGCGAATAGTTAATAAGTAACGCTTGGAGTACAACAGGTCCCGAGAAGTGCAGTGAAAGACCCAGGGTTAACGAATAGGAGCCTGTCGGAATTGAAAGCGCGTGCACTGATGACGAAAATTGAACGCGAGAGATATGAGCGATTCCTGGCCGCGGCCGATGAAAGACTCGCTCGCGAGAGCGAGCATCTGGTTCTGCTGCGAGATCGAATCAACCTCGCAACTGTCATTGAAGGCGGCACAGCGCCTAAGGGTTTGGCAGTCATGTACTCACAAGTGCGAGTCCGCAATCTTGCTTCTGGGAGGGCACACATTCAGACGGTGTCACTGCCCACGGACGCAGAGATACAGACGAGCCGCGCGCTGTCTTCGTGGGCGGGCCCGCTGCTCCTGGGTGCTCGGGAAGGGGACGAGGTTCAGTGGCTCAACGCAGGAACGCTCGAGCAACTGCGCATTGAGGAGGTGTTGTATCAACCCGGGCTCGCTGAGCCCTCTTCGGGGTCACCGCGGAAGGCAGACGGCGACGAATCAGTGGGGTCGGCCCCGTGCGTGTAAACAAGCGCTCCCGAGGGCAGGAGCAAGCGCCGCGGGACATCGGCGGCCGTGCGGTAGTGTGTACAAGCTAAGCTCGTACCGTTGTCGCCCATGGAACGGCTATGGTGACTTGGCGCCGGGCTGAGTGCCGTAAGTCGGCGTGTGCGCAAACTGCGTGGGCACGTCCCACATGCGCGCCGCATACCATACCGCCCACGCGAGGATGAAAAGCGACATCACCCAGACCCAGACAGGAATTGACGAGCGCGCCTCCGCCCGGCGTGGGTCGAACGGGTCGTCGGTGCTGAAAGCATCGATGGTGAAGTGAACTTTGCCGCGACGCGTTGAATTTGGCTGCAGGCCGGAAACCACGATGCCCGGCCCGTTATGCACTCGAAAGCGAATATCCTCGACGCCTTCGCGCCCGTTTTGGTCCTGAGCACGAATCGTGAGCCGGTGCGGACCATCCTCGAGCGTACGGGTATCGAGCGCAATCTCGGTGGGCAATTCCTGGTCGATGATGGGCTGCGGATGCTCATCCAGATAGACCCGAACGCGCGGCTTGTCCACGGCAGCACCTCGTATTGGCGATCGTCACTTCAGAATGTCGTACTTGGGGTGGCGCCGGTCAGACTCGCCCGGATGAAGCAACATCCGGAACATGGTGACGAAGCAGGCCACCGTGATCGTGCCGGCCAGGGCGACGATGATCACGTTGCCCCAGAACGGGCCGCTCAAATGCTCATGCATGGCGCGTCTCCTTCAATTGCCTTTGGCGCGTTCCGCAGCCACTTGCTCGACGGTTGCCGGCACACCATGGTTGCCCCAAGAACGACGCTCGTAGTTGATGATATTCGCAACATCCGCATCGCTGAGTATGGTGCCAAACGGCGGCATCGGGCTGGCATAGAGGATGCCGCCAATGCGCGTGCCCTGCAGTCCGTGCAGAACGACGTGAATATGCTGTGTCGGGTCGGCATCGTTGACCGCCGGGTTGCCCTTGAGTGGCGGGAACGCTCCGGGCAGGCCTTCGCCGGTGGCCTGGTGGCAAGCGGCGCAGGTCGCGGTGAACAGGGCTTGGCCCTTGGCCGCATCGTCACCACCCGTACGGGTGGGAGCCGTCGCGGATTCCGGTGCTCCGCTGCTGGCACCCGTCCCGCTGATCGACGGCGCGCCGGCGTCAGGGAACGGCGGCTGTTTCAGTGCCGACAGATAGGCTACCAGCGCCCGCGCGTCGCGTCTGGGGACGACCACGCCGTACGTTGGCGCAAAGGCCTTCGGCAATGCGACCGGCGTCACGCCAGGCGGTGCGCTATCGACGACTTCGAACATCCAGTCAAAGGCCGGCATGATCGATTGCGGCACGACCGCGCGTGGGTTGTACAGGTGGATGTACTGCCAGGTGTCACTCGGTTGGCGTGCGCCGATGTTGGTCAAATCCGGCCCCGTACGCTCAGAACCCAGGAGCTCCGGGGTCTGGTATGCAAAGTCTCCCGGCGCTGAAGGGCGGCCAAACACCTTGTCCTGCTGCAGAGGGCGCACTTGCTGGGTGTGGCAATAACTGCAACCGCTGGCCACATACACGCCACGGCCTTCCGCCTGCAGTGCCGTCAGTGGGATGACCCCGGGACCGGGCGGAGTGTTCGATAACTCGATGCCGGGCAGCACGCCCATCAGCAACGCGAGCACTGCGTAAACGAGGGTCGAGCCGCCCGCGATCAGCATCAACTTGGTCATGCCCCCGCCCCTTGCGCAGGGCCGGAGTTATCCAGCGAGGCGTTGGCGCCCGCACCAAAGATCATACGCCAGACATTCCAGGCAAAGACGGCGTGACTGAGCAACATCAGTGAGCCGCCGACACCGCGCCAGACCCAGTACGATTGCATGTCCGCCACCGATTCAATGAACGGCTTGCCGTGAATCCAGTCCAGCCCCTGAATCGTGCCGCCGACGGACAGGGAGATGATGTAGATGAAGCTCCCCACCAACGCCATCCAGAAGTGCAGCATCAGCCCGAGCTGGCTCGGCTCCTTGCCGGTCGCCAAGGGCAGCAAGGTGTATACGCCGCCCCAGATCGCAAACGTGACGAAGCCGTACATGGTCAAATGAGAATGCCCGACCGTAAAGTTGGTGAGATGCCACACCTCCTGCAAGGATCGGAACGCCTCGAAGGTGCCCTGGGTGGAGCCGATGAGATAGCCGATCACTCCGACGAAGATGAACATCAGGGGATAGGAGTGGGCCATCCCGCTCATCCGCCCGCGCATCGTCAGCAGGAAATTGGCGCTGCCACCCCAGACGGGCACCAGCATCGCCACGCTGAATACGATGGCGGTGGTCTGCAGAAACCAAGGCAGCGGGCTGAACAGGAAATGATGCGCGCCGATGATCGGGTAGAACACGAGGTTGGTCCAAAAGGCAAAGACGCCGAGCGCGTAGGAATAGATCGGCCGGCTGAGTAACTTGGGCAATGCGTAGTAGAAGATGCCCAGCGCCAACGGCGTGAACCACATGCCCACCGCGTTATGCATGTAGAAGCCGGACACCGATACTTGACCGAGGCCGTACTGATACCAGGGCAAGATCGCAACAATCGCGATGATGCACGTCCACAGCACGGCACCGAGGGTGTACCAGTTGGACAGGTAGATGTCTTCGGTCGTGCGTCGTGCGACGGTGCCGATGAGATTCCAGGCGGTGACCAGGAGTGCGGCCAGAAAGATCAGCCGGATCGGCCCCGGCCACTCGCGATATTCCAGATTACCGTCGTTGTAGCCTAGATCCAGGGCGATCGTGCCCGCCACCGCGGCCAAGTTGAATAGCACGAGCCCAACCCAGGCCAGCTTTGCGCTATACAGGCGCGTCCGGGAGCTGCGCGCGGCGACGTAGTAGGCAAGCCCGACGAGTGCCACGCTCGCCCAGCCATAAAAGGTGTCGTTGGTGTGGATGGGGCGCAACCGCCCGAACGTGAGCCAAGACCCAGCCCCAAAGTCCGGCGCACCAAACTTGTAGGCCATGATTACGCCTACTAAGGTGGCAAACAACAACCAAAATGTCGCCGTCGCTGTGTACGCAGCGAACACCGATCTCAGCGTCCGCTCGTCGTGCTCTGTGAGGGTCGAACTCTGCGCCGTCACGCCGGTGTCCATCCTCGTACGCTCCTAGGGGGCCATCAGGGTCCGGCCCGTTGCGTAACCGAAGCGGAACTGTCGCGTGCGGCAAGGCCGTGCGGCTGCAATCGCTCGCACGCGGGGGTGGGCTACGTTCGGAAACATAGAAATGGGACCTCGTGCGGCGGGATCCGATTCGATTTCGCCTGCGGCTATCCGACGACCCGCGTGCTCAAACGGGACGGGATGAACCATGCACCGGGCCTCATTGTGTCGCGCAAATGATGACTCCCACATCACCTTCAGGAATGGAGCATTCGGCAACGCCGTAGCCAGAGGGTAGAAGTGCGGCGCGTCTGCCGACAAGCGATGAATATCGGCGAGATGAATCGAATTCTTCGATGGGTAATTCCCGACGACGAATTCCATGCGCCTGACGCTTCATGTTGTTCTGGATATGCAGCTATCGGGAGATCTCGGCGGCCCTGAGTTGGACTCCGCCCAAATGCCGCGCGACTGCGGATGGTGAGCGGGCGCTTGCGCGAGGAACTCGCCAGCACCGGCCTGTATCAAGTCCTCGACAATGCACCGGCAGCGACCCTGATCGAACATCTGAAGTCCCAGCAGCGGTATTGGCACGATTGCAACGGCTGCGACCTGGATGTCGGCCGGCAACTCGGCGCCGATCAGGTGCTGGTCGCCTGGGTGAATCGGGTCAGCGCACTGATCCTGACTCTGACCTACGAGATACACGGGGTTCGGTCGGGGCAGATTCTCGCGAGGAAGTCATTCGACTTTCGCGGCGACAGCGATCTCGCCTGGACCCACGCGATCCGCTACAGGGTGCGGGACCTGCAGGAGCACCCGACGGCGCATCAGAACGGATCCTGAGCGAGGCGCCGCAATGTCCGCTACGGTATGGCTAGTGACTCTGCGCGCGAACGAACTCGCGAGCTTCGTCCGCAAGCGCATGCCATTGCGCAGAAGCTCGGCGCCGTCAGAATCCAGATTCATCAGGAACAGTGACATCGTAATACCCGATGCCACCCAGGAGTCCCACGAGCAGCACAGCGCGCCAGGTCAGTTTTTGGATACCGCGCCGAAACTCCCCAATCGACGCCCCGTTTGCGGTCAGCGCTCGCGAACGCTCAGGCGCCCAATGCAAATTCAGGTCGGCTTGATTCGAGGTGCCAGCAACATGGGGCTATATCGGATTTCGAACAAGCCGAAGGCGAGGATCCAGCACGCCCCGGAGACAACGATCAAGACGGTCGTGGTCTCGGGACTCCACGAAGCCGCTACGCGAATGAGGGCCGCGGCGTTGATCAGGAGGTAAATGACAACGGTCGGCCGGTTCGCGCTCAGCAAGCGGCCGGTATGCCCGAGCGATACCCGGGTCATAACGGCGAGGAGCATGGTACCGATGGCGCCGACCGTGAGTGCATGCAAGGCGGATGCGAGAGGGACGGAAGCGCTGGCGATGGAAAATCCGAGGAGCGCCGCGCCGAGTGCCACCCAGGCGTAGCCGACATGCAGAATGAACAAAAGCGGCTCGCTCAGTGTCGCCCTTCCGACCCAGCGCGATAACCTCCAGACGTTCAGAGCCGCGGCGAGAATGAGGATCCAACCCGCCGCACGAGAGCCTGGAACGAACGCCCAGAGCAGCAGCGCGCCATGCAGGACGCCGATGGCCATCGTGTCAACGAGACCGTGCGGAACCGGCAGACGGGTCTGGCCGCGTTGTATCAGCCAATTGCGGGTGAAACTCGGGATGATCCGGCCTGCGACGATGGAAATCAGCTGCAGCGCGGCAGCCAGTCCAAGGCGCCACCCCAGTCCGCCGGAAATCGAAACGCCGGCGATTTCCAGATGCATGAGGAGGTTTGCGGTAATGAACACTGCGATGGGCATCAGCATCAGCAGATTTCGCCAGTTTCGCCCTCCCACAATCTCGCGCGCCACCACGGCGAGCAGCGCAAGCGGAAAGGCCATATCGGTTGCCGCCGCCAGCCACAGAGGAAGGTAAGCAGATAACAGGCAGGCGAGGCGGCCGAGGGCCCATAGAGTCAGAAGCACCGCAAGCGGTCGGCCACTGACGGGTCGGCGGCCGGTCCAGCTTGCGATGGCGGTCAGAAGAAAACCCGCCACCGCAGCGAGCACGACACCGAAGAGCATCTCATGGACGTGCCATGCCACCGCATCAAATCGGGTCGGCAGCCGCAGATATCCGAGCACCATGGCCAGCCACAGACCGATCGCAATGCTGGCCCAGCTCCCGGCGGCCAGAAAAAATGGGCGAAAGCCATAGCTGAACGCGGCGGGCCCTGTCGGGTGCTCACGAGCTCCCATGATGTGCTGACCTGTCAGATCCACGAAAGAAGCATTCAGTATGCCGCTCAAAGAATTTGAAATCCATGCGATGAGCCTCAAGAGGCGTGCGGCTGAGCTCCGCAGCCATCTAGAGTGTCGATGGCTAACGCCGATATTTATCGCTTGTGAAATATGAAGGCGAGACTAGGCTCAAATCTCTCACACCGCCGGTTCTTCCGGCATTCGCCTGCCACGCGAGCACCGATGGAGAGGCAATTGAAGAAATCCGGCGACAATGTCCGCATTCAGAAGAAGGTCTTCGCGGTATTCCCGGCGGCGATGCTGGCATGGGCGTTCGCCGCGGCGAGCGATGCACGGGCACCTGCTGACTCCGGCGGACGATCGACGACGGTGTTTGTGGCCCATCTTCACCCGCTGAACAGCACGGTAACCGGATTGCAGACCAGTGGTGAGGCGCGATTCACGGTGATCGGGGACAAATTGACCATCCGTATCACGGCGCGTGGCCTGCCGCCCAATCTCGTGCACTGGCAGCACTTTCACGGATTCGCGGACAATCGCGCGGCGAGCTGCCCCGGTGCGGCAGCGGATGTGAATCAGGATGGCATTGTCGATCTGATCGAGACCGAACCGGCGGCGGGGACGACGATGGTGCCGTTCAGCGAGGATCCGGTGGCCATGGATGTCGCCCACGGCGCCTACCCGAAGGCATCCGTCGGCGGCACTTACACGTATCAAGAGACCGTCTCGCTGAGCGAACTGACGGCAGCCTTTGCCAAGGCCTTCAACGATCCGATGCTGGATCTCGATCGGCGCGTGGTTTTCATACACGGTGTCCTGGCGAGCAGTCATCTTCCCGCCTCCGTCGCCTCACTCGGTCCGATTCCGGCGAACGTCACGTTGCCGATTGCTTGCGGGAGAATTGAAAGGGCCAGTTCTTAGGCAGAGGACCGTCTGCGGAACGCGTCGGCCGCGCGATTGCTCGGACCGACGGCCGATCGGGCCAATGAGGATCCGATGCTGAAATATTACCGCCGACGAGTATGAGTAGGAAACCCATGCGGAACCAGTACATCGCGCGAACTCCTCGTCCTCGAAACCCCGCGCATGGAAAGACTCGCTCGTGAACCCCACCATAGAACTGCACACGCTGGGCCAGCGCCTCTGGCTCGATAACCTCACGCGCGATCTGCTGGTGAGCGGCACGTTGCGGCGTTACGTGCGCGACTTCTCGGTCACCGGGCTCACCTCGAATCCTACGATCTTCGATCACGCCATCCTCAATACCCACCTCTACGACGACGCGATTCGCGCCGCGGCCGCGCGCGGACGATCCGGCGAGGAACTGTTCCTCGATCTGGCGCTCGAGGATCTGACCGCGGCCGCCGACCTGTTCCGCCCCATTCATGATGCGACGGATGGATTCGATGGCTGGGTGTCGCTCGAGGTGTCGCCGATGCTGGCGGACGACGCGGCGGCCACCGTGCGAGAGGTGCTGCGGCTGCATGCGCGCGCGCAACGCCCGAATCTGTTCATCAAGATTCCGGGGACGCATGCCGGCATCACCGCGATCGAGGAGTCGATTTTCGCGGGCGTGCCGGTGAACGTCACGTTGCTGTTTTCGCGCGAACAATATCTCGCTGCTGCGCAAGCCTACATGCGAGGCGTGGACCGGCGCATCGCCGCGGGCCTCGACCCGAAGGTCGACTCGGTCGCCTCCATTTTCGTGAGCCGCTGGGACGTTGCGATCAAGGACACTGTACCCCCGCCGTTACGCAACCGCCTCGGCATCGCCATCGCACAGCGCGCCTACAAAAGCTACCGCGAGCTGCTGGTCTCCCCGCGGTGGCTCAAGCTCGCCGTCGCCGGCGCGCGGCCACAACGCCTGTTGTGGGCCAGTACCGGCACCAAGGATCCGCAGGCCTCCGACACGCTTTATATCGAGGCGCTGGCGGCACCGGATACGATCAACACCATCCCGGACAAGACGCTCCTCGCTTTCGCGGATCACGGCAAGCTGCACGGCACGTTGCCGGCGGATGGGGGTGAGGCTGAAGCGATACTCGCTGAATTCGCACGGGCAGGGGTCGACGATGGCGCGCTGGCGGAACAACTGCTGCGCGAGGGCACGCGGGCCTTCGACAAATCGTGGGCCGAGCTCATGCGGTGTATCGCCTCCAAGGAGCGCATACCAGAGTCGCACCCGCGGAGCTCCGATGAGGGGTGAGACACGCATCAGCGACACTCGGTACGGCCTGCTCCCAACTGAGGTGGAGGGATTCGACTCCCTCGCCGAACTGGCGCTGGACCTGCGCTGGTCGTGGAATCACGGTGCCGACCGGGTGTGGCAGCAGCTGGATCCCGGACTATGGGAGCTCACGCACAACCCCTGGGGGGTCCTGCAGTCGGCGTCCCGGGAGCGGATCAAGGAACGCCTCGCAGACCCCCGGTTTCGGCAAACGGTGGATGAGCTGGTGCAAGCGCAGCGGCAAGCCGCGCAGGGGCCTGCCTGGTTTCAACGCATCCACCCCCGCTCAGCGCTGACCTGTGTCGCGTATTTCAGTATGGAATTCATGTTGAGTGAGGCGCTACCTATCTACTCCGGCGGGCTCGGCAACGTGGCGGGCGATCAGCTCAAGGCCGCCAGCGATCTGGGCGTTCCGGTCATCGGCGTGGGATTGCTCTACAGCCAGGGCTATTTTCGACAGGTGATCGACCGGGATGGCACGCAACGGGCCGTATTCCCCTACAACGAACCCGGACAGCTGCCGATCATGCCGTTGCGGCGAGCGGACGGGGAATGGTTGCGGCTACGGCTTGACGTGCTCAATCGCCCGCTATGGCTGCGGGCCTGGCAGGTTCAGGTCGGCAGAGCCACGCTGTACCTCCTCGACAGCAATGATGCGGCGAACTTCCCGCCCGACCGCGGCATCACCGGCGAGCTCTACGGCGGCGGCCCGCAGTTGCGCCTCATGCAGGAGGTGGTGCTCGGCATCGGCGGCTGGCGACTCCTCGGCGCGCTGGGCATCAAACCGGAAGTGTGCCACTTGAATGAAGGGCACGCGGCGTTCGCGGTCCTGGAGCGCGCGCGGAGCTGCATGCACGGCAGTGGGCAGCCCTTCGAGGTCGCCCTCGCGGTGACGCGGGCGGGGAACCTCTTCACGACCCACACGGCCGTGGCCGCAGGCTTCGACCAGTTTCCGCCGGCTCTGATCGAGCACTGTCTCGGTGACTACGCCCGGAAACAGTTAGGGATTACTCCGCACGAGCTGCTCGCGCTGGGACGGCTGAATCCTCACGATTCGGCGCAGGAGTTCAACATGGCGTATCTGGCGATAAGGGGCAGTGGGGCGGTGAATGGTGTGAGTGCCTTGCATGGCCGGGTAAGCCGTCACCTGTTCCAGCCGCTGTTTGCGGGCTGGCCGGTGCCTGAGATACCGGTCGCGCACGTCACCAACGGTGTTCACATGCCAAGCTGGGACTCCGCCCCCTCGGATGCGCTGTGGACTGAAGCCACGGGCAAGACCCGCTGGCTGGGGACGATGGAGACCCTCGAGCCGCGGATTCGGCGGATCTCCGATGCGGATCTGTGGCGCTGTCGAGATGCCTCACGAAGGTCCTTGATCGACTACGCGCGCGACCGATTGTCGCGCGAGCTGGCGGTCTCCGGCGCACCTCCCCAGGAGGTGGAGGAGGCGCGGCGCTTGTTCGATCCTAACACGTTGACGCTGGGTTTCGCGCGCCGCTTTGCCACCTACAAGAGACCTAACCTGCTGCTGCAGGATGCCGAACGGCTGCTTCGCTTGTTGTCCAATCCCGCGCGCCCGATGCAACTCGTCATTGCCGGCAAGGCTCATCCAGCGGATCACGAGGGACAGGAGCTGATACGCCAATGGATCCGCTTCATCCGGGATTCGGCGGCCCGTCAGCATGTCATTTTTCTGGGCGACTACGACATGCTGCTCACCGAGCGATTGGTGCAGGGGGTGGACCTTTGGCTCAACACGCCCCGGCGACCTTGGGAAGCTTGCGGAACGAGCGGCATGAAAGTGCTGGTCAACGGCGGTATCAATGTCTCGGAGCTGGATGGCTGGTGGGCGGAGGCCTACACCCCGGAAGTGGGTTGGGCGGTGGGAGATGGTCGGGACTACGGTGACAATCCGGGCCGGGATGCGGCCGACGCGCAGACGCTCTATGAGTTGCTGGAGGGGGAGATCGCTTCTGAATTCTACACTCGCAATGAGAGCGGTATCCCGACCGCCTGGGTGGCGCGGATGCGAAACAGCATGGCGCAGCTGACTCCCCGCTTTTCCACCAACCGAGCGGTGCGCGAATACACCGAGCAGTACTACCTGCCGGCCGCGGTGGGCTACCGTCGGCGAGCGGCCGATCCAGGTGCCTTCGGCGCGCAGGTGATTCACTGGCGGCGCACCTTGGAACAGAAATGGGCAGCGCTGAGCTTTGGCGATGTGAGTGTGGCAACGGTGAGCGGGCAGCACGGTTTTGAGGTTCGAGTGCATCTCGATGAGCTCGAACCCGGCGCGGTGCAAGTGGAACTGTACGCCGAAGCCGAAGCCGGTGGCCTGCCGCTGCGGCATCCGATGAAGCGCACTCGGCCGCTGCCGGGCGTCGCCGGGGGTTACGTTTACTGCGCGCAAGTGCCTGCGACCCGCCCAGCGACGGACTACACCGCGCGAATCCTCCCGTACGGTGCCGATGTTGCCGTTCCTCTGGAGGCCGCTTTCATTCTGTGGCAGCGCTGAGCATGAAGGCGCCCGAACGCCCTCTGCATGAGCTCATGGGAGAGGTCGCTGAACACACGCAAGTGCGACGTGGCGCGCCGCTACCTTTCGGGACCGATGAAGTGGAGGGCGGGATCAACTTTGCCTTCTTCAGTCGGGATGCGATTCGAGTTCGACTGGAGTTGTTCAGCCGCCCCGCGGATGCGACCCCCACACGGGTCATCGACCTGGATCCCGCCCACCATCGTACGGGCGACATCTGGCACGTCTGGGTAGGCGGCATCGGGCCGGGACAGCTTTACGCCTACCGCGTGGACGGTCCCTACTGTCCGAGTGAAGGGCATCGTTTCAATGTCCACAAGCTGCTTCTGGATCCGTTCGCGACGGCGATCACCCAGGTGCCCGACTGGGATTTTAGCGCGGCGCGCGGCGATGACCCTGCCTCACCGAGCGGCGAGACGGTTTTATCGACGCTCGACAATGCCGCCGCGGCGCCCAAATGCGTCTTTACTCGCGAGCACTTCCATTGGCATGACGATCGACCGCCCCGGCACCCGTGGTCGAAGACGGTGATTTATGAGACGCACGTCCGCGGCCTCACCGTTCATCCGAGCTCGGGGGTGCAATGGCCCGGCACCTATCGTGGGCTCACAGAGAAGATTCCCTATCTCCAGGCGCTCGGTGTGACCGCCGTCGAGTTGATGCCCGTGCAGGAGTTCAACGGCGCACACTTCATAGGAACCGACCCGCAAACGGGCAAGCCCGTTTACAAGTACTGGGGATACGATCCGGTGGCCTTCTTCGCGCCCAAGGGTTCGTACAGTAGTGCCGGCGCCGCAGGTCAACAGAAACTCGAGTTCAAGGAGATGGTCCGGCTGCTGCACGCAGCCGGAATCGAAGTAATCCTGGACGTCGTGTTCAATCACACGGCCGAGGCAGACCAGCACGGGCCGACTCTGTGCTGGCGCGGGATCGATAACGCGATCTTCTATACGCTGGCAGAAGACAAACGTTCGTATCGGGACTTTACCGGTACCGGCAACACGATCAACGCCAACCATCCTGTCGTGCGGGAGTTCATCCTGAGCGCGCTGCGCTACTGGGTGGTGGAGATGCATGTGGATGGCTTTCGGTTCGACCTCGCCTCGATTCTCGGCCGCGACGGGATGGGCCGCTTGCTGGCGAACCCCCCGCTGCTGGAGCAGATCGCGCAGGATCCGATCTTGCGGGAGACGAAACTCATCGCAGAAGCCTGGGACGCGGCGGGCGCGTACCAGGTGGGGAGCTTTTCCGAACGGCGCTGGGCGGAATGGAATGGCCGCTACCGGGATGACGTGCGCCGCTTCTGGCGCGGCGATGAGGCCATGCTCGGCACATTCGCCAGCCGCATCTGCGGCAGCGCCGACATATACGCGAAGTCCGGCAAGGGCCCCGAGTGCAGCATCAATTTCCTCACCTGCCACGATGGCTTCACGCTCAATGACCTCGTGAGCTTCCGGTACAAGCACAATCGGGCCAATGGCGAGGACGACCGCGACGGCGCTGATGAGAATTTCAGCGAGAACTACGGCGTCGAGGGGCACACGCAGGAGCCGCAGATCGAGTCGGTCCGCAACCGCCAGATCAAGAATTTTCTGCTGACGCTCTTCATCTCGCGCGGCGTGCCGATGCTGCAAGGGGGTGACGAATTTCGCCGCACGCAACGCGGCAATAACAATGCGTACTGCCAGGATAACGAAACCAGCTGGTACGACTGGGGCTACCTGCAGCAGCATCAGGACATCCTTCGGTTCGCGCAGGACATGATTGCCCTGCGTCGGGCTCATCCGGTTCTTTCCAGGGAGCGGTTCTATACTGACGCGGAGATCAGCTGGTTCAGTCCGTCGCAGGGACCGCCTGACTGGGGCAACCCTCGCGCACGACAGCTCGCCTGTCTGATTCGCGAGGGCATTTCCGATGCGTTGTATCTGATGTTCAACGCCGATACCGCGGCCGCCGCCTTTGGTATCCCCGCCCCGCCGGAGGGGGCGCGGTGGCGGATCGCGGCGGACACGTATCAGGAAGCTTCTCGAGCCTCCACGGTCGCGAGTAGGGGGCCTTTTGCCGAGCCTGCCTGCCCCTACCGTGTGGGGCCGCGCTCGAGTGTCCTGCTTGTGGGCGCCGCGAGGGATTTTCAGCCGCACGCCGCCGATACTCCAATCCCCGTCGAGTCCGCCTCCTCCGCCTCCTCGTAGCGGGATTTGGTATCCATGGATATGACCGATATACGGCGTCGATATTTGTCGCTTGTGAAATATCATCGGGCGCATAAGCTCGAGGTACACGAGATTTGGAGAGCCTCATGGGCGTGAGATGTCGGTACGGCTCCAGAAGGTCCGACTGTTCGTTGTGGAACCGGCGGCTCCCCGATGGTCGGCGCGTTCCGGTGAGGCTTGCGCTGCGCATCGAGCCGCCAGGCGATGGCGCGTACTTCGGGACCGAGCCCATGCGATCGCCTGTGCTGGCGGGGCTGGGCGCCGGATCATGATACAGATCAAGCGCACTTATGAGCCTCGCGCCCGTGGAGACGGACGGCGCATCCTCGTCGAACGCCTCTGGCCGAGAGGCATGAAGAAGGAAGCGCTCGAGGCGGACGCATGGCTGAAGGACGTCGCACCCAGTACGCCGCTGCGCAAGTGGTTCGGGCATCGGGTGGAGCGTTGGGACGAGTTTCGGCGACGCTACAGGAAGGAGCTGAGTGCGAACCCCGATGCCTGGTCCAGCATCCTCGTTGCGAGTGAACGCGGCCCCGTGACTCTTCTCTATAGCGCTCATGATCGTGAGCACAACGGCGCCCTCGTTCTGGCGCAGTACCTCACGCAACGAAGGCCGGCTCGGCGCCCGAAAGTGAAACGAGCGGAAACGCGATCGTCACGCGGTCGCTGAAACCAGATACGGTACACCTCGCTTAGGGGAACAGCACTCATGACAATACGCGGTGCAGACGTATACCGGGAAACAGGCATTGAAGCCCGCAAGGGCGAGGTCGATTTCGGACGCGGTGGGCCGAGGGCTATGGCGCACCGCCCAGATCACGCTCGAAGCCGCAGCTCGCGCAAGATGACAGCGCGATCCTCGCTCGTCACGCGGCCTCCGTTCCATCTCGAAGCGACAGTGCGCGTGTTGCAGCGTCGCCCGTCCAATGCAGTCGATGTCTGGGATGATGGCCGCTATCAGCGTGTGCTGGCATTGCCGCAGGGGCTGGCACTCCTGGAGGTGAAGGACTTCGGCACGACTGATCGTCCCGATGTTCGATTCTTCATCCGAGCGGGCGACACCTCCTCCGCGACGCGGCTTGCAGTGCGCTGTGCCCTGCGCAAGATGCTGGGGTTGGATATCGATCCGGCACCTCTGCAACGCCTTGCGGAGCGAGATCGCGCTTTTCGCGACACCGCTTTCGCGCTACGGGGGATGCGGCCCCCTCGGTTTGCCGGTCTGTTCGAAACCTTCGCAAGCGTCGTGCCCTTTCAGCAGCTGAGCCTGGAGGCCGGTGTGGCCATCGTGGCACGGCTGGTTGCGAAGTTCGGACAAAGTCTCAAGTACAAGGGCCGCCGCTTCTGCGCCTTTCCTACGGCGCAGGCGATCGCGGAGGCAAGGCTCGCGCCGCTGCGGGCGTGCGGGCTGAGCGCTCGAAAAGCGCAGACGCTGCGTGATCTCGCTCGAGCGGTCGAATCGCGTGCGGTGACGGAAGAGGAGCTTTCGGGCATGAGCACGCACGAGGCGCTCGCCGCACTGACGCAGTTGCCGGGCATCGGCCCGTGGAGCGCCGCGGTGGTCCTGCTGCGCGGTCTCGGACGCATCGATGTGTTCCCACCGGGTGACGTCGGAGCTATGCGCGGCTTGCGCGCGCTGATGCATCTCGGACCGCATGCGCCGCTCGATCCGCTCATCGAGCGTTTCGGTCAGAATCGGGGTTACCTGTACTTCTGTGCGCTCGGAGGCTCGCTCCTGTCCAAAGGACTCATCGGCTCGGCGCTGAGCAGCCCGAACCTCAAATGGGAAGGCAGGAAAAGATGAGTGTCAGAGTCGCCATCAACGGTCTGGGGCGAATTGGGCGCGCGATCCTGAAACTGATCATCGATGAGCCTGCACTCGAGCTCGTCGCCCTCAACGATCGGGTGGACGTCGAAAACCTCGCCTACCTGCTTCGCTTCGACACCGTGTACGGACGCTACCCGAAGCCTGTGAGCGTCGAGGCAGGTGGCTTGAGCATCGCCGGCCGCAAAGTGCGGACCTTGATGCAGGCGGACCCGGCGGATCTGCCGTGGAAAGAGCTCGGTATCGAGCTCGTATTCGAGTGCACAGGATCGCTCACGCATCGAGCGGATTTGGAGAAGCATATTCGGGCGGGGGCGCGGACCGTCCTCCTGTCGGCGCCCTCGCATGGCGGGGAAGTAGAAACGGTCGTGCACGGTGTGAACGTTTCGCAGGGCACGTCCGGTATCATCTCCTGCGCGAGCTGCACGACGAACTGCATCACGCCGATCGTCGAAGTGATCGGTCGGTGCATCGGGTTCAAGAAGGCAGTGATGACGACGGTGCACGCCTACACCGCCTCCCAGTCCGTAGTCGATGGCCCGAGCAAGCGTTTACGCAGCGGGCGCGCAGCAGGCGCGAATCTGGTGCCGGCCGCGACGGGCGCGGCGCTCGCCACGACACGCGCGCTGCCTGAATACGCCGGCAAGTTTGATGGCGTGGCGATCCGAGTGCCGATTCCCGTCGGCTCAATCGCGGACCTTACGTTCCTGACTTCGCGCACAACCGCAGTCGAGGAGGTGAACCGGATTCTCAGCGAGGAAGCCCAGACCAAGCGTTACGCTGGGGTGCTCGGAGTAACCCGTGATCTGCTCGTCTCCTCTGACATCGTGGGAGATCCGCGTGCCTCGGTCGTTGATCTGGATCTCACCCGAGTCATCGACGGCGATCTGCTCAAAATCATGAGTTGGTACGACAATGAGTGGGGCTACGCCAATCAGATGCTGCGCGAGGCGGTTGCCATCGGCGGTGGGCGATGATCGGGACCGCCATGACTCTTCCGAGCGGGAAGGATGCGCAAACCATGACCTCAGAAGCCAAGTGGCCCACGTATTCTCTGAAGCTGAAGAACCGCTCCGAAGTGGCTGAGCGAACGCTCGAGTTCCGGTTCGAAAAGCCCTTGGGAATGACTTTCAAAGCCGGCCAGTTCATGGACCTCACTTTGATTGACCCTCCGGAAATGGACGCGGAGGGCAACACGCGCGGCTTCTCCATCAACAGCGCCCCGCAGGATCCCGAGCTGACGTTCACCACACGCCTGCGAGATACGGCCTTCAAGCGCGTGCTGCACACGATGCCGCTCGGGACCGAGATCAAGGTTGAGGGGCCGTTCGGCAATCTCACGTTGCACAACAATCCCAGCCGGCCGGCCGTTCTGCTGGCTGGGGGGATCGGGATCACTCCATTCCGTAGCATGGTGCGGCGAGCCGCATTCGAAAAGCTGCCACATCAAATCTTCCTCTTCTATTCCAATAGACGCCCCGAGGACGCTCCATTCCTGGATGAGCTCGGTGGCTTGGCGCGGGAAAATCCGAACTTCGCCTTCATTCCGACGATGACTCAGATGAGCGGCTCGCGTCTTCCCTGGGAGGGTGAGATCGGCTACATCGACTACCCGCTCATCGTGAAACACCTGCGGAGCAACCCTTCTTCAGGGAACAGGCCGTTGATGCCCATCTATTACATGGCTGGTCCACCAGCGATGGTCGCGGGGCTGCGCAAGATGCTGAACGAGGCGGGGATCGACGATGATGAGATTCGAACCGAGGAATTCGCTGGCTACTGAGGCGTCCCAACCGGGGACGAGCCGCTTCGGTGTGTCCGATGCGCAATCCGGCCATGACGGACACCGAATCACGACTGCGGAACACGCGATCGCACTGGCTGTTCGCTGCCGTCCCCTCAGATCGGCGCTGCGGATACCTCGACGCAGGCTGGGAAGTGGCAGGAGAATAGGTTACGTCATCGCTTTCGAAGCACTGCCGCCCGCGTGAGCACTGATCCTCCGAGAGCAGGCCAGGCGTGGAAGAAATCAATCCAGCCAAGTAGCACCGCCCGAAATGCCCATCATCGCCTATCTATAGGCTCTTGAGGAACTCGACCAGATCGCGCTCCTCATCTGGCCTCAGACCGAGGTTGAAGCAAGCATCGTAGTGGCTGACCACCGCCAAGAGCGTCGGGAAACGGCCGTCGTGGAAGAAGCCGCGCTTCGACCTAGCCCAAAGACCTTTGAGCTGCGGGGTGACCATGGTGCTGCCGATCGACCCCGTAGGCCCACGGTCGGCCTGGAAGGAGTCGATGCACATCTCGGTCGGCGTGTGCGCGTTGTAGCCGGCGTCGGTGTAGAGCGACGGCATATGGCATTCCGCACATTTGCCCTGGCCGTTGAAGATCGCCTCACCACGTTCCGCCGCTGCTGCGTTGAAGCTGCCCTTAGGCGGCTTCGGTGCTTGCAGCGAGAGCTGGTAGTAATGGAGCGCGGCCAGCTTCGGCGTCACTTGGTCGGGGGTGTGGCGGAGCCTGAAGAAGCTGCCTCTGACCGCCGCGGGGTATTTGGCCGGATCGTTGAAGCGCTCGTCGTTGAAGTTGCCGTTGCCGTGCATCTGGAGGTTCGCGACGTAGGCGTTCCAGTAGGTGACGTCGCCGAAGCCGCCCGTCCATGTGTGGAGATCCTCGCCGAGATGGCCGTATGCGGCCGGGATCCGGACCGCGGCCGACTTGCCGTCCGGCCGAAAGCCGATGGCGTCGATGTTGACCTCGGCGTCGTAGAAGCCGGGGCCCCAGCTCAGGAGTACCTTCTTGAGCGTGTTGATCGTCGCTGGGTCGCTGGCCCCGAGGACCTGTTCTGCCGCCGGGACCAGGTTGGGCGCGAGCGAAACGATCAGACCGGTGTCCAGGTCCTGGTTCGGCCAGCCGTCGAGCCGCTTGCCGATTCCCGGGGCGAACGAGTCATCGACGGTCGAATGGCAGATGGCGCAGGTGATGCCGATTGAGCTGAGCGAGCCGCCGCCACTGCCGAAGAAGCCCTTGACGCCGACGACAGCGTTCAGCTTCAGGAGCGCGAGCGTGGTCGCGGGACTGTCGAGGTCAACCTTGCCGCGCTTGAGTTCCATCTGGAGGTCCCTCGGGAGCGCATCGACGTCGACTTTCAGGCCGGCGACGGTAAGGGCCGTCTTCGGGCTGACACCGGGGCCGACGCCACCGAGAGCGGTGCCCTCAATCGCCTTGTGCAGCTGGAGCTTGCCGCCCCAGTAGTCCTCATCACCGAAGGTGTCGAAGCGGAAGATCGCCTTGCCCTGCTCGAACAGCGGTCGCGCCTTCGCGCACTTTCGGCCCGCCCCATTGCGGGCGCCATCAGGCTGATCGACCGACTGCCATTCACAGGCACCGGCATTCTCGTTGTCGTCCCGTTCGGTGCCCTTGGTAGCGTCGTCCGTTCCGATACTCGAGGCGCCCGTCTGGCCGCCCGATATCTGGGGATGAGCCATGAGCCCGCCGGCGAGTCCCATGGCGAGCAATACTTTGCACATTTTCGTGGCGTTCATAGGTTGCCTTCCCCTCGTACCGTGCTCGCTCGACTCCTCTTCCGGAGTAGCGATTCCGAGAGAAGCATCTTGTCGAGGCGAAACGAGCATCGCTTACAGTTTTTTTAGGTCAAGGTGCCACGTCATCGTTCAGGCGGGGCGCCGCCTGCCGGCAAGTTCTAACATCGCGCCGAGGCTTGCCGCATCCAGCCCTGAAGGCGGATGGCGAAAGGCCGTAGAGCGACTTGAAGGCATTGCTGAAATGAGCGTGGCTGGAAAAGCCGAGGTCGAGGGCCAACTTCGTGATGTCGTCACAACACGGAAGATCGACCAGCGCGCGGTTGAGCCGCAGCCGCACGCGGTAGCGACACAGCGGCACGCCTTCCGTCCGCGTGAAGGCGTCGGTGAGGTAAGCGCCTGACACCTGAACTGCGTGTGCGATCTCGTTGAGCGAGATGGGTTCGCAGAGGTACGCGTGCAGGAACTGCTTTGCCGCGTCCACGACGCGCAGCGGCGCGGCTCCAGCAACTCTTTCCGTCGGCCCCAGCGCTTCTCTGAGCAGGGCGATCACCAGTTCGTCCCTGGCCAGCGGATCGTTGTCCGAGGCTTCGAGGCGCCGGAGGCGGTGACAGCGCAAGTTCATGCGCGGTGTCGTCGATTCCGCGACGCGCTGGAAGGCGGGATGGCGAGCTGGCACGGCGGGACTGCACAGTTCATGGAGTGTGGACAGGCGTGGCGTGATGATGATGCTGTCATGCCCGCCCGCAACATGACGGTCGGCGTAGTCTTCCCCGGCACTCACGAAAAGCACGCGAGTTCCATCCAGGAACACGGTCCTGGCTCCGACGTGCCGCTCGAAAGCGCCCGCATAAGGCAAGACAAGCTGGTATTCAGGAGAGTGCCCGCAAGGTGGCGGGTAGTTAGCAGGCGCGCTGAAGTCTTCGACCTGTCCCAGCCCGCTTGCATGCAGCGTGCGGCGGCGAATACCTATTGCGGGCCTCGCGAGGATCGGTGCGAGCAGGGGAGCCCTTTTGAGGCAGAGGTGCGGTACTGCCTGGCCGTCGAGCGTCGCACAGGTCGGCGTTTTGGTCGCTGCGTTGACGCGGTTGACAGGGCCGGCGTTCATTGTGTGGCAGTGCGCTCTGCACATCCGTAGCCGCTCATCGCCACGAGATCAGCAGCGTCGCTCGATCGCGTCGAACCCCGGATATGGGCAAGTCGCTGGATCTCTTGCGGGCGAAGGCAGCGAAATTCACAATCGAAAGTCTGTTCGCTACCGCACCGTCGTCCTATGCAGAGCCCGTGCTCTAGCGCAACAACGGCACTGTCCGCACGCTCAGTCCGTGCTCGACCGACGACGAGGTTGATCAGCGTGTGAATTACGACTTTCACCGATGCCTCCCGATCGGCGCACGTTCAATTCCGGAACACGATACGCAGAGTCGCCAAAATGCCGGCGATACCGAGGGACAAACAGGCGAAGCGCGCCGCGATAAGCGCCGGTATCTTGGCTCCCGAGTGCACGTAGTCCTCGATCACTTGTTGCAATCCAAGTGCCAGATGCACAAAGAGTGCGATGAGAAGCAGCACCATGAGGAGCGCGGCGAGCGGGGCTTTCAGCCATGCGATGAAGGTAGTGTAGTCACTATGACTTAGAGAAATGAACCAGGCGGCAAACCAGAGCGTCAATGGAACGAGAGCAACGGCCGTCACGCGCTCGAGCCACCAGGACTCGACGCCTTCTTTGGCAGAACCGAGTCCGCGGACACGACCTAGCGGGGAGCGCATGCGTTGTCTGTCCATCGCTCTACCGGGCCACCATTGAGCTCACGACCCACGTGGACACAGTCAGCACGGTGCTCGCAATCACCACGGTCCAACCGGAAGCGTAGATCGCGCGCAGTTCAAGGCCCCGGCCAGTGTCCCAGAACAGATGACGGATGCCTCCGCACAGATGCAAGAAGTAGCAAAAGATGCCTCCAAGGAGCACGACGTGTCCGAGCCAGGACCGGGCGAGGGCCTGCGCGAGGGCATAGGGCTGCGGTCCCGCAGCCGCCGCGAGCAAGTACGCAACCAGCGCCACGGCGAAGATGCCCAATGAGATGCCCGTCACTCGATGGGCGAAGGACAAGACGGAGGTGAGTTGTGGCCTGTAGATCTGAAGATGCGGCGAGAGGGGTCTTGCTGAGCGTTGCGGCATGGTGGATCTCCATCGGCTGAGGCCGTCAGCTTCTGCGCTCGATCATCATCTTTTTGATCTCAACAATGGCCTTGCCAGGATTCAGCCCTTTCGGGCAGGTGCGCGTGCAATTGAGAATGGTGTGGCATCGGTAGAGCCGGAACGGGTCCTCCAGATCATCCAGCCGTGCACCGCTCGCCTCGTCGCGGCTGTCGGCCAGCCAGCGCCAGGCCTGCAGCAGCACGGCCGGTCCCAGGAATCGGTCCGCGTTCCACCAATGGCTCGGGCAGCCCGAGGTGCAGCAGAAGCACAGAATGCATTCCCAACTGCCATCGAGCTTGCGACGCTCCGCGATGGACTGCAGCCTCTCCTTCTCGGGCTCAGGCGTCTTGGTCTTCAGCCAGGGCTCAACGAGGCTGTATTGCGCAAAGGCGTGCGTCAGATCAGGAACGAGATCCTTGATGATCCGCATGTTGTTCAGCGGATAAATGGTAGGACGCTCGCGCGTCTGGGATACGAATCGCGTGCACGCCAGCCAGTTTGTCCCATCGATGTTCATGGCGCAGGAGCCGCACACGCCCTCACGGCAGGAGCGGCGAAAGGTAAGCGTCGAATCGATCTTGTTCTTGATCCAGATCAGGACGTCAAGAACCATGGGGCCGCAGTCATCGAGATCGACCTCGAATGACTCCAAGCGCGGGTGGCTCCCGGAATCCGGATCGTAGCGATAGATCTCAAACGTCTTGACACGCGTGGCGCCGGCTGGCGCCGGCCACGTCCGTCCACACTCGATGCGCGATTCCCTCGACACGCCAAAATTTCTGGGCAGCGGGAAGCGTTTGAGCAGGGTAGTGCGTGGCAGTTGCTCGGATGAACGGATGATCATTGCGCGGCCTCCCGCGATGCGGCGTGACGCGCGCACTCCGGGAGGCGAAAACTCCGGACGGCTCGCCCACCCCCACACCTGCCCAGACTCACGAGTGCTCCCTCGCGTATTAGCCGTTGGATGAGCGCTCGGGAAACCGCGAGGACCGAGTGCTCACCAAGCGAGATGTCGTGGCAATGAGCGTGACTCAAGCGACGCTCACAGGAGGCGCTTTGCGGGCGCGGTCTTCACAGTCAATCACTTGCGATCCGTCTTTTCGGTTGTAGGCTCAGCGGGCGTCTCACTCTCTGGCTCCTCCTCTTCCTGTTCGATCTCGATTCGATCGGAGTAACCCAGCTGCTTAGCCCATCTCGTGCTCAGCACAAATGGACTGAAAAGGCTTCGCATTCGCGGCCACCATGGACGATGTTCCTCCACCATAAATCCTCCTACGCGCTCGGTCGACCCCACGTTTGGCGCCTCGAGCGCTGATTCGAGTGTGCGCGAGGATCTCCGATTCGACAAACGACTAATACTGGTCCGATCCATCGGATTCGTAGATCGAAGCCTCGTGAGAGGGCCGAATAGCCGTGCCGTGCAGGAGTACATCGCCGCGAAACTGGGCTCTGCGCCACGTGGGTTTCTCGCCGTGGCCGCTGGCGGCTGCCGTCGCGACGTCGGAATTCCTGGGTTCAGTGGAAGAGTGCTCGTATGTGCATCCGTTGGAGATCGGGGATCGATCCTCAACCTGCGCCCCTATGCCGCCGATCGAAACCCCGTTGTGCTCTGAGGCCGCCTCCGCCGCGACCCGTCGGATCGTCGCCAGCGCCAGCGAGAGCGGTTCAGACTCCACCTTCGCCGGAAAGCACAAGTACGCAGGCAGCCGGAACTCCGGTGCGCCAGCGACGCGACGCACCCGGCCGGTCAGCTCGTGCTCGCGGAGCATCCGCGCGGGGAAGTAGCCGGTTCCACCGTATGCGACCAAGCGCTGCAGCGCGAGCCAACCGATGTTGACCGTGAGCGCGGCACCGACGAAATTGGGGAACGCGCGGCAGTGCTGGGCAAAGAAAGCGGCGCCCCAATCGACATAGATGTAGTCGCTCGCCGGTTCGCGCGGCGGATCCGATCGCGTGGACACCATCACGAGCCGCTCCTCCAGCAGGGGTTCAACGGTCAGCCCCGGCCTAGCCTGCGGCGCATTCATCACGCAGATGCTGGAGCGGCCATCGATCAAGGTCTGAGTCAGCTCTTCGTCCAAGCCCACCATCGCGCGCACCGCCACATCCGGAGCCAGCGATGCGAAGATCGGCAACCAGCTCAGCAATAGATTCTCCCATAGGCTGCTCTCGCCACCGACCGTCAGCGTGGCACGAAATCCCTTGATGATGCCGAGCTCCTGGCGCGCCTGCTCGACGGTACGCGTCAACAGCGTGGCGTGTCGTTGGAATCTCTGGCCGACGGATGTCAGCGTCGCTCCGGCTTTGTTTCGAACGAACAGCTCGGCCCCGAGCGTTTCCTCCAGACGCTGGATTCGCGTGCTCACGGTCGACTGTGTGACATGCAGTCGCTGGGAGGCCTCCACGAAGCTACCGGTGGCAATGACGACGAGGAATGTGCGGGCGAGCTCGGTATCCATCTGGGTGCATCTGTCAATGAATTCGCGGGTATGTCAGTCCGTCGACTTCCACGGAGCGACCCAAGATGCCTTGGCGCCACTGGAGCGGTCTCCGGGCTCGGTTGATTGGGTGGCAGTTCTCGCGCATGCCTCCTCGGGGCCCCACGCGCCCGACGTCGCGTGCACAGGGGCCGCCGGCAGTCGCATCGTGAACTCGCTGCCTCGATTGTGGCCGTCGCTGCTCGCATCGATCGTTCCGTTGTGCAATTCCACCAGTCGCCGTGCGAGTGCGAGCCCGATGCCGAGGCCTCCTTGGGGCCGATTGAGCGAATGCTTGGACCGAAAGAACAGGTCAAAGACGTGAGGCAGGTCCTCCGCTGTGATGCCAAGTCCATTGTCCTGGATGCGCAACACCGCATGGTCTGCGTCGCGTGCGAGTCGTAAGGTGATTTGACCTCCAACGGGCGAGTACTTGCTGCTGTTGTCGAGCAAGTTCGCCACGACCTGCGTGAGGCGAATGGCGTGGCCCCGGACTAGCACGGCGTCCGCGGGCAGGTGCACCGCGAGCCCCTGACATTGGACTCGGAACTGATGGCCGAGATCCTCGACTGCGTCGGCGACGACTCGCGACAGATCGACCGCCTCGTCCATCTCGGGGACTGCGACGTTGAGGCGCGAAATGTCCAACAGATCGTCAACGAGGTGAAGAGCGATATGCAGTTGTCGATCGAGCAAGTCCCGTGTCTTCGCGAGAGAGAGCGAACTCGGGGCGGCGCGGCAGCTCTGGAGCACATTCGCCATCGCAGCAAGCGGGCTGCGCAGTTCGTGGACAATCATCGCGACGATTTCATCGCGGTGGGAAGTGGAATCGAGCCTCGCGTGCAGATCATGCTCAGTCCCCGGCTGCGACGCTTGCCGCCAGTCCATGGCGCGTGTGCGATGCGCCCCGCCGATGGGGACACCGGGGTTCTGAGAGGGTGAAGGCTCACTCATAGCCATCTCCAATGGTGGGGTGGGGCGCACTCACGCGCGACCTGCGTCGTTGGCCACATGAAGTTGTTGCGGCGTGTCATGGGGCGAGCGGCGAGCATCCGGCGGCGGCAAGCCTTGGCGTCGCGATTCAGCGCTTCGTCCGCCGCCCCGGTGGGAAATTCAGCGCGTAACTCCTTGAACAGCGGGGGATTCATGGGGCTTTTCTTCATCGTGAACGCGCCGGGCGGACGAGTCCGCGGGGATCCAATCGGCTCCCCCTAACGGACGGTCATCTTCCGGTCGCGGGGACTTGGAGGGAATCGGAGGGCCCACCAAAACGGGGTGGTGGAATCCACTATGTCGTTCGGGCGAATGAGCTTGCCCATCGTTCATTCGAATCGCAGATGTAACGCTCAGACACTCGGAATTTCAACGTGTTAACATAATTCAGAAGCCAGGGGGATGTGCCCTACCGTGAGGCCTAAAGCAAAACAAGGGCGTTTCGGTAGAAACGCCGGGAAACCTCTGGCTAAACGTTCAACCGCTCGCCGAGGCATCCCCTTCACACCCCGTGCCCCGGCGGCAACTCGCGCAGCGAAAGAGAGCGTGCGGGCGCCACCGCGCGCTGCGCCACGGCCACTCCCGCGCGGCCATGCGACGAGGTTTCTCATCGTCGTGATCGGCGCATCGGCGGGAGGCTTGGACGCCTTTACTAAGTTCTTCGCCCACATGAGGGCGGACAGTGGAATGGCTTTTGTGCTTATTCCGCATCTGGATCCTTCGCACAAAAGCCTCATGGCCGAACTGTTGGCGAGACACACGGCCATGCCGGTGCTGCAAGCGGAGCATCGGATGCCGATTCGTCCCAACCACGTCTACATCATCCCCCCGAACAAGTACCTGGCGATCAACGGCCGCCGCCTGATGCTGCGCCGGCCGCCCAAGTCGGGCGTCGGGCAGATCGCGATTGATTTCGCGCTGCGCTCACTGGCCGAGGATCAGCAGGAAGATGCTATCGGCATCGTGCTCTCGGGCACCGGCAGTCATGGCACGGTGGGGCTCAAGGAGATCAAGGCGGCCGGCGGTTTAGTGCTGGTGCAAGACCCGGCGAGCGCCGAGCACCCCCAGATGCCGCGCAGTGCACTCGAGTCGGGAATGGTCGTGGACTACGTGCTGGCCCCGGCGCAGATGCCTGACGCGCTGATCGCATACGCACAACGCGTTTCTCGCAAGAGTCCGGGGGAGACCGAGGCGCCGGATGCCAACACGCTCGCAGCGCTCGATGTGATCCTCGGGCTGCTTGCGACACGCACCAAACACAACTTTCATCATTACCGCAAGAACATGATCTTGCGTCGCATTCAGCGACGCATGCTTCTGTTGCGGATCGAGGACATGCGCAAATACATCGCACGCCTGCACAAAGATGCAGACGAGCTGACGACCCTGCGCCGGGATCTGTCGATTGGGGTGACCGAGTTCTTCAGGGAGTCGGAGGCGTTCGACGTTCTGGCAAAGCGCGTGATACCGAAGCTGATCCGTCGCGCGAGCGCCAATACGCCGGTGCGCATCTGGGTCCCTGCCTGTTCAACAGGCGAGGAGGCCTACTCGATCGCCATTCTATTCATCGAGCGGTTCAAAGCCGCCGGGAAGGAGGTGTACCTGCAGGTGTTTGCCTCCGACATCTCCGAGGAGTCCCTGACGATCGCGCGGCGAGGCATCTATTCGGAAAGCGTTGTCGATTCGGTGTCCCCGAAGCGATTGAGGGGCTTTTTTTCCCGGATCGATCTACATCGCTACCAAGTCAGCAAGCAGCTGCGCGACACCATCTTGTTCGCGCCACAAAACCTCATCGCCGATCCACCGTTCTCGAGGCTGGACCTGATCAGTTGCCGCAATTTTCTGATCTATCTTGAAGCCGACACTCAGACGAAAGTGATCTCTCTCCTGCACTATGCGCTGAATCCGGTCGGCTACTTACTGCTCGGTCCCACTGAGTCCGTTGGCCCTTCGGCCGCGGAGCTATTCGAGCCGATCTCCAGTAAATGGCGCATCTACAGTCGAACCGGCTCGGTACATCAGGGCTTGGTGAGCGCTTCGATCACTGCGTCCAGTTGGCGACGGGCGGCCCTGCGACAGCCGCAGCCGATGCGGCGAAGTCTCGGCAGCGTCACCGAGCTGATGCAAAAGGTGCTGCTGGGCGAGTTCATGCCGGCCGCCATGCTGGTGAATCGTAAATACGAGATCTTGTCGGTTCAGGGGCCGGTGGTGAACTATTTGGACATCCCCCCTGGCCAGTTGACCCACGACTTGATGGCCATGATCCGCGAGCCGCTGCGCGCCAGGATCCGCGCGAATTGCCAGAAAGCCATCCGCGAGGGCGGTACGGTCCGCGACGGGAATGCCCAGGTCCGGCGCGAGGGGCGTTATCTACCCTGCACGATTTCGGTGCGCCCGATAACCGAGCTCGAGGGAGCCAAGGGTCTGCTCCTGATCGTATTCGAGAACCGTGCGCCCGCGCGCGGCCCCCGCTCACGGCGCCCGGACGCAGCTCAAGATAGCGCTGACATGCGCCTCCTCGAAAATGAGCTGCATGCGACGCGCGAAGAGCTGCAGCAGACCGTTGCTGAGCTGGAGAGCTCGAACGCAGACCTCAAGTCCTCCAACGAAGAAGTCATGTCGATGAACGAGGAGCTGCAGTGTGCGAATGAAGAGTTGGAGACCTCCAAAGAAGAGCTGCAATCGTTGAATGAGAATCTCTCCAGCCTCAACCATCAGCTCGAAGGTAGGGTCACCGATCTGAATGCGGCCAACAACGATCTGACCAATCTCATGGTCGCCACCGACATTGCGATCGTCTTTCTCGATCGCAAGTTGCGCATCAAGCGCTTTACACCCCCCGCGGAGAAGCTCCTGAGTCTTCTGCCGAGCGATGTCGGCCGATCGTTCGACGAGTTTGCGCAGCGGTTGCCGGACGACCGATTGGTAGAGGAGTCACGCCGTGTCATGGCTGCAGGGATTTCCTTCGACAGAGAAATCCGCTTGGGAGGTGATCGCGCGTACTTGCGCCGGATTCGACCCTATCGCGCCGCGGAGGGCCCGATCGGTGTCGTGATCACGTTTATCGATGTGACTGAACGGGTGGAAGCGGAGGCACAGAGCCGGCGCTTTGCGGCCGTGTTGCGGGACTCGAGCGATGCGATTGCGCTACTGACTCTCGATGGCCGGATCGCCGCCTGGAATCGAGGCGCCGAGACCCTGTACGGCTATCTGGAAGCCGACGCGAAGAGGATGAGCCATCACGAACTGGCCACCGAGGAAGATCGCGAACATACGCGCGATATCATCCGGCGCGTGGCGCGGGGCGAAGTCTTGCCCTCCTTCGAAGCGCAACGACGGACTCGGGATGGTCGGGTGATTGACGTCTGGGTGACGGTCACGCTGCTGCGGGATGCAGCGGGCAAGCCCGCGCTGCTCGCGACGACCGAACGAGACATCAGCGCCGAACGGCGCTCAGCACGGCAGATACGCGCGATTCTGGACTCTACGCCCGATGCCGTGGTCACGATCGATCAAGCCGGGAAGATCATCACTTTCAATCAATCTGCCGTGCGCCTCTTCGGTTATCGTGCCGATGAGGCTATTGGCCAGAGCGTTGGCTTGCTGATGCCTCCACGCGAGCGCACACAGCATGAGGCTTACTTGGCTCGTTATCACCGAACCCACGAGCCGCACATCATCGGCAAGCCTCGGGAGCTCAACGCGCGCCACAAGGATGGCAGCCTGTTTCCGATCCGCTTGTCCGTCGTCGAGATCGAGAGTCTGGGTCTCTTCGCCGGGTTCGTTCATGACTTGGCGGCGGCGAAGGCGTTGCAAGAGGAGATCTTGCACGTCGCCATGCTCGAGCAGCTGCGCATTGGCCAGGAATTGCACGACGGCACGCAGCAGGAGCTCACGGGACTGGGCTTGCTGGCGCACAACCTCAGCGAAGCGTTGACTCGGCTGGGCTCGCACACAGAGGCGAAGCTCGCATCCAGGCTCGCCAGCGGGATCGCTCAGACCAATCTGCACGTCCGTTCGCTCGCGCACGGCCTGGTGCCCGTGCCGATCGATGCGGAATCCCTTCCGGCGGCGCTGGAAGAGTTGGCCAAGAGCACGCGGGGGACCTACGGCGTTTCATGTCGGCTCGAGTGTCCCGAGCCCGTGCGGGTGGGAAACGCGACGGCGGCAACCCATCTTTACCGCATTGCTCAGGAAGCTGTGGCCAATGCGGTGAAACATGGCAGACCTGAAGCAATTTCGATCCGGATCAGGCGTACCGACACCGATCTCGTGCTCGAGGTCGCGGATAACGGAGCAGGCATCGTACCGGGGACGTCTCCACACGAGGGTGCAGGCCTACGCCTGATGAAACACCGCTGCGCTGTCATCGGAGGACGCCTTACGCTGCAGCAACAGGACGGCGGCGGTACGCTCGTCGCCTGTGCTATCCCGCGATCGGGTTGGTCGTAGGTGAACGGCAGGAGGCGTGTCGTGCGATGAACGATCCGGTACGCGTGCTGATTGTCGACGACCACCCGCTGGTGCGCGAAGGTCTCATAGTACGAATATCCGCACAGCCGGACCTGGAGGTTTGCGGCGAGGCCTCCGACGTCGATCAGGCGCTGTCGTTGACAAGCACCACTCGCCCGGCGCTGGTGATCGTCGATCTGGCGCTGAAGGGCAGTAACGGTCTGGATCTGATCAAGAAGGTCAGGGCGAGTGAGGTGAGTCCCAAGATTCTCGTGGTCAGCGCCTACGACGAGGTGTTCTTTGCCGAGCGCGCTCTGCGGGCGGGTGCACAGGGGTATATCAATAAGCAGGAAGCGCAAGGGTCGATCATCGATGCGATCCGCACGTTACTGCGTGGCGAGCTCTATCTGAGCCTCAACATGACTCAGCGGCTCACTGACCAGGCGCTCTTCGGCAGCAGGGCCTCGCGCGGCATCGAAGGTTTGAGCGACCGTGAGCTGGAGATCTTCGAGCTCATTGGGCGTGGTTACGCGACGCGCCTCATTGCCGAGCAACTGCACCTCAGCATACATACGATTGAATCCCATCGGGAGAAAATCCGTACCAAGCTGAGGTTGCGCAATAGCACCGAGCTGCTTCAAAGCGCCGTGCAGTGGGTGCTCGAGAACCGCAGTTAGCGTTGGCCGAACAGTTAGTGCCACGAGGTGCCGGTGTCGCAGCTCTGCGCGCATTGATCCGAACCTTCCGAACTAACAACATGAGCCGGCACACTCTCCAGGTGCTAAATCTGCCTGTTAGCGGGCCCAGTGGGCGGCGTGCACGCCCGCAGATGCCCACAGGGCAGGCCGTGACGAACACCATGAGAAGGTTGCGGGCCGTGTTCCGTATCCATCGGCGTTTCCGATGCATGACGCCTATTCTTATCGCTTGTAAATCCGTCAATCGGGCCTAGGGTGAGGCAATTGGGATTTTGCGATTGAGAGTTTTTGCCCGGCCGCTCGCTGTAGCAAGCCGGCTATTGTGGGCGACTACGGGGTTCGCAGACCCAGAGGCAGCTCACCGGAAGGAGATTGTGATGGTTACTCTCGCAGATGCGAAAAACGTCATAGCGGCCGCCGAGAGAAAGGCGAATGAACTCGAACAACCGATGAACATTGCCGTCGCCGACGCCGGCGGCCATCTGATCGCTCACGTGCGAATGGACGAGGCCTGGATGGGCAGCATCGATATCGCCATCAAGAAGGCTTTCACCGCGCGCGCCTTCGACATCTCCACCAAAGATCTGGCGACGTTCTCGCAGTCGGGCGGGCAATTTTTCGGGATCCATGCCTCCAACGACGGTCGAGTGATGATCTTTGCAGGCGGTGTGCCGCTCAAACGAGACGGCAAGGTAGTGGGCGCCATCGGCGTCAGCGGTGGCTCGGGCGTGCAGGATCACGCCGTGGCGGAAGCGGGCGCGGCTGCGTTCAATCGACTCTGAACAAGGAGCACGTCATGGCCAGTAATCGCGGCATCGCCTACATCGGACCTGGAAAGGTTGAGGTCCAAAGCATCGACTTTCCGAAACTCATCGGTCCGGGGGGCAGGCGATGCGATCACGGCGTGATCTTGAAGATTGTGACCACGAATATCTGTGGGAGCGATCAGCACATGGTGCGAGGCCGTACCACGGCGCCCAGAGGGCTCATCCTGGGGCACGAGATCACCGGCGAGGTGATCGAGGCCGGGCGCGACGTGGAATTCATCAAGGTAGGAGACCTCGCTTCCGTGCCCTTCAACGTGGCCTGCGGCCGCTGCCGAAACTGCAAGGAGCGCGCGACGGGAGTGTGTCTGAACGTCAACACGGCGCGAGCCGGCGGCGCCTACGGTTACGTGGACATGGGCGGCTGGATCGGCGGGCAGGCGGAGTACGTGATGATTCCGTATGCCGACTTCAACCTGCTCAAGTTTCCCGACAAAGCGCAGGCAATGGAGAAGATTCAGGATCTGACTTGCCTGTCGGATATCCTGCCCACGGGTTTTCATGGCTGCGTGTCCGCTGGCGTGACGACCGGATCGACGGTGCTCATTTCCGGCGCCGGCCCCGTCGGCCTGGCCGCGGGCGCGGCCGCATTCCTGCTGGGGGCTGCGGTCGTGATCGTCGCGGACTTCAACCAGCAGCGGCTCGCACAGGCGCGCTCGTTCGGATGCGAAACCATCGACCTCTCACAGGGGGGCACGATCGGGCAGCGCATCGAGCAGATCCTGCGGGTGCCGGAAGTGGATTGTGCCGTCGATTGCGTCGGGTTTGAAGCGAAGGGGAAAGGCGGCGAGGATCAGCCGGCAACCGTTCTCAACCAGTTGATGGAAGCCACACGTCCCGCGGGCGCGATTGGGATTCCCGGTCTGTATGTCACGGAGGATCCGGGTGCCGGAGACCGGGCCGCCAGGAGCGGCAATCTCAGTATTCGACTGGGGCTTGGCTGGGCGAAGTCACACACCTTGTGCACCGGACAGACGCCGGTCATGAAGTACAACCGCGGCTTGATGATGGCGATTCTCCACGACCGTATTCACATCGCCAAGGCCGTCAATACGACGGTGATCACCCTGGATGACGCGCCGAAGGGCTATGCAGACTTTGACAAGGGAGCCGCCCAGAAATTTGTCATCGACCCGCACGGCAGCCTGAAACAGGAGCATTGAGAGGTGAATCAGGAGCGCGTGAGATGCCCCGGACGACCAGAGCTTGGCGATGGCAAATCCGCCTCACGCGAAGCTCGACGCCGAGGTCTTCCCTGTCAATCATCGACGAGAGCAGCAAGGCGGCCGGCCTGGATACGGCCCTCAGACCTCCCCTTCAGGTATGCGTACAGCCCTTCCCAGTTGTCCGTCGCCAGTTTGCTGGAGCTGTAGGCCGGCATTCCCTTCTCGGCGCGCCCGTTCAGGAGCGCGACGCGAAATTCCTCCTTCGTACGGGTCTTCAGCGACACCAGAAGCGAGGGGCCCACCAAGCCTTCCTGCGCAGCGCCGTGGCAGCGGTCACACGCCAGCGCGCGCCAAGTTTTCCAGCCCGCCAAGGTCTTTGCGTCGACCTTGTTGCCGTCCTTTACCGTATAGAGAGGGGCGGCCGGCAGCGTCGCCACGACGAGAAGAGCTAACACGAGAAAGGAGATCGACTTGAGGTCTCGCATGAAAGCTCTCCCGGTCGAGCCTCGTACGGTAACAAACGACGACACAGATTTCGCCTCGCCTTTTGCTGCCTTGCAGTGGCGCCGGAGCGTCAAGAGCGCAACTTCGGCTGCACGTCGCAATAAACGTTCCACAGCCGGTCGCCGCTGCCGGCATGACTTCCCGGACTCCCATTCGCTAACGCGCTTCTTTTGGCAGCCCTTTGCGACGTCATGCCCAGGCAGGGCTGGAGCCGGAGGACCTGCCGACGCGCCGCCTTGCGGCAAGGCTTTGTGCCCGGCAGATTCGGCGCGCCAGCCTCCTTAGGAGAAGCGACATGTTTTACGAGAATATTTCGAATTGTTGGAAGTCATCGAACGACGGTAAGCTCCTAGCAGACATCCAACCGATGCCTGTTCGGATTCTCTCGAAATCGAACGGCGTATCGTTTGGCACGCTCGATGGGTTCGGGTTCCTGAGAGGAGGTTTGAAGTGAGCGAAACGTCTGCCCGCCTGAGCTGCAGCGAACGCGAGCGCCTGAAGCGCTTCGTGACTGCATGGGAGAATAGATTGACAGTGGATGGCGAGCATGTCGCAGCACTGCGCGCTCGATTGGAGTCTGCATCGGTCGTTTCCGCCGCTGAGGTTCCGGGCGATCTCGTGACGTTGCACAGTCAGGTTCTGGTTCGAGACATCGAAAGCGGCCGCACGTTTTTCTGGACCGTGTTTCTGCCAGCGGATGAAGAGGTGGCGACCACCGCCCGGTCACCCCTGTCCTGGTCGGGCGCGACGATGTTGGGGAGGCGCTCGGGCGATGAGTTTGAGTGGCGCTCGCGCAGTGATAGCCGGCGAGTGCGAATCGAAGCGGTGCTGTTCCAACCCAAGGCGACACAGGGGGATCGTTCGGAGGTCGGTGATTCGCGCGCGGCTCGCAGGGAGCCCGCACAATGCACAGTCGGGCGCAGGCAATCGTCTGAGTCTGGAAAGCGCAGCTCCAAGCAGCGCGCGGCGAACGCGATCGGATCGGAGGCAGCCCGGACGTGACTATTTGGCAGAATGTGGGACGCGTGCAAAAGGCGCGCGCGAGGCGCAGTCCTCGTTGGGAGGAATGCCCGAACGCCCCGGGCGTGCTCTGTGAGATGTGGGGCGCTGCGCAGCTCGATCATGAGAATACGGCAAGGCCGATGCGCCTCGATCTGATTCCCAATGCGGCGCAGCCTCGTGAGAGGCAGCCAGCGGTGATCTCTCGCCGCGACGATCAGGGCTATGACGAGATCGACCGCAGACTGCTCGATACGTTTCCGGCAAGTGACGCGGTCGCGCGCTACTGAGGCGCGGCTGCCAGCCTTGTGGCAGCCGGCGCTCTGAGAAATGAAGTACTGCGGCGTGCGAATGAAGGATCGGACAACGAGGAGATCGAGATGAGAATCCTTTGTGCCACAGATCTGTTACCCAAAAGCGAAGCCGCAGTTGACCGGGCAGGCATGATGGCGCGGCAACTTGGCGCGCGCCTTTGCATCGTGCACGTGCTGGCGTTCGAAGGCGACGAGCGCAAGGCGCGTATCGCACTCGTGCAAATGGAGAAGCGCACTCGTGCGAGGTTGGGGAATGATGGCATTGCGCCGACCATCATTCTGCGATGCGGAAACCGCGCTTCGCAGCTAATCCGCGCCCTGCAGCAGGTCGCGCCTGATCTGATCGTCCTGGGCCCGCGGCGCTGGCGCTCGGTGCGCGAGCGACTGGGCGAGACGCTCGCTGCAAGGATTTTAAGTGCTCATCGCTGTCCATTGCTGATCGTGAGGCACGAGTCCGCTGGCAATTACCGCAACATTCTGCTAGCGCTCGACTTGTCCCCTGCCGCGAAGGAGATCATACGGACGGCGCAATCCATCGTGTTGGAATCCGGCGTAAAAGCATCCGTCGTCCATGCCTTTGAGCCCCACTATGGGACGCTCCCCTACATACCCAGAGGTATGGAAAGCGTCGGTGCTGCGAATAGTCCCGAGAGAGCGGAGGCGGAGCGCGCAGTGCGGCGCCTGCTCGCAGATCCCGGCGACGGGCTGATCGACAGCAACCTCATCCTCTCTGCGGCCTTCCCAGCCGAAGCGATTGTGAGCTCGGTCAAGCGCGTGCAAGCAGACCTGCTGGTAATGGGCACAAGGGGTTACGGGCGCTTTCGCCGGGCGCTGCTGGGCAGCACCGCCAGCCAGGTGCTGGACGCGGTCCCTTGCGATGTCTTGCTGGTACCCCGGGGAGCGACGCAGGAAAGTCGTGGGCGGGCCCGCTCCGAGCTCGAGCCTGACCGAACCGTGGGAGCTGTCTCAACGCACCGGCGCCTTCGAACGGAGCACGCTCGCACGCATTAGGAGCATGGCGGTCATGGGGGAGGTCATCACGAGAAAGGCGCTGATCAGGATCTCATGCACTATCGGGCGATGAGCGAGAGCAGAGGAGATGAGCATCGAGACGATCAGCACACAGCCCATGCCGAGCGTATTGCCCATGGAAGCTCCGTGCATGCGCGCGTAGAAGGGTGCCAGCCTCAAAAGTCCAAGCGACCCGATGAGGGTCAGCAGGCCGCCGAGGATCAGGAGCAGGGTTGCCGGCAGCAGGACCGCCAGGGGCAGTTCGTTCGTCGTCATGGCTCGATCACCTCGCCGCGCAGGAGGAACTTCGCCAGGGCGACTGAACCGACGAAGCCGAAGAGAGCGATCAGTAGTGCGATGTCCGTATACACCGTGGTGCTCGTGCGGATTCCGAGCATTAGAAGCATGAGCATGCCGTTGACGTAGAGCGTATCGAGGGCCAGGACGCGGTCCTGGGCAGTTGGCCCGCGCAGGAGCCGGATCGTGGCAAAGGTCATCGCGAGGGCAAAGCAAAACTGCGCGAACGTGACGGCGAACTCGAACAAAGCGCTCATTCGAAGATCTCCCTCAGCGGCCGTTCGTAACGCTGCTTGATCGTGTGCAGCCACTGCTTCTCGTCCTGAAGATCGAGGACGTGCAGGGTAAGTGTGTGCCCGTCGCGAGCGAGCTCGACCCAGACCGTGCCGGGCGTCGAGGTGATGATAGCCGCGAGCACGGCCAGTCCGTGCGGATCGCGCAAATCGAGCGGAACCTGCAGGAAACCGGATCTGACTTTGCGGTGGCGCACGAGCCCCAGGATGATGCACGCGACGGCGATATTCGAGCGCACGATGTCGAGCAGCACTCGCGATGCGAGGTGCAGCGCCACCAGAGGTTTGCGTAAATGCGGCTGCACCGGCCGCGCCGCACGTAAGGCGAAGGTCACTCCTACCGACAGGAGTACGCCGAAAGCGACTTGAGGGAGTGCGAGGGTGTCTTGGAGGATGAGCCAAATTGCCAGGAGCCCGATCATGAGAAGAATCGGTGGCCTTCTCACGGCGCGCCCTCCGGCGCATCGGCCAGAACCGCACGAATGTAGGCCTGAGGATCGCTCAACAGCTGGGCGGCCGAGTCGACGTACTTCATCACGGGGCCTGCCGCGGCCGTGAGCCCGATGCACAGCAAGATCAGAAACGCGACTGGTCCGGCCTCGATGACGCGCAAGCGCGGCGTCGCGCGGCCCGTCACGCTCCAGAACAGTCGCATGCCGATGCGGCTCATCGCGAGCAGTCCTGCGAAGCCCCCTGCCAGCAACACACCGATGAGCAGCCACGCCCGGAACGTATCGCCACTCCTCGACAGCGTTGCGAATGCTCCGGAGAGCAACGCCAGTTTGCCGACGAAGCCTGCCAGCGGCGGCATCCCGGTGACGAGCAGCGCGCAGCCGACGAATGCAAGTCCGAGGAACGCCATGGCGGAGGGAATAGCGACGCCGACTTCGGCGTCCGGCGGATGCGGATCTGGAGGCTCGCCGACCCTGAACGCGGAGTACGTGACCGGTTGCGCTGAAGGCGAATTCGCGGTTTCGGGCGTCATGGTCCGCATGCGTTCCGTCATTCCCGTCAGCATGAAGAGCGCGCCGCTCGCCAGCACCGAACCGAGCAGGTAGAACAGAGCGGGCGCGATCATTGTCCCCGGCGCGAGGCCAATCGCCGCGAGCATCGTGCCGGAGGACAGGATGACGTTGAACGCGGCTACCCGCTGCAGTTGGCGCGACGCCAGGATTCCGGCGATGCCGAAGACCATTGTCGCTATGGCCCCATAGAACAGCCAGGTCCCACCGAGCGGCGCCACCGAATACTCCAGAAGCGAACCGAGTCGCAGAATGGCGTAGACACCGACCTTGGTCGTGATCGAGAACACGGCCGTGACGGAAGGAAGGGCCGCCGTATAGGCACCCGGCAGCCAGAAATTCAGCGGCCAGCTGGCGGCTTTGACCAGAAAGGCAATGGCGAGGATCGCGGCTCCCGCGTCGGCGATGCCACGATCGCCATTCTGCAGGGAGGGCCACCGGGCGGCCATATCCGCCATGTTCAGCGTCCCGAGGATGCTGTAGATCATGGCGACGCCGATCAGGAATGCAAATGAGGCACAGAGGTTGATGACGATGAAGTGCAGCGCGGTCCTCACGCGCTGCGTTCCCGCCCCGTGCAGGAGCAGAGCATAGGATGCGGCGAGGAGGATCTCGAAGAACACGAACAGGTTGAACACATCACCTGTCAAGAATGCGCCGTTCAGACCCATCAGCAGCAGTTGCAGCAGCGGGTGATAGTACACGCCGAGTCGATCCGAGCGGGCGATCGAATAGACGAGGACGGGCAGGGCCAGCAGAGCATTCAGAACGAGCATCAGTGCCGAGAGGCGATCCACGACCAGCACGATGCCAAAGGGTGCCCGCCATCCGCCGATCGTATAAGTGCCGATTCCTTCAGCCCAGACGTGAGGCACCGCGTCCGTCGTGAAGTAAAGCAACGTGGTAGCGGCCAGGAGCTGACCCAGGCTGGATCCAAACGCGATCACCAGCGGCAGGGTGCGTTGCGATTCGGCAAACAGCAGGATGATCGCGGCCGCGGCGAGCGGAATGAGGATCGGGAGGACCGGCAAGTGCTGCAGCCAGGGGCTCACGTGTCGCTCTCCTGACCGTCGACGTGATCAGTTCCTGACAATCCACGCAAGGCGAGCAGTACCACCAAAGACAGGGCCGTGGTCGCGAATCCAATCACGATCGCGGTCAACACCAGAGACTGCGGCACCGGGTCAGCGAACCGCGCGGGGTCTGCGGTGCCGTCAGCCCCGATGATGGGCGGTCTGTCGATCATCAGCCGGCCTGCGGCAAAGATGAACAGGTTGACCGCATAGGAAAGGAGCGAAAGGCCCATGAGCACTTGAAAGGTGCGCGCCCGCAGCAGTAGCCAGGTTCCCGAGGCTACCAGCACCCCGATCACGAGCGCGTAGACGATTTCCATCGGGTCTCCACGTCAGTTTCGACGGTCGGATTGCGCCGGGCGCTGTGACCGGCGTCTTCGGGTAGCACATGGCGCCGGCTGCGCAATGCCTGGTGCGCCAGCGCGATGAGCATCAGGCCGGTCGCCCCGACCACGAGCGCGTAGACGCCGATGTCAAACAGGAGCGTGCTCGAGAGATGTAGTTGTGCGAATCGTAGGTGCAGATCCCACCGCATGCTCGTGAGAAAGTTGCTGGACACCAGCCAGGCACCCGTACCCGCGGCCGCCGCGGAAAGTAGCCCGGCCGCCATCCAATATTGAGGGTGGAGGCGGATCCGTGACTCGATCCACCTCGTCCCGAAGATCATGTATTGCACGATGAAGGCGATCGATATGATCAGACCGCCGACGAATCCTCCACCGGGTGCGTCGTGGCCACGCAGGAGAAAGAATATCGAGACCACGCTGGCCACCGGCAGCAGCAAGCTGCCGAAAACCGCTGGCACCCGCATATACCCGTGTGGCAGAGCGTCCTGCGTGTCGTGAGGCCCGACCCCTTCCACGGGGTCCTGCTCCTGCTGCTGCGGCATCTCGATGCTTTCCGGCGCAGGACGGAAGCGCCGCAGCAGCTTATAGACGGTCAGGGCGACGATACCGACGACCGTGATCTCTCCCAGAGTGTCAAAGCCCCGGAAGTCGACCAGAATCACGTTGACGACGTTGTGCCCACCGCCGCGCGGGAGCGCGTTCTCGATGAAAAACGTTGAGATGCCAGGGTGCCGCGGCCGGGTGAGCATCGCGTACGCCAGCGCGGCCATCCCAACGCCGGCAAGCGCGGCAAGCGCAAAGTCTCGTGTGCGGCGCAGGCGCGTACGCGCTGTCTGTTGGCGCGCATCGGTCATCGCGAGGCGCTTGGGCAGCCAGCGTAGGCCGAGCAGAATCAATACCAGCGTGACCACCTCAACACTGATCTGCGTGAGCGCGAGGTCGGGCGCGGAGAACCACGCAAAGGTCAGGCAGGTGGCGAGGCCCGTCCCACCGACCATGACGAGCGCGGCCAACCGGTGAAACTTGGCCTGTAGGGCCGCACCGCAGGCGCACGCCGAGCTGACGAGGGCCAGCAGCGCAAAGGCCGGATGAATCGGCGATACGCTGCGGGGATTGGCGAAGGTCAGCTCGCGCAGCGTCGTCGCGGCAATAGCCACGACCGTCAAGGCGAGCACAGCCAGTTGGGCCTGCTGGCGAGGCGAGTAGAGCAGGTGCATCACACGGTCAGCCGTGCGTATCAGACGGACGATCAGGACCTCGAAGTTGCGTTTGCCATCCGCCAGCTGCGCGAAGGGTGCCGGGCGCAATGCGTGATCCCAACGCCGGTACAACCACGTATACAGGACGACACCGCCGGCGAGGGCCAGGGCGCTCATGAGAAGAGGCGTCGTAAATCCATGCCATACGGCGAGACTGTAGGCAGGCACACTCGTTCCAAGGATCCCCCGCATGGCTGTGTTGAGATAAGGACCTATGGTTACAACAGGCAGCGTGCCGACGAGCACGCACGCCACGACGAGCAGGGTGCTCGGCGCCAGCATCCAGCGCGTGGGTTCGTGGGGAGTGCGCGGCAGATCAACAGCAAGGGGTCCCATAAAGACGCGATGGACGAACCGGACCGAGTAGGCGACGCTGAACACTCCTGCGAGAGTCGCCGCGACGGGCAGCCCGATACGAATCGGCAGAGCATCACCGGCGAACATCGTTTCGGAAAAAAACATCTCTTTCGAGAGAAATCCGTTCAACAGGGGCACGCCAGCCATGGCTGCAGCGGCGACCGTGGCAAGCGTCGCGGTGATCGGCATCGCGTGTGCCAGGCCGCGCAGCCGCGTGAGATCGCGGGTACCCGACTCGTGGTCCACGATGCCGGCCGCCATAAAGAGCGAAGCCTTGAACGTCGCATGGTTCATCATGTGGAAAACGGCCGCGACCAGCGCGAGCGGGCTGTCCATACCCAACAGCAGCGTGATGAGCCCGAGATGACTGACGGTCGAATACGCCAGCACGCCCTTCATATCGCGCTGGAAGGTGGCCGCGAATGCGCCGAGAAGTAGCGATGTCAGGCCGACTGTGCAGACAATCCCGAACCACAGACCGGTGCCTGCGAGCACCGGCCAGAGTCGAGCAAGCAGGAAGACGCCGACTTTCACTATGGTGGCTGAATGCAGATAGGCGGAGACCGGAGTCGGTGCCGCCATCGCGTGCGCCAGCCAGAAATGGAACGGAAACTGGGCACTCTTCGTGAACGCGGCGATCAGCACCAGAATGAGAATGGCCGGATACCAGGGATCGCGGCGGATCAAATCACCGGAGGCCAACACGACGTCGAGCTCGTAGCTCCCGGTGATCCGTGCCAGCATCAGTACCGCGGCCAACAGACACAGCCCCCCGAACGCCGTGACCAGCAACGCCATGGCGGCGCCGCGTCGCGCCTCGTCGCGGTGATACCAGTACGCAATCAGCATGAACGAAGTGAAGCTCGTCAGCTCCCAGAAGAGTACGAGCTGGATCAGATTGCCGGAGAGAACGACGCCCAGCATCGCACCCATGAACGCCAGAAGGAATGCGAAGAAGCGCGGCACCGGATCAGCCGGTGACATGTAATAGCGGGCGTACAGCACGACCAGCGCACCGATTCCCGTTACGAGCACGCTGAAGACCCAAGCGAAACCGTCCATGCGCAGCGTAAGGTCAAGCCCGAGCTGCGGCACCCACGAGAGGTGCGAGCGGACGGCGCCGCCGTCGATGACCTGGGGATACCGCATGGCCACGAGCGTCAAGCTCCCGAGACTGACCGCAGCGGCGAGCCACGCCTCCGCGTTCCACGCGTTGCGGGGCAGAAATGCCGCACAGAGGCTGCCCAGAAAGGGCAGCAATATGATCCAGGTGAGGGTCACCACCGGATTCTAACGGCAGCTGGAGTGCGGCTTCAGGAGTGTTCTAGCGGATCGGCGCGGAGCTCATCGGCGCGCGCAAGGGGTCCCGCGTGGGCAAACTGCGACTCAGCTGGTGCTTTGGCTCGTTGGCGGCACGGCCAGAACGTCGCATTCGATCTCGGAGAGGATCCGCTCCGCAACGCTGCCGAGCAGCAGTCGCTTCAGTCCCGTATATCCCCGGGTGCCGATCACCAGCAAGTGGGGCCGAAGGCGCTCGACGACCTTCTTGATGGCAACGAACGGCGGGCCTTCCTCGAGCACGATATTTCTCACCGAATCGCTCAAGTCGATAGACTGCAGAAACTGGTGAAGCTGCTCACGCGCCTCCTGTGCCCAGTTCGCAGAGTATTTCGTCACAGTCTCCTCCCTCACGCCTGCCCAGCCCATCATCCCTTTGTGTATTGGCTCGAAGGCATGCACGACCGAGATGCGCTCGCCCTCGAGCAAGCCGAGGCTCTTCGCGGCGCGCACGGCCCGTGCGGAAGCATCGGAGGGATCCAGAGCCAGGAGTACGGACTCATACGAGGCCAGAGTTACCGCATTGACCATCAGTACGGGACGGTTTCCGGTGCGCAGGACGCGCTCGAGGGTCGTGCCGGTGACCATGTTGCTCACTAGGCGCCGCCGGTGTACGCCCATGACGAGCAGGTCGACACTCAAGGAGTGCGCCGCCTCCACGATTGCCACGAAAATCGTCCCGCGCCGGATCTCGACCGTAGCGGTGATACCCGTCCGTTCTTGAATTGCCTCGGCGCGCGCAACGAGGGCGGCGTGCGCTTCGTCAGTTCTTCGCTCCACCATGGGGCGCGGCTGATCATCGTCCACGACGTGAAGCAGCGTCAGCTGCGCGCCGAACTGCCGGGACAGCGCAATCGCGCGATCGATCGCGAACTCGGAGCGGAGCGAGAAGTCCGTCGCACAGAGGATTTTCTTCATACCAACAGTTGCCGCAGGCGGCTCGACCGACCTCCATCCTATGCAGCCACTCGGGCAGAATCAAACTCAGACTCAGCACGCATTGCAGTCGCTTGAATGCTCAAGATCCGAGCTCGCGGCTCAGTGCGGCTCACCTGACGCTTCGGGCTGGCCGGGGATGAGCGCTGGAGAGCAGCACCGCTGAGATAGACGATCTACGCGCCGGCCGGAAGGCGCTGCGCCGGAAGACCAGTCTGCTCTTGCTCGCTCGGCATGCCGGCGTGCGTTCGAGCGTCGACATTCGCGCCACTTTCCTATAGAACCGGCAACCGGAGGTCGTGACGTGTTGAAACGGCACTACGAGGAACGGGACGAGCGCGCGGGGCTGCCACAGTTGCGCGCGCTCGCCACCCAGGCGTTCTCGCGCGCCGCCGGCGCCCCGCTCGTTCACGGCAATCGGGTCCGCCTGCTCGAGGATGCGCGCGAGAACTATCCGGCTTGGCTGGAGGCGATCCGGGCGGCGCGACGGCACGTCCACTTCGAGATGTACTTCATCGACGAGGACGACAGCGGTTGGGAATTCGCCGACGCCCTGATCGGCAAGGCCCGCGAAGGCGTTCCCGTGCGGCTCGTCTACGACTGGATGGGTGGCTTCAGAAGGGCGACGCGAGGGTTCTGGAACGCGCTGCGCAAGGGTGGCGTGGAAGTGCGTTGCTATAACCCGATGCGGCCACAGAGCCCGCTCGGCTGGCTGTCGCGCGACCATCGCAAGTTGCTGGCGGTCGATGGTGGCGTCGGGTTCATCAGCGGGCTGTGCGTCGGATTGGGCTGGGTTGGAGCTCCGTCGCGCGGCGTCGAGCCGTGGCGCGACACCGGCATCGAGATCCGCGGCCCTGCGGTCGCCGATGTCGAGCGGGCGTTTGCGGGGACTTGGGAAGCCTGCGGCGAGCCGATTGCCGCTGGCGAGCCGCTCGGCTCGCCGCCAGCCGCCGGCGAGGTAAGTTTGCGCATCGTAGCGAGCGAGCCGGCGACCGCCGGTATGCTACGTCTGGACCAGTTCGTGGCCGCTCTCGCCCGCCAGCGCCTTTGGCTCACCGACGCCTACTACGTTGGCACGCCATCCTACGTGCAGGCCCTGCGCGCCGCGGCCCGGGATCACGTCGACGTGCGGCTTCTAGTGCCCAACAGCACCGATATACCGCTCCTGCGTCCGCTGTCGCGCGCGGGCTACCGGTTGCTTTTGGAGGCAGGCGTGCGCGTGTTCGAGTGGAACGGGACCATGCTGCACGCCAAGACCGCGGTCGCCGATGGGCACTGGGCGCGCGTGGGCTCGACCAACCTCAACGTCGCGAGCTGGTTCGGCAACCGCGAGCTCGACGCGGTCATCGAGGACGATACCTTCGCCCGTCAGATGGAGCAGATGTACGTCGACGACCTCGGCAATGCGACGGAGGTGGTGCTTGACCGCAGGCGCAAGCTGTCGGCGCTTGGCGAGCCGCGACATCCCCACCCTGCCAGAGGCAGCGGCGGCAGCACTAGCCAGGCCGCGGCCGGCGCCATGCGCATCGGAAACGCAGTGGGTGCGGCCTTTACGGACCGCCGTGTTCTGGAACCGATCGAGGCGCGGCTCGCCATCACGACAGGCTTGCTTCTGTGCGCGGTCTCAATGTTGGTCGCGTTCATCCCGCAAGCGCTGGCCTTCCCGCTCGTGGCGCTCGGCGCCTGGGGCGGTCTCGCCCTTCTATACAAAGGTTACGAGCTGCGCCGTCGGCAAAAGGACTGACCGGCCGTCGGCGGTATCCTTCCGGACGGGCCGCCGGGTCACGCATCTCACCCGATTCCCACTCCTCAACGACGACGCTCGGCAGACTGCCTCAGTTGCACGCCGCCAGCGATCGATGACAGTTAGGTAAATCCGCACCTTGGCGCAGAATATTTCGCATGGTCAGAAATTCACCTGTGCGGTACAAATATCGACGTGAAGGAGAATCAGGCATGCGAACAAATGACCACCCGGCACGGTCCTTCGTTGAACACAGAAGCCAGGTCGGACTACCGTCGAAAACGCCAGATCGCTTGACGAATCGGGAGCTGTCGAGAGTTATGGAGCAAGGCGCGGACCGGGACGCGACGGATCCAGAGTACCCGCTCGAGCGGATCTGTTCTCATTGCTACGCGCCGTTTCAACTGACCTTCGCACGCCAGGCAGCGCAATTGGTGCGGGAGGCGGACGAAGTCGATGTCGAAGCGACTCACCGCGGGCTGCTGCTCAGAGGCGAGACCGAGGAAGCATTCGTGCACTCCGTGCAGTTGCTGCGTGACTATTTTGGAAATCAGATCCGTATCGGTCCTGCGGTGGTCCGCTATCACAACGGCGCCACTGTCGAGGAACCCCACATGGGACTGCGAGTGCTGTGCGGACCCGAGCACTTCGAGCCGGTGAAGGCCGACCTTGACGCGCGCGATGCCGTGATCGTGGCGTCGGAGATTGGACCCACGTGTGCCGTGATTCGCGCCACGGTCCCGCTTGCGAAGGTGCTGGGGTATGCCTCGCATCTGGCAAAGCAGACCTCAGGAACCGCCCACCACTCGATGTGGCTGAGCCACTACGCCCCCCTGGAAGTGTGGCCACCTGATAACACTGCGGCGTGAAGAGTTTGTAGCATCACATCGCAGCACTGTGGAGGGCACCCGCATCGTCGTGGAGGAGGTCGTCGAAATGGCTGGAAGTCGGGAGAACGTCAGATGAGCGTGCAGTGCACTGGAAGGCCCGGATTGGAGAGAACCAGCCCCATAGAGAAAGCGACAAGAGGTTTGGCCAGGAAAAGTGTGCTGTGCGCGACCGACCTGTCCGTTCTCTCACAGCGAGCCGTGGGCCGGGCGATGTATTTGGCCAAGAAGTTGGATGCTCAGCTCACGGTGCTGCATGTCATCGCTCCAGTTGAGCACGCTCTGGATTCCCTGCATGCACATGACCGAATTGCCTCGCAAATCAGTGCAGTAGGGATGGCCACCCGCCGCGAACCGGAGATCCGAGTACGGACTGGGAACTATGAGCAAGTCATCGCGGCTGTCGCTAGGGAGACCGACGCGGACATCATCGTGCTCGGCGCGCAGCGTCCGAGGTCACTGGCGCCTCTGGCCGGCACGAGCGCCGAGCGCATTACTGCGCTGACGGGGCG
>Ga0207707_10000283_pt1 | contig 53890 bp, 47 predicted proteins | sample KBSC83BmetaG_FD_184336 | JGI IMG/M metagenome (GOLD analysis project Ga0207707, IMG submission 184336) | Corn rhizosphere microbial communities from Kellogg Biological Station, Michigan, USA - KBS C8-3B metaG (SPAdes) (version 2) | ecosystem: Host-associated > Plants > Roots > Rhizosphere ... | reverse complement strand
CGGGGCCATCAAGTCGGGCGGCACCACCCGCCGCGCGGCCAAGATGGTGATCCTCGACCTCGACCACCCCGACATCCTCAACTTCATCCGCTGGAAGGTGGTGGAGGAGCAGAAGGTGGCCGCGCTGGTGACGGGCTCCCGGCTGACCAAGCGCCGGCTGCAGGCGGTGCTGGGCGCCTCCCGCACCCCGACCGGCCTCGAGGCCGACCCGCGCAAGAACCCCGCCCTCCGCGCCGCGGTGCGGGAGGCGCGCGCGGCCATGGTGCCGGAGGGCTACATCCAGCGCGTGCTGCAGCTGGCCGGCCAGGGGGTGCGCGAGCTGGACTTCCCCGAGTACGACACCGACTGGGACAGCGACGCCTACTACACGGTCTCGGGCCAGAACTCCAACAACAGCGTGCGGGTGCCCAACGCGTTCTACGACGTGCTCGCCCGCCGCGGCCAGTGGGAGCTCCGGCGCCGCACGGACGGCAAGAGCGCGGGCTTCGTCCCCGCCGAGCAGCTCTGGGACGAGATCGCGCACGCCGCGTGGGCCTGCGCGGACCCCGGCGTCCAGTACGACACCACCATCAACGAGTGGCACACCTGCCCCGAGGACGGGCGGATCAACGCCAGCAACCCGTGCTCGGAGTACATGTTCCTCGACGACACCGCGTGCAATCTGGCGTCGATCAACCTCGTGAAGTTCCTGCGCGAGGACGGCTCGTTCGACGTCGAGGGCTTCCGCCACGCCTGCCGGCTCTGGACCGCGGTGCTGGAGATCAGCGTGCTGATGGCGGCCTATCCGAGCCCGGCCATCGCCCAGCGGAGCTGGGACTACCGGACGCTGGGGCTCGGCTACGCCAACATGGGCACCGTGCTCATGCGCAAGGGCATCCCCTACGACTCCCCGGAGGCCACCGCGATCTGCGGCGCGATCACCGCGGTGATGTGCGGCGAGGCCTACGCGACCTCGGCCGAGATGGCGCGCGACCTGGGCCCCTTCCCGGGCTACGCGCGCAACCAGGCCGCCATGCTCCGGGTCATGCGCAACCATCGGCGCGCCGCCTACCGCACGCCCGCCGCGGAGTACGAGGGGCTCAGCATCGCGCCCCACGGGATCGACGGCACCCACTGCCCCGCCCCGCTCCTGCAGGCGGCGCGCGAGGCCTGGGATCGCGCGGTGGGCCTCGGGGAGCAGTTCGGCTTCCGCAACGCCCAGGTCACGGTGCTCGCGCCCACCGGCACCATCGGCCTGGTGATGGACTGCGACACCACCGGAATCGAGCCCGACTTCGCGCTCGTGAAGTTCAAGAAGCTGGCCGGGGGCGGCTACTTCAAGATCATCAACCAGAGCCTGCCGCTGGCCCTGGAGACGGTGGGCTACACCCCGGCCCAGATCGAGGACATCGTGGCCTACTGCGTGGGGCGCAAGACGCTGCGCGGCGCCCCCGGCGTGAATCACGACACGCTCCGGGCCAAGGGCTTCGACGACGAGGGGCTGCGACGGATGGAGGCCGCGCTCGAGACCGCCTTCGACATCTCCTTCGCGCTCAACGCGTGGACCCTGGGCGACGGCTACATCGCCTCGCACCTGGGGCTGAACGAGGCCCAGCTCGCGGAGTGGAACGGCAACCTGCTGCGGGCCCTGGGCTTCAGCGCGGCGGAGATCGAGGCCGCCAACGACTACTGCTGCGGCACCATGACCGTGGAGGGCGCCCCGCACCTCCGGGCCGAGCACCTCGCGATCTTCGACTGCGCCAATCGCTGCGGCAAGAAGGGCACCCGCTTCATCGCCACCGAGGCCCACATCCGGATGATGGCCGCCGCGCAGCCCTTCATCTCGGGGGCCATCAGCAAGACCATCAACATGCCGCAGGACGCCACCATCGAGGACGTGAAGTGGGCCTACGACCTCGCGTGGCGCGGCATGGTCAAGGCGGTGGCCCTCTATCGCGACGGCTCCAAGCTCTCCCAGCCGCTCAACTCCACCACCGACGAGGACGACGAGCGCGCGGTGGCCGCGGACGTGGAGGCGGTGGCGGAGAAGATGACGGAGCGGGTGGTGACCCAGTACCTGCGCGAGCGCCACCGGCTGCCGGACCGGCGCAAGGGCTACACCCAGAAGGCGGTGGTGGGCGGCCACAAGGTCTATCTCCGCACCGGCGAGTACGAGGACGGATCGGTGGGCGAGATCTTCCTCGACATGCACAAGGAGGGGGCGGCCTTCCGCTCCCTGATGAACTGCTTCGCGATCGCGATCTCGCTCGGGCTCCAGCACGGGGTGCCGCTCGAGGAGTTCGTGGACGCGTTCGTCTTCACCCGCTTCGAGCCGAACGGCATGGTGAAGGGCAACGACCGCATCAAGATGTCGACCTCGGTGATCGACTACGTCTTCCGCGAGCTGGCCATCACCTACCTCGGGCGCACCGATCTCTCTCACGTACCCGACGAGGACCTGCGCGCGGACGCCATCGGCAGCAAGCCCGGAGAGGGCCCGGTGGCGGCGCCCCCGCTCGGCACCGTTCCGGCCGCATCCGCGACGGCCCGGGTGGAGCCCCCGGCGGTGTCGCCGGTCTCGGTCGTCCGGCCCGTCGCGCCCATCGGCGGCGGCAGCGGCGCGGTGGTCACGCCGGTTCCGGTGCCGGTGGGTCAGGCCGCCAAGAGCCTCACCGCATCCGAGATGGCCCGGCTCAAGGGCTACGAGGGTGATCCGTGTGGTGAGTGCGGCCAGTTCACGATGGTGCGCAACGGCACCTGTCTCAAGTGCATCACGTGCGGCACGACGACGGGCTGCTCGTAGGCCACCCGTAACCTGATCGGCGGTCTCGCGGGCGTCGGACCCGGAGGCGACTCCGGAGCCGGCGCCCGCCGAGTCTCCGCTACCCTCGCACCACCAGCTCCGCGTCACCCTGCCGGTCCAGCACCTCGACTGCGGCGCCCTCGCGCCCCCGCGTCACGTGCACGTCGAAGCGCGAGTGGCCCAGGCGCAGCCCGCGGACCTCGAGCCACGGCAGCCACCGCGGCAGCACCGGCCGGGTGAGGGTGAGGCGGTTCTCGGCCGCGTCGGGCTCGAGCCCGAGCAGATTGGCGAGGAGCTGCGAGGCCACCCCCGCCGCCCACGCCTGGGGCGAGCAGGCCACCGGGTAGGGCGTGGCGCCGAAGCCCGGCACCCGCGGGAAGCCGCAGAAGAGCTCGGGCAAACGGCGGTCCTCGCAGCGCTGGGCCGCGTCGAAGAGCGCGGTGGCCAGGGTGAGGAACTGGTCGGTGAAGCCGTGGCGCCGGATGCCCGCGGCCGCGATCGCGGTGTCGTGGGGCCACACCGAGCCGTTGTGATAGCTCATCGGGTTGTAGCGCCGCTCGCCGGTGCCGAGGGTGCGCACCCCCCAGCCCGAGAAGAGCTCGGGGCTCAGCAGGCGCTCCACGACCGGCGCCGCGTGGTCGAAGGGGACGATGCCGGTCCAGAGCGCGTGGCCCGGATTCGACGAGACCACCTCGCACGGCGCGCCGTCGCCGTCGAGGGCGAGGGCGCAGAAGCGCTTGTCCGGCATCCAGAAGTCGGCCATGAACCGACGGCGCAGCGACTCGGCCGCCGCGCGCCGCGCCGCCGCCGCCTCGGGCCGGCCCCGCGCCTGCTCGATGGCCGCGACCCCGCAGAGGGCGGCGTACTTGTAGCCCTGCACCTCGACCAGGGCGATGGGGCCGGCCGCGCCCTCTCCGTCCGCGTGCATGATCGCATCGTGGGAGTCCTTCCAGCCCTGGTTCACGAGGCCGCGGGTGGAGCGCGAGGCGTAGGTCAGGTACTCGGAGCGATCCATCCAGCCCACCGCGGCCTCGATGGCGGGGGCCAGCTCCGCGAGCAGGGCGCGGTCGTCGGTCCAGCGCAGGTACTCGGCGGCCAGCATCAGGAACAGCGGAGTCGAGTCGACCGAGCCGTAGTACGGGATGAACACGATCTCCCGGCACGCCGCCATCTCCCCGCGGCGGTACTCGTGCAGGATCTTGCCCGGGCTCTGATCGGTGAACTCGTCATCCTCTCGCCCCTGGTAGGCGGCGAGGAATCGCAGCGTGCCGCGCGCGAGCCCCGGATCGAACGGCAGGTGCTGGAGCGCGGCGATCACCGAATCGCGGCCGAACGGCGCCACGAACCACGGGATGCCCGCGTAGGCCATCCGGCCGTGCACCGTCGTGGTGGTGAGCATGCGCAGATCCGCCCAGGACCGGGCGAGCCAGCCGTCGAATCCCGCGTTGCCGCTCGCCACCTGCACCGTCGGCTCGAGCGGGGTGGCGTCCGGTACCCACGCGGGGGCCGGACGCGGACGGTCCGGCTCCGGCTCCTCGTCGGCGGTGATGCGCAGGCGCAGCTCGATGATCTGGCCGGGAGGCACGGTGAGGCGGTGGCGCGCGAAGCCGGGCGTCACCTTCTCCGGCGCGGGCGTGAAGGCCAGCGTGGTGACGCGCATCGTTCCGTCGAGGCCACGATAGGACAGGCGCGCGAGCGACTTGTCGAGCTGGGGCGGGTAGAGCTCCCCGCGCCGCTCGCGGATCATGCCCCGCACCTCGAACACGTCCGCGAAGTCGGCGGTGTAGTGCCAGGTCACCACCAGCTCGTGCGGCGCGGGGTTGAAGCTCTCCACCGTGAGCACCTGGTCGAGCCCGCGCGGGGTCAGCTCGAGCCGCCGCGCCAGCCGCAGGGTGCGGCCGCGCATCACCACGATCTCGCCGTGGCAGAGGTCGGGATTGGTGAGATCCGCCGCGATGTGGCGGCCGTCGGCCGAGACCGCCGCGCTCAGGCTCAGGGGACGCTGGCCGTGCACCGCCAGCTCCAGGCTGCGCAGGAAGCGGGTGCCGTCCACGTAGAGGCCGAACTCGCTCTCCGGCAGGTCCGGGAAGTCGCCGTGCTGGTCCGCGACCAGGAACGCCTCGTCGCACTTGGCCACCAGCCGCCGCAGGTCCGCGCCGGTGGGGGAAGCGCGAATGTAGTAAGGGTCTCGCGCGCCTTCCTCGTCGTCCCGATCCAGCATCGCGAGGACCTCCTCAGGCCAGCTGCGCCCCGGCCTCCAGGCGCTCGTACACCGCCTCGTAGCCGTCCGCCATGCGCTCCGCGCTGAAGCGGGCCTCCGCCTCGCGCCGGCAGGCCGCGCGGTCGATCCGATCGACGCTCCGCGCCGCGAGGGCCAGCTCGTCGACGGTGTCGGCGATGAGGCCGCTGCGGCCGGGCACGATCAGCTCCGGCACCGAGCCACACGCGCGCGCGATCACCGGCGTCCCGCACGCGAGGGCCTCGATCATCACCAGCCCGAACGGCTCCGGCCAGTCGATGGGAAAGATGAGGGCGGCCGCCTCGCCCAGGAACGCGGGCTTCTCCGCGTCCCCGATCTCGCCCATGAAGTCGATGAGCGGGTCGGCGAGCAGCGGCTCGATCTCCTGCTCGAAGTAGACGCGGTCCACCGCGTCCACCTTGGCCGCGATGCGCAGCGGAATGCCCGCCCGCCGCGCCGCCCGGATGGCGAGATCGGGACGCTTCTCGGGGGAGATCCGACCGAGGAACGCGAGGTAGCCGCCGCTCCCGCGCCCGAGCGGATAGTCCTCGAGGGGCAGGCCGTGATGCACGGTGCCGGCCCACGCGAGCGAGAGGTCCTCCACCGGGCGGCGCTGCGCGTCGCTGATCGACGCGAGCGGCACGTCGTCGAAGTGGGCCAGCAGCGGCCGCAGATGGGGCAGGTCGAGCCGGCCGTGGAGGGTGTGCAAGGTCGGCGTCGCCACCAGGCGCGAGAACGGGAACGCGAGGTAGTCCACGTGGCAGTGGATGAGGTCGAACTCCTCGGCCCGGTCGAACACCTGCGACAGCTCCACCATGTGGGGCGCGAGCGGATCGCCGACTCCGTCGTCGAGCCGGAGCGCACGCGGCACCGGGCAGACCAGCGACGCCGCGGTGCGCGAGTCGCCGCTCGCGAAGAGTGTGACCTCGTGGCCGCGCCGCACCTGCTCCTCGACCAGGTACGAGACCACCCGCTCGGTGCCCCCGTAGAGCGCGGGCGGCACGCGCTCGTAGAGCGGGGCGACGTGAGCGATGCGCATGCTCGTGCAATGTGCAAACGAATTGCCAGCCGGCCCGCGCGACGAAGCGAGGGCTCCGACCGCCCATGGGCGCTTTCCCGCGGCGACGAGCGGCAATTCTTACCGGACCCTCCCTACCCGCCGCGACGCCGTGTATGATGCCGGTGCTCATGACCGCCACCCGCTTCCCCGAGGCGCGCGCGCCGCGCGGCATGGTCGCCACCCCGCACCTGCTCGCCACGCAATCCGGGGTCGCCGCCCTGCGGGCGGGCGGCAACGCGCTCGACGCGGCGATCGCGGCCGCCGCGACCATCGCGGTGGTGTACCCGCACATGAACGGGGTGGGCGGCGACAACGTGTGGCTGATCTACGACGCGCGCGCTCAGCGCCTCCGGGCCCTGGCCGGGATCGGGCGTGCGGCCCGCGCGGCCACCATCGACTGGTACGCGGCCCGCGGCCTCAGCGGCGCCATCCCGGCGCGGGGCGGGCCGGCGGCGCTGACCGTGCCCGCGGTGGTGGACGGCTGGTGGCAGGCCCACGAGTACAGCCGCGCGTCGATGGGCTCGCCGATCGGCTGGCCTGCCCTCCTGGCCGACGCGATCCTCTACGCGCGCGAGGGCTTCGTGGCCTGCGAGGGGCAGTGCGTCCCGCCCCCGCGGGAGCCCGACCTCTTCGGGGAGCAGGCGCCCGACGGCATCCGCCGCGGGCTCTGGCCGCTCTACCATCCCGAAGCGCTGCGCGGGCGGCCCCTCGTGCAGCGTGACCTCGCCCGGACGCTCGAGGCGGTGCGCGACGGCGGCGCGGAGGCTTTCTACCGCGGCGAGATCGCCCGGCACCTGGTCGCGGCGGCCGCGGCGGCGGGCAGCCCGCTCGCGCACGAAGACCTGGCCGAGCACCGCGCGGAGTGGATGGAGCCGCTCCGCATCCCGTACGCGGAGGGCCACGCGGCGAGCTTCCCGCCGCCCACGCAGGGTTTCGCCGCCCTCGCGGTACTCGGCATGACCGAGCGGCTCGAGATGGCGACCCTGCCCGAGGCCGACTACGTCCACGTGCTGGTGGAGGCCACCAAGCTCGCCTTCGACGACCGCGATCGCTACCTGACCGACCCGGCCGACATGCGCGTGTCACCCGCAGAGCTGCTCGCGCCCGAGCGTCTGCAGGCGCGCGCCCGCCTGATCTCGCGCGCGCAGGCGCGGCCGCCCCGGCCCGCCGCGGCGGCGGGCGGCGACACCGTCGCCCTGGTGACGGCCGACGCGGCGGGCAACGCCGTGTCCCTGATCCAGTCGCTCTACTTCACATTCGGGGCGGGGCTGATGGCGGGCGACACCGGCGTGGTGCTGCAGAACCGCGGCTCGTTCTTCTCGCTCGACCCGGGGCACGTCAACGCGCTCGCCCCCGGCAAGCGCACCATGCACACCCTGATCCCCTCCATGTACCTCGAGGGCGGCCGCCCGCGCTTCGTCTACGGCACCATGGGCGGCGAGGGCCAGCCGCAGACCCAGGCCGCGATCCTCACCCGGCGGTTGTTCCGGCGGCTCGGCCCGCAGGCCGCGGTGGAGGCCCCGCGCTGGCTCTACGGACGCACCTGGGGCACCGCCTCGCGGGCCCTGAGCCTCGAGGGACGGTACCCGCCCGAGCTGGCCCGCGACCTCGCCCGGCGCGGTCACGAGGTCGCGATCGGCCAGGAGTGGGACGATCTCTTCGGCCACGCGCATTGCATCTGGCTCGATCCGGAAGGCGGGCTGGTGGGCGGATCGGATCCGCGCGCGGACGGTGGAGCGCTGGGCTTCTAGCGGAGGGAGACCGCGGCGCGGCTAGACGTTGCCGCCGGCCAGCGCCTTGTAGAGCTCGACGCCGACCTGCGAGAGATCCGAGCGCGTGTCGATGGGCAGCCCCGCGTTGGTCCAGGCGCCGAGGCCCCCTTTCAAGATCTTGACGTCCTTGAATCCCATCTTCCGCAGGTCGCGCGCCACCCGGGCGCTGGTGACCTCGTCGGGTCAGGTACAGTAGGCGACCACCGGGCGCGCCTTGTCGAGATCGAGCCCGGTCAGGCTCCCGGTCAGGTCCTCGGGGGCCAGGCGGACCGAGCCCCGGATCGTGAGGGGCAGCTGCTCGTACGAATCGGCCCGCCGGGCGTCGACGATGATCGGCGCCTTGCCGTCCTCGATCATCCGCACCACCTCGGAGGGGTGCACCCGGTAGCGGTTCTTGCTCCAGCGATGCAGCCACTGCCCGCCGAAGCCACCCGCGCTCACGAGCGTCACGCCGAGGGCGACCCAGAACCACGGAAACGGCTTCGGCTTCGGATTCTTGACCGCGTCCCGGGCCTCGGCCAGCATCCGCCGCGTGTACGGCAGATTCGGATGCAGCCGATCGGCCTCCTCGAAGTAGCGCAGCGCGGTCTTGCCGTCGTCGGTGAAGAGCGCCCGGAGACCGGCGTACCACGCGTCATTGAACTTGCTGCCGGCGTTCACCTTGACCGGGGTGTCCTTGACGAAGTCGGTGACCGCGGCCGACGGGATGACGAAGTTGAAGCCCTGGACGATGCCGCCTTCGGGCCCCGGCGCGAGCGAGACGAACGTCAGCAGCCCCACCACGTTGCCGCGGTCGTCCACCACCGGCCCGCCCGAGTTGCCCCACGCGGCGGAGGCGTCGGTCTGGATCACGGTGTTGTTGTTCCGGTCCTCCTTGAACCCGGAGATCGCCCCGTTCGTGATCGACGCCTCGACCATGGACGACTGGTTCAGGAGCTCGTGGGAGAGGACGACCCCCGGGAATCCGATGATGTGCACCGGATCGCCGATCTGCACCGTCTTCGAGTCAGCCAGCCTGAGCACCGGATAGTTCTCCCCCGGCACCTTGAGCAGCGCCAGGTCGCGGCCCGACATCTCGTTGACCGGCGGACTGTACTTCTTCACCTCCGCCTTGAACCGGCCCTTCGCGGTGACCACGAACACCTCGGGCTTCAGGTTCACCTTGGCGGAGGGCAGCACGCTGTCGAGCAGCTTGCGCTTGGCCGCCTCCTCCGCGTCCGGCCGATCCCCCGGCTGCAGTCCCATCTTCTTCAGGACCTGGGGCAGGCAGGCACTGGTGACCGCGCGCTGGGCCTGCTGGTTCGCGAGCCACCGCGGCGGCTCGTACGCGGGCTGGACGACGTGGCCGTTCGTCATGAGCCAGCCGTCGGCGTCAATGAACCAGCCTGTGCCGGTCTCGCGGAAGACCGGCGGCGTGACCTTGACCGGGCCGCTGCCACAGTCGAGCGTGACCTCGGAGGCCACCTCGGCGACCACGAGGACGGTGGCGGGCGCGGCCCGGAGGAGCGCCTCCTGGACCGAGATGTGCCGCTGGGCCAGGGCGGCGGCGGGCAGCCCGGCAGCCGTCGTGAGGACCGCCGCGACGAACAGCGCCAGACGCAGTATCATAGGCCCACTGCGGGCCATTCTACACTGAAGCCGGGAGTTCATGAGCCGCCAGATCGGTGAAGTGCCCACCAGGACGTTCGAGCCCGGGGCGGTCATTTTCCGCGAGGGAGACGACGCGAAGGGCGAGGCCTTCATGGTCCACCAGGGGCGAGTGGAGATCCGCAAGCAGATCGGCGGAGAGGAGCGCCTGCTGGGGACCCTCGCCAAGGGCGAGCTGCTCGGGCACATCGCCCTGTTCCGCAACGCCCCTCGCTCGGCCAGCGCGATCGCCGCCGATGCGGTCACCCTCATGGTCATCCCCGCCAACCGCCTCGAGACCCTCGTGCGGGCGAACCCCGCGCTCGCGGTCGCGCTGATCCGCGATCTGGCCGCGATGATGCTCCGCGCGGAGGATCGGCTGCGCGAGGTGGAGGACCGGCAGGCGAAGCAGTAGGTCAGGCCGGGGTCAGCCCGAACATCTCGGCGGCGACACCGGCCACGTGCCGCCCGATGGCGAGCGAGGCGGTCGCGGCGGGCGACGGCGCATTGACCACGTGCACCGCGCCCGGGGTCACGCTGATCTTGAAGTCGTCCACGAGGCTGCCGTCCGGAGCCACCGCCTGCGCCCGCACCCCGGCCCCCCCCGGCTCGAGATCGCCCGCCTGGATGTCGGGCACCAGCTTCTGCAGCGAGCGCACGAACGCGGCCTTGCTGGCCGAGCGGTACATCTCGTAGGCGCCCACGCGCCAGTACTTGCGCGCCATGTGCCAGAACCCCGCGTAGCCGAGGGTGCCGGCCAGGTCTGCGGGCCGCACCGTGCCGAGCGTGTAGCCTTCGCGCGCGAAGGCGAGCACCGCGTTCGGCCCCGCCTCCACGTCGCCGTGGATGGTGCGAGTGAAGTGCACGCCGAGGAACGGAAACTCGGGATCCGGCACCGGGTAGATGAGGCCGCGCACGATCGAGCGGCGCTCGGCGCGGATCATGTAGTACTCCCCGCGGAACGGAATGATGCGCACCTCGGGCGTCACCCCGGTGAGGCCCGCCACCCGATCCGAGTGGAGCCCGCCGCAGTTCACCAGGAAGCGCGTCTCGATGGGCCCCTGCGCGGTCTCCAGCACGAGGTCTGCGCCCTGCCGGCGGATCGCGTGCACACCGGCGCCGGTGAGGATGCGCCCGCCGCGCTGCTGGATCAGCTCCGCCATCTTGCCCGCCACCTGCACGTAGTCCACGATGCCGGTCTCCGGCACGTGGATGGCGCGCACCGCGCGGCAGTTCGGCTCGAGCTCGCGCAGCTCCTCGGCGGAGAGCATCTTGAGGCCGGCGAGGCCGTTGGCCTGCCCGCGCTCGTAGATCGTCTGGAGCCGCGGTAGCTCGGCCTCGTCGGTGGCCACGATGACCTTGCCGCAGCCCTCCCACTTGATGCCGTGCGTGTCGCAGAACTGCTTCATGCGGCGCGCGCCGTCCACGCAGGTGCGTGCCTTGAGCGAGCCCGGCTTGTAGTAGATGCCGGAGTGGATGACCCCGCTGTTGTGCCCGGTCTGGTGGGTCGCGATCCGGTCTTCCTTCTCCAGCAGCAGCAGGCGCAGGCGCGGATGGGCCTCGCCGAGGGCCAGCGCGGTGGCGAGGCCGACGATGCCGCCGCCCACGATGGCGAGATCGGTGCTCTGGGTCACAACCAAAAGAATATCATCCCCGCACGCCGTGCGGGGAGGCCTTCACCGGTGGTCCTCGGCCCGGTCCTCGGGGACGAAGCCCACCACCGACCGTGCGTGCGCGATGTCGCGGTAACTCCACGCATTGTCCGAGCACACGAAGAACACGTCGAAGCGCACGTCGTCCGGCGCGTCCAGGCAGCGCTCGACCATCTGGGCCACGTCGCGCTGGCTGCACCAGACCGAGAACTCCCGCGGGCTCGCGGGCCGGTCCGCCGCGGTCACCCGTCCGATGCGGAGGCAGATCATCGACATGCCCGCGGTGTCCGCGAAGTGGCGGGCCAGCGCCTCGCCCCACACCTTGCTGCAGCCGTAGAGGCCGTGGGGACGGGTCGGCGACTCGTGGGTCAGCACCGGCCAGTCGGCGACCTCCTCGTAGCGGCCAGCGACCAGCGCCGCGTAGGGCTCCTCCCGCTCCCACTCGCTCACGATGGCGCCGCTGCTCGCGTAGATCACCCGCCGCACCCCCGCGCGGCGGGCGGCCTCGAACACGTTGTAGGTGCCGACCACGTTGTCGCGCACGATGATCTCGATCGCGGGGTTGGTCTCCACGTTCGCGGCCAGATGCACCACCGTATCCACGTCGCGGAAGGCGGGCCCGATCGCCTCCAGGTCCGCGATGTCGGCCCGGTGCGTCTCCACGCCTTCGACGACCCGACGGTTCAGCGCGCGCAAGGCGACGCGCCCCTCGAGCCGCCGGCGCACCGCGCCGCCGATGAGCCCGCTCATCCCGGTGACCAGGACCCGGCGCATGGTCCGGGACCATACCATGGGCACACACGCGCGCGCCGAGCCTTGACCCGGGCGGGGCGCACGCTTAGTATCCGCGCCCGGGAGGACACGCCATGCTCGATCTCGGTCTCACCGGCAAGGTCGCCATCGTCACCGGCGGCAGCGAGGGACTCGGCCGCGCCACCGCGATGCGCTTCGCGGCGGAAGGCTGTCACGTGGTGATCTGCGCGCGCCGGAAGGACGTGCTGGAGCAGGCCGCGGAGACGATCCGGAAGCGGACCGGGGTCCAGGTGCTCGCCCAGGCCGCCGACGTCACGCGGCCGGCCGACGTGGAGGCGGTGGTCGCCGCGACCCTCGCCGCGCACGGCGGCGTCGACATCCTGGTCAACAACGCGGGCACCTCGTCCGCGGGTCCCTTCGAGAAGGTCGACGACGCCACCTGGGTGGCCGACATCGACGTCAAGCTGATGGCCGCCATCCGCCTCTGTCGCCTGGTCATCCCCCAGATGAAGAAGCGCGGCGGCGGGCGCATCGTCAACGTGACCACGGTGGGCGGCAAGGTGCCGGTGGCCCGGGCGCTGCCCACCAGCGTGACGCGCGCGGCGGGCATCAACCTCACCAAGTCGCTCGCCAACGAGTACGCGTCCGACCACATCCTGGTCAACACGGTGTGCCTCGGCCTCGTGAAGAGCGCCCAGTGGGAGCGCCGGGCCAAGGGAGACCTCGAGGGCTACTACCGGGAGGTGGCCAAGCGCGTGCCGGTGGGCCGGGTGGGCGAGGCCGAGGAGTTCGCGGACCTGGTGGCCTTCCTCTGCTCGGCCCGCGCCGCCTACATCACCGGGACCGCGATCAACTTCGACGGGGGCATGTCGGCCGCCTTCTAGCCGGGGGCGACCCGGCCGGCGGCCGACACGCGCGCCCGCGATCAGCCCTGCTGGATCGCGCTCAGGCGGAAGGGGCCGGGGCCGACCGGCCGGGTGAAGGTCCAGTACTCCTCGAACTTCACCGGCTCGGTCCGGCTGCCCTCGAGCACCTGCACCCCGCTCTCGTCGGTCGTGTAGTCGAGCAGGCTCGCCAGGAAGTGGACGGTGACGAAGTCCTGGCCGCTCTCCTGCCACGCCTCGGTGATCTCGGCCGAGCGCACCGCGATGTTCTCCAGGCGGTTGATCCTCCGCTCCGCGCGCAGCCGATCGCAGTCGCGCTGCAGCGCGGTCGCCATCTCGGGCGTGAGCAGCGGGGCCACCGACGTCATGGTCCGCGCCGTCCACGCGCCCTGCACCTTGAAGAAGACATCGGAGGCCGTCTCCGCGAGCGCGCGGGGGTCGAAGCCGCCGTCCATCGCCCGGATGTGGCCGACGCCGCGCTCCAGATCCGACGGCCCGGCCGGCGCCTCCGGCCGCTCGAGCGTCGCGGTGCCGCCGCCGGTCGGCTCGTAGCGTGAGGACGGCATCGATCCGTAACCGCCGGGGCTGGCGTAGCCGGACGGCACGCCGGCCTGCTGCCGTCGCATGTACGAGAACGCGAGCCAGGCGAGGCCGGCGATGATGACGATCTCGAAGAGGCCGATCCCTCCGCCCATCCCGTGGCCGAACAGCAGCCCGCCGATCAGGCCGCCCACCAGCAGGCCGCCCAGCATCCCGCCGAAGCCGCCGCCCCAGCCCGGCCGCGCCGGGGCCGGCTGCTGGTAGGAGGGCGAGGCGGGCTGGCTCGGCGACGCCGGGCTCGTCGAGGGAGACCGCGACGGGGACGAGTAGCTGCGCGAGCCTCGGCTGCCGCTCGAGCCGCCCCCGCCCGCCCTGGCCCAGGCGTCGGTGGCGAGCAGCAGCGGGGAAAAGGTCAAGGCCAGCAGGATCATCGTCGCCAGGATCGACTTCATCGCGTCGCTCCGTCGGGTAGCGGCGGGGAGCCGACCGGGGCCAGCCAGATCGATCGTCGCCAGCGTTGGATTCATCGCGTCGCTCCTCGGGTGCACGGGGGGCGTCATGGGAGTCGGTGCTCGGTGGCGGTCAGTATACGCGACGCGGGAACTTTCCGTTCCGGGTCCGGTCTAAGCGGGCACATTCCCCCGCTCCACGCGGGCACGGAGGACGTCATGAACCCAATGCGACGCTCGTTTCTTCGACTCCTCGGCGCGGTCGGCGCCGTCACCGCGGTGCCCGGCCTGGCCCTGGCCGACCGCATCCGCGTGCTTCCCGATCGCGGCGCCCCCGTGGATCCCGGCACGTCAGGGGTGACGAGCCCCGAGCTCGGGCACGCGCTCGGATCCTTGACCCCGGGCGCGGTGCTGGCCCAGGGGGCCCTCGCGGTGATCTGGCTGCACCGCGCGGCGAAGGGCGGCGCGGCATCGACGCCCGCGCCGATCGAGGTCCTCACGCTCGACGAGGGCCGCGCTCGTGGCGTCCTGACCGTGGTGGAGCGGGCCCAGGCCAGCGTCCCCGAGCTCATCGCGGAGAACCGGGGGAAGATCCCGGCGCTGCTGCTGGCGGGCGAGATCCTCATCGGCGGCAAGCAGAACCGCGTGCTGCGCGAGGACCTGCTGTTGCCGCCGCTGAGCGGTCCGCGCAACATCGCGGTGTACTGCGTGGAGCAGGGACGCTGGAACGAGGTCCGCAAGGACTTCGAGAGCCGCAGCTCGGTGGTGCAGCCGAGCGTGCGCTCCGAGGTGCTGGGCAAGGCGGACCAGGGTCGCATCTGGTCCGGGGTGGCCGCCGCCACGCGGGCCGCGCGGGCGGCCGCGCCGACCGGCAGCTACCAGGCGGTGTACGAGTCCTCCGAGGTGCGCGGCCACCTCGACCGCACGACGCGCCCGCTCGAGATACCGGTCGCCGGCGCCCTGGGCGCAGCGGTGTTCGTGGGGCAGAGCCTGGCCGGAGTGGATGCCTTCCACGCCGACACGCTCTTCGCGCGCGAGTGGCCGAAGCTCCTGCGTGCCTACGCGCTGGACGCCTACGGTGCCACGCCCGGTGGCTGGGACGAGGCCGCCGCGCGGACGCGCGTCGACGGGCTGCTGCGGGGTGCCGCGCGCGCGGTGGGCACGATTCGCGCCAGCGCGGGCGCGGGGCGCCTCTTCGAGTTCGCCATCGACAACCGCCGCGGCGCCGCGCTGCTCGTCGAGGGACAGGCGCTCCACCTCGCGATCCTGTGATCGGGTGCGCCTTGACCGCTCCCGGGCCGCACGCCATCATGCGCCCACGCGTCGAGCCGCGCGCGGGCCCGGTCCCGCCGCTTTCCCCGGCGCGCAGGAGACGACAGCGATGGCGTCGAGACTTCCCTATCTGGACCGCGGGCAGGTGCCGCCCGAGGTGCAGGCGGTCTACGACGCGCTCGAGGGCAGCGGCGGGCGCGTGCTCAACATCTTCCGGCTGATGGCCCACCACGCGCGCTCGCTGGCGCCCTTCGTGGCCTGGTACCCGCGCCTGCGCGAGGGACCGCTCGATCTGCGGCTGCGCTACCTGGCTTACGTGCGCGCCTCCCAGCTCAACCGCTGCCGCTACTGCGTGACCCACAACGGCGCGGCGGGCCGCCGGGCCGGTATCCCCAGGGAGCAGCTCGAGGCGCTGGCCGACTACCGCACCAGCGGGCTCTTCTCCGAGCTGGAGCGTCGGGTGATCGCCTACGCGGAGGCGATGACCACTGCGGTCCAGGTCGATCCTGCCCAGGTGGAGGCGCTGCGCAAGGACCTGGGAGCGGAGGCGCTCGTGCAGCTGACCCTCACGGTGGCGGCGGCGAACTTCACCAACCGCTTCAACGAAGCGCTCGGCACCGAGCTCGAGACCGCGCGCTGACCCACGCCAGGACCAGAACGCCACGTTGCGATGCGCCGGCGCGGGCCGGACCGCCACCACGAGGCCCGTGATCACCGCGGCCAGGCCGAGCGTGGACTCTAGGCAGAGTCTCACCTCGTCCGGGTGGCGGTCCGGCGTGGTGGCCGCCGGGCGTGCCTCGAGGGCCAGGCGCGCGAGGTCGCGGACGAGCCCGCCCGCCAGCAGCGTCACGCCGCCCGCCACGAGCAGCATCGGGCGTGTGATCGCCACGCGCACGGACGGCGCCGCGAGCCAGCAGCCCAGACCCGCGACGATGCCGAGCCCGATGCCGCTTCGCTCACCCCACGCGATGTGCCGCTCCGACGTCTTGCGCCCGACCTCCCCGGCGCGTCCGCCTCATGGGCCCGCGACCTGCTCTCATCGTGGCATGACGGCCTTGCACGATGGCCCGCCAACGTCCGTGTTCTGACGGGCGCGGCACGACGCGTCGTCGCGTTGACGAGCGGGCGCCCGAGCGATCCATAAATTTCTCCACCATATCGGGCAGTTGCCTCGCGGCATGGCTGGCATGGCCTATGCGCGATCGGGCTCTCGCCGGCGGGCCCGAGCCCGCCAGAGCGCCCAAAGGAGCGAGCCATGATGCAGACCGAGGATGTGCTGGCCGAATACGTGGAGCGGCTGTTCGCGAAGGCGAGCCTGCTGAGTCTCGCGGTGCTCGGGCACGGCCGCCTGCTGGAAGATGGCTGCACCCGTCCGGACGGCAACCGTCTCGATCAGCTCCAGTCGCTGGCCACCGAGCTCGAGTTCGGGCTCGGCATGCTGCACGACCGGCTGACCGAGCGCCACGAGCTGGCGTAGGGCGCGGCGGGCGACGATGCGCGGGATCGTACGCGTCGGCCTGTTCCTGGGCGCGCTCACCGCGGTGTGCGCCGCCTGCGCCCATTCCGGGCAGACGCCGCCGAACACGGTGGCGGCCACCGCCGCGCCCACCGCTACCCCCGCTCCTCCCCCGCCTGCGTGGCCGGACGCCGCTCCCGCTCCGGAGGCCCCGGCGCCGGACGCGGCCGGCCCGGTGCCCGCGCCCGGCCCCACCGACGGGTTCGCGGTCAACGAGCACCTGCCGGACGTACACTTCGGGTCGGGCCGGATCCAGGTGCAGGCCGCCGAGCGCAAGACCCTCGACGCGGCGGTGGCCTGGCTCAAGGCCAACCCGACCCAGATCGTGATCGTCGAAGGCCACACCGACGCGGCCGGGCCGCAAGCGGCGAACCGGACCCTGGCCCAGCAGCGCGCGGCGTGGGTGATGGCCTACCTGGTCGGGCGCGGGGTCGCGGCGAGCCGGATCACCGTCGTCTCCCGCGGGGAGACGGGCGCGCTCTGCGCCGATCGCGGCGCGGCCTGCCAGGGCCAGAACCGCCGCGTCCGTTTCCTGGTCCGCGACACCGGCTCGCCGCAGGTCAGCGCGTCGCCCAACCCCTGAGGCACGCCGCGGCGTCAGCGCGCCCGCGCTCGAGCGCCCGCGCGATGCCGTCGGGATCGAAGTCGAGTGGCCGAAGCGAGAGCGCCGCGGACGGAGTCCAGAGCTGCACCTCCACCGCGGGATATTTGAACCGGGCCAGCTCGACGTCCCGCCGGATCTGATGGATCATTCCCATCTCGAACGCCTCCTCCAGAGCCCGGCGCATGGTCGTCGGAGCGCGGCCCTGCTCTCCCGGCGCGTAGCTCATCACCACCAGCGCGCGTGACAGCGGCTCCCCGGCGGCGAGCGCCTCCAGCACCGGCGCCCGGCCGGTGAGCCCTCCGTCCACCAGCAGCGTGCCGTCGACCTCCACCGCTGGGAACGCGCCCGGCACCGCGGCGGCGGCGAGGAGCACGTCGCGGGTGACGGTCCGGTTGTCGAACACGCGGGCCTCGCGCCGGGCGAGGTCGCTGGTCACCACCAGCAGGTGCACCGGCGCCACGCGGACGCGGTCGAGATCGAGGGTGGCGTCGATCAGCTTTCGGAGCGGAGCGGGATCGAAGAGGGAGCCGGCGTGGTCGAGCGCCAGCAGCGTCAGCCAGCCGGGCAGCAGGCCCGCGAAGAGCACGCGCGTGCGCAGCGCGTAGACGCGGTCGCGGCGAAGGCCGCGCCAGAGCGCTTCGAGCCGCTCGGTCTGGCCGGCCGCGATCATCGCCGCGTTGAGGGCACCCGCCGAGGAGCCCGCCACCAGGCGGATCGCGACCCCGCGCTCGACCAGGGTTGCGGCCACCCCGGCCTCGTAGGCGCCCTTGGCCCCGCCGCCGGAGAGGACGAGCGCGGTCGGCGCGTCGAGGGATCGGGAAGATGGTTCGCACTCGGCGGCGGCGGGCCGCGACTCGCACGCGAGGGCCCCGACCGCCAACGCGCAGGCCGCGACCGTGAAGGCTCGGGCGAGAGGGAGGAGCGTCATGGCCCGGCTCTTACAACGAGCCGGGCCGCGCGTCAATGCGGATGCCCGGCGGGCCGGGGGATCTTCAGCCGCGGTCGATCTGCGAGAGCACCCGGTGCGTGAACCGGGCTTCCTTCGCCGGGTCCCCGATCTCCCGGGCGATGGCCTCCACCAGCCGGGCGACCTCCTGCGAGCCGAGGCCGGTGCGACCCGCCAGATGCTCATCGCAGATCAAGGGGGCCATGGGGCCCAGGAACTCGGCCAGCTCACGCTCGATCAGGGGCCGGAGTCGGCCGAATGCTTCCGCGTCGAGGCTCGGCCCGCCGCTGGCCGCCGGCCGGGCGCCAGACGGCGGCTCGGCCCCGCCCGTCGGGTGGTCGGTCGGCGGCGGCGATTGCCGCCCCACCGCGACCGAGACGGACCCGGGACTCAGGAGCGCGAGGATCTCGGCGGTCGGGGGCAGGCGCGGGTCCGCCGACTGCACCGACTCTTGCTGGAATCGATACCGCGCGGCGCCGAAGACTTTGAGCGGGGCCAGGGCGTCCGGCCCTCGGGTGAGGCGGTAGCTCAGGCCGACGATCTCTCCATCGCGCAGGACGAACTGGGCGGGGTGGTTCTCGAGAGTGATGATGAACAGGGTGCCCGTGCGCTTCGCCGCGCACAGCGAGCGGAGCTCGGCGATCAGCTGGTCGCGCGGCCGCAGGTCGGCGTCGTTGTCACGTTCGGCGGCCATGCTGGCGAATGACCCGGGCGCGGCGCTCAGCCGGTCGAGCTACGGTCGACCAGGCCGGAATTGGGACGCTTCCAGCCCGTGCCACCCGATCCGGCCGCCTCGGCCCTGGCCGGCGCCAGCCGGGCCATGGCCGCCTTGACGCTCGAGCCCAGTCGATCGACGGCTCGCGCGAGCGCCCCGATCTCGTCCGAGCGAGCGGCCTCCGGGATCGAAGCCTTGAGGTTTCCGCGGCTGATCTCGTCGGCGATCCGGGTGAGGCTGCGGATCGGGCGGGTCAACCGCTGGGCCAGGAGATAGGACACCACGGCCACGAGCACCAGGGTCAAGGCGAGGAGCACGAGGGCGTTGCGGTTGGCCGCGGCTATGGGAGCGTAGGCCTCGTCGGTGTCCTGCTGTACCACCAGCGTCCAGTCCTGCTTGGTCTTGCGCGCGTAGGCGAGCACCGACCGGCCGCGCTCGTCGGTGTAGACGATGCGCTTCTTGGTGAGATCCGAGGCCCCGAGGAACGCCGGATGCTGGCTCAGGTCCTTGAGAGATTCGACGTACTCCTTCCGCGGGTGCGCGATCACCTTGCCGGCGCTGTCCAGCAGGAAGGCGTGGCCCGATCGGCCGATCTGGACGCTGGCGATGCTACTGGACACGTCGTTGATGGTCATGCCGATGGCCAGCACGCCGGCCAGCTTCTGCTCGGCGGTGATGGGCACGGACAGGATGAGCGCGGGCTGCCCGTTGGTCCGGCTGATCACGACCTGCTGACCCAGCGGAGCCCCGCGGAGGACTTGCTGGACGTAGAGCCGGTCGCCGTAGTTCTTCGGGGTGTCCTGATCGCTGCGCCCGATGTTGTTCCCGTCCGGCGCGATGGTGAAGGCGAGATAGACCGCCTTGTACTCGTTGGCCATCGAAAGCAGGATTCGCCGCTGGCGCTTGGAATCCATGGACGCGATGTCATCGAGCGCCGCGTTCTGCCGCAGCATCTTGACGTTCATGTCGACCCAGGCGTCGACGTAGCCGCCGACCGCCTCGGCGCGGTCGCCCAGCTGCTGGTCGACGCTGCTCTCGATCCGCTCCACCGCCGACCGCTGGTTGACGTACCAGATCGCGCCGAGCGGGATCACCCCCACCGCGATCATCGTCAAGAGCACCTTGGGGAAGATACCGAAGGTTGGCCGCTTAGCCATCGCTTGCTCCTCGCCCCCCGGGCCGGGGGTCTGCCGGCTCGCCCTAGGACTCGGGCCGAGCAATTTCAGGCAATCGGCATGCCAGCGCCCTGGAGGCGAACTGGGCGTTCAACCGGCAGAAAAGCGGGGAAAAGCGTCCGGCACCGGGCCGCCGGTCGGCCGGGGGTGACAGGGCTCGGCACGCGCGGTGCCCTTCACCGACCGGCGGTCCCGGGCGCGGATCGCGGCTAAGCTGCGTCTAGCGGGCGCGCGCGATGGGACGCGGTGAGGCCGCCGACGGCGCACGCTGGTCGCCCAGGACCATCTGCACCCGCCGGGACAGGTACTCCACCGTGAACGGCTTGGTGATGACCGGACCGCACGGCTGAAGGCCGCGCGCGACCAGGAAGTCGCGGTCGTAGGCGGACATGAACATGACCTTGAGGCTCGGCATCAGGGTGGTGAGCCCGGTGGCCAGCTCGCAGCCGTTCATGCCCGGCATCATGACGTCGGTGAGCAGCAGGTGAATCGGCCCCGGGTGCTCCGCCGCGACGCGGATCGCGTCCTGCCCGTCCGCGGCCTCCAGCACGCGATGGCCCTCGCCGGCCAGCAGGTCTCGCGCAAGCCCGCGGACCCACACATCGTCGTCGACCACCAGGATCGTTCGCACGTTCGTCCGCCTCCTCAGAAGTGGGATCAGCCGGCGCGCCGCTGCAGGGCGACTGGCTCCCGCGCTTCCGCGGGGACCGGGCCCATCGGGGCATCGCCCTGCGCACGGCGCGAGACCAGGCGCTCCACCCACACCGGGCGGGCGAGCGACGGGATCGCCTCGATCCACTCTTCTCGACGGCCGGACCGCCCGCGCGCGGAGCGATCCCGGTTCAGCCAGGACTCGAGCGGATAGGACTCGACGCTACCGCAGGTGGGGCAGTGGCGGTGCCGGACCGAGTCGAAGATGGTGTTGCAGTCGAGCTCCATGCAGAGCTTCGCGGAGCGCAGGTCGATGCGAAACGTGTCCAGCTCGGGCGTCATCAGCATCCTCCCGTGGCCGCGCGCGGGCGCCGCCACCGTCGATGTGACCAGGCAGGTCGAGGGCCGGATGCTCGGTCCGACGCGTCGGTGGAGAAGGGACCGAAACCCCGTCCCGCTCACCCGCCCCTCGAACCTGCCTGATCCGTACGCCCTCCCGGGGGCAAGTCCTGTACCAGTGCCCGTTACCTCGTAGAATCACGCCCTTGGCGCGCGGCGCCCAAAACCGTCGCGCCGCGCGAGTTCCGAGGGTGGGCAACGCAGTACCCTCAAGAATGGAAACGGAATCCGCCGCAGTTTCTGCGGCGCAGTTCCTACGCCGGGCGCGGATGTCGCGGCCTTGACACCCGAGCCACGCGCCCCGCATGATCCTTCGCCATGGGCGGAGCCGATCTCGCCGCGCTCTCGGTCTCCGACGCCGCCGGGCGCATCGCGGAGGGCGCGCTCCGGCCATCGGAGCTGCTGGAGGCTTGTCTCGCGCGCATCGCGGCGCGCGACGAGGCGGTGCGCGCGTGGGCCTCGGTCGACGAGGCGGGCGCCCGCGCCACCGCGCGCGCGCGTGACGAGGAGCTGCGCGCGGGGCGCACGCGCGGGCCGCTCCACGGGATCCCCGTCGCGATCAAGGACGTCTTCCACGTGGCGGGTCTGACCACCACCTGCGGGGCGGCGCCCGCGTTCCACGTGCGGCCCACCGAGGACGCCGCCGCGGTGGCGCGGCTGCGCGCGGCGGGCGCGGTGGTGGTCGGCAAGGCGCACACCACCGAGTTCGCCTACTTCGAGCCGGGGCCCACGCGCAATCCGTGGAACCGCGCCCACACCCCGGGTGGCTCCTCGTCCGGCTCCGCGGCGGCGGTGGCCGCGGGCATGGTCCCCCTCGCGCTCGGCACCCAGACGGTGGGCTCGGTGCTGCGTCCGGCCGCCTACTGCGGGGTGGTGGGCTTCAAGGGCACGTACGGCCTGATCCCGACCGACGGAGTCGTGCCCTTGGCGTGGAGCTTCGATCACGTGGGCGTGTTCGCCCGGCGCGTGGCCGACGTCGCGCTCGCGCTGGACGTGCTGGCGCCGCCCGCGCAAGCGCGGACGGCGCCGCGGCCGCCGCGCCTCGCCCTGGCGCCCGAGCTGCTGGAGCGGGCGAGCCCGGAGGTGGCGGCGCTCATCCGCGAGACCGCGGCACGGTTCGCGCGCGCCGGCGCGACGGTCGAGGAGGTCGCGCTGCCGCCGTCCTTCGCGGGCCTCCACGCGGCCGGGCGCGCGGTGCTGGAGGTCGAGGCGGCCGCGTATCACGAGGAGCTCTATCGCGCCCACGCCGCGCACTACCGCCCGCGCACCCGCGAGCTCATCGCGGGCGGCCTCACCCGTCCCGCCGTCGCGTACGCGCGGGCGCAGCGCGCGCGGCTCGGGTTCCGTCGTGAGGTGATGCCGCGACTGGCGGCGTGCGACGCGCTGCTGTCGCCGACCGCGCCCACCCCCGCACCGGAGGGACTGGGCGCGACGGGCGATCCGTGGTTCTGCGCGCCGTGGAGCTTCGCGGGCGTTCCCGCGATCTCGCTGCCGATCGGCGTGTCGTCGCTCGGGCTCCCGCACGCGATCCAGCTCGTGGGCGCCGCGGATCGTGACGCGGAAATTCTCGCGGTGGCCGCATGGTGCGAGCGCGTGGTAGGATTTGAAAACGCGCCATCGTCGTGATGGGGCGGTCACGACGACGATGAAAACACCGGGCGCCCGCAGCCGTCGGATCAGCATGTCGAATGTTCCCGGTGTTCACGACGCAACCATTGCATAGAGGAACGTCCGGCTCGAACGGACGGTTGATCAGGCGGTGGGCCACTCCAGCAGTCGTTCTCCATTGAAGCGATTCCTGTCGGTCTCCCGCTCCACGCCGCGCTCCGGCCTCGCCTCGCGCCGACCCGCCCTCGCCACTGCCCTCGGGGCGGAGGTGCTTCGTGACACCGCCCCCGCGGCCCGCCCGTGGGTGCGCCTGCGGGAGCTGGTGCTGCGCCGCTCGCTCTTCCTCTCGGTGGTGGCCCTGGCCCTGGTGCTGCTGGCGCTGGTGGAGATGCGCACCTCGGCCGTCCAGGCCCTGGTGCTGTCGCAGGCGGCCCGGCTCCTGACCTATCGGCTGGGGCCGGGACCGAGCGCGTCGGTGCCCTATCCGCGGACCGGCCCCTACGACACCCGGCTCGGCTACACGCGGCTGCCCGACTTCGTGGACCGCCTGGAGGCCGGCGGCTACCGTGTCGACCAGCAAGCTCGGCCGTCGGCGGGGCTGAGCCAGCTCGCGGCCTGGGGCTTCTACCCGCCCTACCGGGAGAAGACCCGCGCCGGGCTCGAAGTGCTCGACCGAGAGGGGCACCCGCTCTACGTCACCCGCTATCCCGAGCTGGTCTACGACCGCTTCGACGCGGTGCCGCCGCTGCTCATCAACACCCTGCTCTTCATCGAGAACCGGGAGCTGCTCGACACCGGCCAGCCCTATCGCAACCCGGTGGTCGACTGGCGGCGCCTCGCCAAGGCGCTGGGGGTGGAGACCATCGGGCGCCTCCGCCGCGAGCGGCACTCGATCGGCGCGAGCACGCTGCCGACCCAGCTCGAGAAGCTGCGGCACGCACCGGACGGCCGCACCCGCGCGCCCGGGGACAAGCTGCGCCAGATGATCTCGGCGAGCCTCCGTACCTATCAGGGCGGCGCGAGCACGCGGGCGGTGCGACGGCAGATCGTGGTCGACTACCTCGACTCGCTCCCGCTCGCGGCCGCACCCGGCCACGGCGAGGTGCACGGCCTCGGCGACGGCCTGCGCATCTGGTACGGCGCCGACTTCCTGCAGGCCAACGCGGTGCTCTCCACCAAGCCCGCCGTGGTGGACGCGGCGCGGGCGCGCATGTTCAAGCGGGCGCTGAGCCTGATCCTGGCCGCCCGCCGCCCGTACTTCTACCTGGTGGAGAACCCGCGCGCGCTGGAGGAGTTCACCGACGGCTACCTCCGCGTGCTGGCCCGCGCCGGCGTCATCGATACGCGCCTGCGCGACGCCGCGCTCGCCGAGCGGCTCGGCCTGCAGCGCGGCGGGAGCGCGGCCCCGGTGCCGTACGTGGAGCGCAAGGGCGCGAACCTGGTGCGCGCCCGCCTCACCGGCATGCTGGGCGTGCCCGCCCTCTACGATCTCGACCGGCTCGACCTGACCGCGCGCAGCACGCTCGACGCGCCGGCCCAGGACGCGGTGGCCCGGCTGCTCCGTTCGCTCGGCGACGCGGCCACCGTGGAGCGGCTCGGGCTGGTGGGCGAGAAGATGCTGGGCGGCGGCGACCCGGCCCGCGTGCTCTACAGCGTCACGCTCTACGAGCGGGGCCCGGGGCAGAACCGGGTCCGCGTCCAGACCGACAACCTCGATCAGCCGCTCGACATCAACGGCGGGGCGCGGATCGACCTCGGTTCCACCGCCAAGCTGCGCACGCTGATCTCCTACCTGGAGGCGATCGCCGCGCTCCACGACCGCTACGCGCGGCTCGAGCCGGCGGCGCTGGCCAAGGTCCCCGTGCATCCCCGCGATCGGCTCGGCGAGTGGGCGCTGGCCTACCTGGCGACCTCGCGGGGCACCGACCGCACGCTCCAGGCGATGCTGGAGGCCTCGCTCGAGCGGCGCTACTCCGCGAGCCCGGGGGAGGCCTTCTTCACCGGCGGCGGGCTGCACACCTTCGTGAACTTCGATCGCGAGGACGACTCGAAGATCCTCACCATCCGCGCCGCGTTCCAGAACTCGGTGAACCTGCCCTTCATCCGGCTGATGCGCGACCTCGTCACGCATCACCTCTACGGCTCGTCCGACTCGCTGGCCCTGGTGCTGGAGAATCCGGGCGACCCGCGCCGCGACCGGTACCTGACCCGCTTCGCCGACCGCGAGGGCAGCGAGTTCGTCCGGCGCTTCTACCGCAAGCATCACGGCCTTCCGGTGGAGGAGGCGCTGGAGCTCGTGCTGAGCGCGGCGAAGCCGACCCCCACCGGCCTTGCCATCGCGCTGCGCTCGGTGTACCCGGAGGCGAGCCCGGAGGTCTTCCGGGACCTGCTCGCCTCCCGCGTCCCGGGCCGGGCGCTGTCCGACAAGGCGGTGGCCGAGCTCTACGACCAGGCCGCGCCCGAGCTCATGCCACTGGTCGACCGCGGCTACGTGGCGGGCGTGCATCCGCTCGAGCTGTGGGTGGCCGGCTATCTGCGCCGGCATCCCGGCGCGGGAATGGGCCAGGTGGTGCGCGCGAGCGCGGCGGAGCGCCAGGCGGTCTATAGCTGGCTCTTCTTCACCCGCCATCGCAACGCCCAGGACAACCGCATCGCGAGCCTGCTGGAGCTGGAGGCGTTCCTCGACCTGCACCGGAGCTGGGAGCGCATGGGGTATCCGTTCGCGTCACTGACCCCGTCGCTCGCCACCGCCATCGGCAGCTCGGGCGACCGGCCCGCCGCGCTGGCCGACCTCATGGGCATCATCCTCAACAACGGGGTGCGGCAGCCGACCGTGCTGCTGGACGGCCTCGACTTCGCGACCGGCACGCCCTACGAGACGCGGATGGGACGCGCGGAGATCCCGCCCTCGCAGGTCATCGCCCCCGAGATCGCGACGGTGGTGCGCGGGGCGCTCACCCAGGTGGTGGAGGGCGGCACCGCGCGCGGCCTGCGTCCGGCCCTCGCCGCGCCGGGCGGCAGCGTGCACGCCGCGGGAGGCAAGACCGGTACCGGCGACCATCGCTACTTCGTCTACGGCAAGAACGGCTCGGTGGTGGAGTCGCGGGTGGTGAGCCGGGCGGCCACCTTCGTGTTCATGATCGACGAGCGCTACTTCGGGGTCGTGACCGCCTACGTGCCCGGACCGGAAGCGGCACGCTTCCACTTCACGAGCGCGCTGCCGGTACGGATCGTGGCCCTGCTGATGCCCACCCTCGAGCAGCTCGCCCGCCCGCCGGCGGCCGATCGCGCCCGCACCGCCGCCGCGCGCTGAGCCGGCCCCCGGCCGCGACTAGAACACGTCGTCGCGCTCGCCGAACTCGAACTGGTAGGTGGTCTCGTCGAGCTCGGGCCCGGTGACGAGCCCGCGGCCGGCCAGCAGGTCCTCGAAGGTCTGGAGCCAGATCTCGTAGTAGACGAACGGCCCCGGGCCCGCCTCCGCGGCCGCGATGCGAGCGATGAGGGCCTGGCGGAACTCCTCCCACTCGAAGAGCCCGCGCTCGTGGAGCGCGACCGCCATCCCGAACACGCGGCCCTGCCACGGCTCCTCGAACACCAGCTCGCCGTTCTTGCGCGGCAAGGCGGCCTGTCCCTCCATGACCGCCACCACCCGGTCCACCGAGAGCGCGCGGCCGTCTGCGGAGACGCCGGAGTCGGGCGCCGCACACGCGTGCGCGCCCCGGGGGGGCCACCGGCGGACGTCGTCCACCGGCTGGCCGTCCGGCCGCGGCTGCCACGTCGACGCGGTGAAGTGATAGGGGGCGAGCGCGGCGGGAGGCGGCAGGCAGCGATCGGCCTCCAGCATGCGCTCCACGTGGTCGTAGAGCGCGACCGCCTGCGCCTCCGAGTCCATCGAGTGGAACCACTGCGTCTGGCCGTCGAAGAGGAGCATCGCCACGTTGGCGAGCGCGCAGGGGCCGAGGCAGCCGCCGATGGTGAGGTGGACGACGTTGCGGAGACGGCGCCGCTCCCATTCCCGGTGGAAGGTCTCGGTGGGCACCGCCGCGAAGCCGTCCTCGGTGCGTCCGCAGCAGCACCCGGTGGCGCACACGAAGAGCTGGCCGCGGAAGCGCGCCACGTTGACCGGGCGGCCGTCGCGGCGCACCACGATGTTGCGGCGCCGCTGGTACACGGGGGCCGCCCTCAGCGGATCGCGGGTGCGGGGGGCCGCACCTCGGCCACCCCGATCAGCGCGTCGCGCGTGATCAGCGGGACCAGCGCGTCCTCGCCCATGCCCTCGGTGCCGGACGGCCGCTGCGGCAGCACCATGTAGCGCATCTCCGCGCTCGAGTCCCAGACCCGGATCTCGCGCCGCGGATCCACCGCGAGGCCCATCTCCCCGAGCAGCGCGCGCGGCTCGCTGACCGCGCGCGAGCGATAGGCCGGCATCTTGTACCAGGTGGGCGGCAGCCCCAGCACCGGCCACGGGTAGCAGGAGCAGAGCGTGCACACCACGAGGTTGTGCACCGGCTCCGTGTTCTCCACCACCATCAGCATCGCGTAGTCGAGCTCGAAGCGCTTGAGCGCCGTCCGCGGATCGTCGAGCAGCAGGCGCTTGTAGTCCGGATCGGTCCACGCCCGGGCCACCGCGCGCGCGCCCACCATGGGGCCGGTGTCGGCCTCGTAGCGCTGGATCACGCGGTCCACCGCGTCGGGGGCCAGGATCCCCTTCTCGAGCAGGAGCGACTCGAGGGCCCGCACCCGGGAGACCACGTAGGGATCGACGTTGGGGTGGTTCTTGCCCATTGGGCGATCAGCTCCCGGGGAGGAGATAGCTCTCCCACAGATCGATGTGCACCGCGTGGTTTCCCTCCGCCGACTCGCCCCACAGCTCGCGGGCGTCGAAGCGCACGCTGTAGAGCGGTTGCGGCTGCTCGCCCTCGCCGTGGGCGTGGGTGTCGGGAAAGACGTGCACGCCGTGGCAGCGGTGGATCACCCCGCGCTTGCCGCGCGCGTAGCGCGGCAGGCGGGTGTGCCCGCGCGGATGCACGTCGCGGGTGAGGACGGGGTCGCCGGCCGCGAAGCGCGGCGGCCCGCCGGCGCGGATGACATCCTGGGCCCACTTCGGGTTGGCCGGCGCGCGGGGGGGCAGCGGCGCGGTCAGGGGCGCGCTCGCCGGCGCGTCGGGCCGCTCGGCGAAGAAGGCGAGGCGCTCGGCCAGCTCCGCCGCGCCCACCACGCCCTTCTCCAGCAGCACGCGGGTGATGCCGTCGAGCCACTTCTCGTAGTAGGTCGCCCCGAGGTAGTGCGCGGGGGCCATGCGCTCGATGCCGTGGCGGAACTCGTCGATGTTGAACAGGCCGCGGGTGCCGCCCGCCTGCTGGATCGCGACCACCGCCGCCTCCCACGCGGCGTGGAAGACGGGCTCGTTCTCCTCGCGCTCGACCGGCCCGAAGCCCTGCATGCCCCCCAGGTCGTGGACCCCGTTCATGCCGGCGATTCTACGCCATTTCAGTGGGTGCGCGGAGGAGTCGCGTCGGCGGGGGGCGGCTCGGCGGGAACGCCCGCGTGGCGGGCGCGCAGGTCCATCCAGAGGCGCAGACGCGCCCAGTCGGGCGTGTCGACGTAGCGCCCCTCGCGCGGGTCGATCCACGGATTGGGCAGGAACACGGTGAGCATCTGCTCGTCGCGCCCGTTCCAGAGGCGGAAGCCCCACGCGCTCGGCCGGCCGGCGCGATCGCGGTTCTGGAAGAACGCGGCGCGCCGACAGCGGCGCCACTCCGCCAGCGCGGGGGGCGTGAGCAGGCCGGGAGAGCCCCGGTGGGGCCCGATGCAGAGATGGAAGTGCCACGACTCGCTGCCCTGCAGCTGCACGGTCACGTAGCCGTCGAGCAGGCTCACGCGCGGCCGCGCCCCGAAGCGGCCCTCGAACACCGCGCCCTCGATGCAGGGGCCGAAGATCACCTCGGCCCAGTGCTCCTCGAACACCTCGCGCAGCAGGGCGAGCAGGGCCGGCTCTGTGCACGGCAGGGGGAAGTACTCGACGCGGCTGCCGTCGAGGTGATCCTCCACGGTCATCGGTCCCGGAGGCATCGGCGCCTCACGGCTCACGATAGCCCACCAGGCCGGCGGCCAGCGCGCGCCGGTCCACCCGTGAGAGGGCGCGGATCATCGCGGGGCTCAGCAAGCGCGTGTGGCGAATCTCGAGCAGGTGCTCGGGAATCCACCAGAGATCGCCGTCCGCCACCGCCCAGCCCGGACGGGTGCGGTCGAAGCGAGCCAGGTTCACCGGCCGCGAGAAGGCGCGGAGGGTCCGCTCCCCGCGCAGGTTGATGTAGCCGTCGAAGTAGCTCATGACCAGCTCCCGCAGGCTCCGGTGCACCGGCTCGCGGTAGCGCAGGCCGGAAAAGTTCGACTTGGCGATCGCGCCCCAGTGTCCGCGCACCCGGAACACCGCGATCACGTGATCGGTGTCCTGCACCGCCTCCAGGTCGAGCAGGAGCGGCGGGAAGCCGAGCACCCGCAGCGCCGCCGCCGCGAAGATCGCGCCCTCCAGGCAGTGCGCGGTGCGCTCGCGCAGCACCCGCCGCGGCGACCACGCGGTGCCGGCCAGGTGGTAGGGCATCGCGTCGAGCGCGCGCTGGATGCCCGCGGGGTCGCCCAGCCCGCGCAGGGCGCGCAGCTCGCGCGGGGTGAACCCGGTGACGCGATCGGGCCGGGCGGCGGGCACGCCGGAGCGGAGACGCCGCCCTACCAGTCGAGCCGCGACTCGAGCACCACGCCGCGGCGGAGGTTCTGCCAGCGCCGGAGCCGCACCACCTGGTGGAAGAACCAGAGCGAGGCGTAGAGATGCTTCGGCAGCAGCCCGAACGAGGCGCCCGCCAGCACTCCGGTCACCGCGGCGATGGTCCCGAGGACATTCTTGGGCCGCATGAATACGTCGAGAAAAGCCCGGTCGTAGTACGACTCGATGAAGCGCTCGAAGGGCTTGGTGCCGCGGCGCACCGCCCGCTCGTAGCCACGAAAGCGGCGGGCCTCGAAGCGTCCGCGGCGGAACGCGCGCGCGACCGCACCGGCGGCCATCTCGCCGGTCTGCATGGCCAGGAAGACCCCGGGCGAGAAGATCGGGTCCACGAAGGACACCGCGTCGCCCACGCAGAGGAACCGGTCGCCGGTGATCGGCTCGATGGTGTAGGCGAAGTTCGAGGTGGTGTAGAGCTCGGTGACCCGCTCCGCCCCGGCGAGGTTCTCCGCGATCCGCTCGCAGCGCTGCACCATCTCGTCGAAGAGCTCCTGCAGACTGCCGCGCCGGGCCTTGACCACTCGCTGGTGCAGGACACACCCCACGCTGGTCTCGTCCCGCGCGAGCGGGATGTACCAGAACCAGCCCTCCGGGAAGATGTACAGGCGCACGTTGCCCTCGGACCGGCCCGGGAACCGGCGCGCTCCGCGGAAGTACGCGAAGATCGCGACCTTGCCGAGACCGGGGCGCGGCTTGCGCTGGCCCTGGCGCGCGGCCAGGAACGCGTCGCGGCCGCTCGCGTCGACCAGGAAGGAAGCGCGCAGCTCGCGCTCCCCCGCGTGGTCGGAGAGCCGGGCGGTCACGCCCTCGCCGTCGAAGACCACCTTCTCCACCGTGGCCGGCTGGTGCACCGTCACCCCGGGCTGGCTCGCCGCGTGCTCGAGCAGGATCTGGTCGAACTCGGCCCGGTGCACGTCGAGGGTGAACGAGGGCCACGGTCGCCCCGGACGGAAGTCGAACGTGGTCTCGAGACCCAGCTCCTGGTCGTGGAAGGTCGCCCCGTACTTGACCTGGAAGCCGTGGGCCAGCACCCGGTCGAGCACGCCCATTCGCTTGCAGATGTCCATGCAGGTCGGGATGAGAGACTCCCCGACCTTGAAGCGAGGGAAGGCCTCGCGCTCGACCAGGGCTACGCGCAGGCCCTGCTTCGCCAGGAAGGTGGTGGCGGTGGTCCCGCCGGGCCCGGCCCCGATGACCACGACGTCGGCGTCACGGGCGGAGGTCGTCACCGAGGCATCTTACCCGAATCGGGCGCGGCCCCGCGAGTCCCGAACCCCCGTGATTGCCGGCCCCCCGCCCCCGTGCTAGCCTGCGCCGGCCGATCCGGCCCGGAGGAGGTCGTCATGAGCGAGATCCGCATCGAGTCCGATCCCCACGCGTCGGAGAGCCTCAAGCAGGCGGTCATCGACCATCTCGACACCTACAACGTCGGGGTGACCGGGCTGACCGAGTTCTCCCCCGTCAACTTCTTCCTCCGCGACGGGGGCCGGGAAGTGCTCGGCGGGCTCCTGGGCGGCATCTGGGGTGGCGTGCTCTACGTGCGCATCCTCTGGGTGGCCCAGGCCTTGCGGGGACAGGGTCACGGCCAGCGACTGCTCGAGGCCGCGGAGCGTCGGGCCGTCGAGCGGGGCTGCCGCCACGTGTTCCTGGATACGTTCAGCTTCCAGGCGCCCGGCTTCTATGCCAAGCAGGGCTACGAGATCTACGCGCGAGCGGAGGACTGGCCGGTCGGCCACGCGCATCTCTTCCTGCGCAAGGCGCTGCCGGCTCGGGGTCAGGCCCTACGTTCCGACAATGTCGGAACGTAAGACCTGACCCCGCCTACTTGGGGTAGCCGAGGGCCTTCAGGGATTCGCCGATCTCGCCGAGGACCGCGGGATCTTCGATGGTGGCGGGCACACCGGCCTCGACCCCGTCGGCGATCTTCTTCATGGTGCCGCGGAGGATCTTGCCCGAGCGGGTCTTGGGGAGACGCTTCACCACCGCGACCGTCTTGAAAGCGGCCACCGGCCCGATCTTCTCCCGCACCAGCTCCACCAGCTCCCGGCAGAGATCCGCCTCCGTGCGCGAGACGCCGGCCTTGGTGACCACGAGGCCCACCGGCACCTCGCCCTTGATCTCGTCGGCCACCCCCATCACCGCGCATTCCGCGACGTCCGGGTGCGAGGCGAGCACCTCCTCCATGGCTCCGGTGGAGAGCCGGTGCCCGGCCACGTTGATGATGTCGTCCACGCGACTCATGATGTAGATGTAGTCGTCCTCGTCCTTGTAGCCCGCGTCCCCGGTGAGGTAGAAGCCGGGATGCCGCGTGAGGTACGAGCGCTCGTAGCCCGCGTCGTTGTTCCAGAGGGTGGGCAGGCTGCCGGGCGGCATCGGCAGCTTGACCGCGATCGAGCCGATCTGGCCCGCGGGCAGCTCGCGGTTGTCCTCGCCCAGCACGCGGATGTCGTAGCCCGGCACGACCTTGGTCGGCGACCCCGGCTTCACCGGCAGCATGCCGAGTCCCACGCAGTTCGCCGCCATCGGCCAGCCGGTCTCGGTCTGCCACCAGTGGTCCACCACCGGCACCTGCAGCCGCTCGCGCGCCCAGATGAGCGTGTCCGGATCGCACCGCTCGCCGGCCAGGAACAGGGTGCGAAAGCGCGAGAGATCGTGACGGGCCAGGTGCTCGCCGTGCGGGTCCTCCTTCTTGATGGCCCGGAACGCGGTCGGCGCGGTGAAGAGCGCGTTCACCCCGTGCTGCGCCGAGACACGCCAGAACGCGCCCGGATCCGGCGTGCCGACCGGCTTGCCCTCGTAGAGGATCGTGGTGCAGCCCTTGAGCAGCGGGGCGTAGACGATGTAGGAGTGCCCCACCACCCAGCCGATGTCGGACGCGGCCCAGAACACCTCGCCCGCGCCCATCCCGTAGACGGCGCCCATGCTCCACTTGAGCGCCACCGCGTGCCCGCCGTTGTCTCGCACCACGCCCTTGGGGATGCCGGTGGTACCCGAGGTGTAGAGGATGTAGAGCGGATCGGTCGCCGCCACCGGCACGCACTCGACCGGCTCGCCCCCCGCCTCCGCCTCGCGCCAGTCGACGTCTCGCCCGGGCACCATGGACGCGGTCTCCATGGGACGCTGCAGGATCACGCAGCGTCGCGGCTGGTGCGAGGCCATGGCGATGGCCTGGTCGAGCAGCGGCTTGTAGGGAATCACGCGGCTGCCCTCGACGCCGCAGGAGGCGGAGAGCATCACGGTGGGCCGGGCGTCGTCGATGCGGGTGGCGAGCTCCTTGGGCGCGAACCCTCCGAACACCACCGAATGGATGGCCCCCAGGCGCGCGCACGCCAGCATCGCGATCACCGCCTCCGGCACCATCGGCATGTAGATGATCACGCGATCGCCCTTCTCCACCCCCTGCCGCCGCAGGGTGCCCGCGAAGCGCGCCACCCGGTCGCGCAGCTCGAAGTAGGTGAAGGCGCGCACCGACCGGGTCACCGGCGAGTCGTGGATCAGCGCGAGCTGCTTGCCGCGCCCGCGGTCGATGTGCCCGTCGAGCGCGTTGTAGCAGGTGTTGAGCCTCCCGCCCGCGAACCAGCGATAGTAGGGCGGCCGGCGCGCGTCGAGCACGCGGTCCCAGCGTCGCTCCCAGTAGACGTCCTCCGCCGCCGCGGCCCAGAAGCCCTCGGGGTCCCGCTCCGCGCGCGCGTACACCTCGTCGTAGAGACTCCTCATGATGGGGGACTCTACACCGGAGCCGCGATGTCTTGCCACTGCAACCGGCCGCGCCGTATGATCGACCGGAGATGGAAGCCTCCCGGATGACGCCCCGCCGGCGCGCCGCGCTGGGGCTCGCGCTGCTCTTGACCTTCGCCCTCCCGGCCTCCGCCGCATCGCTCGGCGAGGACGTCCGCACTGTTCCGACGCGCCAGGACGTCACCGAGTCCTTCCTCCTCCTGCGGCCGGACGGCCCTCCGGTGGCGAGCGTGATCATCTTCGCGGGCGGCGACGGCAACCTGGCCCTGACCCCGTCGGGCCTGAGGCAGCTGCAGGGCAACTTCCTGGTCCGCACCCGCGGGCGGTGGGTGCAGGAGGGCTTCCTGGTCGCCATCCTCGACACGCCGTCCGATCATCCGCGCGGGCTGTGGAACTTCCGCACCACCAAGGAGCACGCCGCGGACGTGAAGCAGGCCATCGCGGCGGTGCGCGACGTGGCCCGCGCTCCGGTCTGGCTGGTGGGCACCAGCATGGGCACGCTCTCCGCGGCCAACGCGGCGGCGCGCATCGGCGACGGCGGGCCCGACGGCATCGTGCTCACCTCCTCGGTGACCGGCACCTCCAAGGCGAGCTACGAGACCGTGATGCACGCCGGGCTCGAGGACATCCGGGTGCCGGTGCTGGTCGTGAACCACAAGGACGACACCTGCCAGGCCTCGCCCCCCTCCGGCGGCGAGGCGATCGTGAAGGCCCTCAAGAACGCGCCGGCCAAGGAGCTCCTGACCTTCGAGGGTGGGAGCCCCGCGATCTCCGCTCCCTGCGAGGCCAAGGCCCCGCACGGCTACCTCGGGATCGAGCCGAAGGTCGTCTCCACGATCGCGGCCTGGATCCGCGCCCACTGACGCGGGCGGCGCGGGCGCCCGGCCCGCGCGCTCAGGCGCCCGCGGCCTGCGCCCGGGTGCGACGGATGCGCGCCTGGATGTCGCGCACCCGCTCCCCCTCGAAGTCGATCTGCACCTCCTGCTGCTCCACGTCCCAGTGGCTGACGGTGGAGAACCAGCCGAAGCGGCGCCCGTGGTGCGGCACCAGGCGCTGGCCGCGGTAGATCACGGCCCGGATCTCGCCGGTGGGCAGGCGCTGCTCCTCCTCCGGCTCGCTGCCGACCATCCGCACCACGTCGTCGTAGGTCGCCTCGCCGGTGCGGATGCGGGCGAGCGCCTCGGCCGACGGGACCTGGCCGGTGGCCTTCCGGGAGGCCTCGCCCCGCCCCACGTGCACGCGCTCGCGCAGCGTGCGCGCGGCCCGGCGGAGCAGGTTGCCCACGATGGGCCCGGTGAGATTGCCCAGGCCCAGGAGTAGCGCGGACAACAAAATGGGCCGCCACGGCAGGCGGCCGCGGAAGTAGACGAACTGGATCTTCAGCACCTGCGGCACGATGCCGTCGGCGGCCAGCAGCGGGATCGAGAACGTCTCGGTGTTCTCGCGGGTCTCGCTCATCCGCCGGCTCGCGGTCATCGGCACCAGCTCGTCGATCTTCAGGTGGTTGGCCTGCGCGAAGTTGACCGCGAGGCGCGAGAAGTCGGGCGCGAGCGGGATGACCCGGTCGCGGTTGCCGAAGTAGAACGGGTACAGCGACGAGTAGCCCACGTCGCCGAAGCTCAGGGTGATGATGTTGCGGCGGCCCCAGAACGCCTCCTCGAGCCAGCTCACGCGGCGATCGGTGATCTGACCCTTCGCGGCCAGCTCCAGGCGGGGGACCCAGTCGAGGCTCGCCATCTCCGGCTTCCACGGGATCCGGATGAACGACACCGGCTTGGCCCCGCGGGCCAGCCCCTCGGGGCGCGCGAACGTGACGAACGGCGCCTGGCCCAGGTCGCGCCGGCCCGCCGCGCCCGCCCCGGTGCCCATCGAGGCGCGGCTGCGGGCGGAGAACGCGACGTGCCCGTGCACGAGCACCTTGAAGCCCGCACTCTCCACCTGGTGCTTCAGCGCGGGGTCCGCCCCGTCGGCCCCGTCGGTGCCGACCAGCTGACCGGGCCACAGCAGGAAGATGTCCTGGGCGATCTCGGCGGGATCTCGGGCCGGCGGCGGCGCGATGCTGAACGACACCTGCAGCATGAGCGCGCCCGGATGCCCGGAGACGTCCTTCGGCTCCACGTTCGCGGTGATGAGCAGGGGCGCGATCCAGAAGTCGGGGTGCGGCTTGGAGGCGATGAAGACCTGGGCCGAGGCCGCCGCCGGCCCGAGGCCCAGCAGGAGCAGGCCGAGCGCGACCGCGCGCCCGAGGAGCGCCGCGGCGGCCGCGCACCCGGGCCGGCTCATCGGGTCGGATCCTCCCCCACCCGCACCAGCAGCTTGCCGAAGTTCTGGCCCTGCAGCAGCCCGATGAAGGCCTCCGGCGCCCGCTCCAGGCCCTCGACGATGTCCTCACGGTACTTGAGCTGCCCCTCGCGCAGCCAGCCCCCGCAGTCCCGCACGAAGTCGCCCATGCGGGCCAGGTGATCCGAGACGATGAAGCCCTGCAGCAGGACGCGGTTGAAGAGCAGCGGGCGCAGGTTCGGCCCCGGCGTCGAGGTGGTCGCGTTGTACTCCGAGATCAACCCGCAGAGCGGGATGCGCGCGCCCTGGTTCAGGAGCGGCATCACCGCCTCGAGGACCACGCCGCCGACGTTCTCGAAGTAGACGTCGATGCCCTGCGGGCACGCCGCGGCGAGGTCGCCGGCCAGGTCCGCCGCGCGGTGGCTCACGCACTGGTCGAACCCGAGCTCGCGGACCACGTACTCGCACTTGTCGCGGGCCCCCGCGATGCCGACCACCCGCGCGCCCTTGATCCTGGCGATCTGCCCCACCGCGGAGCCGACCGCCCCCGAGGCGGCCGACACCACCACCGTCTCGCCCGACTTCGGCCGGCCGATGTCGAGCAGGCCCACGTACGCGGTGAGACCCGGCATCCCCAGCACGCCGAGCGCGGTGGAGATCGGGGCCTGCGCGGGATCGAGGGGGCGCAGGCTCGCGCCCTTGGCCACCGCGTGCGACTGCCAGCCGGCCTGCCCCTGCACGAACGCCCCGGGCGCGAGGCCCGCGAAGCGCGACTCGACCACCTGGCCCACCGTCCCGCCCACGATCACCTGCCCCGGCTCGACCGACTGCGCGTACGAGCGCGCGCCGCTGATGCGCCCGCGCATGTAGGGATCGAGCGAGAGGTAGATGGTGCGGACCAGCACCTCGCCGTCGCCCGGCGCGGGCGCGGACGACTCGACCAGCTCGAAATCGTCGGGCCGGGGCAGCCCGACCGGTCGGCGCTTCAGCACGATCTGGCGGTTCATGGTGGTGGGCATGCGGGGGCCTCCGGGCGGATCCTGCTCAGCGGGGGTCGTCGCCCCAGCGGTACTCGACGGTGAGCTCGTCGAGCCGGGCCTTGAGCGCGGCGTCGAGCGGCTTCTCCACCGCGGCGATGGCGTCATCGAGCTGCTCCGGACGGCTCGCCCCCACGATCGGCGCGGTGATCGCGGGCTCGGCCAGCGTCCAGGCCAGGGCCAGCTGCGTAGGAGACAGCCCGGCCTCGGCCGCGAGCGGCCGCAGCGCCTCCACGGTGGCGAACTCGCGCTCGTGCCAGTAGCGATCCTGGTAGCGGCCCGCCGCGTTGCCGAGCGTGAAGCGGGTGCCGGGCGTGGGCCCCGTCTCACGGCGGTGCTTGCCGGACAGGAGCCCGCCCGCGAGCGGGTTGTACGGGATCACCGCGAGGGCCTCCTCGCGGCAGAGCGGAAGCAGGTCGCGCTCGATCTGGCGGAAGAGCAAGTTGTAGCGCGGCTGGACCGTGTCGAAGCGGCCCACCCCCAGCAGCTCGCTCCGGCCGAGGGCGCGGGCCAGCTGGTAGGCGGGAAAGTTCGAGCAGCCCACGTAGCGGGCCTTGCCGGCCCGCACCACGTCGTCCAGTGCGCGGAGCGACTCGTCGATCGGCGTCTCCGGGTCGGGATGGTGGAGCTGGTAGAGATCGACGTAGTCGGTGCGCAGCCGCCGGAGGGAGGCGTCGATGGCATCGAGCACGTGCTTTCGAGAAGTCCCGCGGTCCCACGGCCGCTCGCTCATCGCCCCGCCGCACTTGGTGGCCACGATGAACTCGTGGCGGCGGCCCTCGAGCCAGCGCCCCACGATCTCCTCGGTGCGACCCGCGGTCTGGAAGCCGCCGCCCACCGGGTAGACGTCGGCGGCGTCGAGGAACGTGATGCCGCCCGCCGCGGCGCGATCGAGGATCGCGCGGGACGTCGCCTCGTCGCACTGCAGGCCGAAGGTCATGGTGCCGAGACAGAGGCGCGAGACGGTGAGGCCGGTGCGGCCGAGGCGGACGTGGCGCATGCGGTAGGAGAGTACCGAAGGGCCGCGGCGGGAGCAAGGGAGCGGGCCACCCGTCCGGGAAGTGGCATCGCGGAAGTGGTATAAGAGTCGGCCATGGAATACCGCGTGCTGGGACGGACGGGTCTCGAGGTGTCGGCGCTGGGGTTCGGCTGTGGCGACGTGGGCGGGCTCATGGTGCGCGGCGCGCCCGCGGACCGCGAGCGCGGGGTGGCGCACGCGCTCGAGCTGGGGATCAACTACCTCGACACCGCGCCCGCCTACGGCTCGGGCGAGTCGGAGAAGAACCTGGGCCAGGTGCTGCGCGCGCTGAAGCCGCGGGCGATCGTGGGGACGAAGTGGCGGCTCCAGGCCGCGGACCTGGCCGACGTGGCCGGCGCGGTGAGCCGCTCGGTCGAGACGAGCCTCGCGCGGCTCGGGCTCGAGCGGGTGGATCTGCTGCACCTGCACAACCTGATCGGGCGCGTGGGCGAGGAGCGCCCGCTCGGGGTCGCGCGGGTGCTGGAGGCGGTGGTGCCGGCGGTGCGGCGGCTGCAGGAGCAGGGCAAGGTGCGCTTCTTCGGGGTCACCGCCTCCGGCGAGACCGGCGCGCTCCATCGTGCGATCGCCAGCGGGGCGGTCGACACCGCCCAGGCGGTCTTCAACCTGCTGAACCCCACCGGGGCCTACGCGGTGCCGGTGGGCTTTCCCGCGCAGGACTACGACCGGTTGCTCACGCTGGCGCAGGAGCAGCGGGTGGGCACCATCGGGATCCGGGTGCTGGCCGGCGGCGCGCTCAGCGGCCAGATCGCGCGCCACCCGACCGCGATCCCGACGGTGGCCCCGATCGCCTCGGGCCCGGACTATGCCACCGACGCGAGCCGGGCGGGCGTCCTCGAGCCCCTGGTGGCCCAGGGCCACGCGGGCAGCGTGGTGGAGGCAGCGCTGCGCTTCGCCATCACCGGGCCCGCGCTCTCTACCGTGCTGATCGGCTGCTCCGACCTCGCCCAGCTCGAGTTCGCGGCCATCGCGGTCAACAAGGGCCCCCTCTCCCCCGCCGCTCTCGTCACCCTGCAGAATTGCTGGTCGCGCCTCTGACGGGGTCAGGTCTTACATTCCGACATTTCCGCTCGGCCTAGTCAGTGCCACGGGAGTGAAAATGTCGGAATGTAAGACCTGACCCCAGCCCTAGCGGTTGGGGCCGCGGCCCATCGGGTAGGGCTGCCAGCGGATCAGGGAGGTCTTCGGCAGGACGCCGGGGTTGACGGCGGAGCGCGGCCACTTGCCCTGCAGGACGGTGGCGAGCTCGCGGCCAAGTCGGCGGCGAGTTTCGGGCGCCATTCGAGCGGTCGCGGAGGCGATGTGCGGGCTCACCAGCACGTTGTCCATGTGCAGGAGCGCGTTGTTGGGATCGACCGGCTCCACCTCGAACACGTCGAGCGCGGCGCCCGCGATCCAGCCCTGGCGCAGGGCCTCGATCAGGGCCGCCTCGTCCACCGTCGGGCCGCGCCCGTTGTTGATGAAGATCGCGCTCTTCTTCATGGCCCGGAACTCGCGCTCGCCCATCATGTGGCGCGTCTCCGAGTTGAGCGGGGCGTGCATGGACAGGAAGTCGGCGCGCTGGCAGAGCTCGATCAGGCTCGTCACCGGCTCCACCCCCACCGCGGTCATCTCGAGCTCGGCCAGGAACGGATCGTAGGCGATCACCCGCAGCCCGAAGGCGTGGCAGCGCCGCGCCACCGCCTTGGCCACGTTGCCGAAGGAGATCAGGGCCATGGTCTGGCCGTAGAGTCGCGGGATGTTCGAGAAGTAGGGCCGCCCCTCCGTCCACTTGCTGTCCACGGTGAGCTGGTGCATCAGCCGCAGCCGACGGTGCGCGGCCAGGAACATGGCCATGGTGTGGTCGGCCACCTCGTCGATGAACACGTCCGGCACGTTGGTGACCACGATGCCGGCCTCGGTGGCCGCGTCCACGTCGACGGTGTCCGCCCCCACGCTGCCGAGCCCGATGACCTTGCAATTCTTCAAGCCCTTGATGATATTGGCGGTGATACGCCGGTTGCGGGCGATGACCGCGTCGGCATCCTGGGCCGCGGCGATGAACTCCTCCTCGGTCTTGGCCGGGACCTCCACGATCTCGGCGCCGATGACGTCGAGGGCCTCGCGCTCGATCTTGTAGGCGCCGTCGGCGAGATCGAAGCTGCTCCCGCCCGAAGGCTTCTGGACGACGACCTTGAACTTCTTGCTTGCGGCCATTCCGGCGACCTCCTGAGTTCTGGGCTGGATGTCTCTGGGTGTGGGTGCGCGCTGCGGCCACCAAGCATACGCTTCGGGCCGACCCCAAGTCGAGGCCCTCCTGTGCTAGGGTGACCGTGCCATGCTCGTCGGCGCCTTCGCGGTGGCCCATACCCCCCAGCTGCTCATCCGCCCCGAGACCGAGGACCGCGCGCTCGTGCTGCGCGTGCACGCCGCGATGCGGCGAGTCAAGGAGCGGCTCGAGGCCCTGCGCCCCGACGTGCTGGCGGTGATCGCGGGCGATCACGTGGAGGCCTTCTTCCTCGACGCGGTCCCCGCCCTGGCGGTGTACGTGGGGCGCGAGTGCGCGGGCACCTTCGGCCCCTACCGCTACCGGCTCGACATCCACGAGCCCCTCGCGCGCGCCATCGTGGAGCAGGGCATCGAGCGGGGGTTCGACCTGCTCTACACCCAGGACGCCAAGCTCGACTACGCGTTCTACGTGCCCCTGCACTTCGTGATGCCGGAGCCGGCGCGTCCGATCGTGCCGCTGCACGTCAACGTGTACCTCCCGCCCCAGCCCACCCCTGCCCGCTGCCACGCCTGGGGCCAGGCCCTCGGGGAGATCCTGCGCGCGCGCCCGGAGCGAGTCGCCCTCATCGCCTCCGGCGGCATGTCGCACTTCCCGGGCACCGACCGCTACGCGTCGCCGGAGTTCGAGTACGACCGCGGGCTGCTGGAGGCGCTCGCCGAGGGCCGCGGGCGGGAGCTGGCCCGCGTGACCGGCGAGGAGCTCGACAAGCGCGGCAACATCGAGCTGCGCACGTGGATCACCCTGCTGGGCGCGGTGGGCGACGCGCGGGCGGACGTCTACTGCTACGAGCCCTCGTGGCACCACGGCAACGCGGTGGTGGAGTGGCCGGTGGGAGATCCCGCGTGAGCCACGGGGCCCTGGAGGAGGCGCACTACCGCTTCCCGCCATCGAGCGCCTACGCGCTCAATCACTGCCTCTACGCGATCAAGTCGGACCGCGCGTTCGCGGAGCGCTACCTCGCCGACTCGGACGCGGCGGTGGCGGAGATGCGACTGTCGGAGGGGGAGCGCACGGATCTCCGTCGCATGGACCGGGACGCCCTGGTCGCCCGGGGGGCCCATCCGTATCTCGTGTTCATGGCCGGGCTCCGGCTCAAGATGCTCGCCGAGCCCGGGAGCCTCGAGTACTTCTAGCCGTCGGCGGTATCTAGCTGCCGGTCGTGACCTCGAGGCGGGTGCCGACCAGCTTGGCCCCGCGCTCCTCGTAGAAGGCCTTCACCTTCGCGCCCTCCTGCAGGTCCGCGAAGCGCCCCTCGCGACCGTTCACCTGGATCCGGGTGTCCTGGTTGATCTCGATCGTCTTGCCGAGGAGACCCAGCAGGCCCACCGAGACGTCGACGCTCTCCGTCCGCCCGTCCACGCGCGTCAGCTTGCCCTCGATCACCCCCGCCCCGCGCTCCAGACGGGCCAGCCGGGGTCCGGGCTGCAGCGGATGCGGCGGCTGCGCCGCGGCGGGAGTCGCCGGCAGCGCGCCCAGCGCGGTGACGGTCACCGCGCCCACGAGACCCAGCATCATGTACCGTGTCATGCCGCTCTCCTTCCCTCTCCCCCTCCGGTGATTTTTTCTCGGGGGGATTTTGGCCCCACTCACGCATATAGGGAGAGCAAGGGTGATACCGGGCCGGGAAACCCCGGCTCCGGGCCCGGGATAGGGCTCGTGTTCGGGCCGGGGAATGCCCGGTGCGTGTAAGCGTTACACGAGCATGGGACGTAAGTTGTTCCGTCGGAGGGAGGAGCATGATGACACGACGCATGAGACGGCTGACGCGGCGGTCGCGCACGCTGGCCTTCGCGTGGGCGGTGCTGCGCAGCTACCGGGAGGGCCGCCGGCGCGGCCAGTCCCCGCTGCACGCCTGGCGGTTCGGCCGGGCGGTGGCCCGCTGGCGCCAGCGCAACGGCGCCGCGCATTCCTGAGCGCCCAATCGCGAACGCCCATTCCCGAACGCCCATTCCCCGGACGATAACCCGCCGGCCCGGATGATCAGGCGGTCCGGCCGCGGAGCGCTCGGGCGGCTGCTCGTGGCGCTGGCCCTCGCCGCCACCTCCCCCGCCGCCCCGGCCGCCCAGGCCCCGACGCCGGCCCCGGTGCCCGGGACGCCCGCCCCCGCCGCCACGGTCGGCGAGCTGCAGCAGACCCTGGCCGCGGCCACCGCGCGCTTCCAGGCGATGGACAGCCCGGGCGTCCTCGCCCACGTCTCCGACCGTTACCGCAACGGGCCGATCACGAAGGCGAGCGTGCGCGACAACCTGCTCGCGATGTTCGCGCTCTACGACACCGTGCGCGCCCAGGTGCGGATCGACGAGGTGCGCATGGTCGACGGCGCGGCGTGGGTGTACTCCACCGGCGAGGTCACCGGCCGGCTGCGCGGCATCGGGGCCTGGACGAGCGTGCTCTCGTGGGAGCGCGAGCCGGAGGTGGCTCGACGCGAGGGCACGGCGTGGAAGCTCCAGGGCCCCGGGCCCTGAGCCCGCCCCCCCGCCCGGAAGAGCGGTCAGCAGTACCGACGGAAGGCCCGGAACCGCAGCACGCTGACCCCGTCGTCTCGCGCGCCACCCGCTCCGGCTAGCCGGGCCGCGACGGGAGCGTCATCCACCACACCGCCGGCTCCTCCGCCCGCGTGAAGGCGTGGAGCGACGGGTAGCCCGAGACCACCCGCCGCGCGGGCGGCCGCGCGGCGCGCCACGCCACGTGTCGGATCACCCGATGCACGCCGCCGCGCGGCCGGCCGCGTCCAGGCGGGGCCGCTCGAGCTCGAAGCGCGCGAGTCGGGTGAACCGAGCCGAGCGCGCGACCGGCGAGGGCGCGAGAACGAGCGTCACGAGCCGATTCAGCCGTGACGCGTGGACCCGGTTGCGGCTATGCTACGGACCGCCGCCCGGAGCGGCCCCGGAGGGATCGGAGTCTGACCGCCGTCCTGCTGCTGTACGCGCTCACGCTCTTCACCGGCGCCACCCTTCTCTTCGTGATGCAGCCGATGGTGGGCAAGATGATCCTCCCGCTGCTCGGCGGCACTCCCGCGGTCTGGAGCACCTGCATGGTGTTCTTCCAGGCCGCGCTGCTGGGCGGCTACGCCTACGCGCACCTGCTCACCTCCCGCCTGCGTCCCGCGCGACAGGTGCTGGTGCACCTGATCGCGCTGGCCCTGCCGTTCGCGGTCCTCCCGCTCGCGATGAGCTCGCACTGGCTGCGAGGCGGCGAGGCCGATCCGATCCTCGACGTGCTGACCCTCCTCTCGCTCTCGGTGGGGCTGCCGTTCCTGGTCGTGAGCGCCACCGCGCCGCTCCTGCAGAAGTGGTTCACTCACACCGGCCACCCCGCCGCGCACGATCCGTACTTCCTCTACGCGGCGAGCAACCTCGGGAGCATGCTCGCCCTGCTCGGCTATCCGACCCTGGTGGAGCCGCGCCTGCACCTCCAGGGTTCGGGCTGGCTCGGGCAGACCACGCTGTGGAGCGCGGGCTACGCCCTGCTCGCCCTCCTCACCGCGGGGTGCGCGCTCACCCTCTGGTGGCGGCCCGCCGTCGCGCCCGACGTGGCCGCCGCCGTCGTCGAGGTCCCCGCCGCGACGGAGCCGCGTCCGCGCTGGCCGCGCCGCCTGCACTGGATCGTGCTCGCCTTCGTGCCGTCGAGCCTCCTGCTCGGGGTGACGACCTACATCACGACCGACCTCGCGGCGGTGCCGCTCCTCTGGGTGCTGCCGCTCGCGATCTACCTGCTCACCTTCATCCTCGCCTTCGGCCGCTGGCCCCGCATCCTGCACGTGGTGGTGACCGCGCTCGCCCTGCCGCTGACCCTGCTCGTGATCTTCCTCATGGTCTCGGCCCTGCCCGAGCGCATCTGGGTCATCGTGCTCTGGCACCTCGGCCTGCTGTTCGTGGTGGCGCTCGCCTGCCACGGCACGCTCGCCCTCGACCGGCCGGGTCCGGCCTTCCTCACCGAGTTCTACCTGCTGATCTCGGTGGGCGGCGTGCTGGGCGGTCTCTTCAACGCCCTGGTGGCGCCGCTCGTCTTCTCCTCGCTCATCGAGTACCCCCTGATGATGGTGCTGGCCTGCGTGCTGCTGGCGATGCGGCGCGGGGACGGGCTCCTGGGGGGCGCGGGCGGCCGGCGAGCCCTCGTCGCGGTGGCGATCGCGATCGTCCTGACCGTGGTGCTGTACTCGGAGTCCGTCACCCTCCGGCTCGACTTCTCGTTCCTGGCCCGGGTGCTCGACCTGAGGGGAGAGCGCGTGAGCACGTGGCTCGACCCGGCGGAGCGGCTGCTCAACAAGCTCCTGCTCTACGGTCCGCCCCTCGCGGTGGCGTGGCTCCTGCGCCGCCGCCCGCCCCTCCTGGGCACGGTCCTGGCCTCGGTGCTGCTGATCTCGGGCTTCGTGGACGCGCGCAACAACGACCAGATCCGCCAGAGCCGCTCCTTCTTCGGGGTGCTCCGCATCTCACGCGACCGCGATCCCAAGGGCTACACCGAGCTGCGCCACGGCACCACCCTGCACGGGCGGCAGAGCCTCGAGCCGGCGCGTCGCGCCGAGCCGCTCTCGTACTACCACCGCCAGGGCCCGATCGGCCAGCTCTTCGCCGAGCTGGACCGCCGCCCGGGCGGTCTCCACATGGCGGTGGTCGGTCTCGGCACCGGAACGCTCGCCGCCTACGCGCGGCCGGGCGATCGGGTGACCTTCTACGAGATCGACCGGCTGGTGCGCGACATCGCGTTCGACCCCGCCTACTTCACGTACGCCACCGATGCGCGCAACCGCGCGGTCACGGTGCGACTCGAGCTGGGCGACGCGCGCATCCGCATGGAGGTGGTGAAGCGCGACCGCCCGGAGGAGCGCTACGACGTGATCCTGGTGGACGCCTTCAGCTCGGACGCGATCCCGGTCCACCTGCTCACCCGCGAGGCCCTGCAGCTCTACTTCGATCTGCTCGGCCCCCGCGGGATCGTCGCCCTGCACATCTCCAACCGCTACCTGCGCCTCGAGCCGGTGGTGGCCGCGCTGGCCGAGGACGGCCGCTACGCGCGCCTCGTCGAGCACGGCGGCACCGGCGACATCCGCGGGGGGGTGGAGGCGAGCTGGGCGATCCTGGCCCGCCGGCCGGAGGACTTCGGCGAGCTGGCCTCCGACCCGCGCTGGACCATGGCGCACCTCGACCCGGAGCCGGCGGTCCCGGCGTGGACGGACGACTTCCACAACCTGCTGTCGGTCTTCAAGTGGTGAGCCGCGCGCGGCCCGCCCGCAGGATCTCCCGCGCCGCGTTGTGGCCCGGCGTGCCCATGACCCCGCCGCCCGGGTGCGCGGCGGCCCCGCAAAGGTAGAGACCCCGGACCGGTGTCCGGTAGCCGGCGTGGCCCGGCACCGGGCGCAGGGCGAAGAGCTGGCCGGGCGTCATCGCGCCCTGGAAGATGTTGCCTCCGGTGAGCCCGAACACCCGCTCCAGATCGGGCGGGGCCAGCACCTGACGGGCCAGCACCGAGCGGCTGAAGTTGGGCGCGTACTCGTCGAGCAGGGCGAAGCAGCGGTCCGCGAAGGCGTCGCGCTCCCGCTCCCACGTGGTCCCCCGCAGCGCATAGGGCGCGTACTGCACGAACATCGACATGAGGTGCCGGCCCGGCGGGGCCACCGTGGGATCCACCACCGACGGGATCGTGCACTCGAGCACCGGCCGCGCGGAGGGACGGCCGTACTTGGCGTCGTCGAAGGCGCGCTCGATGAAGTCGAGATCGGGGCACACGTGGATCGTCCCCCGGTGCTGCGGGCCGGGCGCCCGGCCCGGGCACGCCCGGAAGTCGGGCAGCTCGCCGAGGGCCACGTTGATCTTGAGCGACGCGCTCTCGTAGGAGATGCGCCCCACCGCGGCACGGAACGCCTCCGGCAGCGTCTCGGGCGGGAGCAGGCGCAGGAACGTCACGTGGGCGTCCGCGTTGCTCGCGACCACCGGCGCGCGCGCCTCGAGGCCGTCGGCCAGCGCCACGCCCGCCACGCGCCCGTCGCGCACCAGGATGCGCACGACCTCCGCGTCGCAGCGGATCTCCACGCCGAGCCCGCGCGCGGCGGCGGCCAGCGCCTGGGTGAGCCCGCCCATCCCGCCACGCACGTAGCCCCACACCCCGCGGCGGCCGTCGGTCTCGCCCATGACGTGGTGGAAGAGCACGTACCCGGTGCCGGGGGTGGATGGGCTCGCCATCGCCCCGATGATGGCGTCGGTGGCGAGGGTGGCTTTCAGCTCCTCCGACTCGAACCAGCGATCGAGGATGGGCCGCGCGGGGCCGGTGAGCAGCTCCACCGCCTCCGAGGCCGCCGCATCGCCCAGGCGCCCGAACGAGCGGCCCAGCCCCAGGAGGCGCAGCAGGTCGCGCGGCCCGGGATGCAGCAGGTCGGGGGGCGTCATGCCGAGCGTGGGCTCGATGAAGGCGGCGACGCGTTCCAGCATCGCCTCGTACTCCGGATAGCGGGCCGCGTCGCGGGCGCTGAACTTGGCGATCTCGCGGCGGGTCCACTCGGGATCGGGCCCGAGGGTGAGCGAGCGCCCGTCCGGCAGCGGGGTGAAGGACGAGGGGTTGCGCGCGAGGACCTCGAAGCCGTGATCGCGCAGGCCGAGCTCGTGCACGATCTCCTTGCGGAAGAGGCTGTTGACGTAGGCCGCGGTGGAGACCTTGTACCCGGGGAAGGTCTCCTCGGTGACGCAGGCGCCGCCCACCAGGGGCCGGCGCTCCAGCACCAGCACCCGGCGCCCCGCCCGCGCGAGATAGCAGGCGGTCACCAGCCCGTTGTGGCCGGCCCCCACCACGATCACGTCCCAGCCGTGCGCCCGGGCCATGGACGCATTATCCCGCAGGGCCGGGCGCGGTCAGAAGTGCAGCCCGATGCCTCCCAGGAAGGCCCGCGGGTTGCCCGGCGTGAAGTGGACGTCCGGCACCCCGCCGGCGGGCTCGCCGGGGAGCCGGGAGGTGAAGAAGAACTGGGCCTCCCGCCACTTCGTGTCGGCCAGGTTCTCGATGCTCAGGAACGCCTCGAGCGCCTTGTAGCGGTAGCGCGCGTTCCAGTTGAAGAGGGTGTAGCCGCGCGCGGTGTGGAAGCCGAAGTCGTCTGCGACCCGGTCGCCCAGATAGCGCATCTCCGCGCTCGTGGAGAGCCCCCACGGCAGACGCGCGGTCAGCTCGGCCCGGGCCGTCCAGCGGGGGGCCAGAGGAATCGGGAAGCCGGTGTCCACGAACTCGGCCCGTCGGGTCCAGGTGAAGTCGCCCTTGAAGGTGAGCCAGTCCAGGAGCGAGATCGTCGTCGCGACCTCCAGCCCCTCGCGATGGGTCTTGCCGCGGGCCTGGGTGGTGCCGTCGTCGCCCACGAACACCAGCTCGCTGCTCAGGTTGAGGAACCAGTAGGTCGCGGAGAGCTCGGTGCGCGGAAGGATGCGGCTCTTGAATCCGGCCTCGTAGCCGGTCGCGGTGGGCAGCGCGTCCAGCTTGGGATTGGCGATCACCGCGCGGGCGTCGTTGCTGTGGAAGCCGGTCCCGAAGTTGGCGAAGAGCTCGGTGGCGAGCCACGGGCCGAGGATCAGGTTCGCCTTCACGTTGGGCCGGGCCTTCGTCGCCGCCCCGGAGGCCCGCCCGTCGGTGGTGTTGACCCGCTCCTTCACGTCGAAGGTGAAGACGTCGCCCCGGGCTCCCGTCACGAGCCGGACCTTCTCGATCGGCACCAGGTCGAGCTTCACGAAGGGGGAGACGGACTGCTCGACGATGTCGACGTCCTGGACCCGGCCCACCTGGTGGCGCTGCACCGCGCTGGCCAGCACCACGCGGGGAGTGTCGATGCGGTACTGCACACCCGCGGTGGTGGTGAGCGGCATGCCGAGCGGGCGCTGCTTCACCTCGTACTGCGCGTCGAGGCCGCCCAGCCACCGGCGGTCGCGCTGGTTGATCATGTCGCCCCGATCGGGGTCGTTCAGGAAGAGCGTGAAGTCGTTGAACAGGGTCAGGCGGTAGTAGCTGGCGTAGGCGTTGACGGAGAGCTTCTGGCTCTCCCCCACCTTCCAGACGTAGTCGAGGTTGACGTTGGTCCGCTCGGTGACCCCGCCCTCGTTGGGGTCGATCGCTCCGAAGCGGTCGACGAGGCCGGAACGGACCGCCCGTGCAGGCAGCTCGCCCGATCCGTGCCACTCCGCCCGGTAGTGGGAAGCGGAGAGGCTCGCCCGCATGTCCTCGGTCAGGTCGGTGGTCGCCTTGGCGAAGAGATTGAAGCGCACGTAGCCGTTCGGATGGTCGAAGGGACCGTCGCTGCGATAGCCCTCCGCGGCGACGAGCGTCTTGACGCGGTCGCGGGTGGGCGAGAGCAGGGCCAGGTAGCGCTGGGTGTCGAAGCTGCCCCCGGAGATCTCGAGGGTGTTCTCCTCAACCGAGTCGCGGGTGAGGAAGCGGACCGCCCCTGCGGTATCGAAGTCCCCGTGCTCCGCGAAGTAGGGACCCTTGAGCGCGTCGACGGCGCGGATGGTCTCCGGGATCAGGAAGTGCAGGTCGGCGTAGCCCTGCCCGTGAGCGTGGCTCCGGAGGTTGACCGGCACCCCGTCCACGAAGAGGGCCAGGTCGGTGCCGTGGTCGGCGTCGAAGCCGCGCAGGAGGTACTGCTCGGCCTTGCCCCCGCCCTGGTGCTGATCGATGATCAGGCCCGGAATCAGCCGCAGGACGTCGGCGGGACGGCCGTGGGGGCGGAGCTCGAAGTCCTTGCCCGGGATCAGCTGCTCGGAGGAGGACGTGACCGGCGGGGGCGCGGTCACCAGCACCGGGGCGAGGGTGGCCTCGGGCGCCGGGGGCGCGGTCGGCTGGGCCGCCGCGGGGGCGACCCACAGGAGCGCGGCCAGGAGACCGAGGGAAGCCCCGCGCGGTGTGAGCATCGAGTGGTTCGTAATATCACGATCCGGGAGGTCCGGAAAGGACGAGCATGGCGAAGGGGAAGCGGCGGCAGCCGGCGACCCGGTTCACGGTGTCGCTCCCGGTGAGCCTGATGGGCACCCTCGACCGGCTCCAGGGCGAGCGGCGCTATGCGAACCGCAGCGAGTTCGTGCGCGACCTCCTGCGGGCGGAGGTGGTGAAGGAGGAGTGGAAGGAGCAGGACGGCGAGACGGTGGGCGTGCTGGTGCTGGTCTACGATCACCACACCCGGGCCCTGGCCGACAAGCTCACCGAGATCCAGCACGGGAGCCACGACATGATCGCGGCCGCGCTGCACGTGCACCTCGACGCCCACACCTGCCTCGAGGTCATCCCCCTGCGCGGGGCCGCCCGCGAGATTCGCGCGGTGGCCAACCGGCTCCTGGCCACCAAGGGCGTGCGCTACGGGCAGCTGGTGCCTGCGACCGGGCAGCGCCTGCACTGAGCGCGGGTCTGCGCGCCTCCGCGCGCGCGGCGCGCGCCCTAGCGGACCACCCGCTCCGCGCGGGCCACCATCGCGGCGGGGAACTTGACTCCGAGGCTGGCCGCGGTCTTGAGGTTGACCGCCAGCTCGAACCGGCTGGGGCGCTCCACCGGCAGGGAGCCGGGGTCGGCCCCCTTCAGGATCCGGTCCACGTAGCCGGCGACCCGGCCGTTGACGTCGGCGAGGCTCGGCCCGTAGGACATGAACCCGCCCGCCTCCACGATCTCGCGCCACTCGTAGATGGTGGGCAGGCGGTGCCGCGCCGCGAGCGCGAGAACCCGCTCCCGGTTGCTCGACAGCACCGGATCGGCGGTCACCACCAGCGCCTGCCAGCCGCCGCGAGCGATGGTCTCGAACGCGACCGGATACTGCTCGGGCAAGCGCGCGTCCGCCACGTAGGTCTCGATGGAGATCGCCCTTGCCGCGGTGTCGATCTCCTTCACCTCCACCGCGCTGCTCGGGTTGCGCAGGTTGGCCAGCACCGCCACGCGCTTGAGGCCGGGCAGGCACTCGCGGAGCGCCTCGAGGCGCTTGGCGGCCAGCTCCGGCACGTAGGTGGTCACGCCGGTCACGTTGCCCTCCGGGCGCGCGAGGCTCGCCACGAACAGGCCCGCCACCGGATCGGTGCCGCTGACCATCACGATCGGGATCGAGGTGGTCGCGTTCTCGGCGGCCCGGATCGCGGGAGAGGACACCGCCACGATCAGGTCCACCCCGGAGCGGACGAGGTCCGCGGCCAGGTCGGGTAGCCGCTCGAAGTCCTCGTTGGCGGAGCGGACCTCGAACCGGAGGTCGCGGCCTTCCACGTAGCCCAGCTCACGCAGCTTCTGGCGCATGTCGGGCATGATCCCGCGAGGGGACACCGCGGACGGGGTGAGGACGCCGACGCGCCAGACTCGCGGGCTCCCGGGCGCCGCCGCGAGGGGCGCGGGTGCGGCGGGCGACTGTCCGGCCGCGGGTCGCCGCCCCATGAGCACGAGGCCGGCGGCGATGCCGGCCACGAACGTGCGTCGCGCGCTGCCGGGCACGGTCATTGGAGTCTTCTCCTCCCCCGTCGTAGAATAGCTCGAACCGCAGGGAGGTCAACCATCACGGGGGCCCCATGGGACGAGCCCGGATCCTGGTGATCGACGACGAGCGGGCGGTGCGCGAGCTGATCTCGGACGCCCTGAAGATCGAGGGGCACGACGTGCACACCGCGGAGAACGGCAAGGAGGGGCTCGACCTCATCGGTCGGAGCCGCTTCGATCTCGTGTTCTGCGACCTCCGGATGCCCGAGATGGACGGGCAGCAGCTCTACGAGGAGGTCCAGCGGGACTATCCCCAGGTCCTCAAGCGGATCGTCTTCGTCACCGCCCAGGCCAACTCCTCCGACTACGGCCCCTTCCTTCGCACCACCGGAATCCCGGTCATCGAGAAGCCGTTCACGCTGAGCCAGCTGCGGCAGATGGTCGGGAAGATGGTGGGCCCGATCCGCTAGGCCCCGAGCCCCCGCAGGAAGTCCTTGTTGCTGGCGGTGAGCTTGAGCCGCCCCAGCAGAGCCTCCATCGCCTCCTGCGGCTTGGTGCCCGACAGGGCCCGGCGCAGCAGGTGGATCTTCTTCATGTCCTCCTCGGAGAACAGGAGCTCCTCGCGCCGGGTCCCGGAGCGCATCAGGTCGAACGAGGGGAAGATGCGCCGATCGGCCAGCTCCCGCGAGAGGTAGAGCTCCATGTTGCCGGTGCCCTTGAACTCCTCGAAGATGATCTGGTCCATCCGCGACCCGGTGTCGACCAGCACCGTCCCGATGATGGTGAGCGAGCCCCCCTCCTCGATCTTGCGCGCGGCCCCGAAGAAGGCGCGCGGCATCTGGAACGCGCGGCTGTCGATGCCGCCCGACATGGTGCGCCCGCGCGCGGAGAGCTCGTTGTTGTAGGCGCGGGTCATCCGGGTCAGGGAGTCGAAGAGGATCAGCACGTCGCGCTTCTCCTCCACCATCCGCTTCGCCCGATCCAGCACCTGCTCGGTCACCTCGATGTGGCGCCGGTAGGGATTGTCGTTGCTGGAGGCCACGATCTCGGCCTGCTTGCCGATCTGCATCTTGAAGTCGGTGACCTCCTCGGGCCGCTCGTCGACGAGCAGCACGATCACCGCCACCTCGGGATGGTTCGCCAGCACCGCCTTCGCGATGCCCTGCAGCAGCATGGTCTTGCCGGTGCGCGGCGGAGCCACGATGAGCCCGCGCTGGCCGCGGCCGACGGGGGTGATCATGTCCATCGCGCGCATGGACATGTCGTCGGGGCGGGTCTCGAGCTTCAGCTTCTCGTACGGCTGGACGGCGGTGAGGCCTTCGAAGAGCGACGGGGTGGGAGTCCGGGGGAGGTTGGGACGGGGCGGCATCGGCCCACGCGGCCCTTGTCCCTGCCCCTGGCCTTGCCCCTGCCCCTGCCCCTGCGGCGGTCGATTCCCGGAATGCCGGCGGCGGTGCGACCGCCTACTCAACTGACACACTCATGGCGCACTGACCCTTTCGGTCGAGACGTTAGAGGACAATCACCGTACCCGTCTACCGCTGGCGGAAGGGACGGCGTCGGGCGGGGGGGCCACACCACCCGGGTGCCCACATGGTACAACGGTCGCGGCTGCAAGGGGAGCGGTCCGTGCGGAGCGCGTATGGCATCATGGCCCCTGCCATGAGCCCGGCCTCGACCCCCGCGCCCCCTCGCGCTGATATCGTGGGCAGCCTGCTGCGCCCGGAGTACCTGCGGCAGGCCCGGCAGGGGGTCCGCGAGGGCCGGGTCACCGCCGCCGCCCTCCGCGAGGCGGAGGATCGGGCGGTCCGCGAGGCGATCGCGCTGCAGGAGGGCGCCGGGCTCGACGTGATCACCGACGGAGAGCTGCGGCGCGCCTCCTGGGTGATCACGATTCCTTTGCGGGAGGACGCCGCCGCTCGGGCGCCCCTGACCGGCTTCGAGTTCCTGCCCGCGGACCCCGGCTGGTGGTCCCTGTGGAAGGAGCCGGACGGGCGGAAGGCCCAGGTGTGGACGAGCCCGACCCGGCCGTTCATCACCCGCCCCATCGCGGTGGTCCGCGACGTGGTGAGCGACGAGTACGCGTTCCTCAGGTCGGCGGCCCGCGCGCGCACCAAGTTCACGATCCCCTCCCCCAGCTGGCACCGCATCTTCTGGCACCCCGAGTACTCCCGCGCCGCCTACCCGACCCCGGAGGCCTTCCTGCGCGCGATCGCGGGCTACCTCCGCGAGCAGGTGGTGCCGAGGATCGTCGCGCTGGGCGGCGACTACGTGCAGATGGACGCGCCCAACTACGCCCAGTGGCACGTCGACCGGGACAACCGCGCCGCCTTCGAGGCGTGGGGCCACGACATGGCCGCGGAGCTCGCGGCAGACGCCGAGATCGACGACAGCGTGTTCGACGGCGTGCGCGGGATCACGCGGGCCATCCACATCTGTCGCGGCAACGCGCCGGGCGGGCGCTGGCTCGCCGACGGCGGCTACGAGCGCATCGCGGCCGAGGTCTTCCCGCGCCTCACCCGCTACGACCGCCTGCTGCTGGAGTACGACACGCCGCGCGCGGGCGACTTCGGGCCCCTCCGCCACGTGCGGGCCGACGCCACCGTGGTGCTGGGGCTCCTGACCACCAAGCAGGGCGCCCTCGAGGACGCCGACGCGGTGGAGGGCCGCCTCCGCGAGGCCGCGCGCCTGGTGCCGCTGGAGCGCCTCGCCCTGAGCCCGCAGTGCGGCTTCGCCTCCGGCGAGGCGGGCAACCCGCTGACGCCGGCCCAGCAGGAGGCCAAGCTCCACCGCGTCGGCGAGGTCGCGCGGCGGGTCTGGCCCGCGGGCTAGCGGCGGCTGCTCGGGGCGTAGAAGGGATCGCGCGGGAGCGCGTCGAGCCAGCCGTCGTAGAAGCGGCGAACGTGGGGGAAAACGTCCCGGGCGAGCCTCCGGCGCCGCTCCTCCGCGGGCCCGAGCGGCATGCCCAGCCGCGCGGCCAGCTCCGCCATCGCGGCGGCGCGATCGACCCGGGTGAAGCGGCCGCGGTCGAGCACCACTTCCCCGGCCACCACCACCGTCTCCACGTGCCCGGCGCGGGCGCGGTGGACCAGCGCGTCGATCGGCGCGGTGACCGGATCGAGGTACGGGGTGGCCAGGCTCGCCCAGGGCAGGAGCACCAGGTCCGCCGCCGCGCCGGGCGCGAGCCGTCCGATCGCCGCCCCGAAGCCGGTGGTGGCGGCGCCGCCGGCGGTGGCCATCTCGAAGACCCCCGCCGAGGTCGGCACCCCGTCGTCCATGCCCGGCTCGCGGTGCAGCCGCAGCACCAGGCGCATCTCCTGCCACATGTCGCGGTCGTCGTTGATGCCCGCCTCGTCGAGCCCGAGCCCCACCCGGAGGCCGCGCGCCCGGAAGCGGTTGAGCGGCGCGACCCCGCTGCGCAGCCGCAGGTTGGAGCTCGCGTTGTGGCAGATCATGGTGCCGGTGTCGGCCGCGAGCGCGATGTCGTCCTCGGTGAGCCACACCCCGTGCCCGAGGGTCAGGCGCGGGCCCAGCAGCCCGAGACGCTCGAGGTGGCGGAGCGCGGTGGTCCCGGTGCGCCGCTCCGCGTAGATCCGCTGGAACGGCGTCTCCACCAGGTGCATGTGCAGACCCACGTCGTACTTCTCCGCGTAGTCGCGGAGCGCGCCGAGCGCCTCGTCGGAGCACCAGTGG
>Ga0207707_10000282_pt1 | contig 54001 bp, 38 predicted proteins | sample KBSC83BmetaG_FD_184336 | JGI IMG/M metagenome (GOLD analysis project Ga0207707, IMG submission 184336) | Corn rhizosphere microbial communities from Kellogg Biological Station, Michigan, USA - KBS C8-3B metaG (SPAdes) (version 2) | ecosystem: Host-associated > Plants > Roots > Rhizosphere ... | reverse complement strand
ATGATTCTTCTTTTTTGCATGGTGTAAAATTTTTACGAAACACTGATTGCTTTGAACTTTAGGTTTCATCATTAACAAATTAAAAATCCAGATCATTTAATTTATACACATCATCCTTTTCTTCTATACTCCCTTTCTTACGAGGGAGGCAGTTGGACAAAAGATTGCCAGGGATATCTGTCGTACGTCCCAAAGGATCTTATTTCAATAAAAGGTCAGGATTATGCCGCCTGTAATGAAAACAAAGCGGTGCTCTGTTCGTATCCTTCCGCGGAGAGGATGCAAACAGATTTGTTGCAACAATATCTTAATCCGTTTTTATAAGATTCCGGCTTATTCCCCAAATAATTTTATTTTTCAACGTCACAAAAAGAACAACACGATTTTCCTGACTTACCCTTACTCCTTCCTGCGTACTCCTATCTATATAATACCTAAAACGGAGATTTAGTCCTATCCAAAACCGGGATTTTTAAATTTTTATTCTGCCATCATTGATCCGCTTCCGGGATGATGTTTTATTTTTTTCTTATTGACAATGGAATTTGACAGATGTCGGCCGGTTTCAACTATAATGATAATGCGCCCTTTATAAAATCGGGAAAGGCATCTCAAGCCAATCTGTGACCGCTACTTTCCTCCTTTGATGAATTATATCTTCCGGTAATTACTTTCCGATCCTGTATAATCTTCCCTGATCGGTAATCGCATACAGTGCTCCGTCCCTGCCCTGGGTGACATCCCGGAAGCGCTGCCCTTCTCCGGAAAGCAATCTTTCTTCTCCCACCACCCTGTTGTTTTTGATCAGGAGCCGGTCAATGTGCGTCCCGCTCAGGCTCCCGATGAATAAGTTGTTCTTCCATTCCGGAATCAGATCGCCGCTGTAAAAAGCCATTCCACTGGGGGATATTACCGGATCCCAGTAATAGACCGGTTGTTCCATGCCCTGATGCACCTGAATGCCATCACCGATTTTCGGTCCGCTGTATTCGATTCCGTACGTGATAACCGGCCAGCCATAATTTTTACCGGGCCTGATCAGGTTTAACTCATCTCCTCCTCTCGGTCCGAATTCTGCTTCCCACAAATCGCCGGTAGCCGGATTCAATGCAAGGCTCTGTACATTCCGGTGACCATAAGAATACAATTCCGGCCGCGCATCTGCCTTGTGTTCAAATGGATTGCCGGCCGCAGGTTTTCCTTCCGGCGTAATACGGATCACTTTTCCCAATGCGGAGTTCAGATACTGCGCCTGGGGCCTGGTTTCCAGATCGGAACGTTCGCCTGTGCTGACAAAAAGATTTCCGGTTTTATCGAAAAGGATCCGGCCTCCATAATGCAGGCTGCTGTTGTGTGCAGGTGTTGCCCGGTAGATGACCCGGGCATTCTCAATCATTTTTTCACTGGCGGACAATCTGCCTTTGGCGACAGCAGTCAAATTCCCTTCTGGCGTTTTTTCGGAAAATACCCAGTAAACCATGCGGTTGCTGCTGAATGCCGGATCAAGGGTCAGTCCCAACAGCCCTCCCTGTCCGTCGTCGTTAACCCGGGGTAACCCGGTAATGGGTTCGCTCAGCGTTCCATCCTGCGATGCAATTCGCATCGTTCCTCCTTTTTGGGTAATCAAAAATCTGCCATCCGGAAGGCTGGCAATGGCCCAGGGACTATTGAGTTTTTTGGTCAGTATTTTAGTTTCATAAACCGTATGCGTTTTAACTCCGGCAATCCGGGTCTGACCGGCGAAAGCAGGTTTGTAATCCGTATTCGGTTTTTTGGTTTCAACAGGCAGGAGGCTGGTATCAGACGCTGCAGGCTTATTGTTATTTGCACTGCAGGAAATAACCGTAAGCGCAAGGACTGAAACCAAGCCAGGGAAAATCTTATTCATAACAGTTATGTTTATTTCAACGTGAAAATTACCCGCTCTGTGTAATCGCATCAAAATCATCCTGACTGAAAGAAATATCCCGGGCGCGCATATTCTCTTCCAGGTGACTGAGAGACCCCGTTCCGGGAATCAATAAAATATTCCCGGAATAATCATAAAGCCATTTAAGCATCAGTTGTTGTTCTGTAACATTATATTTCCGGGCAATGTCTTTCACCGTTTTATCCGGATTTAATTTACCGGCATTTATCGGATTCCATGGAATGAAAGCGATATCATTTGCAAAACAATATTGCAGCTCCGGGTCCCAGATCCTGTGATCGAGACTATACTTGTTTTGCAAAGATGCAATTTTCACCTGCCGCTTTGCTGTCTTTATATTTTCAATGCTTACTTCTGAAAGACCGACGTATCTGATCAACCCTTTTTCCTGTGCCTCTTTCAAAAAACCGATTGATTCGTCAAAGGGTACTTTCGGGTCCAAACGGTGCAATTGATAGAGATCTATCCGGTCAAGTTTAAGCCTTTTCAGACTCCCTTCCAGCGCTTTTTTCAGGTGATCAGGATGACTGTTTATTGTCCATTCGTAAGGCCCCGTGCGTTCAAATCCTCCTTTGGTAGCAATAACCAGGTCCTTCGGATAGGGAAAAAGCGCTTTGGCGATCAGGTTTTCGGAAACCTCCGGGCCATAACTATCTGCCGTATCGATGAAATTTACTCCCAGGTCAACTGCCCGCTGCAAAACACGAAGAGCCTCCTCCTCATTTTCCGGCCGGCCCCAGATCCCTTTGCCTGTGATGCGCATGGCGCCGTATCCAAAACGGTTTACTTTCAGATCCTCTTCGATTGTCCAGGTTTTATTTTCGTTCATTTTACTCATCGGGTGTTCCCTGCGTTGGTTCTTCAGATTACAAATATTTACCGGATTTGGTTCTGAAATCCGGTAAATTGGCGGTTGTATGCCTCTTTTTACTACGACTTTATCGTTGAAAGAGGATAATGCAGGTTGTGGTTTCGTCCAGCAGCGCAAATTCTTTCAGGCCCCAGGGCTGCAGCTTTATTTTCGAAAGATTGGGATGAAATAAACCCATGTCCTTATTTTTGATCTCCTGATACAGCGCTTCGATATCATCTGTTTCAATTCGTATTTCCGGCCGGTCTTTTTTAGCAAATTCATCATCCTCTTTCAGATGAAGGGTTACTGAATCCCGTTCAATAATATACAGGGTTTCATCATTATATATAATTTTGAAGCCGAGACAGTCTACAAAGAGATTTAATCCAACCCGGATATCTGAATAAAAAATATTGGGGATCACTTTGATCAGTTCCATTTTTATTGATTTTTTAAATTTATATCCGGAAATAAATACCATCCCGATCTACGGCGCAGGCTTTCCCGGTTGTTTTACCCTTAGCCTAAAAATAATTAATAATGGGCTTTTAAAATTAAAAAGAAGGAGACGGACAGAATCACATTTAAGCGGTCATTGGATTTTGAAACATGCTGCCGTTATAATAAAGCGCCATTTGAAGCGTTTATAAATATCAGTTTTTATATGCCCACACCTGAGCAAAACCGGATCAGCATTCCCATCATTCATCCGAACGTTCGTAACGCGGAAGCATTTTTGAATTCCTGGACAGAGGCGTTTATACCGGAAAAAAGCGGGACGGATCGTTTTAACTTCCGCTCTGTGTTATCTCATCTGGCAAGCTCGCTGGCCAGTCATTTTGCAGGAAGGGAATGAAAAATTACTGGTTATTCGAATAGCCTCAGGTTGCCTGTACTGGTGGCTATCAGATCCGTGCCTTTACGATTAATTGTAAGATTTTCTTGGCCAGAACTTTACCGGATTCCCTGTATCGTCCTTATATTTTTTTCGAAGTTCGGTTAATTGTGCTAACAGATCTTTCAGCACATCTTCATATCCCGGTTTTACATCCATCCCTTCCATTACTAAAAGATTTTCCATTTCATCCGGATCTTTTTGCAGATCGAAGAGCTCCCATTCATTCACCGTATAATAATAGATCAGTTTATACCGCTCTGTCCGGATACCATAGCAGGGCATTACCCAGTGCGGTGGTGCAAATTCATAATAATGATAGTACATCGAATGCCGCCAGTCTGATGGCGTTTTACCTGCAAAAACAGGCAACAGGCTTCTACCCTGCATGTCCTCCGGAATTTTAATCCCCGCCATATCCAGTATTGTTGGGGCATTGTCAATATTCACTACCCAGGCATCACTCTTACTGCCCGGTTTTATTAAGCCCGGATAACGAATCAGCCAGGGAACCCGCAGCGCTTCCTCATACATAAACCGTTTGTCAAACCAGCCATGGTCACCCAGAAAAAATCCGTGATCACCGGTAAACACGACAATCGTATTTTCTGCCAGCCCCGACTTATCCAGATAATCCAGCAACCTGCCGATATTATCATCCTGCGCCTTCAGGGTACCCAGAAAATGTCTCATCAGCTGCTGATAGCTCCACTGCCGGCGCTGGCGTCTGGTTAAATCTTTGGGCGGATTAAAATCCATCATATCCTCTATCCGCATATGCGCTTCCCGCGCTGCTGCCGAACGTGAATGGTAGTCGTCCCAAAAGGTTGCAGGTTCCGGAATCTGTACGCTGTCGTACAAGTGTTCATATTTATGCGGCGGATCAAAAGGACGATGCGCATTAAAATACTGTATTGCCATCAGAAAAGGCCCGCCCTTCATTTGCTCCATCCCCTTAATTGCCAGGTCGGTAATATTGTCGGTGATATAGCCTGAATAGTTCCGCTTCTGTATTTCTTTGCTTCCCAGAACAGGATTCTGCAAATAACCGGTGGAATCGTAGTAGGGTCCACCCGCCCCCATCTTGAAAGCAAAATAATCAAAACCGGCAATGCCCGGATTGGAGGGCCTGCCGTCCTGATCAACCAAATGCCATTTACCGACTATACCGGTTTTGTATCCGTTCTGCTGCAATAATCTGGCAAACGTTTCCTGGCTGGGATCAAAAAAACTTTGGGTTTGACCCTGCGTTGTATTGCCCGGATTGGTCAGCATGCCATTCTGATGATCGTATTTCCCCGTCAGCAGGGTTGCCCGGCTGGGTGCACAAAGCGCATTGGTGCAAAAAGAATTCCGGAACAGCATGCCTTCCCTCGCAATCCGGTCAATATTCGGGGTCTGAATTAAGTGGCTGCCATAGCAGCTTAATGTTTTTAGTGGAACTCCTTCCGTTGTGATCCAGAGAATATTGGGTCTGCGTTTCGATTCGGTAACCCGATTATTAATCCGGAATGCATTTTCAGCATGATCCTGAACCGGTACAGTTTGAACAATAAATGAAACGAGGAAAAGGCAAAAGGAGAAACCCGATAAGGTTTTTATCCTTCTTTTTGTGAAAATGGGTTTCTGTTTTTCCATCATAAATTTTTTATTCAGGTTAATGTTTAACGATCCTTCCTTCCCTGCCCGCGAACCTGCAATATTTTTTTATGGCAATCGCTATCCCTCTTTGCGGGAGTGCAACAGAAGAAGAAAGAGGAAAGAGGTCAATCAACAAACCGGAACGCTGTTCCCTTCTTTTCCAGGTACCGACAGTCTTTCCTTTTTCTAAAATGACGGGGTTGAAAATCCCATTGGAGCTAAGTACCCCTGTCGCAAACGCGGGATCCAGGGAATGACTCCGGTCTTTGTATCCAATAAGATACTCATCAAACGCGGGTAAAAAATAGCAGCCTTTGGGTTTGTCCGCTATTTCTTTCATTGTTTTGGAGAACCAGTAGGTTTGACCTCCGATATTTTCAGACAACAATACTGATTTCATCCCCGGGAGGGTCCTGTTTATTTCTTTAAGGGAGAGGCCGGACCACCAGGCAAAATCCGGCACGGTAGCGGGGCCATGTCCCGTGAAATATCTTCCGGCCAGCAGGGCAATGGCCTCATCTCCTTCCGGTATTCGGTAGTCCGGCAACATTTCATCCAGCAAGCCGTAAACAAACTGTTTTCCCCTTCTTCCCGCACTGCAGATAAGGCCATCCAGTTCTGCATCCATCAGCAGGAAGCCAAGGCGGTTTTCGTTCGTCTTTATGTGTGAACCCGTTAGCGCCTGCTGAATCTCCTTCCGGGTCAGCGGCCCCTCACCCTTCATCGTTTTTTCTATAATTTTTTTACTGCGTTTTAAAATCCCGGCGTCAATTCCCAAATCCTGATGATGTTTCTTTGTAAACATTTTTATTTTCGGCGCAGTAAGTTTCAGCATCCAGCGGATATCTTTTGGAGAAACAAAGTGCCAGGTCGGTCTCAGCAGATGCGTTCGTAAGATCCTTCCTTCATTAAATTCCTTTTCCACCTCTGGGTCCGTAATCCCTTCCAGCCTGCACCCAATGGCCCATTTCGCCATTGCATAATCCTGCGCCTGGATGGCGGCAAGCCACTGTACCAGTTCCCCGGCTTTACTGAACCGGTGAACGGCAATCTGTTGGTTGACCAGGCGTTGATGTAAGATATCCATGGTAGGGCGTTCGGGCTAAATCGTTATTGGGGAAATAAGTTCCAGAATATATACCTGATATCCTTAAAATCAGTAGATTTGAAACACTGTAAAACGGTAATCCCGCACTCTTTAAAAATACGGACGTCTGAGGAATTTATCCGCAACTCTTTCATTTTAGTTTTTCAATCCCTGCCTGATATCAAATCCTGTTTTCATTTTTCAACCTAAATAACAGTATATGAAAAAGTATGTACTACTGCCTGTTCTGGCAATAACCTGCTGTTGCCTGTCCTGTAATAACAAACCGGAAGGCGGACTTTCAGCCAAGGCCCAAAAAAACCTGGACGTCAATCACGCCATCAACCATTGCTTTGAAACCGGCGATTTTAGTAAAATTGGCGACTATATTGCAGCGGACGCCGTGGATCATGGCGGGGAACACGGCGATGTAAAAGGTCTCGACAGCCTGAAAGCGGAATTCGCCAGGTACACCACCAGCATGAGCAATCAGAAAACAGAAATCATCAAGGAATTGGCAGACGATGATTATGTGATGTCCTGGGAACGTTTTACCGGCACTTATAAAACAGATGGACAGGGACATAAGGCCGGAGATTCCTTCGATATGAAAATGCTGGAACTTTCAAAATTTGCAGATGGTAAGGCAACAGAGCACTGGGTATTCATGGAACCTGCCGAAATGATGAAAATGATGGGTCCGCAGCAGTCCCAGATGCCGATGGCTGGCGATTCAACTAAAAAGAAAATGTAGGAATCCGTATTCGCCAATACATTAATCTTTTCTGGAATTCTTTAAAAAAAATTCCGGATGAGAGAAAGATATTAACCGATTTTCTTTTGCACAACCCAGAGGTGTCCGAACGGGTCTCTTAGTTTTCCCTGGCGGTAACCATATTCGTAATCCTGAACGGGGCTTTCTTCGAGAGCGCCCGCAACAATAGCCCTGGCAGCCAGCGCAGCCGGGTCATTTGTGAACAAACCGATTACGGCGCTCACGCCACCGAGACTTTCGGGACTGAATTCCCGGGTCCTGGTCACTTCCTGGTGCAGGTGGAACATGGATCCGTCAATGGACATCTCCGCCACGTGTACGCTGCCATCCGGATTACTCCAGCGTTGCAGTTCGGTTGCACCAAAAGCCTTTTGATAGAAATCGATTCCTTCCTGAACATTCCGCAGCGCAAGCTGGGGAGCAAAAAAAGTTGTATTCGTACGGGTTTGTTCTTTCATCTTTATTTTTTTAGAAGATCTGCAACGAACTCTTTGGCCGGTTTGCGGGAGAGACCGAAGTAAAATTTTTGTCCATCCCGGAAATGCTTCCTGAGTTCAAAGTTCTCAAAAGCCGGGCCTCCCGGAATGTCGATATAGTTGTTCTTATTTCCGCTTCCGCCACTCCAGTATTTTGCTCTTCCGTTTACCCTGATCTGCAGACTGGAGTCATCAGGGCCTGGTTCCGAACGCCAGTATTGCGTGAGCTTAAAAAATGGCCGGTAACGCCAGCTCCATTTCGCCTGATAAGCTGCTTCCTGCGGCCAGGCTGCCAGTTCCGGGAATGTTTCATTTGTTTCCGCAACGGCCAGCCAACCGCCCTCTTTACCTCTGAGCATCCGGGATGCGGGATAGGCCTGCTTTTCCACGAAATCAATGCCGTCGAAGCCCGCAAACAGTTTATCTGATTCCACCACTTCATCTTTCAGGTATAATAACCGCAACCTGGAATAATTACCCATGGTGGCGGTAAGGGCGCAGCGTTCCATTTCCGCGCCGCCTTTTTGACTAAAAATTTCCAAACCCAGTTCCCCGGGGCGGTCGCTCCGGATACTCAATTTCAGGAAGGGCCATGCGCCATTTAAAAATTGTTCCATAAAAACATAGACGCTCAGCTCTTCCGTTTCCGGATCCGCAGCATCGGGATAGGATATTTTCCCCCGACAACCGGCCGCCGGGAAAAATCCATTGGATACCAATGTGTCAGAGGCCCAAAAGAACTTGCCCCATTTGCCATCCACACGCGAGGGAGATATTTCACTGAATTCCATTTTACCATTCACGACAGGTTCTACTGCTATATAATTGATATGGTAAATGATGCCCTGATATTCATAACCGATGCGCAGGAGTCCTCTCGGGCCGCCATCTGCCCCCGGTCTTGGATTTTCCAAAGGGGCTGGCCACAATCCGACCACGATTCCGTTGCGAATTCCCCAGACGGCAGGGCTATTTGCATTGTCCGGTCTGATCCATGCAACCTTTGATGCCGGTTCCTGGGCCTCTGCCGGCGGAATACAGACCGTTACCAATAATAAACAACAGAAAAAGATCCGGATTTTTTGAAATATAGAATAGCAACATGTCTTCATTTGAATTCCGGATGATAATAAAATTAATAATTCTGCCATACGCAGGCATAGCGGCAAAATTTAAAAATAATAAATTCAGCAGAAGTATAGGAAATAAATTTTCCGGTCAATGGAATGAACCGGAAGATTTTAAAACCGATAGCAAACGAGAAAAAATCTTATTCAATTTTCTTTTGATATTCAAAATTCAGGAATGGCTTCAGCAGGTCGATGGGAACCGGGAAAATTGTGGTTGAATTATTTTCCGTTGCAATTTCCCTTAATGTTTGCAGGTAACGCAGGGTGATGGCACTGGGTTGCTCAGCCAGCACTTTTGCCGCATCCGCGAGCCGCTGGGAAGCCTGAAATTCCCCCTCAGCTGCAATCACTTTTGAACGGCGTTCCCTTTCCGCTTCAGCCTGTTTGGCCATCGCCCTTTGCATTTCCTGCGGCAGGTCGATTTGTTTTACTTCCACATTGGACACTTTAATACCCCAGGGTTCCGTATGTCCGTCGATGATTTGCTGCAGACGCATATTTATTTTTTCGCGCTGGGAGAGCAGGTCATCCAGTTCCGACTGGCCCAGGACGCTTCGTAAGGTTGTCTGCGAAATCTGTGAAGTGGCCACCAGGTAATTTTCCACTTCCACAATAGCCTTATTCGGCTGGAGCACGCGGAAATAAATTACCGCATTCACTTTAATAGACACATTATCCTGGGTGATCACATCCTGTGGAGGCACATCCATTACCACGGTCCGCAAACTCACTTTTACCATCTTATCGATCACAGGAATGAGCAGAATAAGACCGGGTCCTTTTACATCGCCGGAAACCAGCCGGCCGAGCCGGAAGATAACACCCCGTTCGTATTCGCGCAGTATCCGGATGGAATTTGCCAGAATAATGATAGCGAAAAGAATCAGCACCAGGGTAAAAACAGGTACATTTTGCATGGATGTATTTTTAAATTGAAGTATTGATTCGTTCTACATAGATGGTCAGGTCTTTCAATTCCTGCACGCGCACGATTTCTCCCTTATTTATATTTCCGGAATTTGAAATGGCATTCCAGACCTCTCCATGCACCCTGACCCGTCCTGCCGGATTCAGTGCATCGATTGCTTCGCCGGCTTCACCAATCATTCCATCAACACCCGTTACCGGTTTTACGCGCTGGGCTTTTAGTCCCATGCCCACCACAAACAGGAAAAAACAGGTTGTAATTCCGACGGAAGAAAAAATCAGCACCCGGGATATTCTTGTCATGTCCAGGGTTGAACCGGGCCGGATCAGCATAATCGAGCCGATCAGCAGCGCTGCGATGCCGCCGATGGCCAGCATGCCGTGACTTACAATTTTAATTTCCAGGAGTAAGAGACCAATTCCAAAAATAATCAATGCCAGTCCTGCATAATTTACAGGCAGGGTATTCAGGGCATAAAAAGCAAGCGTAAGAGAGATAAATCCGATAATGCCCGGAAAAATAATACCCGGATTGAACAGTTCGAAAATCAGCCCGAATAGTCCCAGCATGAGTAAAATATAGGCAATATCCGGATCACTCACGAGGTCGAGCATTCTTTCCGTAAAACCCATTTCCAGCGTTTGTATGGTTGCTCCCTTGGTTTGCAGTACAAGCCTTGCTGAATCCCGTGCAATGGATTTTCCATCGATCAGATTCAGCAATTCCCGGTCACTGCCAGCAATGAGATCGATGATATTTTTCTGAAGCGCTTCCTTCGCCGTGATCGCAACGCTTTGCCGCACGGCTTCTTCAGCCCATTCCAGGTTTCGTTTCCGGTACTCTGCGATGGTGCGGATGAAGGCCGCGGCATCATTTGTTGCTTTGCTGATCATGATCGTATCGGAACTCCCGCGCAAACTGACAGGATGAGCTGCGCCAATATTCGTTCCCGGTGCCATGACGGCTATATCGGCGGCGAGCGTAATAAACAGGCCTGCGGAACCGGCATGTGCACCCGCCGGCGACACATATACGATGACCGGCACCGGCGATTCCAGGATATCGCCTACGATCAGACGGGTGGATTTTAGCAACCCGCCCGGCGTATTGAGATGAATGAGGAGGGCGGCTGCTTTCTCCGAAGCAGCTTTTTCAATGCTGCGGTGAATATAACCCGCCACCACCGGGTTAATCGCTCCGTCTATTTTTATTGAAATCACCGTTTGTGCGGAAAGCAAAAACGGCACGGAAAAGATGATATATAGTAAAATCCGCTTCATAAAAATATTTCCTGCAGGAACGAAGCTTTGGTGGGTTGAAGAGAATAACCCGTAATTTACTGCAATCCCGAGGGAATAAAAAGTTTATGAATGGCTTTCGCTGAGGTTAGCGGAAATACAGCGGCCCCGCGGCCGTTTCTGAGGCTGGAAGAATCAAAGTATTGGCTTCAGCACTTTCCACACATTTTCAGCAACTATCTTATCCCCGCTGGCATTGGGATGAATGCCATCCGGCTGATTTAAACCCGGCACAGCAGCCACTCCTTCCAGCAGAAACGGGACGAGATATATTTTTTTATTCGTATCCGCCAGCTTCGGGTACATGGCTTTGAATTCATCCCGGTAACTTGTTTTGAGGTCAGTTGGCAATTGCATTCCGGCCAGTACGATTTTACAGCTGGGATATTTTTTCTTCACTTTATCAATAATGGACTGCAGGTTTGCCGAGATCTGAGACACTGCAATTCCCTGTAATCCGTCGTTTCCGCCCAGTTCCAGGTTGAAAATGCTTACCGGTTGTGTCAGCACTGCATCCACCGTCGTATTGCCTTCTGCCGTCGTTTGACCGGGTATCCCCGCAGCGATCACTTTGTAAGGCAAATGCAGGGAATCGATTTTTAACCGGATCAAAGCAGGATAGGCTTCCGCGGAATCAAGGCCATACCCCGCGGTAAGGCTGTTGCCAAAGAAAACGATGTTTTTAATTGCCGCCTGACCCGAATCAGGTTTCGCCAGCGCATTCTCTTTATTCCCGGCGGGATCGCATCCCGCAAATAATAAAGCAGCGGAAAACCAAAAAAGAATGAACACAAAATCTTTACGCATCGTAATTCTGTTTAATTAATAAACGTTCTGCATCCCGGGTCTCAGGCGAAAATGCCCCGGAGCCCTGCTGCCCTTCCACCGGAACAGAACTGACTTCAATATTTGTGCCGCATCCAAATCCTGCTAATACACACCACCTACTACCCGCTTATTCAGTGCCTTGTCGGAAGAGGAAGGCAGTGCAGCCGGAGGATCTTCAAATATTATTTTTTCGTTCAGGGAATGAATGAATGCTATGAGTTCCTTCTTTTCAGTCTCGTCCAGCTTTAAAGAGTCACCCGAAAGCGTTTGATTGGCGACGGTCATTTTTTTCCCGAGGCCGCCGCCGGCATTATAGAAATCTATTACTTCTTCCAGCGTATTAAAAACACCATTGTGCATGTAGGGTTTTGTGAATTGTGCATTCCGGATCGACCCCGTGCGAAACGCATGCAGAGTTTCCGGAGCCGGATTAATCAGGTATCTTCCCTTATCAGTACTTATGGAAGTAAAGCCGGTATCTTCAGGCGTGCCGATCACTTCAAATTCCGAACTGATATAAGGCGGTTTTACACCGTTGAAATAGGGCACAAAATGACAGGTCCCGCACTGTGCCCTGCTCATAAAAAGATTAAACCCCTTTTTTACCTCTTCACTAACCTGTATTCTGTTATTCATTGCGTCGTCGAAGGGAGCATCGAACAGGCTGAAAGTGCCGTAATAATAGGTAATGGCGGAAATAATATGGATTAATGAAACATCCTTTTCTTCCGGCGTTAATTTTAAAAGCTTTTTGAAAGTCCCCCGGTATTCCTTACAGCTCATTACTTTTTTTACCAGCTCTTTTTCATTGCTGTTCATTTCGAGTGGGTTGGTCATCACGTCCTTTCCCTGGTTCTGCAGGGAAATATGCTTGCCGTCCAGCATAAGCAGATGATTGTATATTGCATTGATCAGGGTGGGCGTATTCCGAGGCAGGTGATGCTGATGGTCAAACTGAAAGGCCGTCCTTTGTGTGGTATCGGTAAAATATTCAGCTGATTTGTGACAGGAGGCACAACTCCGCATATTATTTCCCGATAGGATGGGATCATAAAACAGGAGCTTCCCGACATGCCTTATTTCGTCCAGGGTATTTTTATCCTCCACCAGTGAATAGATCCCCTTAATACTTTGCGACGTATATAAGGATTTATCAAAAATCGAAAAATTGTTATTGGTTAATGTATAATCGTTGAAATTTATGGATCTGACCTGATAGTTACCGATGAGATGCTGATTTATCGCAAACAGCGGGTTTACATAATCCTTTATAAAATCAAAGCTGTTAAAACGGCTAAACTGTTCTGGCTGTGCATGCACAAATGATATGGTTCTTTTATACAGATCGAGATATTCCGGCGTCAGCGGTGTTTCGGGGAAGCTCTTGTTATAGCTGTCGTAAATATTTTTTGTATTATCTATCATCCATTTTAATTCGGGTATAACATGACTTGTGTCCGGACATTCAAAACCCGTTGTATAAATGGCTGCGAGATTCAACAGAAATAACCGGTTAGCCAGAAAAAAATGATCGTAGGTATTCAGCTGGGTGGTAATAGAATCTGCTTCAAATGTCGCGATGGCTTCCCTGCTTCTCCGGATAAGCGACATCAGGCTGTCTTTGACCAGGGGCTTTTCATCCAATGACAATTCCACGAGCGACAATCCTCCACCTATTCTTTTATAGGGAGGTTCAAACTTTTCAAAGACCTCATTCTCCCACTCTACCGGCAAAGGCCCGTTAATTTTATTGTATGCAACCGGTTCAAAATATCTAAGCCAGAAATCAATTTTTTTTAATGTAAGTCTGGCGGCTTCAATTCCGTTCCTGATATCCTGAACGCTTTTTTCCGATGAGAGGTCGGCCGCGGCAATGGTACTTTCAAGCGCTGCCTGTTGCTGGCTGAATGCGGCAAGACCCGAGGAATATAAGGCATTATAAGGTTTGTTGTCCCTTATATTGAAGGAAAAGCAAAAAACGATCAGCACAACAATAACGGAAATTAAGAGGGCCTTCATTTCTACTTTTTCAGGGTGCCGGGAGATTTTAACGCTATTCTGCGCGCCAGGGCTCTGCAAATTTAAAAAAACTACCCGGAACCGTCGCACAAATAGCTATTATACAAAATGACCCGCTGTAGCGGGCCATTTTGTATATCCAACAAACCGTAACTATTCTAATTCTTGATAAACTTGGAGATCATTTGCTTTCTGTTTCCGATACTGACCTGAATTGTATATACTCCTGAAGCAAGCCGGTGGATATACATTCTTTTCTCAACCACGTTACCGGACTTTTCCACCTGGTCAGATTGCACCTCCCGGCCGTTCATATCATAGATACTGATCTTAACGGTACCTGTAACGGGGCTGGTAATTCTCCCGTTGATCACATTATGTGCGGGGTTAGGATAAACCAGCAGCTGGTCTGCAAATGCCAATCCCAATCCTGCTTCCACCGTGATCTTAACATTTGCCGAAGAGCTGATACCGTTATTATCTGTTACCGTAACCTGGAAAGTATATTCGCCTTCCTGCAGACCGCCGATGGATACTTTTGAATTGTCCATGGAGGAACTGGTTACCGTATTGGGTCCGCTCACTTCCTGCCATTGATAGCTGGTAATTGTTCCATCGGGGTCATCTGAACCTGTTGCATCGAGAACATAGGCAGTGACCGGTAAGCTGATCGTGGTGTCCGCACCGGCACTTGCAACAGGAGACTGATTGGCTTTGGGTACCGACGGATTTACATTTACGGTAACCTGATCCTTATCAGTTGCTCCGTTATTATCCGTTACGGTAAGTTCAAATATATACTGGCCGACAACAAGTTTGGAAATGGCAGCTGTTGCGGTATTTCCTCCGGTGATTCCCGCAGTAGACGGACCGGAAACCTGCGTCCAGCTATACCCCGTAATCGTGCCATCCGGATCAAAGGAACTGCTTCCATTGAGTGTAACAGTACTTACGGGAATCGTAATCGTGCTATTACTTCCGGCATTGGCAATGGGTAACTGATTGGGTTGAATTGGCTTTGGATTAACGGTAATTGTTACCTGATCCGTGGCCGTAGCTCCCCGGTTATCCGTTACGGTCAGTTCAAACACATAGGACCCTGTTTGCAAACCTGTCACGGACGGGGTTGTCGTATTGGAATTACTGATCGTAATGGCTCCGGGACCGGATACTTTAACCCAGCTGTATGTGGTAAGGGTACCGTCAGGATCATAGGAATCCGAACCATCCAGTTTGACAGAGTTCGCCGGGGAAGTAATCGTTTGATTGGAACCCGCATTGGCATAAGGCGACTGGTTCGGAGGCAGGGCAACAGAAATTTTCACCTGGGCGCTGGAACTGGCCCCGCTGTTGTCTGTTACCGTTAGCCTGTAGGTATACTGACCTGCGATCAGACCGCTGATGTTCAGGGTTTCCGTATTAGCTCCTGTACTTGCCGGGGTATTCGGCCCGGAAATCCTGGTCCAGGTATATGTACTGATTGTACCGTCCGGATCGTAAGATTTCGAACCATCCAGGGTTATCGTATTCCTGGGCAGTGTGATACTGACATTTGACCCGGCACTCGCTACCGGCGCTTTGTTAGCCGCCTTTACGGTAATGATTACAGAATCCGTCGCTGTCGCCGCATTATTATCTGTTACCGTCAGGTAGAATATATATACACCCGCCTGCAGGTTATCCAGTGCATTCTCCGCAGTATTGGCAAGCGTTACGGATGAAGGGCCAGAGCCTTCTCTCCATACATAACCCACAATGCTTCCGGTGGACGAACTCGAACCGCTCCCGTCAATGCGGACACTATCCACTGGGAGGGTAATAGTTTGATTTGCTCCGGCATTTGCAACCGGGGGCTGAACGCCGGCGGCGGCAACCGTAATTTTAACCTGGGCCCGGGCTGTTGCACCGTCATTGTCTGTTACGGTCAACTGAAAAGTATACTGTCCCGCAACCAGGTCTGCGACGCTGGCGGCCACTGTTGCGCCTCCGGTAATAGTCGCAGTGGAAGGACCGCTGATCTGGGCCCATGCATAGCTGCTGATGGTTCCGTCCGGATCGGAAGAAAGTGATCCGCTCAGATTGGCGCTGTTTACCGGCAGGGTTATCGTACGACTGTTGCCTGCATTGGCAACCGGCGCCTTGTTTGCTGCTGCATTAACGGTGACCGTTACGGAATCTGATCCTTTGGCGCCGTCATTATCTGTTACCTGCAGGCTGAAAATGTATTCACCCTGGGTAAGTCCGGAAATGTTTGTACTGGCGGTTGTAGCAGATTCAATGACCGCCGTTGAAGGTCCGGAAACCTGACTCCATGCATAAGTATTGATCGTACCATCCTGATCCAGGGATGCACTTCCGTCCAGGCTACTGGTACTCGCGGGAAGCGTAATGGTTCGTGCTGCGCCCGCATTGGCGATCGGTGGTTGATTTTGCGCAGGCGCTGCATTCACGGTTACTTTGACAGTATCCATGGCTGTTGCACCGTCATTATCTGTTACTTTCAGCTGGAAGCTGTATGTTCCGGCCACCAGGCTGCCCACCCTGGCATTGGCTGTTGTTGCGTTGACAAGATTAAACAGGGCCGGCCCGCTGATCTTGGTCCAGGCATATGCCGCGATTGTTCCGTCGGCATCGCTGGAGGCATTTCCGGTCAGATTTGTTACATTTGCCGGTAGCGTGAGCGTAATATCTGTCCCCGCATTGGCCACAGGAGGCTGATTTGCCGGTGCTGCTATATTATTCACGGTAATTTTCACGGTATCCAGTGCCGTTGCCCCGTCGTTATCCGTCACCTTCAGCTGGAATGCATACACACCCGCCGCCAGATTTGTTAAAGCTGTGCTGGCTGAGGCGCTATTGGCTATACTGTACTGGGTCGGGCCACTGATAAGAGACCATGCGTAGGATGATATTGAGCCGTCGGGATCGCTGGATGAACTTCCGTTTAAGGTCGTTGAGTTTGCAGGCAGGGTTAAGGTTACCGCTGATCCCGCGTTTGCCACCGGAGGCTGGTTAGGCTGACTGGCATCTTTCACCGTTACTTTTACAGTATCCATGGCTGTTGCCCCATCGTTATCCGTTACCTTCAGCTGGAATGCATACACACCCGCCGCCAGATTTGTTAAAGCTGTGCTGGCTATGGTTTTGTTGGCTATAGTGTACTGAGCCGGGCCACTAATCCAGGACCATGCATAAGATGATATCGAGCCATCCGGATCGCTGGATGAGCTCCCGTTTAAGGTCGTTGAGTTTGCGGGCAGGGTTAAGGTGGTGCCTGAACCTGCATTTGCAACGGGCGATTGATTCAAAACCGGCAGGCCGGCAACCGTGATCTGCACATTGTCCGTTGCGGTAGACCCCTGATTATCCGTTACGGTTAAACTGTAAACATATACACCCTGCAACAATCCGGTAATACTCGTATTCGCAGATGCCGGGGAAACTATCAATCCTCCCAGAGGGCCGGATACCTTTGCCCATGCATAAGATGCTATTGTACCGTCTGCATCCGTTCCGGTTCCTGCAAGTGAAGTAATCACAGTAGGTAACTGGATTGTCTGATCGTTGCCCGCATTTGCGGTGGGCGCCTTGTTTCCTGTTCCGGTCCCAACAGTAATATTACTTCTGATTAAATAGCTTCCATCGCTGTTTCTTCCGCTAATCGCCAGAGGAAGAGGTTTTTTATAATTTGCCGGATCCTTAATGATGAGATACATGCTGTATGTACCGGCAGCAACTGTTCCCAACGTAAAGTTATCGGCAGCAGGAGTTGCTCCGCCAGGGAGAAAATATCTGGGTTTAAAGGCCGAATTTCCGGTCCATACTACTTTTCCTCCCGCATCTCTTAATTCATAAACGACATTCCAGTTTTCATATACCGGCGCCACACCAATGTTTTGCCAGTTCAGTGTAATATTAAAACTGCTGCCGGAAGAAAGGGTCGTGGTCATGTTTCCGCCGGTCAGAACTAACCGGTAGCCGCAGGCTTTTGATCCGGCAAGCACGGCATTTACCAATGCAGTACTGGTATTGGACATTATCGGAAAGTTGCCATTCCCGAATGAACTCATGTGAAATGTTGTGATTTCGTTCATCAGATCACACTGGATAGATCCGCAACGGGAGGTTCCGTTTAAATCAATGGCCGGTTCCCCTCCGATCGGAGCAACTTTCCATTTATTCATGATCAGATCGGAAAATTTCTGCCCGTTATAAGTACCGGGATTTCCTGAAAGCCAGCTGTTGTAACCATCGTCTCCGATATTATCACGCCTCCATCCGATTTCTCCGAAATTATTTTTTGTCGTTAGCGCATAATAACAGAAATCCGCAGGGAGTTTACTGTCGTGATCCGTGTCAAATGCGCCCATTGGAATAACCAGCTGATTATTGGGGAAAGCTGTTTTAACCGCCTCCACAATTGATTTGAGCGAAGCGGAGGTGGCAACCGCAGCGCTGGGGGTGCTGCTTATCCAGGGATAGGTATGCCATTCACCAAAATCCCCATATCCCCGCACATCCACATACCAGAGCGCGTCTTTATATGCTACACCTTTATAAGTGGTTGAGTTGATATGATCGGCCACGGCTTTTACGAGTGCTGCCCATCTTCCCTGCCAGCCCGGCGAATTCCAGTTGGGAATCCACTGACCACTGTACTGCCAGTCCTTGGTGGACTCCTGCTGCATAAGATTATGCAGATAGGTAGGAATTAAGCCAAAGCTTCCGCAGCCGGAGCACATAGGCATTACGCCAAATGAATACATGGCGCCATTATCGATAGCCTGATGAACAAAATTGTCAAATACTGTCCAGTTGTATGATCCCTGGGTATTATCTGATTCGATATCCTTCCAGTTAAACCGGGTATAAAAATTCAGGGGGACTGAATTACCCGCCGGAATTTTCGGAACATATTTATCATCCCAGTTTGTTGTTCCCCAATGCTCTGGACCCCGCGCCGGAGCCAGAAAATCGGTTGAAATTTGTGAAAACGATAAATTTGTCTGTGAATGGCCGGAGAAAGATCCGATTAAAAAGAAGAGGCAAAAAACAGCTACCCTGACTACCTCTTTCCTGCATAAACTGGAACACACGGAGTTCCGTTCCTGGTAGATATTGGTTCCCATAGAAAAGATATTGGATTCGTAAATAAAAACAAGAATCAGAAATTCTAACTCTTATCGGCGAATACAGAACCAAATTTCTTGCCAGAATAATATGTTAATTAAGGGTAAACCCTGTTAAAATTCAATTTCAGAGTTTAAACAATTGATTCATAGAGATTAAAAAGAAATGCACATTTGGGGATAACTCCAAATCTTATTTTTTGTAGAAATGATGTCCCGAATTGAGATAGTTAAAAAAATTATTTACTCATTGTGCAGAAAAAACCGCGCGGAAATTTTGAAATGATAAGAATTTTCCTATGAGAAAAATTTAACGGGGCTGACTACAATCAAAATATATTAACACCCACACAATAATACATGTCAGCAGCCGTACTGATCCGGCGATCACCGGGTCGAAATGGTTTTTTGTATGTCCTCTATTAATGCCCGGGCTACTTTCTCAGCCTGGAATACCGCTGATGAGGCCAGTGCATTTTTCGAAAACCGGTCATATTCATGCAGTACCGTTTCTATACTCCGGATATAATCTTCTTCTCTGAAATCAACGGGCAGTAAAAATCCGTTTTCATTGTTCTTCAGAAACCTCGGGATATCGCCGGTATCTGTTGATATCACCGGCACGCCTAAGGAAAAAGCTTCGGCGATTGCCATGGGAAACCCTTCCTGGGAGGATGCCATCAAAAGGATTTTTTTTGTGGAATCAGCTTCCAGCAATTCTTCATTATTCATGTGACCCAGGAATATCACTTTACCCTGCAGAGGCAGGGATCCGGCCAGCTCTTTCAATGCAGTTTCCTGTGTACCCATTCCCGCAATGTACAGGGGATTCGCTTCCTGCACGGAAGTACTTAATTTGCTGTATAACCTGATTATTTTATCTATATTCTTAATTTTCTCCAAACGGCCGGAAAATATAAATCCGCTTCTGTGCGCAGCATCCTTTGGCCGCACAGAATGATGTACCGGGTTGATGATTTTCGGAATCCCGGGTCTTTCTGTTCCGACCGTGTACATGAGACTTGCCTTTTTAATGGTTCTCCTTTCCATCGATTCAAACAAGGACATAAAATATTTCCCATACCAGTATCTGGATTGCGACATGGGGTTGAAATTGCCATGAAAAATATGGATAAAAGGAACCCTTCCGTAAGACACAACAAAAGACGCTTCCGGAACGTGCGACAATATCATGTCAAATTTCTTCAATTGCCTTCTCTTCGCGATTAAATACAAGGCATAAAGCAGGCGGCGGGGAATAATCTGAATATCATAAAGATAATCAGGCAGCATGATATAAGACGTGTCAAACGCATCCCTCAAAAAGGGGTCCAGATTTTTTATAAACGGCGTAACCCCGCCATAGGATTTGAGAATGGAGGCGCTATTTAAAATACCGAGTTTCAGCTTTGGCATGCGTTCAGATCTTCTGTCTTTGTAATTTCAATTATTTGTGAACCGGGGAATCCGGCGAGGCAACGGTCTTTTTCCTTTTATTTATGACCTGATTGTACAGCCGGACATATTGCTCCGTTATTTCCTTCAGATTAAATTGCTGTCGTACCCAATGATACCCGTTTTGACCCATCCTGACCCGCAATTCCGGGTTGTCCAGCAGCGTTTCCAGTTTTTCGATGATCTGCGTTTCATTTTTTTGCTCAACCAGATAACCGTTGAATTCATTCCTGATTAATTCTGCCGTTCCTCCCCCGTCTGTAGCAATAACCGCTTTGCCCATGGCCATGTATTCAATAATGGCATTGGAAAGACCTTCGTAAAATGTAATCAGCATGCCGATGTCGACAATCTGCAAAATGGATTCGATATCGGTTCTCTGGCCGGTAAAAATGATTTGTTTGTTCAGCAGTTCGTCCGGCACCCGCGCTTTCAGGGATTCCAGGTCGGGACCGATACCTATTAACAAAAAAACCAGCTCCTTTCTGATTGCACAAATCCTGATAGCTGCATTAACCAGCGTTCCAAAATCTTTCCGGCTGTCAAAACCTGCCACCATGGCAACAATGCTCCGTCCGTCCTTTGCAGTACCCAGCATCTCATATTCCATTTCCTCTACGGGTTTCAGGTGCTCAAAACGGTTAAAATCTATTCCATTGTAAATACAAACCGATTTATTTAGCGGTGTCCTGTATGCACGGATTCCCGCTTCTGAATTTGACACCAGTACATCGGAGAATGGAGTAGTCAGTTTTACCCTTAAATAATGTTTGTCCGACAGATTGAGCTGTGCATACGCATCCGCCAATACCGCATTGACCAGTGGAATTCTGCCGAACATATTGGCTGCGGCAAGATAAATGCTCGCCATCGTGCTCCAGGAGTGAATGATGTCCGGCTTAAAATCCCTGATGATTTTTTTAAGCTTAAATACTATTGTAAAATCTTTTTTATACTTTCTCTTTATGACCTCAAATTTTATCGGAAGATCATAAACATGTTCGAATTCAACTATGTCAGTCAGTGAAACCAGGTAAATATCAAAATGATCCCGTTCATTTATTAACCCTTTAATGAGTTCCAGCATCCGCCTTTCTTTGCCTCCCCGGTTCAGGGCATCTATGACCATTAAAATTTTCATAGATTAGTTGTTAGCCATCCATTTATCATACCACATCTGAAACATCAGCAGGTACCATATTTTATAGTCATTTTCTTTTCCCGCTTCGTAGTAACTTCTTTTTATGCGATCAATATACGCTTCATTAAATAGTTGTTGCTTCCTGACAAAGGATTCACCGAGGTACTGGTCAACCAGCGGTTTTAACGCCCCGTTTAGCCAGGGTCTGACCGGCACGGCAAAACCCATCTTGGGGCGGTCCATTAATTTTTCCGGGACATATTTGTGTACGATCTCCCGTAATATGTGTTTACGCCGGCCATTGAAAATTTTATAGTCCGACGGCAAACTTCCCGCCCATTCTATCACATGCTGATCCAGAAATGGTTCCCGCCCTTCGAGGCTGACGGACATGGTAGCGCGGTCTACTTTTTGGAGAATATCATCAACCAGGTAGGTTTGGTAATCCCTGGCCATAGCATAGGTCAGCGGATCAAAATAGGATTCCTGCAAGTCCTGGCTACAGTGCGCAGAAAAAATGGATTCCGTTTTCTGAAGAAAAAGCCGGCTTCTTTCGCTTGCCGTATAGTCCACAGTCATTCCCATAAACAGGTTCCGGGGAGTCGGGTCCCGAAGAATACCGGCAAGCTTTTCATATTTTTTCTGGAACACATGATCATCGCGCAGGCCCGGAAATTTACCCAATGGCAGCAAATTCATCAGTGCAGCTCCGCCTTTCCTGACTGCCGCCGGAAGGGCATTCATTCTTTTATAGTATTTCAGCATCCAGTCATAGCGGTCGTACCCCCCGAATATTTCATCTCCGGCATCGGCAGACAGGGCGACCGTTACCCTCTCCCTCGCCATTTTGCTAACCAGGATGGTGGGAATGGAACTGCTGTCTGCAAATGGCTCATCATAATAAAATGGCAAATCGGGAACAACCTGTAACGCATCGTTTTCGCTGCAGTAATATTCATGATGTTCCGTACCAAGCACCATCGCTATTTCTTTGGCATATTGTGCCTCGTTCAGTTTTTTATCTTCAAAACCTATGGTAAATGTTTTTAACCTTCCGGGATTGTTCTTTTGCAGCAGGGCAACCAGACAGGAACTGTCGTACCCACCGCTTAAAAAAACACCTACCGGAACGTCGGCAATCAACCGGTAACGAAAGGCTTTTTCAAGTACCTTTTCGGTTTCTTCAATGGCTTCGGGCATGGAGATCTTCAGCTTTTCCCGGTTATAGCAGTCGTACACATCCCAGTATTTTACGGTTTCAATTTCCCTGGATTTCAGATTAAACGTAAGAAAATGTGCCGGAAGCAACTTAAAGCTGTGTTTAAAAATACAATGGGGCGCCGGAACATATCCGAATTGCATGAATGCCCCTACGGCATTGATTTCAATTTCCTTCCGGAAATAAGGGTTTGCCAGGAGGGCTTTCAATTCCGAACCAAACAGAAAGACGCCGTCGTTCCAATAATAGAAAAAGGGCTTTACTCCCGCCCGGTCACGACAGCAAAACAGCTTTTCCTGCAGGGCGTCATAAATGACAAAGGCAAACATGCCAATGAAATACTGAAGCGCGGTTCCTCCCCATTCATGGTACGCATGCAGGATTACTTCGGTATCCGAATGTGTTTCAAAACGATGTCCCAGGCCGGTCAGTAAATCCCGGATTTCTGCATAGTTATAGATCTCCCCGTTAAATATAATCTGGTACCGGCCATCCAGGAACTGCATGGGTTGATTTCCGGCAGGAGAAAGGTCAATAACAGAAAGTCTTCTGTGACCAAGTCCGATGGAATACTGCTCTCTCTGCGTATAAAAATATCCGCTGGCATCCGGGCCCCGGTGTTTGAGCGCGTCCGTCATGGCAATGAGTTCCGGCCTGGCGGTTTTCGCACTAAAATCTATAAATCCGGTAATTCCACACATAGGTAAGGGGGTTCAGATATTTTCACGAAAATAATAATAAAAAATACTTTAGCTGTCTGGCACTGCCGCAGAAAACAAAGTCTGATATTTTTCCATCATGGATTCATAAAGATATTTCTGTTTAAAGTGATCAAAGGCATTTTCCGAAAGCCTTTCTGCCAACGAAGGATCAGAAAACGCCCGCCTTATCGCTTCTGCAAGCTGGCCGATATTGGTCGTTTCATATAACAGGGCATTCAACTCATGGGTAAGCATTCCGTTGATACCCGGCGCGTCTGAAGCAATAATAGTCAATTTGTTAAACATTGCTTCCATGAGCGAAAGAGAGGTTCCTTCGTAATCAGACGAGATAATATAGCAGTCTGCTGCTTTATAATAATCCGGAATGTTTTCCCTGCTGATCAATCCGGCAATCCGGATATATTTACCCAGTTTATACCCGTTAATCCTGCTCTCTAATTCTTTTTGCATGTCGCCCGTTCCTGCAAATAGCAGACGGATTTGCTGTTCTTCAAGATATTCCGGCCCTATTTTATGAAATGCTTCCACTATTTTATCCGGGTTTTTCATCGCTTTCAGGGAGCCCACATATAAAAGTATCTTTTCTCCTGCCTCGTAGCCAAGCTGTTTCTTAAGCGCTTCCTTTTCTTTTCCGGAATGCTGAAACGGAATCAAAGGCGGAATATAGATAAACTCCCTGTCCGGAATTACCTTTTTAAAAGCCACGCAAACAGGCTCAGAAACGCCCGCCACCGCATGGGCATACCTGAAATAAGAAATGAAGGGGTACGGGAATTTCCAGTCCGGCGCCTTTCCCCAATGGATGGTAATGATATAGGGTATTTTGAAAATTCTGAAAGTCAGGCTCTGCGCATAGGCAATGATCCAGGACTGTTCCGCATAGCAGACATAGGCAAAATCCGGCTTTTTGCGCAATTTGAATACCTTAAAAAAAAACTGAAACGGATAAAAAAGCCTGACCGGCCTCCTTCTTTTAAACGGGAGAAAATATCCGTTTTCTGAATCGGTCCTGTTCTCTCCGAAATAATAGATCGTTTCGGCCGCCTTCTGCAGGCGGTATTTAAGAAAATAGTAATTAAAAATCTCCATCCCGCCCACCGCATCGGGATACAGGGAGCCCAGGACAAATAATCCGGTAATGTTCCCCTTTTTAGTTTGGTTGTTCATTGATTGGTAGGGTATTGGTCGTTGCGCTACTGCTGTCCGCGTCCCTGTCCCTCGTCAGCATATAGGACATTTTCTTTCTTTCCATCCGCTGGTACTGAATCTCCGCAAGCAGGCAAAAAACAAACAAAAAAGTTGTCCATCCGGTCCATTCCCTGTTTTGCCCAAGCCCGTAGATGATAATGAAACCGGTCGTATACAAAGCCGGAGAGAAATTCTTCGTCAGAACCGATCGTATAATCAAGCCGCCTACAATCATAAAATACAGGAAGAATCCAATGAGGCCGTATTCAATGAGAAGCAGCAGAGTAGCATTGTGCGCATCAAAACCGTGTCCTATATTTCTGGCCTCGAATCCGTGGATCCCGATACCAACAAGCTGCTCCCGGAAGTCCATGTTCATATAAGCCGTATAGGCGTTCTCCGCCGATTCCTCCCGCCATTCCATCGAACCCAGATTATGGATATTGTAAGGCTGGCCAAGCGCTTTTTTTACAATCGCCACCGGCTCCTGGGAAAGGCGTGAAACAATACCATCTATAAATCCGCTGTCCAGGTTTAAATATTTACCAACTGTAGCAAATGTCAACACGGCCATAAAGGAGGCGCCGATAAACATCGCAGTTACTTTAACAACCTTCTTTTTCTGTTCCTGAAAATTGATGCTGTTTAAAACGATCAGAATGGTCATAATCAGCAACCCCAGGATCGAGCTTCTGGAAGTGGACATCAGAACGCCTAAAAGCATAATAGGTAACAGCCAAACGATATACTTATTGGCTCTCCTGTTTTTAATGTACTCACAGAACACATAAACAAAGCACATACCACAGATCTGGCCGAAGAAATTCCAGTTTATTCCGGCAAATATATCTTCATAGGAAACGGTGGCGCCCGGATTGGTTAACAGCGTGGTAAGCCGGTGCATGGGGAAGGAGCCGAAGACGATATAGGTATAAGCCAAATCCCCAAAGCAAATAAGACCCGACGCGATCATTGCCGCCCTGAGCTGCGCTGCACTTCCCTGCTTAAAATAGAAATGGTAAACTATATAGGTCAGCATAACCATATCTACGTCGCCTTTGAATAAGTCATAGCTGAATAAATCCTGCGAAAAGGAAACGAGCAGACCGTACAGGAGGAAAACGATCAGCAGTTTAACATAGCGTTGTCCGAGAAATGAAGGATAAGTTGCCTGGGTTTCTTTATCAAAAAGTATCCGGACAAACAGCGCCAGGGTAACAATGGGGCGTAAATAGAAAATATTAATTTGTGCAATTACCAGCGTGAACAGTAAGACGGCAACTATTTCCGGCTTACGGATCAGCGCGTATATGAAGAACACGGCCCCCAGTATGAGTATGATATATTTCAAAATCATTAATCAGAATTTACAGGCCGGACAGGCAAAAATGAAATCACCTTTTTTGGGGAACAAGGATGGTAAAAATGCCATTATTCCATACTTCCCGGTACTGATGTCTCTTTATAAAATCGTCCAGGATTTGGTTTTTGCCCTGGGTTCTTTTGAAATGCAGGTAATCCTCTGCCGGTCTCACTTCCGGCCAGCCGCTTCCGTCTCCTGTCGTTTTAACCAGCTGCCGCACAATCACCGGTAAACCACTTTGATGCGCTTCTGCCCACTTCATTTCCTCCCGGAACAAATAGGTGGTGTAAAACCAGATACACGGATTACGGACATAGGATTTCGTTTGGGTCATAAAATGATACATCGGCATGCAGTCATACGCCAGTACCACATCATCCGGTTTAACATATCTTGCGCTGGCTTTTAATAAATCATCCAGCGCATCCGCCCTGCCCTTCGATGTAAATACGCCCTTCATAAATTTATTATCAACGGAATAACGCATTTCCAGTCTGCTGTGGCGGTCGCAGAGATATGGGTAGTTTATCACATTATACAAACAGGCTACGGAAATCACGATCACCAGTATCCATCGCAGGCGCCTGAAGGTAATTGCATTAAAAAAACTTTTCAGGGATGTCACGCCAGCCGAAGAATCCACCTTTAGTTCCAGGTTCAGCCACTTCAGCCCGGCCATGTAGTCCAGGGTAACCGGAAAGCAAATCCACATAGAATAAACCACAACGGTCGCGATACCGGACGCACTGCCGAAGGGATGGATCAGGAGGATCAAACAACCTATAAAAGTCAGCAATTTGAAGTCGGCCGCTGTTTTATTATCTATCAGCACCAATACGGAAAGCAGGCTGAAGCCGGTGAAAAGTTCCAGAAGTCTGAAACTGGTAAATCCGCCAGTAATGGCCATTAAAAAAACCCCCAGCGTAATGATGAAATTAAAGCAAAGCACACCGGTATCGACGAGCTTGGAGGAATTGCGGTAGCTGTAGTTGACATATCCGGCAAGCAGAACCGGTAAACAGAGCATCAGGACAAATTCCAGGGACCTTAAATAGTCGGAGAGGTTTGTCTTCAGCATATTTCCGATCCCGTACGCTCCGTCCAGGCCGTCATTCAGGCTGGCGCCCTGACTGGACGCCGATATCATTTTAACAGATTCGATAAAATACCCAAGGTGATGCAGGGATTTCATTGCCAGGTATACCAAAAGAAAAGCGACCAGGATGCCTGATAGAAAAAAGCAGGACCGGATCAGCAAATCTTTTACCCTTTCCCGGGTAAGATACCCGTAATAAAAAATAGAAAGAATCATTCCGACGCCCAACAAATTTGGCAGCCTGCTGAATACATTCAAGCCGATAAAAAAACCGCCCGCGAAAAGAAATAGTTTCTTTTTGTCCCGGATCCCGACAAACAGAAAATAAGCGCTGACAAAATACAGAAAGGCGGAGAGATTGTTATAATACAGGTTTTTAGCATCTTCATTAATAAAGAGGCTCAGCAGGATCAGGCTCAGCTTGAGCCAGCCGTTGTGCAGATATCTTTTTAATAAGTTAAAGGCAATAGCGATTGTACCTGTTGACACTATGGCCCCCAGCAATCTGATTCCCCATATTCCAAGGAACGGGAATGTTTTCATAAAACCACCTCCCACAATACCGCTGAGCCAGCCCCAAAATGCATACTGAACGGATTCGGGGTCATGGAAGATCTGCTGGTAAAACGCAACGTGAAAACCTTCATCATTGAAATCTATTCCCTGAAAAGTAACCAGCACATGATAAATGAAAATAAGCAGGAAGAAGAGATATACATTCATCCCGGAAAAGCTATAGCCGATGCGTCGCATCAGGCGGAGCAGTCTTGTATTTTCCTCAGGTTCGGGGATCATGAAACCGATTTTATTTTTGAAAATTTTTCAACAATCAGTTGCAGAAAATAACGGATGTACCGGATGTTGAATTTTCCAAACAGCTTATTAAACAGGATCAGGGGTGAAATCTTACTGCTGTTGCTGACGAGTAGGATCCAGCGCCTGATAAATATTTTTTCCACCAGTTGCATATCATATATCTCCCTGGATTTCAAAAACGCATAAAGCTTCAGCAACCAGGATTCCAGCTGCCTTTTCTGATCCGTTGTTATAAAATGCCTGAAATTGCCGGTCGCGAAATTGGTGTGCAGCATGAACTCCGCTTCCGAAAACGATATCCCCAGATCCTCTAAAATCATCCTGTCCATCTTACCCCGCAGAAAAATCATGTCGTCCAGACTCTCAATACTTACATTTTTACCATGCACCCGGTACTGGGTAGCAAAGACAGGCAGGTTGGTCAGCTTCTTAAATTTGGAGACCATATAAAGAAAATAATAGTCTTCGATCTTGTCCAATCCTTCTGCATAAGGGCGTTCTTTCAACAGTTCACTCCGTATCATGACACTTGAGTTACAAAAACAGTTGTCGAACAGCAGGTATGTCTTTACTTCCCTGTCGGTTACCGGTAAGATCTTTTTACTGATCAGTTTGCCTTTGCCGTCAATGATCCAGTAGAAGCTGCCGCATACGCCGTAATCGCTGTTCGCTTCCAGAAACCGTACCTGCTCTTCCAGGCGGGAAGGCAACGCGATATCGTCGTTGTCCAAAACGGCGATATACTTTCCCGCGGAATGCTCTATGCATCTGTTTCTTGTTTTCACAATCCCCAGATTTTTCTCATTCTCCAGATAGCGTATCCGTTCATCTGCATAAGAAAGAATTATTTCCTTTGAACGGTCCGAAGACCCGTCGTTAACGATAATCAGTTCAAAATCGGAACAGGTTTGGGCCAGCACGCTGTCGATGGCCTGCCTGATATATTTTTCCGAGTTATACACCGGCATAGCGACGGAAACCAGTGGAATACGCATGTTACTAATTCAATGTTTTTAATCAATCCTGCTGCCGGCTCCAAGCTTATTCAATTCCTTTCTTAAATCCAGTGTGTAGTCGAGGGCACTTCCCAGGCTTAAATGCACGCCGTCCGAATAGACATAGTCGTTTTCGGCCGGCCTTGGGATATACTGATATTCGTTCTTTGGAAAATATGCATTAAAAAATCTTCTTACGGCCAGCATAGAGGCGGTATTTTCAAGTTCTTTGGAAATCGGAATTTCAAAAAACAGGATGCCCACATTTTCTTTTTTAAAACCATCTATTAAAGATTTTAATTTCACAAATCTTGCATTCAGAACAGAATCCGGAACGGTATCGTTCATGATTTCCCGGTTTAATCTCAGATTGCTTTGGTACAATGCGGTATCCTCCCTCTTCTTTTCCTTAAGCGCAATAATCCGGTCATTCATCAGATTCTTTCCCCAGCCTACAATGAGGCCAACCGGCTGATTACGCAAATGAAGGCTCTTAAACAGCCTTCCGGAATAATACGAAATGGGCTTCAGGTTATCCACAATTTCGGGTTGCAAAATCTGACTTTTTACATAGTTCATTTCAATCATCAGGCAGGCAGGCTTCTTTTTACTCATTTTCACCAGTTCCAGCCCGTCGTAACTGCTCCAGGCATTGAACCCGAGATTAATAAAATGTTTCCCCAGCGAATCCGTTACGAGCTTCCGGCTGACGGAAGTTCCTAAAATAACCGTGTCCCCCGATATTTCCTTTGCGGGATAATTGAATATAAAATCCTGTGCACTGATAACATTTTCTGCCTTGTCATTCTGACTGGTGTCCCAGTGAATGTCCGCAACCCGCAGGAAGAGTTCGTAGATTATGAATAAAATAAGGCAGAGAATTATGCTTTTCCTGATCATGGTTAAAATTGAAAATAAATAAAACTGCCAGGTGTGCCGCTATTCGTGATAATTAAAAAAATCATCGCTCCATAAATTAAATATTCCTGCTTCACCAAAAAAGCGGGAGATGACCGCCGCTTTAAATAAATAAGATGATACAGAATGACCGGTAAAGAATACAGGGAAATAAGAAATATGGAGATATAATTATTCACCATTCCCGTATTCTGAAAACAGGCTTTTACATACATAACCGCTTCTTCAAAATTGGGCAGACGGAACAACAGCCAGGCCAGCGTTACCGCTAAGAAAATGAATAACATCTTTAAATAAAATGCAACGGAATTTTTCTTTATCTCTACCGTAAACCGGTCATTGAACAAGCGTTCCAGCGCAAGCATCAATCCGTGAAAAGTGCCCCAGACCGCATAGCTCCAGGCGGCTCCGTGCCACAGTCCGCCAAGAATCATGGTAATGGCGAGATTTATATAGGTCCGGAACTTCCCTTTCCTGTTTCCGCCCAGTGAAAAGTACAGGTATTCTCTAAGAAATGTGGAAAGTGAAATATGCCAGCGCCTCCAAAATTCAGAAAAAGTAGTGGAAATATAGGGGAAGTTGAAGTTTTGCATCAGACGATAGCCCAGGAGGCTGGCCAGGCCGAGTGCAATTAAGGAATAACCGGCAAAATCTGCAAATATCTGGAACGAATACCCAAACAGCAGGGAAAGCAGGTCAAGGGTGGAATACTGCATAAACAGCGGGTAGATCAGGTAGCTCGTAAAGTCATTAAGGTTATCTGCAACCACCAGTTTGAGAAAATAGCCGCCGACAAGCAGCCTGAAACTGTAGTTCCAGTCGATGTCCTTAAATTTCTTGTTGCTGATCTGCGGAATAAAGTCATGCGCCTTCAGGATCGGCCCCGACACCAGGTGCGGAAAAAATACGATGAAAAAGAACGAATTCCGGATATGGGTGATAAAGGATTCATGAACCAGATTCTTAAAGCGGTCGTCTTTGTGCCCCTTATAAGTATCCACAACCAGGCTGATTCCCTCAAAAGTAAAAAAGGAAATCCCGATGGGCAATGGAATGGTTATCAGGAAAGCACCGATCCCGTTGTGCGTGTCAAAGAAAGTACCGGCAATTAAGGGCGAGTATTTAAAGAAAGCCAGTACAGCCAGGTTCACAATTACACCTGTATAAGCCAGCAGCCTGCGGTATTTCAGAGAACCATAACTCACATAATAACTGGTAATTGTATTTACCGCTCCGGAAAAAACAAGCAGAAATAACAGGGAAGGCCTGTAGTATCCGTAAAAGATGGAACTGGCCAGAATGAGGATAAGCAATTGGGTGTTTCCCTTTTTGAAAAAACTAAATGGCAGGTAATAAACGAAAAAAGTGATCAGAAATAAGATGAGAAAGGGTAAAGAGTTAAAAAGCATATTTCAGATTAGTTAATATATTTTCAATTCCAGGGGTTAACCGTTATCAGTGAGCTGTAAAACGTTTAAAATGCGTTTATTAATATGAAAGACCAGCATCGATTGAAGAAATTCGGGCGAAAGATCAAAATAAACCGGCAGGCGGCCAGGACATGTTTTTCCGGGCCGGCCGGCAAATCAGAAACTGTTATCCGGGCGCCAAAATAGACAATTTTGGACCGGCTGTTCCCGATTACAGGAATTCTTTTCAATTCCTTTGCAACTTAAGAATATTTTGCTACTTTTAAGCCCCGGCTTGTTAAAAAAACATTTTCGCAACTGGTTAACAATCTGCTATTTACACTCCAATAGCCTCCCTGGAAAGCTCTCATTTAAATTGATCGTAACCCCGCTTAATGTTTATATTTTGATTAATTCAATGTTTAGTCCTTTTCAGGCGATTCAAGGCAAATTCCGTAAGCTGACGATTCTCCCTTTTATTTGTTTCCTGCTCCTTATTTTCGGCAGCTCCTGTTCCAGCACGAAAAACATGAATTATTTTCCCGAGATAAAGGACGCTACCCTGAGTGACAAGGCGCCGGTGGCCGAACCCTTAATTCAGATTAACGATTTACTGAGCATCATTGTGAGCAGTTCCAACCCGGAAGCGTCCGCAATCTTTAATGCGCCCAATGAATCCACTAATATTACCAGTTCTGCGGCCATTTCTTCCAACACGCTGACGATCGGCTACCTGGTAAACCTGAACGGGGATATCCTTTTCCCGGTGCTTGGCCAGATACATGTGGCCGGTCTGAATAAATTTCAGGTTGCTGATTATATCACGCAAAAAATAAAGGAAAGGAAACTATTGATTGACCCCATTGTAACCATCCGTTATTTGAATTTCAGGGTAAGTGTTCTGGGTGAAGTGACCAGACCGGGCGTTTTTACCACACCCACCGAAAAACTCAGCATAATGGAGGCACTGAGTTTTGCCGGAGACATTACCGTGTTCGGGAAGAGAAATAACGTGTTATTAATCAGGGAGACGGACAAAGGACAAAAACTGGTTAAACACCTGGATCTGACCAAACAGGAAATATTGACTTCCCCGTATTATTATCTTAAGTCCAATGATGTTATCATCGTTGAATCCAATGGCGGCAGGCTCGCAAAAGAAAAAAATTCCCAGTTTATTCCCATTCTGTTCAGTGTGCTTTCTTTTTTAATTGTAGCAGTTAGTCAAATAAAGTTTTAATCCGGGCCCCGGCTCAAATTTTCGTATTAAACCTGTTCTTGTTATGGAAAAATCAAACCACATTACTCTGGAAAAAGAGAATAATGGTTTTCAGCAATTACTGACAAAATATATTCCTTACTGGCCATTATTCCTGTTCCTCCTCCTGGTCAGCGGTGCAGCCTTATATTTTTATCTCAAATATACCGTTCCGATTTATGAGACCACCGCCAGCGTGCTTATCAAGGATGAGACAAAAGGACAGGAAGATTCGAAGATGGAAGAAATGCTCAATGTTTTCGGCACAAAAAAAATCGTAGAAAACGAACTGGAGATTTTTCATTCCAATTCCCTGATCAGCTCCGTGGTCAAAACCCTCAACCTGTATGCTCCGCTCTATGAAGAAAAAGGCTGGCGGGGACTGAGCACCACTTCGGCCTATTTAACCAGCCCGATAATTGTGGAAGTTCCAAATCCAAACGATATTGAAGAGACAAGGAAAATATATTTTACTTATTCCGGCACGGACAGCAGCGTAGTAATCGACAACAATAAATATCCGCTGAATCAATGGGTAACCACGGAATGGGGAACACTCAGGTTTTCACCCAACCCGCATTTTTATTCCTATCCAAAGAAATCAGCCGGGCCGGTTAGGTTCTACTTTAACCTGATTACCCTCGACCATGCCACAAATGGCATCCTGGGTAGCCTGATGGTTTCTGCTGCCAGCAAACAATCCTCCATTATTAATCTTTCCATAAAAGATCCCGTTTCATCCAGGGGCGAATCCATTATTTCCGAAATCATCATTGCTTATAATAAAGCATCCGGCGACCGGAAAGCCAGCGTTGCATTGAAGACGCTCAAATTCATTGAAGAAAGACTTAAAAACGCTTCCAGGGAACTGGATTCCGTGGAAAGCAGTATTCAGCGATATAAAGATGAATCCGGAGTCGTGAATATCAGTGAGCAAAGTAAATTGTATCTGGAGAGCATTGAGGCAAACGACAAGCAGTTAAGCGCACTAAACCTGCAGCTTTCGGCCCTGGACGAGGTAGAGAAATATGTGCAATCAAAAGATAACAACGGAAATATTGTTCCTTCCACCTTCAACATTAACGATCCCTCCCTGTCCCAGTTGCTGACCAGCCTGTCAACCGCAGAGGCGCAATACGAAAAGCTGAAAAGAACGACGGCCGAAAACAATCCGATCATGCTTTCGCTACAGGAAGAAATCGGCCGGATCAGGCCGAATATCCTGGAGAACATCCGCAGCCAGCGGAAAAATATAGAGGCCGGCAAAGCCACCCTCACAGAATCCAAAGACCGGTATGCCGGTATGCTCAGCACTGTTCCCCAGAAGGAAAGGCAACTCGTTGAAGTGAGCAGACAGCATACTATTAAAACCGATATATATTCCTTCCTCCTGCAAAAAAAGGAAGAGACCGCCTACTCTATTACCTCCATTCTCCCGGATTGCTATATTGTTAGTAATCCCACCACTTCCGGAACACCGGTAAGCCCTAAAAAGCCCTTCCTGGCCCTTTTTGCGCTGATTGCTCCGCTCGCGTTAAGCGTCGGAATGATTTCCGTAAAAGATATTTTTAACGGAAGAATATTGTATAGAACTGATATCGAAAAGCTGACCAGTTTTCCTATACTTGGCGAGATAATTTATGAAAAAGTAAAAAGCCCGATCGTTACGGAAAATGCAGAACGCAGTTTTATTGTGGAACAATTCCGTTTAATCCGGACGGGATTAAAGCATCAGGTAAAGCCGCCGGGAAATATTAAAAGAATATTAATCACCTCCTGTATCAAGGGCGATGGGAAAAGTTTTGTGTCAAGCAACCTGGCAGTAAGCCTTGCCCGCAGCGGTAAAAAAGTGGCTTTGCTGGAACTGGATTTACATCAGCCGAGACTGAGTGATATTTTTGAGGTCCCCAAACAGAATGGTATTACCGATTATTTATTGGGCGAAGCCGGCGAAGATGAAATTATTGTTCCTACTACGAAACATGAGAAGGTATTCCTGCTTCCCGCAGGGCACCTGATTGAAGATCCGTCTGAATTGCTCGTCAACGGAAGACTGGAAGTTTTATTTAAATACCTGGATAGTATTTTCGATGTACTGGTCATAGATACTGCACCTTTAAAAGTGTTAACAGACGGCCTGGTTATTGCCCCGCTCTGCAACCTGGTACTGAATGTTATCCGGCACAACCATACCCCAAAATCCCATATTGAACTTTTGGATAAGGATATGAAGTCATACGACATCGACAATGTTGCAATTATATTCAATGCGGTTAAAAACAGGGGCCTGGGTAAATACAGCTATGGATATGGCCATGGGTATGGATACGATATCCGCTCTTCTTATGAGGAGTACAGCAAAAAAAATAAGAAGATTTCCTGAAAGCTGATAAATCAGTCAGAATACCCTGCCGGAAAACCCCAACTTTCGCAATCCACGTTATCCATGATTGTAATGAATTATTTGGTTACCACGAAAGGAACTAAAGCGGCGAAGCTGCACGAAAAAAATGATTATGCTGCTCAAGGCAAAAAAAATATTTACTGCTGACCTCGTGAAGGTTTCCTTCCTGAACGCGGTTGCCACTGTAATCAGGATGCTGACCGGCTTTGTGAGCGTTAAAGTGGTTGCCGCCATCATTGGTCCCGTGGGTGTGGCCTTACTGGGTCAGCTGAACAATTTTACACAGATCCTGCTGAGCATATCGAACGGTGGCATCAATGCAGGGATTACCAAATACACGGCGGAATATTCCGGTTCGGAAAAAGATTATGTGTTGTACCTGGGTACAGGTTTTTGGATTACCGTCGTTCTGTCCATGGCAACCAGCCTCGTATTATTTATTGGCGCCGGATATTTTTCAGTAAACATATTGCACGACGTTCAATACAAATCCGTCTTTTATGTGTTCGGCGGCACCCTGCTGCTCTATGCCTTAAATGCACTCCTCACTTCGGTAATCAACGGCTTTAAGGAATACCGGAAATATGTAATTGCCAATATAGTCGGGAGTATCACCGGATTGCTGTTTTCCGTAGTGCTGGCCATTCAATACGGTGTATACGGCGCTTTAATAGCCACGGTTACTTTCCAGTCCATCGTTTTCTTTATAACACTGGGTATCATTGCCCGGTCGCCCTGGTTCAAATGGAGGCAGTTTCTTATAAAATTCAATAAGGCGGTAGCCCTTAAACTGGGACATTATTCCCTTATGGCGCTTGCCAGTGCGATCACCATACCGGCAGGTCAGATCATCGTCCGGAGTTTTATTATCAATGACCGGTCCATTACCGATGCCGGTTTGTGGGAAGGCATCAACAGGATATCCGGCATGTACCTGATGGTGATCACGGCATCCCTGGGTGTTTATTTCCTGCCCAAACTATCTGAATTGAAAACGAAACAGGAATTGCAAAATGAAGTTTTTTCTGTTTATAAACTGGTCATCCCCTTTTTAATATTGACAACATTTATTATTTATGTATTCCGGGTTTTTATCATTCACCTGCTGTTTACGGAAGAATTTACCGGAATGCAAAACCTGTTTGCTTTTCAGCTGCTGGGAGATATTTTAAAAATACTGGGCTGGGTTTTAGGGTATTTACTGCTGGCCAAAGCGATGACAAAAATATATATCGTCATGGAACTGGTGAATTTTGTACTCCTGATCCTGTTCAGCTATTTCCTGGTAAGATCCTACGGAAGTGTGGGAGCCACGCTTGCCTTTGCCATCGTTTACCTGATCTATCTGCTGGTTTTATGCTATGTTTTCAGAAATCTTTTATTCAATAAAAAAACGAAATAACAACCCATTGAAAATTTTTAACCAACTTAAACCTTAACAACGTGTCAAATATTAATGTCGGCGTCATCGGCTACGGCTACTGGGGCCCCAATATTGTAAGAAACTTCTTTGCTACTCCGGCGTGTACCATTAAAAGCGTTGGGGACGGCAGGCCCGAAAGACTCAGCTTACTGGCCAAAAACTTCCCTTCCATTCAGGGCGTCCGGGACGCAGAAGACGTGATCAGTGATAAGGAAATTGACGCTGTCGTCATTGCCACTCCGGTTTTCACGCACTATAAGCTGGCCAAACAGGCTTTAACGGAAGGCAAACACGTGCTCATTGAAAAGCCCATGACGTCTTCCGTGGCCGAAGCAGATGAATTAATCAATCTGGCCGCCCAAAAAGGACTCACCCTGATGGCCGACCATACTTTTCTGTACACCGGCGCGGTGGCAAAAATGAAGGAAATCATTGAAACCGAAGTTATCGGAACACCGCTTTACTTTGATTCCGCCCGGATCAACCTGGGTTTGTTCCAGCCTGATATCAATGTATTATGGGACCTCGCCCCCCACGATATTTCCATACTCACCTACCTGATCACGGAAATGCCCGAGAGTATCAATGCCACCGGCATTTCCCATACACGCAATAAAATTGAAAATATCGCGTACCTCACGGTCAACTACCAGTCAGATTTTATAGCCCATTTTAACTGTTCCTGGTCATCGCCTGTAAAAGTGCGTCAAACCCTTATCGGTGGTGATAAAAAAATGATCCTGTACAACGACCTGGAGCCTTCGGAAAAAGTCAGGGTTTATGATACAGGCTACAATCACAAAACGGATGAGGAGAAAACCAGGATCATGGTGGATTACAGAACAGGTGATGTATATATTCCAAAACTGTCCGGCCGTGAAGCGCTTGCCGGTGTAGCAAGCGATTTTATCCAGTCCATCCTGCTCAAAAAGGATCCCCTCTCCAATGCACAGCTGGGAAGATCGGTAGTAAGAATACTGGAAGCTTCACAGGAATCTATAAAAAATAACGGTAAGGAAGTAAGAATAAAACCATGATATGGAACCTGTAACAATAAACAGCGACAAGCAAAGTCTTAATAATGTAATACTGGGTAAGAACACCCGTATTTTTAACTTTGTAAATGCCTATGACTGCAGCATCGGCGACAATTCCAAAATCGGCGCATTTGTGGAAATTCAGAAAGGCGCGTTTATTGGAAATAACTGTAAGATTTCCAGTCATAGTTTTATTTGTGAAGGTGTGCACATCGAAGACAATGTTTTTGTCGGTCACGGGGTCATGTTCACAAATGATCTGTTTCCACGCGCCACAAATGCGGATGGATCTCCGCAAACGGAAGCAGACTGGAAGCTGATAGAAACCATTGTAAAAAAAGGCGCTTCCATTGGCTCCAATGCCACTATTTTATGTGGCATCACGATCGGCGAGAACGCACTGGTCGGCGCCGGTTCGGTGGTAACCAAAAACGTGCCGCCCAATACAGTAGTAGCCGGCGTTCCGGCAAGCATACGCAAGACTTTATAAAAACCGATAACTGCATTATGGAAAAAAAAATACCCTGTCTCGACCTGAAAGAACAGCATCAGCAGATTAAAAAGGAAGTTTTTGAAGCTTTCGAAAAAGTGTATGAGCAAACTGCATTCTCCGGCGGTCATTTCGCCGAAGCCTTTGAAGAAAGATTCGCCTCTTTTTGCGGCACAGGTTATGCCGTTGCTGTTAATAACGGCACTTCCGCGCTGCACCTGGCCATGCTGGCGTTGGGTATCGGCGCGGGGGACGAAGTGATCATCCCCGCAAATACATTTATTGCCACTGCCTGGGGCGTATCGTATACCGGCGCCACACCGGTATTTGTGGACTGCGATGCAGATACCTGGGAAATAGACGCTTCGAAAATCGAAGCAAAAATAACTTCAAAAACAAAGGCGGTCATCGGGGTGCATCTCTATGGTCAGCCTTTTGATATCCGCGCCGTTCAGGCTGTCTGTCAGAAACATCAGCTTTTTTTGGTGGAAGATGCCGCACAGGCACAGGGCGCCGTCTATTCCGGCACTCCGGTCGGAAGTTTTGGTGAAATGGCCTGCTTTAGTTTTTATCCCGGCAAGAACCTGGGCGCCTGCGGGGAAGCCGGAGGCATCACAACGCAAAATCAATCTTATTACAAACATCTGCAAAGCCTGCGCAATCATGGCTGCCAGGTGCGGTACTATCACGACGAAATAGGGTACAATATGCGTATGGGCGGCCTGGAAGCGGCTTCACTGGCTGTGAAATTAAAATACCTGCCGGAATGGAACCGGCGGAGAAGGGATATTGCAAAGAGATACCAGGCTGCAATAAAAAATCCTAAAATAAAAATGCAGCTGCAGCCTGCAGGACATGATTCCGTGTTTCACCTTTTTGTGATTACCACAGAAAACAGGGATCAGCTGATCCGCCACCTGAATGAACGGAATATTTTTCCCGGATTGCATTATCCCGTTCCCTGTCATTTGCAGAAAGCCTATGCAGGGCTCGGATACAAGAACGGCGACTTCCCCAATTCAGAATACCTGGCCAGCCATTGTCTTTCGCTGCCCATGTATGCTGAATTGACAGATGAGGAAGTTGATTATGTTATTCAAACATTGAACAGCTATTAAGTATGCTCATAGACAAACTGGTTAAAAGGGTAAGAGCGCTGCAGCTTGATTTAAAGGGCAGAACGGTACTGACGGAAGCGGCTACGGGCGCTTATATTGTAACGCCGGTACTGGCGGCCCTGGCGGGGGCGAAGGTTTTTGCCTTTTCAAAAACAACCCGCTATGGGAAAGCAGAAGAAGTATTTGCCGCTACAAAACGGCTCGCGGATGACTTTACAGCGTTTCCGCTGAATATTCAACTCACTGACCGGCTCGATCCTGAAATGATCGGACAGGCAGATATTATCTGCAATTCCGGGCATTTGAGGCCTCTGAATGAAGCCCTGCTGAGGCATGCGAAAGATGAAGCCGTGATCCCCCTGATGTACGAGGCCTGGGAATGGAGGGAAGCCGATATGGATATACAATACATCAGAAAAAGAGGATTTAAGATCGGCGCCACCAACGAACGGCACCCGGAAGTGGATGTATTTAATTACCTCGGCGATATGGCGCTGAAGCAAATTTTTGATGCGGGCATTTGCCCCTACAAGAATAAATTTATCCTGCTTTGCAATAATGATTTCGGTCCTTTTATCGCAAAGGTTCTGGCCCGGGTATGCGGGGGACTGGCAGTGATCGACAAGGATGAAAATAAAAGCCGTTACGATCTGAATCAGGTTGACTGGATTGGTGGTTTTCCTGCTATCAATATACCCGATTCCTACAAAGATGCAGAAGCTGTTATTTTTACTGCTTATCCCTTCGATCAAAACTGGATCGGTGAACAAACAACCATCGACATCCGGCAGCTAAAATCGCAGTTATCGGATCCTTTTATAATCCGTTATGCAGGAGATGTTGATCCCGCGGCGCTCGAGAAAAATGGCATGCGGTTTTTTCCGCAGCAGGTGAGCAGCGGCCACATGGGCATATTGCCTTCTGCTATCGGTTATGACCCGATCATCCGGCTGCAGGCCGGCGGACTCAAAGTGGGTGAAGCCCTGCTGACCGGTAACTATGAATATAACGATATTAAAATACTGGATCTGTTATGAGTTCTCCGAATAACCTTATCGCAATCGGCCGTTCCCGCTACCTGTTCGATGGCATTCAATACCTGGCATCCAGGGGATTTGTTTTTAAAGCCATTGTTACGGAAGAAGCATACGAGGAGTATGATATCAAGCATAGTGATTTTGAACTGCTGGCAAAACAGACCGGCGCCCGGTTCTTTATGATTAAATCGCTGAACAATGAGGAACTGATAGGGATCGTAAAGGAAAATAATGTTCGTGCAGCGATCAGTGCAAACTGGAAGTATACCATTCCCAAAAGTTTTCTTGACCTGTTTGCATGCGGCATCCTCAATTTTCATCTGGGAAACCTGCCCGATTATAAGGGAAATGCAACGGTTAACTGGACCATCATTAACGGAGAAGACCATATCTACGGCAATATCCATAAAATGGATCCCGAACTGGATGCGGGTGATGTGATTTCCAGGAAGGCAATACCGATCGGCCGGAATACGTTTATAGCCGAAATACTGAGGCAGGCAGAAAAGGATGTCCCCCTGCTCTATGAAGAAGCTTTACTCCGGGTTTTCTCCCGGCCGGATGCATTTGAGGTCAAAGGTTCAGTGCATGGTTTGCGCTGCTATCCGCGCCTGCCGGAGGATGGCCAGGTGAAATGGGATGACACGGCAGAAGCCGTCTGCCGGCTGGTAAGAGCCTCTTCATCGCCCTACAGTGGCGCTTTTAGCTACTTAAACGGGGAAAAAATAATTATCTGGAAGGCGGCGGAATTGGCGGCCGGAGATCCGTTTCTCGCAGTGCCCGGCCATGTGGTATCTATTAAGAAAGATACTAAAACAATTCTTGTAGCTTGCGGGAAAGGGATGCTGGAAATTCAGGAAATCGAACACAACGGGAAAAAAATGGCACCGGCAGACTTAATAAAAAGCATCCGGGTCAGGTTTAAATATCAAGCCAATGCCGGATGAACTCAATATAAACCGTATATCCGTTATCATACCCATTTACAATGAGTATGAAGGAATCCCTTTCCTGGTGCAAAGCCTGAACGAATTTTTCAGGGCATACCCGCAACTCATTCCGGAAGTTATTTTTGTAAATGACGGATCGAAGGACCGCTCGGTGGAAAGACTGATGGAAATGAAGCACGGGGAATACAAGGCAAAGCTGATCAGCCTTTCCCGGAATTTTGGTTCACATGCCGCACTCAGGGCCGGCATCTCTATCGCTACCGGCGATTTTATCTGTTTTAATTATGCCGACCTCCAGGATCCGCTGGACCTGATCATACAGATGGCTGAGAAAACGAAAGAGGGCAGCGACATTATCTGGGCGCACCGGGAGAGCACCAAGGTATCGTTTGGAGAAAAAACATTTTCCTCTGTATATGCTTACCTGATGAAGAAATTTGCTTTCAGCAATTTTCCGGAGAAAGGTTTCGATATTGTGATGTTCAATAAAAAGGTGGCCGTACAGGTTAACCGGAATGTGGAAGCGAATTCATCCATATTCCTGCAAATCCTCGGCATGGGTTTCCGCCAGGCTTCCATCTCGTATAAAAAGCGGGAGAGAAAATCCGGCGTCAGCAAATGGACGCTGTCCAAAAAGATCAAATTATTCATCGATTCCTTTGTGGCATTTTCCTACGCCCCCATCCGGATGGTAACCATCATTGGCATATCCATGTTTTTCGTGGGACTGATATGGACCGTCTATATCATCGTAAGGAAAATATTTTTTCATGACCTGGCAAGCGGCTGGCCGGCGCTCATGTCCATCCTGATGATCGGATTCGGCATTACGAATATTTCACTTGGCATCATAGCAGAGTATCTCTGGCGCACCCTGGACGCGAGCCGCAAAAGGCCTGTGTTCATTATCGATAAGATTGTAGAACTGGAACGGGAGTAACCCGGTCATTTTAAATAAATATAAAGAACAACATTATGCAGAATAAAGTCAGGGACAGTGTTATCCTGGTAACAGGAGGCGCAGGATTTATCGGATCTTATGTTATAGAAGAACTTCTTCCCTTGCAGCCAAAAAAGGTCATCATCATCGATAACCTGATCCGCGGAAGCAGGGCAAATATGAAAGGCTTTATCAATAACCCGCTGATTGAATTTCACGAAGGGGATATCCGGGATTTGGCCCTGCTGGAAAAATGTATTGCCGGCACCGATTATGTTTTCCACATGGCGGCCCTCCGCATCAATGCCTGCGCAGCCAACCCCCGGGATGGATTTGATGTAATGCTGAAATCCACTTTCGAAGTGGCTGATCTTTGTGCAAAGCATAAGGTCAAAAAGGTAGTCTACAGTTCCAGCGCCTCCGTATACGGACTGGCACAGCATTTTCCTACGCCGGAAACCGACAACCCCTATAATAACCAGACTTTTTACGGAGCCGCTAAAATGTGGGGCGAGCAACTTTTCCGCAGTTATAAATTCATGTCGGGACTGGATTATGTGGCTTTGCGCTATTTCAACGCCTACGGCCCCCGCATGGATACCGATGGAAAATACACGGAAGTCATGATCAAATGGCTGGATTGCATCCGCGACGGTAAAAATCCGCTGATCTACGGAGATGGTTCCACCACCATGGATTTCGTGTATGTAAAAGACATTGCCCGGGCAAATATTTCCGCCCTGCAGGCAGATGTTAGCGATGAAGCTTTTAATATCGGCAATTGCGAGGAAACAAGTCTTAAGGGACTGCTGGATGTACTGCTGAAAGTGAACGACTCCACGCTGAAGCCTGAGTTCAGGGAAGAAAATTCGATTAATCCGGTCAGCCGCAGACTCGCAGATATCGGCAAAGCGAAGAAATTATTAAATTTTACGCCCACGGTGAGCCTCGATGAAGGATTGAAGGAACTTTCCGAATGGTATTTCAATAAACTAACAATTACCGCAAACAAATGATACCGATCGCTAAACCTTACCTGACAAAAAAAGAAGCAAAAGCAGCCTATGATACCATTCTGACCGGATGGATTACACAGGGTCCGCGGGTTGCTGAATTCGAAGAAAAGTTCGCGGCCTACACCGGCGCGAAATACGCTGTAGCAGTTTCCAACTGCACCACCGCTCTCCACCTGGCGATGATCGTTTCGGGTATTGGTGCGGAGGATGAGGTGATATGCCCTTCCCTGAGTTATATTGCCACGGCAAATTCCATCAAATATACGGGCGCAAAACCGGTCTTTGCGGAAGTAAACCCGGCCACCTACAATCTGGATATAGCCGATGTTGAAAAAAAGATAACGGACAAAACAAAAGCCATTCTTCTGGTTCACCAGATTGGCATGCCGGCCGATATAGATGCATTTAAAGAACTGGCTGCAAAACATCAGCTCAAACTCATTGAAGATGCAGCCTGTGCTGCCGGTTCCGCGTATAAAGGATCAAAGATCGGAAGTCATTCCGGGCTGGTATGCTTTTCCTTTCACCCCCGCAAAGTAATTTCCACCGGAGATGGCGGGATGATCACCACCAATAATGAAGCTTATTATCAAAGGATGAAACTACTCCGGCAGCACGGTATGTCGGTGAATGACCGGGTGCGGCATGAATCTGCGAAAATAATCTTTGAGGACCACCTGGAACTGGGATATAACTACCGGATGACCGATATACAGGCTTCCGTCGGTATTAAGCAACTGGAGAAACTGGACTGGATTGTGGCGAAAAGAAGAAAGATCGCTTTAAAATATCACAAGGCGTTTAAGGGAATCGATTGCATCCGGCTGCCGGTAGAAAAAAAAGGTTACCAGAGTAATTATCAGTCCTACAGCATTTACCTGAAACCGGAGTGCCGGATCAGCCGGAACGACCTGATGCAGGCCATGCTGGATGCCGGGATATCCACCCGCAGGGGAATTATGACCACCCACCGGGAAACCGCCTATAAAAGTGAATATGCTGCTGTTTCCCTGCCCGTTTCCGAAGATGCCAGCGACAGAAGTATTATTCTGCCTCTTTATATTCCTATGAAGGACGAGGACGTGGACAAAGTTATCGATACTTTTACCGCTCTGCTAAAATAAAAGAATGCATCGCCGAACTGTGACAGAAGGACTTTAATTCGTAAGCGTATTTCCAATTTCATGAAGAAATCGTCTTTTATCTTCTTCCGCACTTTGCTATGGTTATGGGACCTGATCTCCCTTAACGTGGTGCTGTTTTTTACGAGCATTTCGATCGCCCGGGCAGATGTCGTTCACCAAAAAGCCTATCACCTGTATTTCGCTGTGTTCAATCTTGCGTGGATGACCTCCGTTTACATTTCTTCCTTATACCTGAGCAGGAACTGGCTGGATTTCGAAAGTTTTATCAAGCGGACGCTGAAATGTTATTTGCTGAACATCATTTGTATTTTGTTATTTATTTTTCTGTATCAGTACCCCTACTCGCGGGTCTTCGTGCTGATGTGTTTTGCGGGATTTGCCATAACGCTCATCTTTAACCGGATCATATTTAATCTGCTCATCATTTCACTTCGCAGCCAGTTCAGCATGATTAAAAATGTTGTCGTGCTTGGCTATAACGACCTGGCCATCCGGCTCATCAACTATTTTCAAAAGGAGGCCAAACTGGTAAAACTGGCCGCTTGTTTCGACGACAAGGGAATGATTGATGATTCTCCGGATTTAAAGATCATAAAGAACCTGCGCGATTGCATGCCCTTCGTAAAGGAAAATCATGTAACGGAGATTTATTCCACCCTGGTTCCGGAACACTATCCCTATTTATTTGAGCTGGCGAAGGAAGCGGAGAAGCATTTTGTGTATTTTAAATTTGTGCCGGACTATCAGTTGTTCATTAACCGGAATATATTTGTGGATTTCATAAACGATATTCCAATCCTTTCTTTGCGGAAAGAACCGCTGGAAGATACCGGAAACCGGATCAAAAAAAGAGCTTTCGATATCATTTTCAGCAGTTTTATTATTCTCTTTGTCCTTTCCTGGCTGATACCCCTGATTGCCTTATTGATTAAACTGGATTCCAGGGGCCCTGTTTTTTTTATTCAGTCAAGATCAGGAAAAAACAACAACCCCTTTCGCTGCATAAAATTCAGGAGCCTCCAGGTAAATGATGAGGCCGATTCGAAACAGGTAAGCCGGGATGACCAGCGCATTACACGGCTGGGCCGTTTCATGCGAAAAACCAATATTGACGAGCTTCCCCAGTTCTTTAATATATTTCATGGCGACATGTCACTCGTAGGACCCAGGCCGCACATGCTCAAGCATACAGAACATTTTGCAGATCTGTATAAGGAATATATGATCCGGCATTTTGTTAAGCCGGGACTTACCGGATGGGCCCAGGTGAATGGCTTCCGGGGTGAGATAAAAGATCCTGAATTCCTGAAAAAAAGGATCGAATACGATATCTGGTATATGGAAAACTGGTCGTTGTACTTTGATGTGCGGATCATTCTGCTGACTATCCTGGTCTCGATAAAGGGAGACAAAAATGCATTCTGATTCCTCTGGCATATAATAAAAAAGCCGCCCGGAGGCAGCTCTTTTATTGGCGGTTTATGTTTTTTACAGAATCGTCATCTTCCGAACGAGCGACTTGCCCATCGCATTCAGTTTATAATAGTAGGTTCCTGAACTCAATCCATTCTTGTTTAAGTCCACCTGGTATTTGCCAGCTGCCTTCACTTCATCCATCAGCTGCTGCACGGGTCTTCCCATCTGATCATACAATATCAGCTGCACGCGGCAGGATTGCGGAATGATCATTTCTATTGTGGTGCTGCCTGTAAACGGATTCGGGCGGTTCTGCAATAACTCCAACGACAGGGCTCCGGTAATCGTAACCGAAACGATTTTGGAGAAACTTGTTTTGCCGTCAAAATCTGTTTGCTGCAGACGGTAATAGTACGTGCCGTTTGCCAGATCCTTATCTGTGTACTGATAGTCCCTTTTCGTCTGGCTGTTTCCTGCGCCCGCAACAAAGCTAATATCCGTCCAGGAAGAAGCATCCGTGCTCCGCTGGATTTCAAAACCCTTGTTGTTGGACTCCATGGAAGTTGTCCATTTCAGCAGGGCATCGCTGGTGCCCTGTTTGGTTGCTGTGAAACTGAGCAGCGTGATTGGCAAGGGCGTGCTGGTATAGGTGGCTACATAACTATTGGTGCTGGCAGGGAAAACTCCATAGGCAATACCCTTAACCGTTTCGGGAGTAAATCCGATTGAATTGCCTCCCTCCTCAACAGACTGAAGCGTTCCGTTATCAGAATTCATCGGCACCATCGCCTGCAGATTATGCGCGCTGGTGTTTATAGTGAAGCTGAGTTTCGTGTCATTTGTCCAGGTCATGGAACCAAACACGGTGTTATTCCGGTTATCCAGCCAGGTAAGCATTTGTTTTGCAGAAACCACGGGAATCCCCTTGCTGATTGCCGCTGAAGTAATAGCATCTGATCCGGGATGGATAGGTTGTTCCATGTGCATATTCGCGACAAAGACGCCATAATATCCAAGGCTTGGGTTTGTCGCATTATTCAGCAGCGTATTGATAGTGGAAGATATATCCAGACCCGATTCATCCGGTATTTGTGTCGGAGCCTGGTAAACATCTATCAGCGTGCCGTTCAGCGCTGAGAACCGCATCGGCATTCCGGAACCGGTAAACATGCCCGGCCTGTCCTGCACCCAGGTATCCGGCCAGTAATAATAGTTCACGTCAAACCGCATTCCGAGCGCACTTTCCACTTTTGCATGGGTGGACCAGTCGCTCCAGGGCATACAATGCGTTCTGTTGGTGACCGGTGCCAGCAAACTGGGTCGTTCCGATTGCAATTGTGACATTTGGGAAGATATGTCACTGCTGAGGGAGGTCTCAGTGAAATCGGTGCAATTCGTGGTTGGATGCAGCGCAATTTCAAATCCCTGACTCTGGTAATTAGCTATAGAAGCATCGGGAATGTTTACGCCCTGGGCATAAACATAGGAAGTCCCGCGGATTGCCTTCCAGTCTGCTACATCTGCAGGCGTATTCGGTCCCAGCCCCATGTATTCATTAAACCTGGTTTCCGTAGCACCCTGCACCACATTGTGATCATCCCCGGTCATAACAACAGCCGCCTTGTAACCATTCGGCAAGAACCACAGATGCGGCAAAGGCATGCGATGCAGGTTACTTTGGAGAATGATATTAGTAAGCAGATGCTGTTGTTCATCCGCCTGGGGAATGGCAATCTTACTAAAATCCACATAGTCCGGAAAGAACAGGTTATCAGATCTAATGGGTCCGGGCTGACCATCTCTGCTGTGTCCTTCGTATAAAGGATTTCCCTGTCTTGTATAAACGATGGAGGCTGCAAGGTCGTAAGCAAAAGCAATCGCCTTTCCGCCGTTTGCACCAACTGATTTGGTTGTAACTGCCGGGTTGGTGCGGGCTGTGGTTGCTGTAGCATAAAGTGTAGCCAGACTCGTGGCGGTGCCGAGGTTATATAAGTCGGCATTCCCATGATACTGTATCGTTGCGTTAACGATACCCGCTCCCGGAAAACCACTTGTAGTGTTCACGAGTAGATATCCGTCACCTACAGTTGTGCCGGTAGCGGTTACACCCATAAGCGGTAACAGACCTGCATCCGGACGCAGTGCGATAAGTGTTCCGCCGGCCATGGTCCAGGTTGTTAGATTAGCAATATCATCAGCTGTGAGCGTCATGTGGCCCAGTATGACTACATCGTATGTACTTAACAAACTGGTCCAGTTTCCCCTCACTTCAGAAATATCCAGTGCCTTGAAGGCAGTATAACCCTGGGCGCGGAGTATTTCAACAGGATACCGGCTGAACGGACTGTTTACATCACTGATGATCAGCACCGGACCACCTGCACCGGCATCCGGTGGAACAGCGGGGGCTGCTGCCGTCGTGAAGCTGAATGTGTAATCTGCTACCAGTGCATTGCCTGAAAGATCCGTTACCCCCCCGCCCTTTACGGTAACCGTATAGGTTGCGCTGAAGCTGAGGAAGGAAGACGGTGTTAAGGTTGCCGTTCTGGAACCTGATGAATAACTGATTGTCGCGGGAACCACATTTCCGCCAGCATCCTTAAATTCGATGTTAGAGCTGTTAACGGTAGCCGGATCTATATTCTCACTGAACGTAATGGAAACAAACCGGTTGACATTCACGTTGCCTTCCAGGTTGGTGGGTGAAGTGAGGGCAACCGTTGGCGGCGTATTATCCGGTCCCGCACCGTTTGGAGTATATTCCACATCCACCCAGTAATTACTGGCCTCATATCCCTGGTCGGGATAATCGGGACCATCATCGCCATCGTCATACTTAAATACTGAGTTCGGCCCATCACCATCGGGATCATTTTCCTGAAGTGCCGTCAATGGCCCTCGTACCACGGGGCCGTCAAGAAATACATATGGTGTCTCGGAATATTCCCCGCTGGAACTGTAAAACGCAGCAATATAAATCACGTTTGCACTAATGGGAACCGGTGTCGCAAAATTAATTGTGTTCCAGCCCGTAAAAGTCGGAGCACTTTGTGAGGCCTGCGCAAGAGGTGCGCCTGGATTTGCCGGATCCCATAGCTGTACGATATGGTCGGCTGTATGATCATCCGGTGATTGGTAAAACCGGATTCCCGAAATCACGCCGTCGAAGGCAGCACGAAATTTAGTCCCCATGGTGATAGCCTCGCCATCATTCCCAAAATCCGCAGGATTTGTGGGTCCCTGATCCGGTGTAAATATGGAGAACGGTCCGCCTGTTGGGGGGGTGCCGGCCACGATCGTAACATTTACGGTATTGGAAGAACCTTCGCTTCCGCCGGCAGATTCCATATTTCCGGAATCGTCAAACCCCCGGCTCATAATAGTTGCCGTTCCAAGGCTGGTAGCAGTCCAGGAAAATGTCCAGGTCGTACTCCCGTCCATGCTGGCAACAACGGCTGGCTTCCAGGTTGTACCGCCATCTACCGAAACGTCAACGCCTGCAACTACTCCTGTAGCATCCACCGCCGTACCCGTGATCGTAATCAGATTGTTTTCCGGAAGCGAAGCCCCGTTTGCCGGTGAAGTAATTGAAGTAACCGGAGCCGTTACATCTGTTGAAGCGGCAGCAGCTGTCAATCCGCTTTGAAGGGTCCCCGGCTGTGCACCCATATCCGCCAATAGGTTTATGGTAGCCTGCTGCATTGCAGGGTCTGCATTGGCGCTGCCATTGTCATGATTTTTATCCAGTCCCCATGCCCATTGTACCGTTCCTGCACCGAAAACCAGGCCGCCTCCGGTAGATCTGTACAGGGATAATTTATGGGTATGCCCGTCGAGAGATGTATTAGACATCGTAATTCGCCCGGAAGGATAACTGCTTTGAAACTGCTCCCAGTCCCACTCGTAACCCAGGGTGCCGGGAGTCATTGTTGCGATCTGGCCAGTGGTTAAAGCCGCTACCCGGGTATTACGCCAGAACCGCAGGTTTTTATAGGTATCCGGAACCTCCATCGTGCCCGAATTACCATCCCAGCTTATCTGGCCGCTCAATGCATTTTCTGGCTTGCAGGCATCGGTTACACCGGCATATCCACATCCATCCCTCCATAGACCTGTCCATTCATTGGTGGATACGTCACATTTATCTCCGCATTGATGTTCGCCCACCGTCGGCATGGCGCCTTCCTTATAACAAACCATGGTGCGGAATGCCGTACCGGTGCCATCAATACTGTTTTCCCATCTTGTTTTCCAATAGACTTCATTTCCACTGAAAAAAGCCAGGTTTACCCCTGCCGCGCGGGCAGCTTCCACCTGATTGCGCTCCTCTTTCGACCAGTATTCATCATGGCCAACGGATAAAAACACTTTATGCTGGAGAATATGATTGGTGCCAAGGCTGCCCTTCGCGACGTCCACATCGGTGGTATAGCTGATGTCGTATCCGTTGCTTTCCAGAAACCGGATCATCGGGTATTCCGCATTCATGAACCAGTCTTCACCGGAACCTCCCCCACCACCACCATTTCTTGTAATAAAAGGCCGGTTATAACTTATTTTAGATGCATGGTCATTAGGCAATAAAGCTCCAACATACAAGCTGTTTCCTCCATAGTCATTATATGCCTGCCAGGTAGCATCCGAAGTCTTAAAATACAGATCTGAATTGCTGGCATCATTCCGGACAACAAAAGGAATGATGCTGCCGGTAGCCGGAGTTATAGTCCTGCTTAATCTTGCAATATAAAGGCCGGAAACAGAACCTGCAGGAATTGTCCAGCTTGCACTTACGGTCCAGTTTCCATAATCATTCAGTCCTGTTTCACTTGTGCCTGTGGTTCCATCGCCCAGCGGAGCAGCCTGTGTTATGCCGGAAATTGGACCGGGAAGAACAGCAACCTGCGTTGCTCCGTTTCCGCCGTAATATCCCAGACGGTAAATGGTAATTGTGAAATTCTTATTCGCTCCGCTGGTTACCGAAACTCTGAAATCAACCGTTTGTCCTGCTGAATAACTAATTGCATTTGCAAAACCTACGATCGTTGCATCTCCATAGGTACCATCACCATTACTGGGAACATCCCAGACAGATTGCGGGGTTCCGGCTTTTAGGTTTTCCGTAACAATGGGATTCTGCGCGAAAGAAAAACTTGCAAAACCAAGGAAAAGACCGAACAGGGAAAATAACTTTTTGATTCCGGAGGAACAGGGCTGCAGATTCTTAGACATCATGTAAAAAAATTACGATAAACTGAAAAAATCTTAATCTTTAAGGATATTTACGCGATGATTTTGGGAAAGGATCTGGATATTAATGTGCTGACCTGCAGTGGGAACTGACAAAGAGTTGGCGTTACCAAAAGATTAAACAGCGGGGATTTTCAAGGGAGATCAGACGCACAAAATAGACAATTTTCCGATAAAGCAAAATAGACGGGCAGTAATTCAGCCCGAAAATCATCTTTCTGATCCCTAAAACGGAGGTAAAAACGGGGGCTATTTGTCTATCTTCCTGAGTCTCAGGAAGGTAAGAATATAATATAACTGGTCCTGGCTCAGTTTGGCTGCTACGGAATGATTCCGGGGATCCCCCTTTATATACATAGCATTATAATTGTCAATCTGCGTTTTTGTGAAATTCGGGACGGTTTCTTTCCCCTTTTTGTAAATGCCATGGCAGCCTGCGCAGTTAACTTTATAGAGCGCCTCCCCCTTTTCGAACCAGTCGATGGCATTCGCCCGGGCCTGCTTTGTGTAGTGCGCAGGAATATCATATTCAACTTTTTTCTTCGTCGCGCAACAGAGGAGAAATAAGGGAAATAAAAATGCGGATATGACAGAAAGATACTTCACGAATAAAGATTAACCGTTTGCATTCATAGGACGGCAGGCTAAAATTAATCTTTTTATACCAATGGAATAAAAAATACCCGATGGTGATCGGCTCCTGGGAAAAGAACTGGCCAAGTGGACATCCGCCTTGCAGAATTGGAGCGTATCTGCTTCGCAGTTAGAAATTATATTTGGGGACAGAATGAAAACGGATCTATGATATCCATCCGAAAAAAAGAAGCGACGCCCTGCTCTTTGAATGGAGCCGCCGCCGCTTCTTTTAATCTTAATCAAAACATTAAGAATTATTTATTAAACGGTCTGTAAATATCAGTTACAACCATTTTTATAGTTGTGTTGCCAATATTTCTACCAGAATCTGATAATGGGCCGCTAACCAAAGCCATTCCCGTCGGAAAGCTAAGTGTGTCCTGCCTTCCCATTTCCCGTATATATAAAGCCATTTTCCCTCCCTGAAGCACGTAAACTGTGTGGTTTGGATGGGTGTGCAGAGCCCATGATTCGCCCGGCTTCACGGTAAACTCATACATTTTTACATTTAAGGTATCACGAAGCATTTTTACAAATTTTGCTCCTACTGTTACAGGATCCATTGAGGGATCATAAGCAGGTATAGAAGAAGTATCCCTACTTGTAACAGATGATGCTGTTGTGTCAGTATCACTTTGTCCCGAAGTGTTTGCAGATTGGTTACAAGCAATTAGAAGCAATACTGTAAAGAGGCAGGCAGACAGGATAATCCTTTTCATAGTGAAAATTTTAAAAGATATAAAATAAGGCGATTTTACAAAAAATAAAATCCATGAAAAACTTTTTAGAAGCATTAAAAATTCAAACTGAGACACTACCAAAACTCCGGAAACCGGCGATTTGATTTTATGGTGCTGGTTAGCGAAATCAAATTACTGAACAATCAGCTTTTTTACGGACGAGAAATTTCCTGAACGCATGTGATAATAATAAATTCCGGAAGCCAGATTTCCTGTGAAAAGATCATAGGTATAGTTGCCGGCTTCTTTCATGCCGCTCACCAGTATCCGGATCTTTCTTCCCTGCATGTCAAACAGCGACAGGTCCAGGGAGCCGCTCACCGGGATGCTGTAATTTATCCGGGTGCTTTGTCCGGCGGGGTTGGGATAATTCTGCCCCAGATAATACGACAGCTTTGCTGCTGCTGTATCCTCATGGGACATTCCATTCATGATATGTGTAGTGGCCGCAGGACCGCTTACTCCATAACTGGCGACATAATTTCCACTTGCAGCGTCGAAGAAAACATAATTTATTCCCTTGATCAGTTCGGTTGAAGTATTGACACCGATTCCGTTTCTCGTCAGCGAAATAAAATTTCCTGCTGCCACCTGGACCGGCAGCATGCCTTTCAGGTTCAGTGCTTTTGCATCCTGCGAAACGGTAAAGCCCAGCTGGTTATTATTCCAGGTATAATTGCTGAAAGTTGATTTGTTTCTTGCATCCAGCCATTCAAGCATTTGCCTGGCCGATACAACCGGTATCTGCAAGGACTGTGCGGAATTGAGGATTGCATCGGAACCATCGGAGACCGCGAAGTCCGTATGCATATTCGCGCAGAAAATGCCATAATAACCCTCCGGTCCGGTGGCTTTATTCAGCAATGCATCGATCGTAAACGGATAATCCTGGCCTGATTCATCCGTCATCTGGGTAGGCACCTGGTAACAGTCAATCAGGCTGCCATCCGTGTCGGCAAACCGCATCGGCATTCCGGATCCCGTGAACATGCCGGGTCTGTCGTTGACCCACACATCCGGCCAGTAATAATAACTTACATTGAGCCGGATGCCTCTTTGAAATTCTGTTTTTGGTAAGGATGCCCAGTCACTCCAGGATAAACAATGTATCCGGTGCGTAACCTCTGGGGAAGAAACAGGAAACCGGCTGTCGTAATCGGCCGACTGTTCGTTAAAATAATCCTGGAGCGTTGCCGGCGTCCACACGCCGCAATCCGGATTCAGGTGCATTGCAATCTCAAAACCCTGATTCTGGAATGATGCAATCTGCGCATTGGTAATGGGCTCGTTCGGATAAATATAGGACGTGCTGCGGATAGCATCCCAGTTGGCAACTGCATCAGCGGTATTGGAAGAACTGCGCGCCAGATATTGATTAAAGCGGTCGGCCGTCCCCCCCAGCGCATGATCATCTCCCGTCATCACCACGGCTGCTTTTTTACCTCTTGGCAGGAACCAGAACCGGGGCAATGGCTTGCGGTCATAATTACCGGCAAGGATAATATTGGTCAGCAGCCTTTGCTGTTCATCTGCCTGCGGTATAGCCACTTTATTCAGATCCACCCAGTCCGGCTGCGGATTTACAGGTGCGTTTCCAAAGAATAAATCGTCTGAACGGATCGGCATTGCCTGTCCGTCGCGTTTCTGACCGGCCCATGCAGGATTTCCCTGACGGGTATATACAACCGATCTGGCGAGGTCGTAGGTAAACGCAATGGCCTGTCCTCCGGCCGTTCCCACATCCCTGCTGCTGATCGCCGGAAATGTGGTTGCCGTATTAGCATCCGAATACAGCGTGGCCAGTACATTGGTGCCTGCATTGGTAGTGTATAA
>Ga0207707_10000281_pt1 | contig 54266 bp, 48 predicted proteins | sample KBSC83BmetaG_FD_184336 | JGI IMG/M metagenome (GOLD analysis project Ga0207707, IMG submission 184336) | Corn rhizosphere microbial communities from Kellogg Biological Station, Michigan, USA - KBS C8-3B metaG (SPAdes) (version 2) | ecosystem: Host-associated > Plants > Roots > Rhizosphere ... | reverse complement strand
CAGGCACCACAGGCCGCTCAAAAGGCGTGCTGTCATCCTATATGCACGCTTATTCCTGCGTCGGCCCCGACGCCTGGAACTGCCTGCGCCCGGACGATCGGCAAATGGTCCATATGCCGATCTTTCACATCGGTGGCGCCTTCATTGCGACCGTCTCGCTGTGTGTCGGAAGCTCGATCGGCGTGGTCAGCCATTTCCGCACCGAGGCTTTCTGGGACCAGGTGCGGGAACTGGAAATCACGTCCGCCTTCCTGCTCGGCGCGATGGCGACCTTCCTCCTGAAGCAACCGCCGAGCCCGCGAGATCGCGACCATGGCTTGCGCATGGTCTTCATTGTGCCGCTTGGCCAGAGCGGGCGGTTGATACGCGAGCGCTTCGGCGTCGATTTCTTCACAATCTTCAACATGACGGAAATCTGCACGCCGCTGATCTCGCGGGCCAACCCGGTCAAGGAAAATATCTGCGGCCGGCCTCGTGCGGGCGTCGAGGTTCGCCTCGTCGACCAGCACGACTGCCTCGTCAGGGATGGCCAGGTCGGACAAATGATCCTGCGCACCGAAGCGCCCTGGGCGATGAACCACGGCTACAACGCCAATCCGCAGGCGACAGCGGATGCCTGGCGCAATGGCTGGTTTCATACCGGCGACGCGTTCTTCCGTGACGTCGATGGCGACTACCATTTCGTCGACCGGCTCAAGGACGCGATCCGTCGCCGCGGCGAAAATATCTCCTCCCATGAAATCGAGGTTGAACTGCTCAGCCATCCCGCTGTGCGCGAAGCGGCCGCCATCCCGGTGCCGAGCGAATTCTCGGAGGATGAAGTGTTGGTGGTGTTGGCGCCCGCTGCCGGCGCGTCGATCGAGCCCGAGGACATCATCCGGCATCTCCAGCCGCGCGTGGCTCACCACATGATCCCACGCTACGTCCGCATCATCGATGAGTTGCCGAAGACGCCGACCGCCAAGGTCGAGAAACATGTACTGCGGGCCGAGGGCCTCACCGCCGATACCTGGGATCGTGAACGCGCCGGGTTCTTCATTCGGCGCGAGAAGTTTTGAGACGGAAAGGACCGCGATGGAAAAGCCGCGCGTGAGAATCTACACGGACTACAAGAGCCCATACGCTTTCGTCGCCAACAAGCGGCTGTTCGAGCTTGAGGAGAGATATGGCATCGAGCTCGAATGGCTGCCCTATACGCTACGCGTCGCCGAATTCATGGGAACTGTCGAGGAGCGCACCCCGCATTTCTGGCGCAAGGTGCGCTATGCCTATATGGATGCGCGGCGTTACGCCAACGCCCAGGGTCTCACCATGAAAGGCCCGCGGCGCATCTACGATGCCTTCTATTCCAGCGTCGGCATGCTGTTCGCCCAACGCCACGGCATCTTCCGTCCCTATCACGATACGGTATTCCGCCGCTTCTGGAGCCACGATCTGGAGATCGACGATCTCTCGGCCATCTGCGATGTGATCGCATCGGTCGGCGGCTCGGCGAAGGATTTCCAGGCCTATGTCGCGGGACCGGCGCGCACCGAGCACGACCGCATCATCGAGGAAGCCGAAACGCTTGGGGTTTTCGGCGTTCCGACCATGGTGTTCAATGGCGAATTGTTCTGGGGCGGTGATCGCATCGACATGCTGATCGAGCGGATCCGAAACCCGGACGGCATCGCGGCCGCGCTCGGTAGCCGCCACCGCGCTCCCACCACAGCACGATGACTACCGTACGGCAAGCGGCTCCCAACATCCGGTCCGCGTGAGGATCGGTCGCAGCACATCGCGATCCGCGGGATTCAGCGCGGCGAGCTTGCCGCGAAGCAATTGCAGGCATTTCACCTGGTATTTGAACGGCGTCAGCGCGTAAGGCAGGCCCCATACTTTCATCTCAAGCCGCTCGCGGCGCTTGTCGAACGCCTCGGCGTTGGCGACGAGGAACGGCAGATAGAGTTCGCCGGCGATCCGTAGCAGCCCCTCGGCCCAGCCGCCAAGCGCACGCTCCCAAGGATACCATTCGCCGTCCACGCCTGAGGCATCATCCAGGCGGCGGACCCAGTGATCGGTGAACGGCGCCCGCTCGCGCAGGATGCGCATCGGCGTTGGATCGGTCGCCATCTCGCTGAGCTGGCCGAACCAAGCAAAATCGGCAAGCGACGGCCGGCTGCCGAACAGATAGCTCGTCATTCCGACATGCGGCTCGAACGCCGCCAACATACGGCGATAGCTCTCCTCGAGGAGAGGCCTGTTTTCGGCCGTAGCGCCGAGGATCGGCATCCGCGAAATCTGCCGGCGGCGGAATTCCTGGATCTCCTCGGGGCTCCCGGCCAGCGCCTCGGACGTCGACCATTCCTGCCCTGCCCATCGCGACACATAGGCCTGATCCTCGACATCCCACCAGCGATAGAGGAACAGCGGCTTGACCGCCCATTCATCGGCGAGATCCTCGAGGAGATCGCAGACAAACGCGATCGCCTTGTCCTGTGGGATCACCGAGCGCTCCGAATGCCGCGCCTCGAGATCATAGGCGAGCGTCGTGGTTTCACCGCGAAACGTGCCATCAGGATATTGCAGCACCGGAATGAGGTTGGGACGCAGATGCTCCGTCTGCTTGCGAAGCGCCTTGGTCATGATGACCCAGTCGAACGGTATCCTCCGATAGCGCATCAGCGCACGCAGCTTGATGGCATACGGAGAGGCCGTCGAACCGATCAACCTGTAGCGCATCGCTTTCATCCAGTTTGCCTCTGCAAGCTTTCATGCCTGTCCGTGAGCAGACTTGACGGCATGCCGATCAATCTCCCCTTTTCCATCCTTCGGCAGCTTGTCGACAAAAACCACCACTTTCGGCCGCTTGTATCGGGCGATCAGGCCTCCGACGAATTCGATGATCTCTTCAGCGGCCGCCATCTTCGATGGCCGCAACACACAGACCGCCTTGATCGCCTCGCTCCATTGCGGATCGGGCACGCCGATCACGACGACATCGGCGATCGATGGATGTTGGCGGACCGCGTTCTCGACCTCGGCCGGATAGACATTTTCGCCACCGGTCTTGATCAGCTCCTTCTCCGGCGCGCGACCCGCGTACCAAAGATAGCCATCCGCATCGAAACGACCCATGTCGCCGGTATGATGCCATCCGTTGCGGAACGTGAACGCCGTATCGGCCTCGAGATTCCAGTATCCCTTGAAGACCGTCGGGCCCCGCACCACGATCTCGCCGACTTGCCCAACCGCTTTCGGACGGTCATCGCCATCGACGACTGCGATACTGCGCCAGAACAACGGCCGGCCCGCAGACTTCGGACGATCCCGGTAAGGCGAGAGCGTGGCCAGCCCCGACGTCTCCGATTGGCCGTATGTGGCCCAAAACGTAGCATTGGAACACTCGCTCTCGAAACGCTCGATGGTCGCAGGTGCATCCAGACCCGTCATGGCGCGCAACGATGACAATTGCCCGGGTTGAGCCAGGTCCAGAATACTGCCGAGCATGGGCGCGAACTCGGACATGACCGTGACTTTTTCGGCGGCGATGTCGCGGGCGGCCTGCGCTGCATCGAATTTCGCGGCGATGACGCTCGCACCGCCGGCCTGCTGCAACGCCAGCATCAAACCGAGTCCCGCTACGTGAAACAGCGGCAGCACCCCGAGATTGACGTCGCGTTCGTCAAGCCGCCATGCTTCCACCAGCGAACTCTGCGCCGTCATCATGCCCGCCTGCGACAGCAGGGCGCCGCGCAGACGACCGCCGACGGCTGCTGTGTGGATGATCACGAAACCTGCGTCGCCGTCGAATGCAGCATGCGGAGCATCGCCATCGGCCGCCGACAGTTCCGAGAAAGGGACAAGCGCGGGGTGCGCGGCTCCGACACCGAAATAATCCCGCACAGTGGGCAACGATCCCTTCAACGCGACGACCGCATCGTGATAGTCAACACCGGCAACGACGATGACGGGCGCACCGTCGGCAAGGACGAAGCCGATCTCCTCGGGACTCAGACGGTAATTGACCGGAAGCAGGATCGCACCGAGCAATGCCGTTGCACCGATCAGATCGATCATCTCGAGCGAATTCTGCGACAGAATCGCGAGACGATCGCCGGACCTCACGCCGATGCGTGCAAGACCGCCCGCCAGCCTTTCGACGCGTCGCAGGTAGTCCAGATGCGTCACGCGCTTCCCTTCGAAGATGAAGGCGGTACGATCGGGAAAACACTCGGCGTTGCGGCGATAGACATCGCCAAACGTAAAGCTCCTCAAAACCATCAGATCATTCCCGAAATATCTTTGCGCCGACTTTGCCGGCATCGAGTTGAGCAGTAGGGCATCACGGCGTCCTGTTTCGAGCCGGCGGTTTCCCGCTCAGCCATGCATGGTCAACCCTCCAGACACGCTGATGGTTTGGCCCGTGATGAACGCGGCATCGTCGCTGAGCAGGAACGCAATCATCCCGGGATAGTCATCCGGCTGACCGAGCCGACGCAGTGGAATAGCTCGAGCAAGTCCTTCGGCGATCTTGCCGCCGGACGGCGAGCTCCTGGTGAAGGCATCGAACAATGGCGTATCCGTGGGGCCAGGGCACACCACATTCAAAATGATGTTCTTTCGCGCCAGCTCTCGGGCCACCGTCTTGGTGAACGAGATCAAGCCACCCTTGCATGCCGAATAGACCGCCTCTCCGGACGAGCCGACCCGGCCCGCGTCGGACGCCACATTCACCACGCGTCCAAAGCCGCGTTCGACCATGCGCCTGACCACGACGTGATGCAGGTTGAGCGGTCCGTAGAGGTTGATGCCGATGACCTTGTCCCAGAAGGCGCGATCGGTCTCCAGGAAGGCCACCGGGATGTCCCAGCCGGCCACATTGGCAAGCAGTTCGACCGGCCCTGCCGCAGCTTCGAACTTGTCCGCCGCGGCAGCGACCGCATCCCGATCGGTGATGTCGACCTGAAAGGCGAGGACGCGGCCGGGCTTGCCGGCGCTGAGACGAACGGTCTCCTCGGCACCCGCCAGATTCTGGTCGAACACACCGACGACGCAACCTTCCTCGGCCAGTCGAAGCGTCGTCGCCCGACCGATCCCACTGGCCCCGCCGGTCAAAATGACCCGTCGCCCATCAAGTCCGCGCATATCAACCTCCCATATTCTTTTTTTATTACGCTTGCATGGCGTCGTTAGCGGATATTTTCGCGCCGTCGACGTGACGTCAATGTCTATCGTCGCCAGCGAGCCGCTTCACATCAGCGCCCCTGAAAATTCGGGCGTCGCTTCTCGCGAAACGCCTTGATCCCTTCGCGTGCGTCCGCCGTTTTCGAGATAGCGGCGAGCGTCTGGGCCTCGTCCTCCAGCTGGCTCTCGAATGAGCGGCTCGAAGCCTGCAGGAATAGCCGCTTGATCCCGCCGTAAGCTTCCGTCGGGCCAGCGGCCAGCTCCCGGCCGATCCGCTCTGCCTCCGCGAGCACGCGATCATCATCGACGACAACATCCACCAGACCGGCCGACTGCGCGGCAGCGGCATCCAGTGTCTCGGAAAGCAGGAAGAAGCGCTTGGCGCGCGCCGGCCCCATGCGCGCCGTCAAGGTCGCGGTCGAACCGGTGTCCGGGCTGAAGCCGATCTTCGCAAATGCCGCCGTGATCCGCGCCGACTTTGCGATCACGACCAGATCGGCTGCGGCCATCAGCGAAACGCTTCCTCCCGCCACATGACCATGGACAGCAACCACGACAGGCGCGCGCATCCGCCTCATTCTCACGATCGCGGCGTGAAGATCAGCCGTCCAGTGTTTGACCAGGGCAGGCAGCCCCTTCCCCTGCCGTTCGAACGCCGCGATGTCGCCGCCGACGCTGAACAGCTTGCCTTGCGCAGATATCAGTACGGCACGCACATCTTCGCGCTCGCTCAGCTCCGCCATGCCGAGACTGAACTCCCGACAAAATTCGCCATCGACGGGATTACCCCGATCGGGCTGGTTGAAAACCATATGGGCGAGGCCATCCTGGATGTCGCAGGTAAAACTCGTCGTCTGTACTGACAAACGCATCATCGGCTCCCGCCTTTGTTGGTTATCCAATTTATCGACCGCGTCCGCCGCCACAAGGCCGCAGACGCGTCCACCGCCATTTCACCGGCGGTTGACGAAGCCTTTTGACTGCGCCAATAATCGCGCGCACAAGGCGCTTTGAACATGACACCGACGCGGCGGTCTTTGTTGGTTTCCAAATCCCAGAAGCGCATTTCGACACCCAGGCGAAAAGCAAATCCCCGATCCGCTCCGGCACGGAAACGCAAGGGCGTTTCACCGGAAACACCGGCAAGCTCCGTCGTCCCGGCTTCCAAATCGGAAAAGTCACGCGATTCGATCTTGAGTGCCGCAGCCAAGCTATTTCGCCGCCAGGGTTACTCCGCCACCACGTTGCGTCAGATCGCGGCCATGGCGGAAATCAAGGCGGGCAGCGTCTATTACTATTTTGATTCCAAGGAGCAAATTCTCGACGAGGTCCTGCACCTTGGGCTGTTGGGTGTGTTCGAGGCCGTCAAGAAGGCCTTGCGCGATGCAGGCGAGGTTTCGCACCGTCGCCGAATTGCGCTGGCGATCGAAGCGCATCTGGTGGCCCTTCTCGAAGCCAGCGACTTCACATCCGCGAATATCCGGATCTACGGTCAATTGCCCGAAGCTCTCAAGAAACCGCATCGTCCCCTTCGCAAAGCCTACGCAAAATACTGGGACAGGCTCTTTCTCGACGCGCGTCGAGCCGGAGAAATCCGGGCCGACATCGAGATCGTCCCCTTGCGGATATTCGTGCTGGGGGCGCTGAACTGGACGATCGAGTGGTTCAGCCTCGACAGCAAGGACGCCGTCCTGAAGCTGGCCCGACGGACCGAGCTGTTGATCTTCGACGGCGTCAAGAAAGCATAGCTCTGGCCGCCTTCGCTGCCTGTACATCATCTATCTGCCCTGCCAGACGGGCTTCCGCTTCTCGGAAAATGCCTGTGGCCCCTCGATCGCATCGAGACTGGCATAGGCTTCGACGTGAAGCCTGTCGGCTTCGACCAGCCCGTTTGCACAGCCCAGATCCATTGCTCCGAGCACACTCGCCTTGGCTGCCTTGACCGACAGCGGCGCGCCTTCGACGATCACGCGTGCGAGCTGCAACGCCCGCGCACGGACGGCGTCAGGCGTGTCCTCCAGGTAATTCAGGAAGCCGTGGTCCGCGAGCCGCTCGATCGGGAGCGTCTCACCGGTGAGGACCAGTTCCATCACGAGCGGCTGCGGCAGCATCCACAGCAAGGGCACGGCCCACGGCGAACCGCGCCCCATCTTGACCTCCGTGATGCCGGCGCGTGTACCGCGAAGCCCAATCCTCAGGTCGGACTTGATGGCCAGCAACATGCCACCCGCCATCAGCGATCCCGTCATCGCCGCGATGATCGGCTTTGACACCTTGCGCATGGCGGTTTGCATCGGGTCGCGTATCAACGTCAAAATGTCGACGCCGTCGCGTGCCCTGATCTCGGCCGCCTGCTTGAGGTCCATGCCGGCAGAAAACACCCCGCAATCGGTGGAGGTAAGTATCACCACCCTGGCCTGCGGGTCCTTTTCGACACGCTCCCACACATCCGTCAAGGCATTCATCGCCTCGACCGACAAGGCGTTCTTGCGCTCTGGCCGGTCAATCGTCACAGTCACGATACCATCATCCAACGCATAGCGGACGGGTTCACGTTCGGGCATCGTCTTCATCTTCCGCAGATTTCTAACATCTGTTAGAATACTGCCGAACCAATCGAATACAACCGGTATTCAATCATCGGGACCGCCATGCAGCCACTGCCCGCCATGCGTTTCGCATCAGACCTCTTGAATGGCCAAGTCGCGCTCGTCACAGGGGGCGGAACCGGGATGGGCCGCGCCACGGCGATCGAAATGGCGCGCTGCGGCGCAGATATCGTGCTGCTCGGCCGCCGCGCCGAACCGATTGACGACTGCGCACAAGTCATACAGGAGCTCGGCCGCAAGGCCGTCGCGATCCCTGCAGACATTCGTCACCCCGAGCAGATCGAGGGCGCGATGCAGCGCATCAAGAGCGAATTTGGGCGGCTCGACATTCTCGTCAATAACGCCGGCGGCCAGTTCGTTACACCGGCGCGCGAGCTCAACAACAAGGGCTTCGAGACCGTAATCCGCAACAATCTGATCGGATCCTGGCAGATGACCAGGGCCGTCGCCGATCACTTCATGCTGGAGCATGGCGGCTCGATCGTGTTCGTAACGGCCTGCGTCCGTTCAGGCCTGAGCGGGTTCGTCCACACGGCGGCGGCACGCGGAGGCGTGCTGGCGATGATGAAGACGCTGGCGTTCGAGTGGGCGGAATTCGGTATCCGCCTCAATTGCGTCGCGCCAGGGACGGTCAAAACCGAAGGCATGGACCATTATCCGATCGAGCCCGAGCAATGGCTCAAACTGAACCGGAATATCATGGGTCATATGGGCGACGTCAGCGACATTTCGGCAGCCATCATTTTCCTGAGCTCGTCGCTGGGAAAATTCGTCACCGGCGAAGAATGGTACATTGACGGCGGAGAAACGCTGCATCTTGCCCATGACGCACGCCAGATGATCGATATGGTGAAGTTCTCCAAGCGCGAAGCCGCCGTCCCAAAAGCCAAGTGACGCCGTTCGGCTAAAGCGCCTGCCCGATCCGCACGCCCTCGTCCACAGCACGCATGGCGTCGAGCTCGGCGGCTTCCTTGGCGCCGCCGATGATGTGGACTTCAATGCCGAGCGATCTCAGTTCGTCGAACAGAGAACGGTTGGATTCCTGCCCGGCGCAGACCACGATGGTATCGACCTCGATCAGTTCCGGCTTGCCGTCGACCAGGACATGCAATCCCCTGTCGTCGATCCGCTCATAGGCGACGCCGGCCATGATCCTGACGCTGCGCTTGGCGAGGCTGCTGCGCAGGATCCAGCCGGTCGACACCCCGAGATTCATACCCGGCCGTGTCGCCTTGCGCTGCAGCATGGTGATCTCGCGCGGACTTTGCCGCGGCGCCAGCGGATCGCCGTTCAAGCCGCCGGCCTCGGTAAGGCTGGCATCGACGTTCCATTCGGCTTGAAACTCCGCCACATCCAGCCCACGTGCCTTCGGGCCTTCGTCCGGTTGCGAATGGCAGAGATATTCCGCGACGTCGAAACCGATGCCGCCGGCTCCGATAATGGCCACGCGGCGGCCGGCGTTTCGCTTGCCGCTCAGCAAATCAGCATAGGACATGACCTTCGGATGATCGATACCTGCAATTTCTGGGGTTCGCGGATGCACACCCGAAGCAACCACCACAGCGTCGAACGCCTGCTTCCTGAGATCTTCAGCGCCGGGCGACGCATTGAGGCACAACTCGACGCCGCCGTCCGAAATCCTGCCACTGTAATACCGCAGCATCTCATCGAATTCGGCCTTGCCGGGAACGGCGCGGGCAAGATTGATCTGGCCGCCGACGCGACCGGTGGCTTCAAACAGCGTGATCTTGTGTCCCCGCCGGCTCGCTTCCGCCGCTGCCGCAAGCCCTCCTGCCCCGGCACCGATCACGGCAACCTTGCGGGACTTTGCCGCAGGCCCATCATCGAATTCCGTTTCGCGGCAGGCGCGCGGATTGACAAGGCAAGTGGCCCGGCGATCCGAAAAGATCAGATCGAGGCAAGCCTGGTTGCACGCGATGCAGACGTTGATCCTGTCGGCATCCCCTTCCCGCACCTTCCTGGCAAAATACGGATCCGCCAGCATCGGGCGCGCCATGGAGACCAGATCGCTGTCGCCCGCCGCGAGGATCGCCTCGGCGACATCGGGCGTGTTGACACGATTGGAAGCCACCACGGGAATACCGACAACCTGCTTCAGCCGCGCGGCGGCAAAGCGCCAGGCGGCGCGCGGTATCGGATAGGCGATGGTCGGGACCCGCGCCTCGTGCCACCCGATCCCGGTATTGAGGATGTCGGCGCCCGCTATTTCGACCCGGCGCGCCAGCCGATCGATCTCCTCGCCGGTAGCGCCGCCCTCGACGAGATCGGCCGCGGAAATGCGATAGATGATCAGGAACTCCGGGCCGGTCGCCGCGCGCACGCACTTGACCAGTTCGACGGGCAGCCGATGGCGGTTCTCCTCCGACCCTCCCCACTCATCGCTGCGGTTGTTGGTTCGCAGCACCGTGAATTCGTTGATCAGATAGCCTTCCGATCCCATGATCTCGACGCCATCGAAGCCGGCCTCCCTGGCCAGCATCGCGCAGCGGACGTAATCCGATATCGTCTGCTCGATCTCGACGACGCTCATGGCGCGCGGCGGAAACTTGTTGATGCGCGAAGGAATGTCGGACGGACCGAGACATTCCTGCTGGCGCGCATAGCGACCGGAATGCAGGATCTGCAGGCAGATCTTGCCGCCATGCTGGTGAACCGCTTCGGTGACGCGTTGCAATTCCCGCGCCTGCGCGTGCTCGGTGAGTATCGGCCCACCGGGCTCGATCAGGCCCGCGGTATTCGGCGCGTAGCCGCCGGTGATGATCAGGCCGATCTCGCCCTTGGCCCGTTCGGCGAGGAAGACCGCCATCTTGTGCAACCCGTTCTCCTCCATGTCGAGGCGGGTATGCATCGAGCCCATGATCATCCGGTTGCGCAATGTCGTGCGCCCAGCCTTCAGTGGCGACAACAAATTTGGATAGTGCGACATTCCGGGATTGCTGGTCATCAACGCGGCTCACGGTGACGGTTGCGAAATTTCTAACGCTTGTTAGACTGAATAAAAACCGGGCCGAATGCAAGCCATGGGCCTTTGTTCGCGAGGAAACCGTCATGGATTACGCGCTCAGCGAACAGCAGCAGGCGTTTCGTGAGACCGCGGAGCGATTTGCAAGGCAGAAGCTCGCCCCGCACTACCAGAAGCGAGCCAGGCAGGACCGCATCGACCGCGCGATGCTCAGGGAAATGGGCGATCTCGGGCTGATTGGCGCCGACCTGCCGGAACGGTATGGCGGCCTCGGCGAGAGCAGCGTCACCGCCGGGATCATCATCGAGCAGATCGCCCATGGCGACTTCAACGCCAGCTACGTTCAACTGCTGGCGTCACTGATGGGAGGCATGCTCGCCCAACACGCCTCGACCGACATCGCGGCCGAATGGCTGCCGCGCGTCACCCGCGGTGAAGCCATTATCGGGCTCGGCTTGACCGAGCCGCGCGGCGGCTCGGATGCCGCCAACCTCATTTTGCGCGCCGAGAAATCCGGCAACGGCTACCGTCTTAACGGCGAGAAGACCTCGATGAGCTTTTCGGACCAGTGCGACGCCGCTGTCATTTTCGCACGCACCGGCAGCGTCGCGGACGGCGCTCGCGGGGTCAGCGCCTTTTTCGTCGATCTCAACCAGCCCGGTATCACCCGCACGCATTTCGACGATATCGGTACCAGGCCGGTTGGGCGGGGCTCGGTCTTCTTCGACAATGTGTTCATCCCCGGCGAATGCCTGATGGCCGAGGAAAACAAGGGCTTTTCCAAGATCATGTCCGGCTTCGACTATAGCCGCGCCCTGATCGGTCTCGAATGCATCGGTCCGGCCCAGGCGTCGGTCGACGAAGCCTGGCAATACAGCGCCAGCCGCGTCGCGTTCGAGCGGCCGATCGCCCAATATCAGGGGGTGAGCTTTCCGCTGGCGGAAGCCGAAACTCAGCTCACCATGATGCGGCAGCTCTGCTTCTACACCCTGTCGCTGCGTGACCGGGGTCTCGCTCACACCGCGGAAGCCGCGATGTGCAAATGGTACGTGCCGAAGGTGACCTGCGAGATCATCCACCAGTGCCTGCTCACCCACGGCCACTACGGATACACGACGGATTTGCCATTCCATCAACGCTACATCGATGTCATGGGGCTGCAGATCGGCGACGGCACGGCACAGATCCAGAAACTCGTGATCGCCCGCGAGAAAGTCGGGCGGGTCGCGGTTCAATACGCCAAAAACCCCGAGGGAGCCCGGACAACCTCGAAATAGACGCTCAGGGCCGGCTATCGCCCGCCATCGAAGGCAGCATCCCGGACCGGCGTCCGATCGATACTGGATTGCCATAATTTCGGATAGGTCGCGCGAAAATCCTCGAGCAATTGTTCGATCGGCGGATCGAGGAACCAGCCGCGGTCGTTCACGTATTCCATGTGCCGCTGGCTGTTGCGGTCGAATTCGTGAAACAACGCATCGCTTTTTCCATCGAAAATGAGCTGCCTGACACCAAACCGCTCGCACATCTCGGTATTGAACGCCGGCGTCACCTTGAATTGCCGCCCTTCCAGCCACACCGCGACATAACCATGATAGATGAACAGGTCGGTCCCCATCAGTTCCGCAAGCTTCGGCGAATTCAGATGATTGCGGACATCCGCAAATCCGACGGCCGCCGGAACGCCGGCGGCGCGCAAAGCGGCGGTCAGGAGGATAGCCTTTGGCACGCAATAATTCGTCGGCTTCCCGGCGATCCGGCTGGCGCGATACTCGTCCGCGATAGTGCCGATCTCGAATGGATTGTATCTGATCTCGTCGCGGACTGCGTCGAACAGGCGGATCGCCGTCCCGGTTGGCGATAGATCGCCCGCTCCCTTCAGGCCCCGCGCAACGAATTCACGAACCTCGCGCGAGTCGCTGTCGACGAACCGCGTCGGGGCCAGAAAGTCGGAAGCGCCGGAAGTCATGTCATCTCCTGACGGCTGCCTACCGTGCAAGACAATTTCTAACAAACGTTAGAATCAAAAGATAGAGGCATTGACGCAAATTGCGCCGAGGCGTTACCCTTCCGCGACACGGCAGGCCGCAGCGATGCGAAAACAAGGTCGTTCATGAGCGACACCACGCCATACGTCTGGACGCCCCCTTCCGAACTGGTGGCGCAGAGTAATCTCACGGCCTTTTTGCGCGCGACCGGTCATCGGAATTACGACGATCTCGCGTCGAAGGCCGAAGCCGACCCTTCCTGGCTCATGCAGCAGGTCTTCTCGTTCTGCGACGTCAGGTTTTACCGCCCCTACGAACGGATGCTCGATGTTTCTCGCGGCGAGGCGTGGGCGCGATGGTGCGTCGGCGGTACCACCAACATCGTATTGAATTGCCTCGACAAGCACCGCGGCACGGCGGTGTGGGACAAGACGTTCCTCGTGTGGGAGGGCGAAGACCGGCGCGAGCGCCGCTCCCTGACCTACCGTGAATTCGACCGTGATGTGACACGGCTGGCGCGGGGCTTGCGCGATCTCGGCATTGGGCGGGGCGACGTGGTCGCCATCTACATGCCGAACCTGCCCGAGACATTCGTGGCCTTCTTCGCGATCCTGAAGCTCGGCGCAATCGTGCTGCCGCTGTTTTCAGGGTTCGGCCCCGCCCCGATCCAATCGCGCCTGAACCACGGTGAAGCGAAGGCGGTGATTACCGCCAACGCTACGTGGCGGCGCGGCGCGCCTGCGCCGCTCAAATCCGTGCTCGATGCCGCGCTTGAGGGTGCACCGACCGTGCAACATGTGGTCGTCGTCCGCCGCGACGGTCTTCCGCTCGATACGCCGATGCGGGAGCGGCGCGACCTCTGGTGGGACGACGTCGCCGACGGCAACGACGTTGACCTGGCAACCGTCGAGACGCGGGCGGAAGACCCGGCCATCCTGCTCTATACGTCGGGCACGACGGGCGAGCCGAAAGGCTGCGTCTGGACCCACATCGGGTTCATCGGCTCGATGGTGACCCGCGACATGATCATCTGCGGGGACTTCAAATCCTCCGACCGCTTCTTCTTTTTCAGCGACATGGGCTGGATGGTCGGCGCGATGTGCGCCTGCATTCCAAGCTTCGCCGGCGGCAGCCTGCTGATTGCGGAAGGCACGCCCGATTATCCGGATACCGGTCGATTCTGGCGCCTGATCGCCGATCATCGGGTGACTTACCTCGGCGTGTCGCCGACGATCGTGCGAAGCCTGATGCGATACGGGCTGGAGGTCGATTCCTACGATCTTTCCAGCCTGCGGATGACCGCGTCCGGCGGCGAGGCATGGACCGCCGCGCCCTGGCTATGGTTCTTCGAGCACGTCTGCAAGAAGGCGATCCCGATCATCAACATTTCGGGCGGCACGGAAGTCGGGGGCTGCATCTTCACCGGCACGCCCAATCACCCGATGAATCCCGGCTCATTCTCTCGACGGGCGCTCGGCGTCGGCGCCGACATCGTCGACATGAGCGGGCAGCGCGTGCCGGATGGAACGGTCGGCGAACTCGTACTGCGACATTCGTCGATCGGCTTGACCAAGAGCCTCTGGAAGGCCGATGCGCGCTATATCGAGAGCTACTGGAGCACGCTGCCCGGGCTGTGGGTGCATGGCGACTTCGCGATGCACGGCAAGGACGGGCTCTACTACATTCTCGGCCGCTCCGACGACACCATCAAAATCTCCGGCAAGCGCACGGGCCCGGCCGAGCTCGAAGGCCTTCTGATCGCAACCGGCAAGCTCGCGGAAGCCGCCGTGTTCGGCATTCCCCATCCTGTCAAGGGCTCGGCGATTGTCTGCGCCTGCGTGCCGATGCCGGGTGTTGAGGGTGATCGCAGCCTCACGGCCCAACTGTCGTCGGCCATCGTCAGTGGAATGGGCACGTCCTACCGCCCCGAGATGATCCTGTTTGTCGACGATCTGCCGCGCACCCGCAATCTTAAGATCATGCGACGGGTGCTGCGCGCCGTCTTCGAGAACAAGGACCCAGGCGATCTTTCCGCTCTCGCCAATCCGGAAGCGGTCGAGCTTTTGCGCGAGAAACTCGCCGCGATGTGAATCGTGCGGAAGGGCCGAAGCAAGCCTCGGCCGTTCCAGCGATGCTCGCGGCTGCCCAGCGTCAGATCGGGCAATCCTGCGGGAATACCGGCTTGCGCTTCTCGAGGTGCGACGCCAGACCTTCCCGCGCTTCCGCGCCGGTGAAGCCGAGCATCTCCAGCGCGGTCGACGTGTCGAAGAGCGGTCCGTTGACGCGAAGCCAGTTGTTCAGGGCATACTTGGTCCAGCGGATCGCGCTTTGCGCGCCGGTCGCCAGATCTTCCGCCGTTTCCAGCGCGACCTTTTGCAGATCGGCGTCCTCAACGCACAGCGAGACCAGGCCGATCCGCTCGGCTTCGGTTCCAGACAGCGGTTTGCAGGTCAGCAGATAGTATTTTGCCTTGGCGAGCCCGCACAGCAGCGGCCAGATGATGCAGGCGACGTCGCCGGCTGCGACCCCAAGTCGGGTGTGACCGTCGACGATCCGGGCAGATTTTCCGCAGATCGAAATATCGGCAAGAATTCCGACGACGAGGCCTGCACCCACCGCGACGCCATTGATGGCCGAGATGATCGGCTTGTTGCAGTTGATGACGTTGTAGACGAGGTCCTTGGCCTCCTTCCACGTCGCCATGCGCGCGCTCGGATTGTCGAGAATGCTCTTGATCAGCTCGAAATCGCCACCGGCTGAAAATGCCTTACCGGCGCCGGTCACGATGACGGCACTGATGTCGGGATCGTCATTGATATCGCGCCAGATGTGAGTGAGTTGCGTATGGGTCTGCGCATCGACGGAGTTGTAGGTTTCGGGCCGATCGAATGTCAGCCGCAGGATGCGCTTCGACGGATAATCGATTTTCAGGCTGGTATAGGCGGCATATCGGTCGGGCATGGACTCCCCCTCTTGTGGCGGGCCAACTCCGGGCCCTCGATCGTTTGCGTGCGACCGGTTACGGATCGTTTCGAACAGATGTTAGAATTTAGGTTTGATCCGACATTGTCGCAAGCGTATAGTTTTGCGCAGATGAAGGGGCGCGAAACAACAAGAAAGCGCCCTTGGGAGTGACGGACAATGACTGGCGAACCCGACAGCGCCGCCGTAGCCGGCTCAGGCCCCACGGTCGGCGAATTGTTCCGTAGCCGCGCACAGGTCCAGTCGACCGATATTGCGATCGAATATCAGGGCCGGCAGATCAGCTATGGCCAGTTGCTTGGCCGCGTCGAGCGTGTAACGGCCATGCTGTCGGCGAGCGGGCTCCGCCGCGGCGATCGTATCGCCTTGCTGTCGCGTAACCGGCCCGAATATATCGAGATCGAACTGGCGGCGGCTAATCTGGGCGTGATCACAGCCTGCCTGAATTGGCGCTTGTCGCCGCGCGAGCTCACCTATTGTGTCGAACTGGTGTCGCCGAGGCTCGTGATCGTTGAACCGGACCTTGCCGGCAACCTCGCGACCTCCCCGTCATGGCAGACGCTCGAGATCGGACCGCAATATGAGCGCCTGTTGCAACAACAGGCCGCTCGCGAAGCACAGGTGGTCGCCGAGCCCGAAGATGGCCTGGTGATCCTCTATACCAGCGGCACCACGGGGCTGCCGAAGGGCGCCGTGATTTCCCATCGCGCGATGATCGCGCGTTCGCTGGTGTTCAGCTCCGAGCTCGGCATCTCGCATCGCGACAGCTTCGTCGCCTGGGCGCCGATGTTTCACATGGCCTCGACCGATCACAGCCTCTCCACCCTCTTTCGTGGCGGCACTGTCGTGATGATCGATGGCTTTCAGGTCGAGCCGCTGCTCGCGGCCGTCGAACGTCACGACATCGGCTGGCTGGTTCTGATCCCCGGCATGGTCGAGGCATTTGCGGCGGCATTAAAGGCACAGGCAACGAAAGTGAGAGGCGTCCGCGTGTGTGGCGCGATGGCCGATCTCGTGCCGCCGCATGCGATCGCCGAGGTCACGGAACTGCTGCAGGCGCCCTATCTCAACAGCTTCGGCTCGACCGAAACCGGCCTTCCTCCCGCCACACGTGCGCTGATCGCGCCGGGCCAGATACCCGAGCGGCTGTCAAAGCAGCAAAGCGCTTTTTGCCAGATCAAGCTCGTCGATCCATCCGACCAGGAGGTCGCCCCGGGCATGCCCGGAGAACTCGCCATGCGCGGCACCACATTGTTTTCCGGCTACTGGCAGGCCGACGACACCAATGCGCATGACTTCCGCGGCGGCTGGTTCCACATGGGCGACGTATTCCGGCGCAACGAGGACGGCTCGCTGGATTTCGTCGATCGCGTCAAATATCTGATCAAATCCGGCGGCGAGAACGTCTATCCGGCCGAGATCGAGCGCGTTCTGCTGAGCGATAGCCGCGTCACCGAGGTTGCCGTCGTCAGGGCGACGGATCAGAAATGGGGCGAAGTCCCGGTCGCCTTCGTCTCCCGCCGCGACGACAGCGTGACGGAAGCGCAGCTGCTCGAACTGTGCCGGCGCGATCTCGCGTCGTACAAACGGCCCCGGCAATTCAACTTCATCGACTTTTCGGAATTTCCCCGCTCGACCAGCGGCAAGGTCCAGCGCCACGAATTGGAAGCGCGGCTCACCAAGACATCCGGGACCCCGTCATGAGCGACAGCGCGCTGCGCGGCAAGGTCGCAGTGATCGGCATTGGAATGTCGCCGGTCGGCAAGGTGCCCGGCAAGAGCCCGCTTTGGCTTGCGGCGTCTGCCACCAAGAAAGCCCTGGCCGACGCCGGGCTCGACAAGCGCGATCTGGATGGCGTGCTCTCGTGCCACGCCTTTGCCTCGCCATTCCATCGCTTCAGCGTGGCCTTCAGCGAATATTTCGGCATCGAGCCGACCTTCTCGAACACCCTGCAGGTGTCGGGCGCGACCGCAGCGACGACGTTCAATATTGCCGCCGCCGCCATTCACGGCGGCCTTGCGAAGGTCGTCCTTGTGGTCGCCGGCGACAGCCTCATGACTGGCCTCACCCCGGATCTGGCGCTGCGTTCGCTGACCGAAAGCCGCGACCAGCAATATGAAATGCCGTTCGGCATTCCCGTCGCCAACACATTTGCGATGACCGCGCACCGTCACATGAAGGAGTTCGGCACCACGGCCGAACAACTGGCCGAGGTCGCCGTGGTCCAGCGTCGTCACGCAGCTCGAACGCCCGGCGCACAGCAGACATCGCCGATCACCATCGACGACGTCCTCAATTCCGGCTGGGTGACGACCCCCTACCACAAGCTCGATTGTTCGTTGATCTCGGACGGCGGGGCGGCTTTCATCCTGACGTCCGCAGAGCATGCCAGGGAGCTCGGCATCGCAAAGCCGATCTACATTCTGGGCGGCGGCGAATGCTACACCCATGAGCACATCTTCCTGATGCCATCACTGACCACCACCGGCGCGGTCACGTCCAGCCGCCGGGCCTATGAGATGGCGGGATATGGTCCAAGGGACATGCATGTCGCCGGCGTCTATGATTGCTTCACCGGCACCGTGATCATGATGCTGGAGGATCTCGGCTTCTGTCCCAAAGGCGAAGGCGGCCGCTTCGTCGCCGACGGACAGATGACCTATGGCGGCCAGATTCCCTCAAACACGCATGGCGGGCTGCTGTCGTTCGCGCATCCGGGAATGCCGGGCTCGCTGTTCCATTTTCACGAAGTGATTGCTCAATTGCGCGGCCAGTGCGGCGAACGCCAGGTGCCCGGCGCGGAGCTCGGTCTGGTGCACAGCCTTGGCGCCGGCTTTGCGACCAACGCCACCACCATTCTCGGCACGGAGAAGGCGCTGTGATCTCGACCGAAGATGCCAGGAGGAAGCCGGTACCGACCCCCGACGCGGATTCCGCCGCGCTATGGCGCGGGTTGCGCGACGGGGTCTTGCTGTTGCAGCACTGCGGCGATTGTCGGCACGTGCAATATTACCAGCAGGGCCTGTGCCGGCAGTGCGGCAGCGAAAATCTCTCGCACCGCCCCGCGTCTGGACGCGGCCGGGTGCATTCGTTCAGCGTGGTCCATCGCGCGCCGGGGCCGGCATTCAAGGACGATACGCCCTACGCGGTGCTGCTCGTGGACCTGGAAGAAGGTCCCCGGATGATCAGCACCTATACCGGCGGCAGCCCTGAAGACGTTACGTTCGACATGGATGTCATGCTCGTCTGCGAACGGATCGACGACACCACGACGCTGCCGCGCTTCCGTCGGGCCTAGCGGACAAAGCGCCGCTGCCCAACGATCACCATAGCCGTCCGATTGCGCATGAACTGTCGCCGGACATTTTCTAACAAATGTTCGATTTCTAACGATTGTTAGATTGAAATCCGGCGGTCTTCTGCCTAAACAGGATGATCCACCGTCAACCGGAGCCGGTCATGGACTTTGATCTTACGCATGAGCAGCGGCAGATCCTTGACTATGGCGACACCGTCGCCAGGAAGTTCGATCGCAAATACTGGATGGAGTGCGCCGACAAGCACGTGTTCCCCGAAGCGCTTTATCAGCAGATCGCCGAGGACGGCTTTGTCGGCACCATGGTGCCGGAAAAATATGGTGGCGCCGGCCAGGGCATGGTCGAAATGCATCTGTTCCTCGAGGGGCTGTCGAACAACGGCATTCCGCTCTTGAACCTCGTCGTGGGTGCGGCGATGAGTCTCGGCTTCATCGCCAAATACGGCTCCGAAGCGCAGAAGAACCGCTATTTGCCCGATGCGTGCAGCGGCAAGACGCGCTTCTGCTTTGCAATCACCGAGCCTGATGCAGGCAGCAACACGATCCGCACGGCCACGGTAGCGACAAAGCGCGGAAACCGCTTCGCTCTCAATGGACAGAAAACGTTCATCACCGACGCCGACGGCGCCGATCACGCCCTCGTCGTGGCTCGCACAACGCCCCACACCGAAGTTGCGAAAAAGACCGACGGCTTCACCTTGTTCGTCGTGGACATGAAAGCGAAGGGACTGCAGAAGCAATACATCCCGGTGAGCATCCCCGCTCCGGAAACGCAGTGGCAGCTATTCTTCGACGATGTCGATCTCGGGCCCGAGGACGTGGTAGGCGAGATCGACAAGGGCTTCAGTATCCTTTTCAAGAGCCTCAATCCGGAGCGGATCCTGGTCGGCTCGATCTGCTGCGGCCTGGGCCGATATGCGCTGAATCGCGCCGTCGATTACGTCAAGGAACGGAAGGTCTTCAACAACGTCCCGATCGGCGCGTATCAGGGCCTGCAGCATCCGCTGGCGAGCGCCCGGACCGATGTCGAGATGGCCTCGCTGATGACCCTGAAGGCGGCCTGGATATTCGATCAAGGGCGCGAGGCCGGCGAGTTCGCAAACATGGCCAAGCTCGCGGCCGCCGAAGCCGGTATCAAGGCCGTTGATACCGCCGTGCAATGCCATGGCGGCAACGGCTTCACCAAGGAGTACGGCATTTTCGACCTTTATCCGCTGGTTCGTCTGTTGAAGACCGCCCCGCTCAACCGCGAAATGATTCTCAATTACATTGGCGAGCACGTCATGGGCTTGCCGCGCAGCTATTAGGTTATCTGCAATGGCCGTGATGAAGTCCGAGGTTTTGACAGCGAGCGCGGAATATCGGCGCAACCGCCTGGCCTATGAGGCACGGATTGCCGATCTGCATGCCCGGCGCGCGGCGGCGGCCATCGGCGGACCGGAGCGGGCCCGGCGGCTGCACAAGGAGCGCAAGCAATTATTGCCGCGCGAGCGGATCGCCGCTCTGATGGACCCCGGCTCACCCTTCCTGGAATTCTGCCAGCTTGCCGGCGAAGGCATGTATGATGGCGTGCCTCCCGGCGGGAGCATCATCACCGGCGTCGGCGTGATATCCGGCCGTGCCTGCATGATCATTGCCAACGATGCCACGGTGAAAGGCGGCACCTATTACGGCATCACCTGCAAGAAGCACGTCCGGGCCCAACGCTTCGCATGGCAGCACCGGCTCCCCTGCGTCACCCTGGTGCAATCCGGCGGCGCCAACCTGCCCGATCAGCCCAATATCTTTCCGGACGAAGGTCAGTTCGGCTCGATCTTCTACAACCAGATCCGGATGTCGAGCGAAGGCATTCCGCAGATCGCCGTGGTTCACGGGCCTTCGACCGCGGGCGGCGCCTATATGCCGGCGTTATGCGACGAAACGGTCATCGTGCGCAATCAAGGCGCGATGTTTCTGGGTGGACCGCAGCTTGTCTACGCCGCGACCAAGGAAGAGGTCGGTGTGGAAGCGCTCGGCGGCGGCGAGATGCATAGCCGCGTCAGTGGCGTGACCGACCATCTGGCCGAAAGCGACGGTCACGCCATCGCAATTACCCGCGACATCGTCGCCCATCTCGGCGAAATCCCGGCGCAGCGCTGGACCGTGACACCGCCACGCCCGCCGCGCGCCGATCCTAACGAAATGTACGGACTGATCAGCGACGACCCGCGTGTGCCGACCAATAATCGCGACATCGTCGCCCGGCTCGTCGACGACAGCGAATTCCATGAGTTCAAGCCTCTGTACGGCGACACGCTGATCACGGGCTTCGCACGCATCATGGGATTTGAAATCGGAATCCTGTGCAACAACGGCGTGCTTTTCTCGGAAAGCGCGCTGAAGGCGACCCACTTCATCGATCTCTGCTGCAAGCGCAACATTCCCCTGCTCTTCATGGCTGACGTGACCGGCTTCATGGTCGGCCGCGAGGCCGAAGAGGGCGGCATTTCCAAGCACGGCGCCAAGATGATCACCGCGATGGCCAGCGCCAACGTACCGAAATACACATTGATCATCGGCAACGCCTACGGCGCCGGCTATCTCTCGATGTGCGGCCGCGCCTTCAGGCCGAACGCGATGATGATGTGGCCGAACGGACGTTCCGCGATCATGGGACCCGACCAGGCCGCCAACACACTCGCCATGGTCAAGGATGAAGGCCACAAGCGCGACGGCACGAGCTGGACCGAGGAGGAGCGCGAAGCCTATCGCGCGCCCGTGCGCAAGACCTTCGAGGACTTTGCCAACGCCTATAACTTCGCCCGCAACACCTGGTGCGACATGGTGATCGATCCGCTCGAGACCCGAAACGTGATGGCTATGTTGCTCGATCTGGCCGGCCGGCTGCCGCAGCAAGATACCGGCTTCGGCGTGTTCCGGATGTGAAGACAAAGGATTTCGCCCGGTGTTCAAGAAAATCCTGATTGCCAATCGCGGAGAAATCGCGTGCCGCATTGCCCGAACCTGCCGGCGGCTCGGCGTAGACGTCGCCGGCGTTCACTCCTCGGCCGACGCCGGCTCTCTGCACGTCAGGACAATCGGCGAGTCCTACCGGATCGGCGGCGCCACAGCGTCCGACAGCTATTTGCGAGCCGACACCGTCATCGCGGCGGCGAAGGCCGCCGGCGCCGAGGCCATTCATCCCGGTTTTGGCTTTCTGGCGGAGAACGCCCCGTTCGCGCAGGCCGTCGAGGCGGCAGGCCTTGCCTTCATCGGGCCGACCCCGGACGTCATCGAACGGCTGGGCGACAAGGCGTCCGCCAAGCGCGAGGCCCAAGCAGCGGGCGTGCCGACCGTGCCCGGCAGCCAGACCCCGAGCGACGACGCGGCTGCTGTCGCCCGGATCGTGCGCGACCTCGGCCTGCCGGTGATGCTGAAGGCGGCGGCGGGTGGCGGCGGCAAGGGTATGCGCGCCGTCTCGACTCTCGAAGGTCTCGCCGATGAAATCGACGCCGCCATGCGCGAATCCAAGAACTCCTTTGGCTATGCCGGGCTGATCGTCGAAAAGCTGATAGAGCGAGGACGCCATATCGAGGTGCAGATTGCCGGGGATGGCAAGGGCAACGTCATTCATCTGTTCGAGCGCGAATGTTCGCTGCAGCGCCGGCACCAGAAGCTGATCGAGGAAGCCCCGTCGGCAAATCTCCCCGCCAGGCTGCGCGAGCAGATAGTGGCCGACGCCGTGCAACTCGGCAGGCGCCTGAACTACCGTGGCGTCGGCACCGTCGAATTCATCGTGAGCGGGGACGCATATTACTTTCTCGAGGTCAATCCCCGGCTGCAGGTCGAGCACCCCGTGACGGAAATGGTGACCGGCATCGATATCGTCGAGCTGATGCTGCGGATTGCCGCAGGAGAAGATTTGCCATTTGCGCAAGATGACATCAGGTGCACCGGACATGCCGTCGAGGCGCGCATCTGCGCGGAAGATCCCGCCGACAACTTCATGCCCTCGACGGGCGAGCTGGCTTACGTCTGCTTCCCCGACGGCGATGTACGGGTCGAGAGCGGCGTCGAGAGCGGATCGACCGTTTCGCCCTATTACGACTCCATGCTGGCCAAGCTGATCACATATGCCGAGACCCGCGACGAGGCCCTCGACAAATTGAGCGGAGCGCTCGACCGGACCTCGATCTTCGGCATCACGACCAATCAGAGCTTTCTTGCACGTCTGATCGCGCTACCCGAGACACGGAACGCCACGTTCCATACCAGGCTGATCGACGATCAGATCCACCAGCTGGTCGACAATACTAAAGGGCCGAGCACGGAGGCATTGGCACTCGGCGCCTATTTCTGGATGATGCAGCAACGCCCGCCGGCGGCGGACGCGCCTTCGCACAGCCCCTGGCAGTCTCGCGAAACCACGGCGTGGCAGATGTCGGCCGGCGACGACGGATTGTCGCCAATCCCGCTCCTGCATCTCGAGGCCGCCGGCGCCAGCGCCGAGATCAGGTTTGCGCCACGGCAGGCCGATGGCAGCATGTTGATCCGCGTCAACGACGACAAGGTCTTCGTCAACCTGGTCGCGGCTGTCGACGACGGTTTCACCGCAATTATGGGAGATCTTCGCGAAGCGGTACGTATCCGTCAGCACGATCAGATATTGTTCGTGCAGGATCGCCGGGGTGTACACACGCTGACCGCCATTCCCTATCTGACCTACATCAGCGCTGCCACGGAGACGAGCGGCGAACTCCGCGCTCCCATGATGGGCATGATCCGCAAGGTCAATGTCGCGGTTGGTGACCGCGTCACGGCCGGCGATGTCGCGGCTGTTCTCGAATCCATGAAGATGGAACTGCGCATCAGCAGCCAGATCGACGGCGTGGTGGCGGCGGTCAATTGTCACGCAGGTGAAATCGTCGAGCGCAACGCGGTCGTCGTGGTCGTGGAAGCGGACGGGCGCGTATAAACGAACGAGGGTACTGTCATGCGATTGGGAGCCGTCAATTACGAAACCAGAGGCAAGGTCGCCCTTCTCACCCTCGACGAGCCCCATATGCTCAACGCCCTGAGCGCAGGCATCCGCCAGGGAATTCTCGAAGGACTGAAGAAGGCGGACGAGGATGACGCCATCCGGGTTGCCGTCATCACGGGAAGCGGCGACAAATCGTTCTGCGCCGGCGCCGACATCGGTGAGTTCAATTTTGATCCGGAAAAGGCGCGCAGTTTTCTGATTTCCGCGATCGACGTGCTGGCTGCGCCGGAAAACACCCGCAAGCCTGTCATATCCGCAGTCAACGGCATCGCCTATGGCGGCGGCTTCGAGCTCGCCATCGCGTCGGATTTCATCATCGCGTCCGACCGCGCCAGATTTGCCGTACCGGAAATCAAGCTCGGTCTGCTGCCGGCACTTGCGATCGTACGGCTGCAAGATATCGTGGGCCGGGCCAAGGCCAAGGAGATGAGCATGCTCGGCGATCCCATCTCGGCGCAGGAAGCCTGCCGGCTCGGTATCGCGCTCCGCGTCGTGCCTCATGCCGAAATGCTGGCGGACGCCCTCGCCTTCGCCGAACAGATCGCTTCGAAGCCCCGGCTGGCGGTACGGATGGCCAAGTCGTTCTACAATCGCGGGCTCGGTGGCGATGACATCCGTCATGCCGTCAATGGCTTTCCTCTGCTGTTCATGCACGAGGATGCACGAGAAGGCGTTGCCGCTTTCCGGGAGAAACGCCAGCCGAGATTCAGCGACAAATAGCATCTACCGGAAAGCGATCTTCCGGTATTCTTCAACTAGCGTGGCTTCACCGGACCGACAAGCCGCCGCACCCCGTCCAGCTTGCCATGAAAAGCAACGTTCGTTAGCTTTGCACGACAATCGACAAAAAAACGGCCAGTGTTCAAAGGCTAAGCCAGGATGACCAACACGCGGAGGAGGAAATTTGCCCTTTGCTGGTGAAAGCGCCGGTCCGGTATTGCAATGCCAATCCGTCGAGCGGCGCTTTGGCGGGATCGTGGCGCTCAACGGCATCGACATGCAGATCGAGCGCGGCGAGATCTTCGGCCTTGTCGGCCCGAACGGATGCGGCAAGACCACCCTCACCAACGCCATCACCGGCTTCTATCCGCCGCAGCACGGGCGCATCCTGCTCAACGGCCGTGACATCACCGGACTGGCGCCGCACTACATCGCTACGTTGGGCGTGGCGCGCACCTTTCAGAATCTCGCGCTCTTCAACGGCATGAGCGTGCTCGACAACATCCTGCTCGGCCGTCACATCCACATGAAGCCGAGCGTGGCGCGCACCGCGCTGTATTGGTGGCTAGCCCGTCGCGACGAAACGGCGAACCGGGCTGCGGTGGAGGAGGTCATCGATTTCCTGCAGCTTGAGGGCGTACGCGACGAACTCGTCGACGGCATTCCGATCGGCCTCAAGAAGCGGGTCGAATTGGCGCGCGCGCTGGCCGCCGAGCCGAGCTTTCTGGTCCTCGATGAGCCGATGGCGGGGATGAACCAGGAAGAAAAGGAGTATATGGCGCGCTTCATCCTGGATGCCCGGGACGAACGCGGCGTCACCGTGCTGCTGATCGAACATCACATGGACGTCATCACCGGCATCTGCGACCGGATGCTGGCACTGAATTACGGCGCGATGATCGGCAGCGGAATTCCCGCCGACGTCGTGGCCGACCCGCGGGTCGTCGAAGCCTATATCGGAGGCGCGCATGCCGCGCGCTGACCAGACCTCGGCCTGGAACTTCGAAACCGATACCACGCTGATCCGCGTCCTGGCCCGCAACGCCGAGGCGTTCCCCGACCGGGTCGCGATACGCGAGAAGAGCAAAGGCATTTGGCAGGAAACGACATGGCGTGAGTTTCTTGAAATTGTGCTCCGCTGCGCTGCCGGTCTCGAAGCGCTCGGCTTCAAAGCCGGCGAGGTCATGCTCGTGCTCGGCGACAACCGGCCCCGGCTCTACGCGGGGATGTTGGCCGCAGGCGCCCTCGGCGGTTACGCCATGCCGGCCTACCCGGATGCGACGCTCGACGAGATCCGGCATTTCGTCCACGAGGCAGGAGCACGGTTCGTGCTCGCCGAGGATCAGGAGCAGGTCGACAAGACCCTTGAGCTTCGTGAGTATGGCGCCGCGATCGGCCACATCATCTATGACGACCTGCGCGGCCTCGCCTCCTACAACAATCCTGGCCTGACGTCATGGGATGCGGTCCAAAACAAGGGTGCCGAACGTCTCGCCGCCGGCAACGATACGCGATCGCTGCTCATCGCCCGCGCGGGCCCCGATGATCCCGCAGTGTTCGTGCATTCATCCGGCAGCACCGGCAAGCCGAAGGGCGTCGTGCTGTCGCATCGCAACCTGCTGTCCGGCGTTCGCAATGCCTATCGCGGCAAGGCATTCGATTTCAACGAAAGCATTCTCGCCTATTTGCCGATGGCCTGGATCGGCGATTTCGCAGTGACGATGGGCGCCGGCATCGCGCTGCATTTCACCATCAACGTTCCCGAACGCCAGGAAACCGTGCTGCAAAACTTGCGCGAGATCGCGCCGACATTCTATCTCGCTGCACCGCGTAGCTGGGACAATCTGCTGACGGCCATCCAGGTTCGCGTCGAGGATTCCTCGTGGCTCAAGAAGCGGATTTACGAATTCTTCATGGCGTCTGCCGTTTCCGCCGAGAAGCGCAAGCTCGACGGCAAAGACCCGACCTTGACGCAAAGACTGCTCGGTCCGCTCTGCGAATTGCTGGTGTCCGGGCCGATCAAGGACCAGTTCGGCCTCACCCGGCTGCGCGGCGCTTTCACCGGCGGCGAAGCCATGGGCGAGGACACTTTCGTCTTTTACCGCGCGCTCGGAATCAAGCTGCGCCAGCTCTACGGCCAGACCGAAAGCAGCGCCTATAACGCCATTCAGAGCGTGGACGAGGTCCGGCTGCACACGGTCGGCCGCCCCCTGCCCGGCGTCGAGCTCAAGATCAGCGCGTCCGGAGAAATCCTGATCCGTTCGGGCAGCGTCTTCAGCGGTTACTTCAAGCAGGAAGCCGCCACGCGCGAAAGCCTCGAAGACGGCTGGCTGCATACCGGAGATGCCGGCTACGTCGAGCCAGATGGGCATCTCGTCGTGCTGGGACGCCTGTCCGATGTCGTCCATACGGCCAAGGGCGAGCGGTACATTCCCAACTATATCGAGAACCGCCTGAAGTTCAGCCCCTATGTTAAAGACGCCGCGGTGCTCGGACGCGGCCGGGACACGCTGGCGGCCCTGATCTGCATCGACAAGGACGCGGTCGGCCTCTGGGCCGAGCTGCGCGGGATCTCCTACATTTCCTATGCCGATTTGTCACAAAAGCCGCAGGTGATCGAGCTCATCGCTTCAGCCGTCAAACACGTCAACAGCACGCTGATGGACGGCCTGCAGCTCCGGCAATTCGTCTGCCTGCACAAGGAATTCGACCCTGACGACGGCGAGATCACGCGTACCCGCAAAATTCGTCGCAATGTCGTCGAGGAACGTTACAAACCGATCATTGACGCCATCTACGACCGAAAACGCACCGTCCTGATGAAGGCGCAGGTCAGCTACGAGTCGGGCGAGGTCGGCACGATCGAGCGGACGCTTTCGGTGCAGGAGGCCTGACCCATGGATTGGGCACTGTTGGCCGAATCCGCCACCAATGGCGCCCTCGTCGGCCTGATGTATTCGCTGGTCGCGATGGGCATCGTGCTGATCTACAAGTCGTCCTCGGTACCCAATCTGGCGCAGGGATCGCTGACGATGTTGGGCGCCTATGTGGTGCTCGCTTTCGCCAATAATGCGGGCGCTCCAATCTGGCTTGCGATCCTGCTGGCGATCGTGACGATGTTCGGCGTAGGCATCACCATCGAACGGGTCGCGCTTCGACGGCTGGCCGGGCGGCCGATCGTCATGATCCTGATGATGACGCTCGGACTGGAAATCCTACTGCGTGCGGGCTCGATGACGATCTGGGGCGGCACCGGGCGGCCGATGCCACTCGGCATCAGCGATGATCCACTGTTCCTGGGCCCGATGCTGATCAACCGGACCTATGCTGTGGGGGCCGCCGTCGCCATCGCGATGTTCGGTCTCTTCATCGTGTTCTTCCGCACCAGGATGGGCGTGGTGCTGCGCGCGATTTCGGATGACTACACCGCGGCGTGGTCGGTCGGGATCTCCGTCGAGCGCGGCGTGGCGCTCTCCTGGGCGATGTCGGCGGTGGTGGCGACCGTCGCAGGCGTCCTTTGGGCGTCGGTGCAAGGCGTCGACCAATCGCTGGCGCAATTGCTGCTGAAGGGCGTGACCGTCGCGGTTCTGGGAGGGCTGGATAGTCTCGGCGGCGCGTTGCTTGCCGGCATCCTGCTCGGCGTCGTGGAGGGCGTGGCCGCCAGCTTTCTCGATCCCCTGCTCGGCGGCGCCAGCCGCGACCTCGTCGATGCCGCGATGCTGATCCTGACCATCATGCTTCGACCGCACGGCCTGTATGGCCGACACGACGTCGAGAGGATCTGAACCCATGCTGTTCAGGCAGGCAGGCATTTTTCATACGGACTATGCCGCCGACCGCGCGCTGTTTCCGATTGCGGCTGACCGCTGGATGATCGGCATCCTGCTTGCGCTCGGCTTTGCCGCACCGCTGTTGGTCAATTCGCTCTATCTCAGCAGCTACCTGCTCCCGTGGCTGGTATGGACCGCCGGCGCACTCGGCCTCAACCTCATTCTCGGATGGGCCGGACAATTCCACCTCGGCTACGCCGCGGTGATGGGAATCGGCGCCTATGCGACGGTCCATGCCACCAGAGCCGGCATTCCCTGGGAGATAGCCATCATCCTCGGAGGCACGACCGCCGCGATCATCGGAATCGGATTTGCTTTTGCTGCGTTGCGCGTCAAGGGACTGTATCTGGCGCTGAGCACCCTCGCCTTGCAATTCGTCATGGACTGGACGATCTCGCATGTCCCGGCGATCAGTGGGGGCACACAGGCGACGTTGCAGGCGCCGGATATACGGCTGCTGGGCATGCCCATTACGTCGGATGCCGGGCTATATTACGTGGCGCTGGTGTGGTGCATCCTGGTGACGTCCTTCATGCTCAACTTGCGTCGCACCGCGCTCGGCCGTGCCTTGATCGCGGTCCGGGAGAAGGACTTCGCGGCTGCTGTCATTGGCGTCAACAGCTTCTATTTCAAGCTGGTGGCCTTCTCGACGTCGTCATTCATCGGCGGGATCACCGGCGCCATCCTGATCGGCACGTTCTACCATGCCGTCACGCCCGAACAGTTTTCCGTCGACGTCTCGATACAGGCGTTGGCGATGGTGATCGTCGGCGGCCTGGGCAGCATCATAGGCAGCTATCTGGGCGCCGCCTTCATTCTGCTGATGCCTGGCGCCATGAACAGCCTGATCTCATGGATGGCGACAAGCTTCGGGTTTTCGCTGAGCATCGAGACGTTGGCCCATCTTCCGCAGGCGCTCTACGGCGCACTGATCATCGGCTTCCTCCTGGTCGAACCGCTGGGACTTGGCAAGATCTACAACAACATCCGCGACTACCTCCTTGTCTGGCCGTTCGGCTACGTGAAGAAGTAGGTCACGCATGCAACCAGCGAACAATCCCGCCCCGGCAAAAGTGCTCTCCCTCAACAATATCGAGGTCGTTTACGACTACGTTTCCCTGGCCATCAAGGGCGTTTCAATCGACGTCCCCGAGGGCGGGATGGTGGCGCTCCTGGGCGCCAACGGCGCCGGCAAGAGCACCACACTGAAATCGATCAGTGGACTGCTGGTCGCCGAGCGTGGCGAAGTGCGCCGCGGCGAATTGCAGTTTCTCGGCCGCAACATCGGTACATTATCGCCCCAGGAGCGGGTCAAGCTCGGCATAGCCCATGTACTCGAGGGACGGCGCGTATTCGAGCATTTGACACCCGACGAGAACCTGGTCGCGGCGTCAGCGGTTCGCAGCCGGCACGACGTGGACCGCAACAAGGAGCGGGTCTACAGCTATTTTCCGCGCCTGCATGAACGCCGCACCGTCGCATCGGGTTATCTCTCGGGCGGCGAGCAGCAGATGCTCGCGATCGGTCGCGCCCTGATGACGCAACCTAAACTTCTGATGCTTGACGAGCCCAGCCTGGGGCTTGCCCCTTTCCTGGTGGCGGAGATCTTCCAGATCATCAGCCGTATCAACCGTGAAGAAGGGCTGTCGGTTCTGCTCGTCGAACAGAACGCGGTGGCAGCACTCGAGATCGTCTCGCACGGCTATCTCATCGAGAGCGGCCGCATCGTGATGCACGACACGGCGGAAGCCCTGAAGAAGAATCCGGATATCCAGGAGTTCTATCTTGGAGGTGCAAAGAGCAAGAGCTTCCGCGACATCAAGCACTACAGCCGAAGAAAGCGCTGGCTGACGTAACTGCCGCTGCAACACGACAAATACGAACCAGTTCGATAAGGGAGGATCCAAAAGATGAAATATTTATCCATTGTGGCAGGTCTTGCATTGGGTGCACTGACCGTCATGCCGGCGACCGCAGCCGACCCGATGCGTTTCGGGCTCTGCTACGATCTCACCAAGGCCTACACGTTCGTCACGCCGCAGGTCGCCCAGGCTGCCAAGGACTATGCCGACCTTCTCAACAGCAAAGGCGGGATTGAGGGCCATCCGGTCGAGATGGTCGTGCAGGATCACGGCAACGAGCCGCAGCGCGGCATCGAATGCTACGAGAAATTGAAGCGTGACGGCGTCATGGTGTTCGACATGCTGTCGACGCCGGTGTCCCGGGCGGTCCTTCCCCGCGTCATGAAGGACGGCAACATCCTGATTCAGTCGCTTGCCGGGCGCGGCGACGCCGTCGATGGCGACGTTTTCAAATGGGTATTCCCGATCGGCCCGACCTATTGGGGTCAGGCTTCAAACGACATCGAATACATCAAGCAAAAATCGGGCGGACAACTGAAAGGCGTCAAGATCGCATTTCTCTACGTCGATTACCCGTTCGGACAGGAGCCGATCGGCATCCTGAAGACGCTGGCCGCCAAGGAAGGCTTCGATCTGCAGTTGTTCCCCTATCCCCTTCCGGGCAACGATCAGGCTTCGGCCTGGACCCAGATCCGTCGCTTTGCGCCGGACTGGATCGTCAGCTGGAGCCTCTCGAACATGCACGTGATCGCGTCACGCGAGATGAAGCGCAATGGCATTGCGCTCGACAAATATATCGCCGTCAACTGGATGAACGAAGTCGATATCAACAACATCGGCGCCGAGGCAGCCAAGGGCATCAAGCGCGGCACCAACGTCGCCGGCGGGTCCAACCATCCCGTGATCCAGGAGATCATCAAGGAACTCTACGACAAGGGCAAAGGAAACGGCGACCGCAAAAACCTCGAGGACGTCTACTACAACACCGGCCTTGCGATCTGGTCGATCGCCGTTGAAGGCGCGCGCCTCGCCATCAAGAAGGATGGCTGGCCGCTGACGCCCGAGAAGATCAAGAATGGTCTTGAAAGCATCAAGGACTACAACGCCAACGACATGATTGCTCCGGTCACCGTGACCGCGCAGGACCACGGCGGGGGCGGCAAAACCCGCATCGAGATGTGGGACGGCAGCAAATGGATCCCTCAGACCGACTGGATCGCTGCGTACAGGGACGACGTGTGGAGCGTGGTAAAGGCCCAATCGGCCGAATATGCCAAATCCGAGAGCCAAAAATAGCTCTCCAATATGCATCAGGCGCGGCAACGAGCTATTCGTTGCCGCGCCTGACGCTTCAATGATTGGCGGCGCCTTAGCCGACCCTCGCGAGGGCGGGTGCGCCGCGCCGTCAGCCAAGGATATACGGGTACGCTGCGTGCCCGGAGAAAGGCAAAAAATGAGCGGCCCGCTGCAGGGTTTGCGTGTTGTCGAGATGCCGTCGATCGGCCCTGTGCCATTCTGCGGAATGCTGCTCGCGGACCTGGGCGCAGATGTCCTGCGCATCGACCGCACGAGCGAGAGTGATCTCGGGCTGCCTCTCGAGCCGCGCTACGAGCTTCTTGCGCGCGGCAAGCGCTCGCTGGCCCTTGATTTGAAGGGTGAAGGCGCAATCGACCTCATGCATCGGATTGTCGAGAAGGCCGATGTTCTTCTCGAGGGATTCAGGCCGGGCATCATGGAACGCCTTGGGCTCGGGCCGGACATCCTGCTCGCACGCAATCCGCGCCTGATCTTTGGCAGAATGACCGGTTGGGGCCAAAGCGGTCCCATGAGCCGCACGGCTGGTCACGACATCAACTACATCGCGTTGACCGGGGCGCTGGATGCCATTGGGCTGGCGGGCACAAAACCCACGGCACCGCTCAACCTTGTCGGCGATTTCGGCGGCGGCTCACTTTATCTGGCGCTGGGAGTCCTGTCCGCTCTTCACGAGCGGCAAAAATCCGGATTGGGCCAGGTCGTCGATGCGGCCATGGTGGACGGCGCCGCTTCGCTGATGACGATGTTCTATGGAATGCTCGAGGCCGGGGAATGGCAAAGCCGGCGCGGCTCCAATGTCATCGACTCCGGCGCTCCCTGGTACGACACCTACGAGTGCAAGGACGGCGGTTTCGTCGCTGTCGGCGCCGTCGAGGAAAAATTCTATCGCGAACTCGTCACTGCGCTCGGTCTCGATCTTCGCGGGCTGCCCGACAGGAACCAGCGCGGCAACTGGCCGATCATTCGTTCTGCTTTCGCGTCGCGGTTTCGGGAGCGGACTCGCAGCGAATGGTGCGAGATCATGGAGGGAAAAGACGCCTGCTTTGCTCCCGTGCTTTCCATGCACGAAGCGCCGCGCCATCCTCAGATCGCCGCAAGGCACACATTCGTGAAGCTGGACGAAATCATGCAGCCAGCACCAGCACCCCGGTTCTCACGCACGCCAGGCAGGATCCGATCGGCACCGATTTCGCGCGGTGATGGTGGCGCCGAGGCCTTGCGCGAGTGGGGAATAGAGCCGATCGCGACCATCAGCTCGGGCAGATAGCAGGACGGCCTCCTTCATTGAAAGTGCCGCGATCAGCCACCGTTTCCCCAGCCTACATCACTTGCCTCACAGAAAAATCCGATCGAAGCGTAGGTAAAAGCCCGGGCGCAGGCAGCCTTCTCGACACGCCTACGCGGCCGGTCGAAGCACCGGCCGCCGGGCTAACTCCGTTCTCGCATAACGGCAGCCAGCTTTTCAAAAATTACCAACCACGATAACCGACACCGCCATAACCACCGCCATAACCGACGCCGCCATAACCGCCATAACCACCGCCACCATAACCAACGGCACCATAGCCGCCGCAGCAACAGCACGGAGGCGGCGGCGGAGGTGGAACCCAGACTCGGCAACAGCAGCCGCAGCCGCCCCCACCGGCGTTGTACCAGCCGCCGCCATAGGGGCCACCGCCAGGCCAGCCACCTGCAACGACGTATCCCGGACCATAGCCATAGCCCTGTGCTTTAACGTTGGTGGGAATGGAAGCAGCCGCGAGCGTAAGGGCCGCTGTGAGTACAGCGGTTATCCTGCGTAAGTTAGGCAACATGACACGTCTCCCTCGTTTTTTCTTGGAGGCAACCCGCGCTTGGATTCTGTTGTCTCATCAAACAAGGCGCTAATTTGGGAAATTAGAGGCGTGCGTATACCCGACAGGGCCTTTATCTCGCGATATGGTGAATCCGAGGACCTTTGTGAACAACATCGATTGGCTGCATCTGCCGGCCCGGCTCTTGGGCCGGGAACTCTACAAAGCAGCACGAGGTAGGCCTCGCGGATCATCGAGGGCTAAGGTCCGCCTTGTTCCCGATAGCGGACATTCGGGAGAGCGACCGGGATAGGACTTGTGCCGGCAACAAGCGGACCTCAAACACCGGCGCGAAGTGTCGCGGGCACGCCTGCTGTGCCCTGATCGCGGGATGTACGCGCGGACAGGCGGAAGGGGTGCCGATCCCATACCGGTGGCATCGGCTTGCCCGGATTATTGATCTGATCCGGCCGAGACAATCGTCGTGCGCACACCTTTATCGGATCTGCGGCCCACTACCGACAGCGTCGGCTCGACGCCGTCGCTCCGGCAGCTGCTGCGTGCGAGCTTTATTGGCAGCATTGCTTCTGCCAATGCGTTGCGTCGCTACCCAATAGACGTCCCTCGGGTTGTTTCCTCGTCCGGGCCCTGCACGCAGACGATCAAACATGCGTACGACGTGCGTCGGGTTCCATGCGCCGATGCCGCGTGCGGTCGCGATGGCGGAGCGACGTATCGCCTTGCCTGACGTTGGCCGTGAGTAACCCTAATCACAAGAGTCGCGAACCCGGAAACGGTTCGCCGTTGTTTGCATCGATAGCGAGATTATAACTCGCGTCGTCCAAAGCGGGTTGATCAAGTGCATGTGGGACGATCTTAACCGCTTCAGCCGGCTGTTCCAATGCGGACAGCAAAGCACAGGGGGGAACAATGCTTCGGACCATTGAAGATTGGAAAGCGGTCTTGCGCGACAAATTCCCGCAAGATGCCGCGCAAAGAATTCTCCGCGAAATACCGCACTACCGCAAGGGTGGCGGGTATGAATTCCAGGACATCGAACAGTTGGCTAACGCGTTGCAGGCCTTCGCGTCGCTGCACGACGAGGACTCCGCACTCGGCAAAAGATGATTTCCACGCAGATCCCACCGGCAGTGTACGGTCCTTCTGACCCGCGGAGGCGTCACGTATCCCCGCAATCTCGCTTGGGCCAAATCGCTGTACGGTGGTAATCCTCAAATTCGTATTCGCTCTTCCTAACGATCGCGATGCTGCGAAGACAATCGCCGTCGGTCTGTCCTTCTTCGGGGCCAGGATGCGAAAATCCGCGACCAAGAAATTGCTATCGTCCAACAGGCGTCGGTTGTCCACAGCCCGTTTAGACCGCGCGGCCGCGCGCTGCGCGCAGTCTCACGACCGGCAAACGAGCATTGAGTCTATCGCCCCGAATTGCAGCGTGAGTATTTTCCCCGCATTCGCCTAATCTCGGGTCTGGTTGTTCTTCAATTGTGTGCAGCGCACCCAACAATTGGAGACACATGCCTCGAAATTTCGGTCTTGACTAAACCCCCGATTGAGTAGAAACCCCGCAACTCAAACTACGTCTTGCTTTCAAGAAATTCACCGCGAAGTAAGGCACGGCTTTGCCGCGCCGGTAAATGGCACCGCAGTCAATACTGCAACGCTCGCGAGCCCAGCGGCCAGCCGGCGACACCGGCCTCGTTGAAATGGGATGCGGGCGCTGAACGTCGAGGTTCAGTCATGTCCCGTGCGAGCACGAGCTATCGCCAAGCTACCATCTGCCAACGAATAACAATCCCGGCGATACCTTTGCGGTGTGCTGGAAGAATGCAATTCGACCAAGCTGGTCAGTAGAGGAAACTTACTGCACCCAAAGGTGCATAAGGTTGAAGGGGGTGCCAGGGAAAAGAACAAAATTCGAAGTGCGGGAGAACGGACAGGCTGTCAGCCGCGCGAGGAGCGCTGGCGCAGCGACCAAGGTACATTTCTGAAACGACACTTTTGGGGGCTGAATATGAGTACGAATAGCAATCGCCGACTGCGCGAGCGCGCAATAGGCAATAGCGCGAGCAGCGAGACACTCAAGCACGCGGCGTTTCGCGGACAAACGGATCGTATCATCGAGGCGATCGCAGTCGGCGCGGACGTCAACGAGCCGGACTGCGACGGCGATACGCCGCTTATGCTGGCGGCGGCGCAGGGCCACGCAAGCATCGTCGCAGTGCTGCTCCGAAACGGAGCGGACGTGAGTGCGCACAATGACGGAGGCGAGACCGCGCTGCATCTGGCCGCTTATGGCGGACATACCGAAGCCGTAAGAGCGCTGCTGGCCGCAGGCTCCTGTGTCAACGCGCGCGACAATGGCGGCAGCACACCGCTCATATGCGCGGCTTTCGGCGGTTACGCCGATGTCGCGAGCGTACTGCTGGACTCCGGGGCCGACGTCACGATCAAGAACTTCGGCGGACACGGGGCCCTCGATCTCGGCGCGCGCAACGGCCTTGATCTGCGCGGAAAGTTGTTGCGGTTCGAGCAGCGCGTCGACACCGTGCCTAATGGGTTCGAGCGGCAGGTCTCTTCGAATAGCGCAAGCGCTGGGACGCGGCGCTGAACAACTGGCCAGCAAGGTTCGACGCGCTTCAGGGCTTTGGCGCGTCGCCTTGCGGCTTGACTTATGAATCGAAAGGGCCGCTCTCGCCACGAGCGTTCGCGGACTGATGCGGCAATCTGGCCGAACACTCGGAGGAAGTCCGGCCCTCGCTGCTGCATTGCGATAACTGAACTCAGCCATGCCGTTGCCACAAACCTGAACCAAGAAATGTCGTTTTGCTGAATGACTATCGGCTCTCGCTTGGACGCTGACGCGTCAAGCGAGCACGCGGGCAGGATAGCCATGACCATTGATGATTTTCGCACTAACAGGGGTGCGGCATCTTTGGACGTCAGACGGAATGCGGCCGCAACGGCCGAACGATCGGCCTTTGCCGCCCCCGTCGTACCGTTGAGGCAGGTCCTACCGACTTATCCTGACCAGCCCCCCTCTCCCGAGCGCCTGCGCCAGATCGATCGGGCGTTCTTTGGGCCGTTCTTCAGGGAGAAGTACGGCGCGGGAGGGGACAAAGCGCTCCAGAACCATCGCATCCGCTACTACGGCCAGGTTCAACCCTCGAACAATGCGGGCGAGTTGGCCGGACGTCGTTACGTGCATGAGTTTGATACCATGACCGGGTTGACGCGCGGTTGGCACGAGACGTTGGATCGGACGGGTAATGTTCGGCTAGTTCGCCCTGAGCGGGACGATGGAATCAAGAGAAACTATCAATTCGACGACGATGGTCGATACAAGCGGAGTTGGTGAATGGAGCTCGATCTCCAAGCCGTCCGTCGGGTGTTCGAGGACGTGTTGAACGGTTGTATGTCGCGAGAGCGAGCGGATCGCTGGGCGCACGCGGTGGTGCAGGAGGAGGAAACCGGTATCGTTACATACTCGCCACCTCGTGCAAGAGAACGCATTTGGGCCGGCGTGATGTATCTTTACGGGATCGACGCGACGACGGCTCCTGGCGTGTACCTTCATACTGACGGGGACATCAGGAAAGGCATGACGGTATGTATCGGTGAGGTCGGCGATGACGGGGTTGGCGACGATGCCGCGGGCTATCGAGCGACCGCGGCAATGGGTCACCGCAAATAGGATCGTATTCTTGCACTAACTTTGTGCTCGACGAACAAGATCGACGATCGCGTGATGGCCGGCAGGCGTCGCGGATGCGAACGGCTATTGATGCCTTTTCCGCGCCGCTTGCGAAAAACGACCGATTTTAAGGACGTGGGGATTGCGGTTCGTCGGCGCGTGACGATGAAGGCCTTTGGCCAGGATCACCTCAAGGGTGATCAAGCCCGACTTCCTCGTTCAACCGCGGACGCGCCCCAGTATTGGTCACTGAGTTCGCGGGATGGCTTCGCAGGTTTTCGCGGATCCAAGCTTCCGCCGACGCCTTTGATCTGAAGTCGCCAACGTCCTCACACGCGATACCGGGGCTCGCGATCTCCACGTACCACGTGCCGTCTCCACTTGCGCAGAGCTTGAATGTGACTTCGGAAACCGACGCTGACATGGCGTGAACGCTCCGCTTCAATGGAGTCCCGGAAGACAGTTGCCTATCCAATGATCATCACGCATCAGCGTAGATGCGAGCGGAATCACGCCAACAGAAAGATCATCGATACGATGACGATCTCACGGGACTTACATAAACTCCAAATTTACCTCATGCCTTCTATTTTGTGCTTATTCTTTGTGGCTTTTCTTTGGGGCAAAGATAATCCCCATCTCATTTTGCAACCTGTGTTAGATCGAAGGTGTGGGATACCAGGATGCGAAGTTTCCAAGAACCAGGCCGCTTGCTGGGGCGGCATGAACAGCTCCACGCTATCGGGAAAGGCGCATCATGAAGCGGCCTCTCCTGCTTTTGTTGTTCCTGCTGGCCGCAATCGCCGTTCTCGCTCATAAGGCTCCGCAGCGAACCGCGCTCGCCAACGTCACTGTTTCGGATTTTTGGCGACAGCACGAGCAGGTCTACGCCGTGCAAATCCCGCGCGGGTCAAACGGCGGGTTCTCCGTACAGGCCAGGATCAACGGAATTGCTGCCGCGATGGTGGTCGATACCGGCGCGACCTCGGTCGTCTTGACTTACGAAACCGCGAAGGCCGTTGGTATCCCGCTGGAGCTACTCGAATACAATGTCGACGTTCAAACCGCGGGCGGCCAAACCAAGGCGGCGCGGCTCTGGCTCGATCGACTGACGGTCGGCAAGCTGGTCGAACGCTCGGTGCCGGCGCTGGTGGTGCCGCGCGGCCAGATGAAGACTAATCTGCTCGGCATGAGCTTCCTCGACCGGCTCGAGAGCTTCGAGGTACGCGCCGACTATTTGATGCTGCGCGGCTTCCAGGAGCCGGCCTTACACCGCATTCGCCGCAGCTCGCTCCCCAACTAAGGACGTGTACTCGCTCTGCTGACGTTCGCCACATCCAGGCCGATGCAAGACGGCGTTTCGATCTCCGAGAAATTACTTGCATTGAGTTCGTTGGCCCGATGCCCACCACTTCCATCGCGAAGCTCCACCGGACCAACAGGACGCAGGCAGGAGCTTGAAGCCGGAAGCCGATGATGTTGATTGCGCCGGTTCTGGGGGCGATCCTTCGGCAAACTTCGTTCCCGCAACGACCTTCGGTTTGGAACGAGAGTCGGAGGATTCAGCCGGCATCCGTGGAGAGCCGTTTGCTGTATCGGCCTCCCCTGTCGCGCCGAGTCCGCGTGGCACGCTGGCGGGCGGCCTGACATCGGCCAGTATCCGACGATCGGACGGCGGCGCCAGCCTCGGCGGCAAGGGACTCTTCGCAGCAATCAACCGATTGCCGGGCTCTACAGGAGTGAGGTTAGGCATGTCACCCGCGACAGGATAACGCATCTTCCTCGTCGCGGGCGGGTTCGCGTCCGGTCCCGCAGCGATCTCACGTCTGGGCGACAGCGGCTCCGCAGGACGTCCCTGATCTGTTATTTCGATAGTCGTCCGGGCCGGACCTTCCTGTTGCACCAGGTCGAAGAGTATTGCGGCATGATGGGGATGCAGCCGGACGCATCCATGCGATGCGGGCCCCCCAAGCCGATCGATCGCGTAGCTGCCGTGGATCGCGTAGCCATTGTGGAAGAAAATTGAAAACGGCATCGGCGAGTCATAGTACGCGGTCGAGGACCAGTTGCGCTCCAATCGCTGCGGAGTATAGACGCCGTTTGGCGTTTGCATGTTATCGCGGCCGGTCGAGACGGGCCACATGTAGCGAATGTAGCCGTCCTGGATGACAAGCATGCGCTGCGTCGCCTTGTCGACAAGAATGTCGAGCTTCGCCTCGGCGCTTTCGATACTGATGAGCCATGCCAGTGTCGCAGCTAGAATAACAGCATGGCCACGCATGATGACTCCACCAGTTCTTGCGGTGCGCATAAAGCAGATGATTCGGGGGTGATTCGGGGTGCTTTCTTGGCCAAAGTGAGGGCGCAATCTGGCGTCGGAGGGTCCCGCTCGCGCAGAGACAGCAAACCGCTCTTACGAGCAGCCCGCCAAAATGATGTCAAACATCCGCCGCTTAACGCAAGACCCATCACTGGCCGGTGAACGTGAAAGGGCTGCCTGCCAAACCGCAATATCCCTTGCGCGGCTCTGACGGGCGCGGATCTCGGGTTTCCCATCGCCACATCATGCAACCCCCTCCCTGGCATCGAAAGAAATGCCCCCTCATCTGATGATGCAGGCGTGGAAAAAACATTCGATACAGCACGTTGCGAAAGCGGGCTTTGTAGCCCGGATTGGAGCGGTTGAAGGCAAATGGCCTCTCTTCCCAGCGAAGCCGGATCATCGGGCACCATTTCTTCATCACTGCATCTTCTTCGGACACGAGCATTGGAAAATCTCCATTCACATGACGGGCACATGACGGCGTCTATCAATGCGAGTGCCGGCTCGCCGCCAAAGCCAGCGGACACATGCGTGGAAGCAGCTTTCCAAGTAAGTCGTTTGTCGCGTCTGACCAATCCCGCTGCTTGCCGTGAAACCAAGACCTTTCCGGCCTTGAAACGTTCCAACTAACGCCCTGAAAAATTCGCGAATCGGGCTTAGCAAAATGGCTTGCGGCGGGCGTCAGGGCCAGAAAGCCCACTCGAGCAGCACGATAGAGAGCACTTGCACTGCGGGTGCAGGGCCGTGCAATGGCCTTCGGCTTGCGACGAGATCTCGTACGTTGCCGTATCAGACCATGTGGGCAGGGTTTTGAGCATTCACCGTAGCCGGGGGAGATACGTGCAGTGAACTTTGGGTTTATTGCTTCACTCATAGTGGTGATCCTCGCGGTCCTTAGTGTATTCATCGAGATACCGATCGTGAGCAACTACGCCTTCTGGTTTGTGGTGGGCGCCTACATCATGCTCGCGGGCACGTGCTTCGATTGAGGTATCCGAGCGTGCCGGAAGGTGCATGGCGCGAAGTACGCTTGGTGGCGGTTGAGCGTGCCTTCTGTTCTAGTGAACCTCGATGCGCCGGGAATGTCGGATCGGGTGGGGCCCGATCGGCCGACACTCCGAAGGGGCGCTAAGGCAGCAGCACCAGGTCAGTAGTCGCCCTCATCCGAAACAGGCCCTGGCGGCCGCGGCGGTTCCTCATAACCGGACCGTTCGTATCCATCGAGATACGGCGCTGGCCAACGGCGCCCGATACCGCCATGGCCATAGCCCCAGGTCCTCGGTCGATAACCACCGTACGGATTATAACCGTAGGGACGGCGGTAGCCCCCATACGGATAATAACCGTAGTGACGGCGATAGCCGCCGTAGCCATAGCGGCGCTCGACATATTCGCGTTCGACGTAACGCCGCTCGTAAATCAGGTGTCGTCCGCACGAGTAACACCCGTAGCGGTAGCGCGGGTAATATCGGTAGGCCGGATAGGGACGATAGGCCGGGTAGCCGCAGCGGTAGGAACAGGGATTGTAGCCCTCATAATAACCAGCCTGCGCAGGTGCTGTGACCACAAACGAACAGAGCAATGCGAAGATGGCCGCCGCGATCAGTGCCAATCGTCCGCGCACGAGCGGGCGCACAGTAACGATACTGTCCATTGTAGACTCCAACAATGTGCGCGCTGATCGACACAGTTGTGCCAAGAAAAATCCGACCAAAGTGCGACGGGTTGAAAGGACGACCACGTCGACAAGCGCGGCTTCGCTCCTTGCAGACGACGAAGTCGGCTTGCGACCGTGCGAGGAACACGCAGCCGCGGCTGATCTAAGTGACGGCAAACACGAGGATTTCGGCAGGAGCGCCGGCACGCAAAGCAGCCGACATTCGCTTCGGCAAATAGCATTAACCATCTTTCTCGAGATTTTCGGCGAAGCCTGTACTTGAGGCGGACCGCAATGCAGCGGCCCCCACTTTGCCTCAATGAACTTTGGCCGACTCTAGGCAACTTTCTCCTGAGGCAATTCCACCAGTCCGCTATAAAGATGAGCGTAGCGTCTTGCGGAACTGCGCCACGAGACGTCGGTCGACATGCCGTTCCGCTGGATCCGTCGCCAGGCAGCAACGTCGTGAAAGGTGGCGCAAGCCCGTTGCAGGACGCCGGCGAGATTGTCGGCGGTGACCGGTGCAAACTTGAACCCGGTCTGTCTCCCGCCGGTTAACGCCAGATCGCCGGCGTCGACGACGGTATCTTCCAGCCCGCCGATACGGGACACGATGGGGACCGTGCCGTACCTCAAGGCGCAAAGCTGCGTCAGACCGCATGGCTCGAACCGCGACGGCACCACAAGAGCATCCGCGCCGGCCTGAATCAGATGGGCCAGACTTTCATCCTGTCCGATTGCTACGCTCACCCGTTCTGGATTGGCTTTCGCGGCCGCACGATAACGATGCTGCAGACTGCGATCTCCTCCGCTCCCCAGCACGACCAACTGCATTCCTTCGCCTGCGATCATTGGGAGACTTTCGAGAAGGAGATCGAGCCCCTTCTGCCTGGACAGGCGGCCGATGACACCGAGGAGAAACGCATCAGGCGCGACCTGCAGGCCAAGTCGCTGCTGCAAGGCAGCCTTGTTGATCGCCCTGTTCCTCAGAACGTCTGATTCGAAACAACCCGGCATGTCCGCATAGAAACAGCCGGGGATGTGAGGATCTGTTGCAGGATCCCACACCGAAGTATCAACCCCGTTCAGGATTCCGCTGAGGTCACAAGATCGTTCGCGGAGGAGACCGCCGAGCCCCATGCCGCCCTCGTCGCTGAGGATCTCCCTGGCATAGGTCGGCGAGACCGTCGTGATGCGATCGGCAAAATATAGCCCCGCCTTCAAGAACCCGATCTTTCCATAATATTCGACGCCGTGAATGTCGAACGACTCGGCCGGCAAACCAATCGCAGCAAGCACCTCCCGCGGAAACACACCCTGGTAACCAAGGTTGTGAACTGTCATCACCGTCGCCGGACGGCGCTGATTGCTGTAGTGCATATACGCCAAGGCGAGCGCGGCGTGCCAATCGTGAGCGTGAACAATGTCAGGCACAAAGGACGAGACACACCCAAGGCCGATATCGGCAGCAATTCGTGCCAATGCGGCAAAGCGCAATGCGTTGTCCGGCCAGTCCATTCCGTCGGGGCTGAGATAAGGGTCGCCAGCACGCGAGAACAGGTGCGGCGCGTCGAGAACAAACAGGCCAAGTTCGCACGATGTCGCCCGGAGGAGCCGAGCCTCTGCGCCGAAAAAATGCGGCAGATGAATCACACCTTCAACCAGCCCGAGCGAGTTCATCACGCTCGGGTATCCCGGCACGAGGGTGCGGACCTCGATGCCCTCGGCTTTCAAGGCGATCGGAAGCGCGCCGGTAACGTCGGCAAGCTCACCAATCTTGATCAAGGGGAATATCTCTGAGGCGATCGAAAGTACGCGAAGGGACTTCATCATTCAGCCTGATGATCATCAGCTGCGTGATCACGCAGACTCGCTAAGGCGAAGATGATTCGTAGCTCTCGATGATGTCGACATTGAGTCCAGCGGCCCCGGTAAAGCTCCAGGTTGCATTGCAACTCAAGCGGCGACATGGCGGTGCGCGTTCGGCCCGCCCCATGAATGCGTGGTGGCGACCAACCCGGACACCACAGATCGAGGCGTCCATCATCGCGGGACACCTACGCGACTCGCGAACGGGCGATGCTGCGGGTGCACACAACAGATCCTCATCTGTCTCGCCGCAGGGCGGTCGTGACGACTGCTCAATTCAGGATTAAGGTTATGATGGCCCAGGGCGACGCTGGCGGCCGCGTAACGCTCGTTGGTATCGCTCTTGTTATTCACGGCGCAATAGCAGCAGGAATGATCGGAACGAAAGGAATCCAACTCACAGCCTGATCTGGACGATCCCCAGCGCAGGGCTCCTAGGCGCGCTTCATCCGCGGCCGATGAAAGGATCATGAAATGAGAAAAAGACCCAAAGACAGAGCCAGCTGGAAGAGATGGTTTGCCTGGCATCCCGTCCTTATCGATAATGTTACCGTCTGGCTTGAAACCATCGAAAGAAGGCGGGACCCTGACATATTTGATTGGGTCTATAGCTACAGAACAATCGACAGGAGCAATCACAGAAGACGGCTTCTCGGCCGGCTCGGCTGGGTTATGCGGAGCCTGCGCTATATCTGGAGAGCCTGACGCCTTGTTACATCGCTCGGTGAGATGAGCTTCCGTCGCCATTTACGACACGCTGCGCGTCGTCCGCCCACAACGTAGCTGGTCATGTTTACGGTTTTCGAATATTGTTGCTGCCCACTATCAGAGCAGCGTATCCTCGCCGCCGCCAATAAAGAGCGTTGATAACGCAGGGCCGCAGCCTGCGTCCCGCAAGACCAGTGACGGTCGGACGCGAGCAGCAACGGTCGATTGCAGCAACGGGCGTCGACGAAAAGAATCGCGTTATCGGCGCGACTGTCGCCGGAAGAGGTTTTGCGATGATCGACGACATGGCATCCCTGAAACAGGCCATGGAGCAGATGGACGCGGAGGATGTTGCGGTTGCCGAGGCTGCCAAGGACCGCGCCGCGCGGATCCTCTCCGACTCCAAGCTGAGCTTTTCGAAGATGGCCGAGTTGATCGAACAGCGTCGACTGCTGCTGCGGCCCAGAATCGTAACCAGCATCAAACGCATGGATCAGCCCGACATGCTCGGAGACGCGGCATTCCGCGACACCGGCGCTTCTCTGCGGAGAGAAGGCCAGAGCTTTCGTCAGATCGCTGAAGCACTCGAACTGAGCGGCGGGACCACACCCCGATACGAGGGCGTGGTGCAGAAGGGCGACGTGCTGCATCCGATGGAAATGGAAAGTGAGCTGGGTGCGCTTGGGTGGCCGAGAGCGCTGACATTGGCTTTGCGCATTGCCTTCCTTCCGCTGCGACATCCCATCCGCTTCCTCGTGATCGCACTGCTCGCCTTTATGCTGTTCAACACTCTGCGTGGTTTCGTTGGGGTCGGCCGGCAGGTTTCGGGATATGTCGCCGACGTCAGCGCCGCTCGACAGCGCGCGGATTCAGTGATGTCGTCGGTGAGCTCTTTCTTCGAGAAGTGGATCATGCGGCGATCCCAGGAAGCCGAGGCGCCGTCGACTGGGTCCTCCCCCGTCCCGTCTTCTTCGCCCGCCAACTCGCCGCCGGCCGCCGCCGCGGCTCCTCCCGTCACCGCAGCCGCTCCCTCCACAAATGAACCGGCGCCTCCAGCACCTCCGCCGACTGCCGTTCCAACGCCGCGTCTCGACGCGAGGGGCGCCCCTCCTTCAAACCGGGCAGCGAAGGGCGGTCTTCAAACGGTGCAACCGCGCACCTTCGAGAACATGATGCTCGACGGAACTCCCCGCAGTTCCCGGCTGGCAGGTCCGTGTATCGGCGGCGTCGGCGGCTGCTATTGGGGCGGTGGTCGGTATTGACTTTTCGACACCTCCGCTCTCAAAAACTGCATCGGACCTCGATCCGGGTGGCGTCCCCGAAGGCGATGGCGTTTTTCGCGGTGATGATTGCTGGCTACTCCGCCCCATCGCTCTTAGCGGGGGCTCGGGATGGAGCGGAGTTACTCCGTACACTACTGACGCCAGCAACTCGGACATGCACCGAGTTTCTGGCTTGCCGATGGCCGGATCGTGAAAGGCATCCCGACAACTAAGGAAAGTTCGTGTTGCGCAGGCCTTCTTTCTTAACTTTTTTAACGATTAGGATTTTTCCATGAACGAACTTCTGTGCGCTGCAAACAAGGCCCGGGTGCGTCCGCCAAGCCATCTCTATGCCCGATTTGACGCATCAAACCGTGCGCATTCCAAGGCCGTGGCCTCGTAAGCCCGCCGACGGTCGCCAAGGCTAACGTGATAGATGAGACCGCGTGCTAGCGATCTGCGTCAAATGCAGCACCGGCATTGCAACGCTCACAAGTTCTTATGGAGAATATGTCCACGAATGCCGGTGACGGCCCTGACAACGCCGGTTATGCAGGACGGGACGATTTCAGCCAAGGCGGCACGAGGTCGAGCGGAGTACGGTAGAGCTCGTTACTGTCTCCGTCGGTTATGCGCACGGCACACTTCCTCGAACGCAGTTCCGGACGAACGACGCAAAGCTCGCTCGCGAGGCTTTCAGCTTTATCGATCGCGGTTGGTGTATCCTCGAGGATCATTCCACCCTGGCTTTTGAAATCGTTGCCGATGACGAGATCGAAATTAAAGTATGGCATTGGACCCCCTGCCAAAGTTTCCAACTGTACGAATCTAACCTGAGTCTTGGTTGGTTGCCTCGTTACAACTCGGTCTTCACGTCCGAATATCGTCGCTTGTTGCGCTTCGGCAACCGCGACCAATCCGTCACCTCCTGCTCGAACGCACGCCTTCCGGCCGCACGACCTCGACGATGCGTTCGGCTTCCCGTTCAACCCGCCGGCTCAGCCTCTCGGAGCTCTACCATCAAGATTGAGCGCGTCGACAAACGCATCGATCACCCGAGCGGGATTACGCTCATCAATGAAATCATCACGTATTACGCCCCGGAAGCGGACATCAGCGGTGGGCGACGACGGTAACGCACGCTCGCTTACCCAGCGCCCGCCTGCGCCGGTTGGTGCCGTCAACGTGCTCTACCGGCTCTGGCTATCACCAGGCTTTCAAGCTCCAGCACGGCTTCTTCCTCGGTGATTTGTTCAACCAGGGCAACCTCTCCCGACAGGCGGTCAAGTGCTGCGACGTAAAGCTGCCGTTCGCTATAGCTCTGGCCGGAACCGACGTCGGGCCGATAAAGATCGCGCATTACTTCCGCTACCGCGATTATATCGCCTGAGTTGATCTTGCTTTCATATTCTTGCGCGAGACGAGACCAGTTGCCCCGCGCTCTAAGCGACGCCTGGCCCAGGGTTCGTCGAACGTGGGCGATAGCAGTGGGATCCGACAGCTTACGCATTCGAACGTTTGCTACCTTCCCCGTAGGAACGCGCAGCGTCATCTTTTTCTTTGCGAAATAGACGACAATGAACTCTAGATTGACTCCCGCAACGGTTTGCTCCTCGATTGCCAGGATTTGGCCGGCTCCGTGAGCCGGATATACGACAAAGTCATTGGTCCTGAATCCGAGGTGCGTCTTGCCGTGCTGCGTCAGCAATTCCTGATTGGGCTCGGAGATGGTGTCTGGAGCCGCCTGAGCGTGCTCCCAATCAGCATTAGCGCTTTGGCTTACCAAGTTCATGTCGCGGCTGATCCCATCCTGTTCCTGTAATGGCCCATTGCTTCAAAATTACGGTCTTGAAAGGCGTGATCGTGCCTTCGCACTGACAAGCACCGGAAACGCTTCGTCGCTTCCATTTCCGGCGTTGATCAATAGGCGTGTAAAGCAACTTGTTCGGCTCATTGTTTATGCGGGCCATCTCGTGCGCGCCCCACGACCAATAAGCTGCGAACGCGAGCACTGTCACGCTAATGACGCCAAGTCACCTCATTCCGTCCGTTGCCTGTGGTTTCTCAGCAACTTGTTCCGACCCGTAGATGTACGGAAGGACATCGAGTTGATGGACGTGAGCAAGAGGTAGACAGGTTGGACCGGTCGATCCCTGGTTCAGATCACCGCCGTCACCTGAGTCCTCGCCGGCGGCAGCAAGCAGAATGGGCATCTCCCGACCTCCCGCCACGGCCGAAACCCATCTGGATCCGTGTGTCGGGACGCCGCCCGAACGCCGCGAAATCCAGAGCCTAGCTCCTTCTGTATCGGCTAGCTAAAGTCCGGACAGGTCTTTCTTTCGAGGCCCACGTAGCGTTCGAATGTCAATCGGGAGGTGACATGGCCGCCATCTATTCGGATCTCGCCGGCAAGGTCGTTATTGTGACCGGCGGCGCATCAGGCATCGGTGAAGCGATCGTTCGGCGCTTTGCCGAGCAGAAATCCATTGTTGTGTTCTTCGACATCAAGGCCGAGGAAGGTGCTCGCCTCGCGCGCGAGCTCTCAAACCAGGGTCTCAGCGCGCATTTTCTAAACGTCGACCTTACCGATATTGCCGCGCTGCGCACCGCCGTTGCTGACGCGCGCAACGCTCACGGACCAGTCAATATCCTCATCAACAATGCAGCCCACGATGAGCGTCATCCGACGGAGGAAATGACGCCGGAGTATTGGGACGACCGCATCGCCGTTAACTTGAAGCACCAGTTCTTCGCCGCGCAGGCAGTGCTGCCGGATATGAAATCGGCGAATGCCGGTGCTATCATCAATTTCGGCTCGGTCTCGTGGATGGTAGGGCAAGGCGGCATGGCGGCCTATACCGCCAGCAAGTCCGGTGTACTCGGTCTCACCCGCTCGTTGGCGCGTGACTACGGCCCTTACAACATTCGGGTCAACGCGATCGCGCCCGGCTGGATCATGACCCAGCGCCAAATCGAGAAATGGCTGACGCCGGAGGGGGTGGAAGAATTGATGCACCGGCAATGCCTGAAGCGCAAGCTGATCCCGGATGAAATAGCGAAGTTCACGATGTTCCTTGCATCTGACGAAGCGTCAGCATGTACTTCACAGCATTACGTCGTGGACGGCGGCTGGGTGTGAGTACCAGGGCGCGGTTTCCGCCCACCTGCTCATCCAACGTTGAAGCTAACCTTGCACAGAAAGGACCACATCGGGCCGCGAGATTCGAAAACCGGACGGGCCGCGCCCTCGAGGCGGCAGCCGGGGAGCTACGACTCAATTCCGACATCGAAAGCCTGAAATCGCGCCGCCCGCGCGACGCAATATCGCACTCCGAATCAGGACAAGGTGAAAAGCGTTCGATCGTTGATCGGCGAGCGGCCTAAAGCTGGGGATTTGTACCGCGCTGGTTCCCCCTCTTTAGGCCGCACCTTTTTGGCCTTGCTCCATGTCTGCAAAGCAGATGATGCGAGACGAGGTATGCCGTCGTCTCGCATGAGGCGCGCGGGGAAAAAATGCGCGCTTACCGCATGTCCCGGCACGGGGCTGAAAGCTTTTAACACTTTCTCAAGCTTTCCTTAAGGTGCCGTTAGGCACAAGAAAACCTTTCGCTTCCAGCATGTTGGATTGGGAAATCGCCGGGCCCGGCGGGTGACAACTTATTATTCAAATGCGGTCTATCTGCTCCACATGGCGCGGTTTCTCGTTTGTTGGAGTAAGACCAATGAAGAAGTTGCTGCTTGTCACCGCAGCGGCCGCAGCCCTCGGTGCACAGTTGCCGGCTTCCGCCGCCGACTACCGCCCGCCCTATCCACCCGCACCCGCACCCTATCCACCCGCACCCTATCCTAACGCGCCCGCCTATGTCGCACCGATCTACTGCTGGACCGGCTTCTATCTCGGCACCCATGTCGGCGGCGCGTTCTCCAGCGACAATAATTTCAACGGCCTCGCCACCGGCAACAACGGCACCAGCCGCGTGCTCGGCGGCTTTCAGGCTGGCGCGGACTGGCAATTCAATCCGAACTGGGTCGTCGGCCTGGAAGGCCAGTACAGCTGGCTTTCCGGCATCGTCAGCGCGGTCTTCCCGGGGGGCTATGCCTACACGAACAATCAGAGCGGGATCGGCTCGATCACCGGCCGCATCGGCTACACCTGGGGCGCGGGCCTGTTCTATGTGAAAGGTGGATACGCCTTTTCCAACAACAACGAGATGGTGACGCTCGGCGGCGTTCCGACCACGTTTGCCACAACCGGCTTTCACAGCAACGGCTACACCATCGGCGCCGGCGTGGAATACATGTTCGCGCCGAACTGGTCGGCCAAGGCTGAGTACCAGTACTACAATTTCGGCACCGCCAATTTCACCGCGCCGGCAGCATTGATCCCGAACGGCAGCTTCACCACCGATAATCATGTCTTCAAGGTGGGTGTGAATTACCGCATCGGCTGGGATGGCCCGGCCTTGCCTCGGTTTTGAGCCTGCGCGAAAGCAATTAATCAGACGGCTTTGCAGAAGACTGGCAGAACGCCGGATCTTTTGCGGCAATTCTACTCTGCCGGGCCGAAGCCCGGAGAGCATCGACATCGGCAATGGCGCGGCAGGAGCGCTCGCAAGCCCGCTACCCGCTCGCAGGCTTGCTCTTGCCGTCGATCGGACTCAACCTTGGCGCGAAAAAAATTGACAGCCGGCCACAATTGGCCTCTAGCCTTTCAACCTGAGAGGCGCGAGCTCCGATTCGTCACGCGCCGATGACCCCGAGGCCTGCAGAGAAGGCGTTCGAAAATCAAAAAGATGCGGTTCGCCTTGCGATGAATTTGCCCGCGCACCAACATGTTGAATTGCATTTGCCCGGAGGCCAAATCGTCGGGCGTTCTGTGATTGAACAGTTGCACGATGCTCAAATATCGGCACGTGAATGGGATCGGGACCGAAGCCCCGCACGCCGACAAGGAAGCGGCGCAAGAGTGGTCTAGCGCGCCCGGCTCACAGCCGCCTTACGCTGCGATCAGTTCCGATGAAACGCTTGCCAGCGATGATCCTCGCACGGAAAAGGCCGCGGCTTGCGGCTCCGCGGCCCGTGCCGGAACTAACAAAAATCGGTACCTGAATATCGCCGATGTTCGCAGACGGCATCGATCTACCGCCTCAAAGCCATCGGCGATGGCTTATCACAGCCGAAATGCAACACCTGTCGAAAACAGCAACTGCGTGACCTCGAGTTGTGCTGCGGGAACCATTCGACTCGTCCATAACATCCGAGGCTGCCGGGATATTGGGAAAATGGGGATCTTCGATGCCGTACTACAGTTTTGATCTCGTGATCGGTGAGGAATGCAGAAACCAGGGTGGCTTGATCCTCGAGGGTCTGGACGTCGCATCCGATCGCGCTGAGCAACTTGCTAGCGAACTCTGCAAGGTACAGCCAGCGTTGAAGACTCGGGGTTGCGCTGTTCGGGTCACCGACAGCGACAACAATGAAATCTATCGAACGCCGCTCGATCCAACGCCGACGTGGGTGAGACGTCACCTTCTGTAAATATTGGGGCTTACGGCGCCGTCAGAAAAACGTCTTCCGGCTCGACACCGTTACCAAGCACCACCGACACCGGCCTAACGGAATGCTCCTGCCGCGCAGCGGCGCGCTCGTGGTCGTCCCGAATACGAATCAGCTCGGCTTTCAACCGGGCCAATTCATCGGTGCGCACAGCAGTCGCTCGTGTTGGATCGTTCAAGTCCGGGTACTGCGCTGCTGCGGTGGTTGTCGGAAGATTGGAGCATGCAGAGAGTATCTGCGCGATCAACGCCACGGACGCCGCGAATGCGGCTGTATCAATCCGAACTCGCCTCCCCACCGCCGAGCGGGTTGGCAACCTGGTTTTCTGAATCTGAAAGCGGATCATGCGGACCTCCGAACAGGGTCCGCGCTGGCTATCGAAGTATTTCCGAAATACCTGAAGGAAGCCTTACTGCTCCAGCGATTGTCCGCACAAAAACGATGGCCCGTCGGGCACTGCACTGAGAAAGCCGGCGGCCTCTTCTCCACGTCCGCTCAAATGATCAGCCCATGGCGGCCGAACTCGTGCGATTTTTATGCGCCCGTCGATCGAGCCAATAGGTGCCGATCGCAAGTACGATCCAGCCGAGATTGTAAACAAGACCGCAGCACAGCACGACCCAACCGGGAATTGGCCCGATCTTGGCGCGGTCGACAAATTCGTAGAAATGGCTTGCCATCTCTGGATGGATCGCGAGCTTGCCGAAATAGGCCGTGACCTGGATCGCAACGATCCAGATGTATGTGCGCCGGACACGCCGGCCGGCGGCACGAACGAAGCTGATATGATGACGCGGATGCAAGTAGTCCTCGGCGAGGATTGCGCGCCAGCTTTCGTCATTGGCTTCTCGTTTTCCGTTCAAGATCTGCGCGTACAGATGCGTCTCCATGAAACGCGCCCGCGCGCGCCAAACGTTGAAAAAACGGTAGCGGCGCGCCTCAAGTCCGAGAAATACGCCAAGCAGCAGGCCGATCAGAATGAGCGGCAAGGCCGACGCTTCCTTCGATGAGAAGGTCGTGGAAAGGGCTATGCCCATCGTCACGATCGACCAGTTGGTCGTGTTGTCGAGACGCGTGCGCCAGATCGTGCTGCGATAAATCTCGCCGCGATAAAGGTGCGCAATCGCGCCCAGTTCGGCTGGGTTGAACTCCTGAATTTGGTCTTCTGCCGGTTTGGGCATGACAACCACCCGAGACCAGTGGAACGCTCAAGGTGTACAGCTTGAACAACCACCCTCCCCGGTGTGGTCGTGTCTGACCCGGAGTGTACCACAAGCGCGGCTGACTTCGACCATTCGCAAATCGCGGCGGTAAGGTCGTGCTCCCGGCGACCGGGGCAGATACTTCTCGCAACAGCGAAGACGGGACGAAACCCGCAACCGCGCGGCACGTCCTTCTCACACCGTCACTTTTGTCCTACTGTTCGAATTCTGCGAGAAGGGATGCTCGGATGGCCCAAGCCCTTCAGGCCGACCTGGAAGCCAACCTGGCGCCGCCGCACGGTGCCCGGAAGCTGCCCACGATCGCGGTGCTTACTGCACTCGGTGTGGTCTACGGCGATATCGGCACGAGCCCGCTCTACGGGTTGAAGCAGGCCATCGCTGCCGGCGGGGGTCCCGCGCCCGAAGCGGTGATCGGCGTCGTTTCACTGATATGCTGGGCTCTCTTCCTGATCGTTGGTCTCAAATACGCCATTCTGATCCTTCGTGCCGACAATCACGGCGAAGGCGGCATCGTGGCGCTGCTGGCGCTTTTGGATGCAAGGCATGCGCGTCGCGGCAGCGCTCGTGCGTCTTTGCTGGTGGTCGGGCTGGTCGGGGCCGCTCTGCTCTATGGAGATGGCGTGATCACACCGGCAATCTCGGTGCTCAGCGCCGTCGAAGGCTTGAAGATCGATGCACCCGCGCTCGCGCCGGCGGTTGTTCCTGTCACGATTGTGATCCTCATCGGTCTGTTCCTGGTGCAACGCAAGGGGACAGAATTTGTCGGCACCATCTTCGGGCCGCTGATGCTCACCTGGTTCATCGCCATCGCCTTGCTTGGTATGAAGGGCATATTGCAGAATCCGGGCATTCTCGCGGCGATCAGTCCCCATCACGCCGTGCTGTACCTCAGTCATGCGGGACCTGGCATTGCCTTTGCGGTGCTCGGTGCAGCCTTTCTGACACTCACGGGCGGCGAAGCGATGTACGCCGACATGGGCCATTTTGGCCGGCTGCCCATCCGGCTTGGATGGTTCGCGATTGTGTCACCGGCGTTGATGCTCAACTACCTCGGTCAGGGAGGCCTGCTCCTGGCGCACCCCGAGGCGGCGGAGAACCCGTTCTATCTGCTCGTGCCCAAGTGGGCGCACTATCCGATGATCGCATTCGCGACCGTCGCCACCGTGATCGCGTCGCAAGCAATCATCTCGGGCGCGTATTCCCTGACTCAACAGGCCATGCAACTCGGCTTCCTTCCCCGTATGCGGGTGCTGCATACGGCGAGCCACGAGAAGGGGCAAATCTACATACCCGTGGTGAACTGGCTCCTGGCGGCCGGCACGCTCGCCGCCGTGCTGATCTTCGAGTCGTCCGATGCGCTCGGCGGAGCTTACGGGATCGCGGTATCCATGCTGATGGCCGTCACAACCGTGCTTGCAGCCCTCGTGGCCCTGAAATGGGGCTACAACCCGCTCCTCGTCGTTTTGGTGAATGGGTTCTTCCTTGTCATTGAGCTGGTTTTCGTTGCCGCGAACATGACCAAGCTGATCGAGGGCGGCTGGTTCCCGCTCCTGTTGGCGGGCGTGATTGCCTTCCTGATGCTGACCTGGCGCAGCGGCTGGCAGTTGCTCGAACAAGAACGCTCAAAGCTTCGCCAGCGAGAGGACCAGTTCATCGAGTGGGTCGCCACTACACCGCCCATTCGGCTGCCCGGCGCGGCTGCCATATTCACGGCAGCGACTACGGGGATTCCACTCTGCCTGACTCATCACTTGCGGCACAATCGCGTGATGCACGAGCGCCTGCTGTTCATCGCCTCCGTTAGCGTGGATGAACCGCGGGTCGAAGCCGCCGAGCGCGTCAATCTTGTTCCGGTCGGCGCCGGCATCACACGCGTGATCTTCCGTTTTGGCTTCATGGAAACACCTGACGTGATGGCGGGATTGAGGCTCGCCTGTCACCTTCCAGAGCTTCGCGGCATCGATCCCGAGAACATTACCTATTATTTCCGGCGCGTCATGGTGATCGCCTCAGAAAAAACGTCAGGTATGGCGACCTGGAGAAAATCCCTGTTCGCGACGATGCACCTCAACGCCAACCTCCCGGCGGCGTACTTCAAGGTGCCGGCTACCCAAGTCGTGGAGGTCGGCCTCGAGGTCGAAATCTGAGCTGTGCTTGAAAGACTTGGTGGGCGCACCAAGGCTCAAACCTGGGACCCGCTTGATTAAGAGATAGCCTTTCAATGAGCAATTTCAGGTACTTAACCCGTCTTCGCGGATTGGCGGGTTTTGAAGATACCCACTCGTTGTAAATCAAAGGCTTATGTCAAAAGGTCTTCACTACGGCGGCTGGCGTGGTTGACGGCTGCTGTGGTGATCCTTGGTGGTGGCT
>Ga0207707_10000279_pt1 | contig 54572 bp, 55 predicted proteins | sample KBSC83BmetaG_FD_184336 | JGI IMG/M metagenome (GOLD analysis project Ga0207707, IMG submission 184336) | Corn rhizosphere microbial communities from Kellogg Biological Station, Michigan, USA - KBS C8-3B metaG (SPAdes) (version 2) | ecosystem: Host-associated > Plants > Roots > Rhizosphere ... | reverse complement strand
GACGACGACATTGCAGATGCCACGGATTTTGATTTAAGTTCTGCCGCCTCGCATTCTTGCCCCGACTGGTCACCCGGATGAGCGAGAAGCCCGAATCAGACGAATTCGAAGACGAAGAGGCCGATGAGCCTGCGGCTGAAGAAGCCGACGTCGATCTGGATCAGGTCATCAAGGACCTCGATCTCGCCAAGCGGCGCGGCCAGAAAACCGGCGAACCGGCCTGGCGGCGTCTCGAGCGCATGCTCGAGGACAAGCGCACCGCGGAGCTCACCAGCGACTTCGAGGACTACGACATCGGAGGCGATGACGATGAGTCCGAGGATGAGCCGCACGGCCCGACTCTGTAAACGCATCGCCTGCTCGCCGGCGGCCTGCTACGCGATCGCCGCGTAGACACCCGGCGGTGAGCGAGAAGGCAATCTGCCTTGCGAGCTCTGCGCGAGGGGGCTCTGTACGCAATCGCCATTCATCTCGCGTCAAAGCGACGTGCCGGCAATGGCGGCGGTGGGTAACGGCCATCTTGGAATTCCAGTACGCCCAGGAGCGCGGATCGATGATTCCTGGCGGCGCATGGTCGAGAGCTTCGCGAAAATCCTCAGTGAAAGTCCCGCGAGCGCGTCAGGAGCTCGCCCAGCAACGCGGAGCGATCGATGAGATCGCGCACGATCAGGTGCGTGACGCCCTCCTCCCGCTGCAGCTCGCCATAGGCTTCGAGCAGGCGGGAGTCCACCAGCGCCCGGCGCTGCTTCTGACCCACACTTTCCCAGACGAGCAGGTTGACCTGTCCGGTCTCATCTTCGAGCGTGAGGAAGGTGACGCCGCCGGCGCTTTGAGGACGCTGGCGCATGAGCACGATGCCGGCGGTGCGAACCCACTTCCCGTGGGCGACACACCTCAGTTCGGCAGCGCTGAGCAGCCTCTTGCGTAACCGCTCGCGCAGCAGGGCCATCGGATGGCGGCCGAGTGTCAATCCAACCGAAGAGTAGTCGGCCACGATGCTCTGCCCTTCGGTGGGCGCCTGCAGCAGCGGGCGGCCCTCATCGAGATTTCCAGCGCGCAGCGGAGCCGGAGCGAGTGGCAGCGGACGCTCGGTCCCCGCCACTTCCCAGAATGCCAGGTAGCGATTGCCACTCAACTCTGCGAGCGCACCCGCGGAAGCGAGCGCTTCGAGATCTCCGCGATCGAGAGCGGAGCGCTTTGCGAGATCCTGCACACTCTCGAACCGCTTTTCGATCCGGGCGGACTCGACACGCTGTGCGCCTTCCTTCGAGAGCGATTTCACCAGGCACAAACCCAACCTCAACGCCGGTTTTCCATCCTCGCGTCGCTCGAGGGTGCATTTGACTCCGCTGGCCTGCACATCAACCGGGCGTACCTCCACGTCGTGCTCACGTGCATCGCGCACGAGTTGCGCTGGTGCGTAAAAACCCATGGGCTGACTGTTGAGAAGCGCACACGTGAATGCCGCAGGCTCGTGATGTTTCAGCCACGCCGAGTCATACGCGAGTAGAGCGAAGCTGGCACTGTGGGATTCCGGGAAGCCGTATTCGCCGAACCCCATCATCTGTTTGTACAAACGCTGTGCAAACTCGTCGCTGTAACCTCGCGCACGCATTCCATCCAACAGTTTATCCTTGAAATGCTCGAGTGTGCCGGTTCGTTTCCACGCGCCCATCGCACGACGCAAGGCATCCGCCTCACCAGGCGTAAACCCCGCGGCAACGATCGCAAGTTGCATCACCTGCTCCTGGAAGATAGGCACGCCGAGAGTGCGATTCAGCACTGCCTCCACGTCCTCCTTCTCGTACCTGAGAGGTGTGCCGTTTTTGCGCGCCTGCAGATACGGATGCACCATGTCTCCCTGGATGGGTCCGGGGCGAACGATGGCCACTTCGATGACGAGGTCGTAGTAAGTGCGCGGCCTCAGGCGCGGCAACATCGCCATCTGCGCGCGCGACTCGATCTGGAACACCCCGATGGTGTCGGCGCGGCAGATCATGTCGTAGACCTTTTCATCCTCGGGGGGCAAGTCCCCGAGCGAATACGTCTTACCGCGATATCCTTTGACGAGCTCGAAAGCGCGCTTGAGCGCGGTCAACATCCCCAGGCCCAGCAGATCCACCTTGAGCAGGCCGAGGTCGTTGAGATCGTCCTTGTCCCATTGCACGACCGTGCGTTCGGGCATGCTCGCGTTCTCGATCGGCACGAGCTCTTCGAGCGGCCCTTCCGAGATCACGAAGCCGCCGACGTGCTGTGAGAGATGGCGCGGGAAGCCCGGAAGCCGGGTGAGCTCCTGGGCGAGCAACAACAATCGACCCAGGTTGGGATCCCCGGGATCGAAGCCCACCTCACGCACTCGGTCGGCGATCGACTCGGTGCCGTCCCACCATTGCATGGCCCCGGCGAGGCGTCCGCATTGATCCGGATCGAGGCCGAAGGCCTTGCCCAGATCCCGCAGCGCGCTGCGTGAGCGATACGCGATGACCGTCGCGCCGAGCGCTGCCCGGTCACGCCCATACTTTCTGTAGACGTATTGAATGACTTCTTCGCGCCTCTCGTGCTCGAAGTCGATGTCGATATCGGGAGGCTCGTTGCGCTCGCGGGAGATGAAACGCTCGAACAGCAGCGTGGCGCGGGCAGGATCGACCGACGTGACGTACAGGCAGTAGCACACCACCGAGTTCGCTGCTGATCCGCGCCCCTGACAGAGGATGCCCTCGGACCGGGCGTACTTGACGATATCGTGTACGGTCAGAAAGTAAGGCTCGTAGCGCAGCTCGGCGATCAACGCCAGCTCGCTCTCGATGGTGGCACGGATCTGCGCAGGCACGCCGTCCGCCCAGCGCTTGCGGGCACCCGCTTCCGTCAAGTTGCGCAAATGGCTCGTTGGCGTCTCTCCTTCGGGCACCAGCTCATGCGGATATTCGTATCGCAGCTCATCGAGTGAGAAATGGCACTGGGCAGCGACGGCCAGCGTCTCTTCGAGCAGCTCACCCGGGTACAGCCGAGCCAGGCGTTCGCGCTCGCGCAGGTAGCGCTCTCCGTTTGGGTACAGGCTCCAACCGGCTTCTGCGACGGGGACACCCACGCGAATGGCAGTTAGCGCATCCTGCAGCTCACGGCGTTTGCGCACGTGCATGTGCACATCGCCGCTGGCCAGGAGCGGCAGGTTGAGGTCGCGACCGATCGCTTTTATGACGGTGAGACGTTCACGGTCGGCTCCATCACGTAGAAGCTCGACTGCTATCCGCGCTCTATCCCCGAAGTGCTCTGCGAGCCAGCGTGCCTCAGTGGCCTGGATGCAGGTCGCAGGCGGCCGCCCTGCGGCAGGCAACCATAGGATGAAACACTGCTCGAGGCCGTTCCCCTCTACATCCGCTCGCGTAAGGCAATAGCTGCCTTTCTGCGCGGCTCGGCGTCCGCGCGTGATGAGGCGGCATAGCCTCCCATAACCGCGGCGGTCGATCGCCAATGCCACGAACCGCAGGCCGCATTCCAGACGAAACTCCGCACCGATGAGCAGCTTCAGCGACTTCCCTTTGGCCGCCATGTAAGCCCGTACGACGCCACCTACGGAGCATTCATCGGTAATCGCGAGCGCTGCGTATCCGAGGGCTGCAGCGCGCTCAACCAACTCCTGGGGATGCGAGGCGCCCCGCAGGAAAGTAAAGTTGGTGATGCAGTGCAACTCCGCGTACGCCGGATCGGCCTGCGGCGCACGAGTCAGCGGATCGCCAGACTCGCTGTGCGGCAGCGGCTGGCCGTGCATGGGGCCGCGGCTCATGATGACTCATGGCCCGGGGATCTCGGGAGCAACGAGGACTCGGTCCCTGTATTGCGGCGGCACACTCCATCGTGCCTAGGCCGGCTCTGAGAACACCCACGGCAATGCCGCGGCCCCATGTTCGATCTGCAGCGCTTCCGTTCGCTGCTCATGGAGCGTCGGCTCATCCGAACAGTCCATGTAAGAACCAACGGTGTGGAGCTACGCGCTCGCGAAACACCCACAGGCGCACGCCGTGAATGTCGACTGCAACGTAGTAGTCCCTCTCGATTTCCCCGCCGTCCCACCATCCGCTCTCGATGCGCTCGGGGTCTCCCCGCAGTCGCAAGGCACCACGGCGGCGCGGCAGTCCATTGCGCTGCGACAGCAGCCGGGGCGCGGGGAGCAGCCATAGGGGACGGGAGAAAGGCGGCCACGGGGGACAGGGCGTCGTGTGGGAAGCGCGCGCGGCGCGCGATTTGCGGGTAACGCTTGCCGCTTGCGAGGGCGGCTCAATCGCGCGCCAGGTGTTCTCCGGTCGATGCCCAGGGAGAACTTGCAAGCCGTACACCGCCTCCGGTCCCAGACGCGCCCGCAAGCGCTCGATGAGTCCGGAGGACTCCACGCTCACGGCCCCACCATGCTCTCCAGGCTGCCACAGCGTGTTGGAAGCAAGCATGCTGCGCACGAGAGCACCCGAGCGTAGCTCACAGGAGCGCACCGGTTCCGGCAGAACGAGCCGATTCAAGCGTTCTGCCAGTAACTCGCCCAGGCGTGTCGCATCAGCTACAGGCGTCGCAAGCCGCAGCAGGCATCTCGTTGCGGGAGCCTGGCGGTGCTGCAGAAAGCACTCGAGCTGCATGAGGCTGCACTGACGCGCCTGCAGAAATGTCCCCAGCTCCCGTAACAACGGCTCGAGCGCCCTGAGAACGGCCTCGTGACTTTCCAGCTCGTAGGTGAGATCGCGTTTACGGCGGAAGCGCTCCCGCGCCCGGAATCGCTCGCGCAGGTCCGCATCGCGGCCCGTGAGCCGGTCCAGCATCAAAAGGGGTTCCGTCCCGAAACGCTTCGCCAATCCCGCACGGGGCAGACGCAACACCTGTCCGATCGTTCGCACACCCATGCGCGCCAGACGATCGAACGTCTCCTGCGGCCAGCGCAGTGCCTCGAGAGGCAAGGGAGCGAGTTGGCCGACGAGCGGTGCCAGCCCCAGCACGATGAACGGCTTGCCGGTGAAGGACACGCCGGTAGCCGGGCCGCCAACGCTGGTGACGGGCGCGTCGGTGACCGATCCGCCGGGAGCCGGCTGGCCGCAACGCGCGGCCACGAGTGCAGAAAGTGGTGTTGGCGAGAGCGCCAGTGCGGATTGCACGCCCAGGGCGGCACACTCGCTTGCCACGCAGCTGCACAAACCCTCCACGCCGTTGAACAAATGCAAGCTGCCCTTTACTTCGAGCAACAGGCCATCCGGTGGCGCCACGCTCACACGGGGAGTAAACCGTTGCGCACGAGTGGCGAGGCGCTCCAGCGCGTCCGAGCCAGTGAACAGGTGCACGCCGATCCACAACTCGCTGGCAACGGGTGCGTCGCCGGCAGGGCGCCGCACGGAACGCAGGGAGGTAGCTTTGCGTCCGGAATCGTCGGGCGCTGGCAGCAGCGCACGGACCGAAGCCGCTTCGGAGATGCGCACGCTGGCCTCGTCGGCCTGAGCTGTGAGACGGCGCATGCTCAGCTTCCGCCGGGCAGATGCCCAATCTCTATCGAGCCATTTCTTCCGCCCCGGCTCTTCAGGAGAGTGATGCGAGATCCCTGGGGCAACGGCTCGACCGCCATTCGCAAAATCGCCGGAGAGGATTCACGTGCCGCGCTTCGGGAGCGAAACAAAATACCGAGCGTACGACCGCGTTCAGCGGCGAGCTGTAGCCGGCGAATCTCTCGAGTGCGCAGGCGGCGAGCCCACGCCATGACGACATCGCAAGCGCCCGAGCCGAGAGATTGCTCGAAGGCCCACAGGGAAGCGCCCGCGCGCGCAATGAGTATCTTCTCGAGAAGCAATCCGTGAGCGGCGAGCGCGGGTGCGAAAGGGTCAAGAGGCGGCGTGACCCACACACACCAGCGGGCCGCAGGCCGGCGTGTCAGGGTGGCGAGCGCCGGGAGCAGCAAAGACAGCTCACCCACTCCGAAGCGGGGAACCAGGATCTCCGTCAGCCCCGAACGCGGCCAGCCGCGCCCGGGCAGGCACTCATCGAGTGTGTCGAAGCCTGTGGAAACCGTCTCCGTCCGGGCAGCGCTGCGACCGCGCCAGATGGCCGGATGCTCGAGCAACCGAGCCAGTTCCGAATCCCTGATAACGCCCGGAGGCGCCGAGTAATCGGCAGGCATGTGGGCCTATAGGAATCTATGGGCACGATGAGGAGTGCTTACGGCCGCTGTGCTACTGCATCTCGGGTACGAAGCGTCCCGGTCACATCAGGCCCTGGGCACGGCCGCGGCGCAGCACGCCCACCACGATGCCTTCGATGAGCAGATCCGGATCCTCTTTCATATCCACCTTGATGGGCTCGAAGTCGGTGTTCTCCGGTAGCAGCCAGACGATGGAGCCTTCCTGGCGATACCGTTTCACGGTGACCTCGTTCTCCAGGCGCGCCACCACGATCTGGCGGCTGCGGACTTCGGCGGTGCGGTGCACCGCGACCAGGTCGCCATCGAGGATGCCGGCATCCTTCATGCTCATGCCGGTGACTTTCAGCAGATAGTGCGGCCGGGGCTGGAACAGGCTGGGATCGATCTGCAGCCGGGCCTCGAAATTCTCCTCGGAGAAAATCGGCTTACCGGCGGCGACGCGGCCGATAAGGGGCAGGCCCATCTGCTCGCGCATGGTGTCCTTGAGCTGGATGCCCCGCGAGGTGCCCGGGACGAGCGCGATGACCCCCTTGCGAGCCAGGGCCCGCAAATGCTCTTCGGCTGCATTCGCGGACCTGAACCCGAGCTCGCGTGCAATCTCCGCGCGCGTAGGCGGCATGCCGGTCTCGGAGATGAAGCGCTGGACAAGGCGCAGGATCTGCGTCTGGCGGGGCGTTAGATCCGACATGGGAACCTACCTGTTTTTCCATACAGATACTGTGATTATATCCAGATCACCGCGGACAGCAAGCGCGAGATCTCATCCAGTGTCCAGATGGCGCTCGAGCTGCGAGGAAGCCCACCGTGAGGCGATATGGCTGCACCCTGCCCTCGATTCGAAGCTGCCAAACGCGGCGCCACGACCCTGTGCAGCCCTCACACGGAACAGCTGAGCGGTTTCGTGCATTTCCACCGTCAGCTTCGCGAAAGAAAGCGCTGGGGTCCCCATCCAGACTCATCGACGAGCGAGCCCCGTACCCAATCTCGAGCCAAATCGCGATCGGATTGGATGCATCGTCGCGCGAGATGCACAACGGCCCGCTGCGCAACCGCCGGATGCGGAACCTAAGTACGCTCTTCGCTGTCGCATCATCGCCGTGCATCCGCATCACCTACTTGCATCGACGCACACACGCTCCGCTACCAGCCACCGCGCTGAGGTACAATCCTCCGCGTGTGGAGCGCCTTACGCTGCCGTTCATGCTGTGTTCAACAGCGCGCGTTTACAACTGTCGCGGTCGACAGACGGCAGCCGTCCCCAGCGATGGGGAAAGTTGCATTCCGATGCCAAATTTGATGCAGTTGCGAGCTGCGACGACGACGTGGAACCGATCTTGCTGTCGTCGTATTCGTCTTAAGGGACCTCTCCCGAATCAACAACCCAGAAGGGGACTTGTATGAAGTGCGCGAGCGTTGTGAAGGTGGCTGCGGTAGCGGCAGTCGTAGTTGGGCTTGCAGGCTGTCAGGATCTGAAGCCCCTCCAGGCGGACATCGCGGATCTGAAATCGCAGGTGGCCAAGTTGCAGACCGATGTGGCCGGTGCGAAGAGCTCCGCTGATCAGGCTGCCAGCGCGGCGCAAGCCGCCAATCAGGCGGCCAGCGGTGCGCAGAGCACGGCCAACCAGGCGTTGGCGGCGGCGCAGGCCGCTCAGTCGGCCGACCAGGCGACGAACGAGAAGATCGACCGGATGTTCAAGCGGTCGGTTTCCAAATAAAGAGCTCGGTTTCAGTCCAAAGCTCTCAAAACGCCGCGCACTCGCGCGGCGTTTCTTTGCCCGCGCGAAATACCGCTTTCGCAGGCCGGCCGCAGCCCTGCCATCTCAGTATCGAACCAGCGCCGAGCCCCACGTAAAGCCGCCGCCGAAGGCCTCCAGCAGCAGCAGTTGACCTCGCTTGATCCGGCCGTCGCGTACCGCGACATCCAGTGCCAGCGGGACGGAGGCGGCCGAGGTGTTGCCCTGGTCCTGGATGGTGATGACGACGCGCTCCATGGGCAGCTCGAGCTTGCGAGCCATCGCCTGGATGATGCGGATGTTGGCTTGATGGGGCACCAGCCAATCGATCGAGGAGCGATCCATCTGGTTGGCCTCGAGCGCTTCATCCACGGCACGCCCGAGCGTGGTCACGGCGATCCTGAACACTTCGCTACCGACCATCTCGATAGCCGCGGTTCCGGCCTCGCCGAATCCCCGCGAGACGCCCCCGGCGCAGTAGAGAAGATCCTTGTACGTGCCGTCCGAGTGCACGTGGGTCGACAGAATGCCGGGCTCGTCGGAGGCCTCCAGGAGCACCGCTCCGGCGCCGTCCGCGAACAGGATCGCGGTGGAGCGGTCCTTCCAGTTCGTGATCCGCGAGAGCGTCTCGGCCCCGACCACCAGCGCGCGCTTGGCCTCGCCGGCGCGCACGAACTTGTCGGCGATCGACAGGGCGTACATGAAGCCGCTGCACGCGGTCTCGACGCTGAAAGCGGGACCGCCGCGACAGCCGAGGCGCGCCTGCAGCAACGTGCCGCAGTTGGGAAACACCAGATCGGGAGTCGTCGTGCCGAAGGCGATCAGATCGACGTCGGTGGGGCGAACTCCCGCGGCTTCCAGCGCGCGCCGGGCCGCATGCTCGGCCAGGTCCACGGTCGTCTCGCCATCTGCGGCGATGTGCCGACGCTCGATCCCGGTGCGGGTGCGGATCCACTCGTCGGTGGTCTCCATCACCTTCTCCAGATCGTGGTTCGTGAGAACTTTTTCGGGAAGATGACCGCCCGTACCGGCGATACGAGAATGAATCAAGTGGCCAACCTCTTATTCCCCTGCAGCGCCTGCTCGATCTGCGACGTCAGATTTCTGCGCGCGGCAAGGGCGGCCGTACCAATGGCTCGCGAAAAGGCGACCCCATCCGCTCGACCGTGGCTTTTTACCACGATACCGGCCAATCCGACCATGCACGCGCCGTTGTAGCGGCGCGGATCGAGACTCCCTGCGACTCTTCTAAGCACCGGCCGCGCGATCAGCCCCGCAAGCTTGTCGCGCCAGGAGGCCTGGAACTCCTTGCGCATGCGATCGGTGATCAAGCCCGCAACGCCCTCCATCGTCTTCAGCGCGACGTTGCCCGTGAACCCGTCGGTCACTACCACATCCACGTCGCCGGAGAAGATATCGTCGCCCTCGACGAAGCCGACGTAATTGAGGCCGCTCGCGGAAAGGAGCGCGTGCGCGGCCTGCACGACCTCGTGGCCCTTCATGTCCTCTTCGCCGATGTTGAGCAGGCCGATACGCGGATTTTCCAGCCCGTGGATATCGCCGGCGATGATCGCGCCCATCGCCGCGAACTGGCGCAATTGTTCCGGCGTCGCCTTGGTGTTGGCGCCCAAATCCAGCATCTGCGTGTGTCCGTGCGCCGCGGGGATCGCGGAGATGATGGCGGCACGGTCGACACCCTCGAGGGTCTTCAGCACGAAGTGCGACATGGCGGTCAACGCGCCGGTGTTGCCCGCGCTGACACAGGCCGAGGCACGTTGTTCCTTCACCAGGTCGATGGAGACGCGCATGGAGGAATTCTTCTTGCGGCGAATCGCCTCACGCGGCGAGTCGTCCATCGCCACGACCTGGGCGGCGGGAACCACTTCGATCCGGTTGCGAACGAAATCGGACGCCGAGCGCAGCTGGACGCCGATCACACCGGGGTCGCCCACGAGCAGCGCGCGCAGCTGGCCGTCGTCCGCCAGCGCGCGCAGTGCGCCGGCAACGTACTCTGGCGGCGAATAGTCGCCGCTCATGACATCGATGGCGACGGGTAGCACGGTGGCTCGAGAAAGAGCCTGGGAGAGCCGCGATCAGTCCTGGTCTTCAGCGTCGGCGGGCTTCTCCAGCACGCGGCGGCCGCGGTAAAACCCGTCCGGCGTAATGCGGTGGCGCAGATGAGTCTCCCCCGACTGAGGATCCGTCGACAGCGCCGGCCTGGCCAGCCCATCGTGCGAGCGGTGCATGCCGCGCCTGGAGGGCGTCTTGCGGCTTTTTTGAACGGGCATTTTTGCAATTACTCCTAAACAACTACTTGCGCTTCAACAGCTCTTGCAGCTGCGCAAACGGTCTCTGTGTCTCCGCCGGCGTCTCGCGTTCCCCGGCTGTGCTCGCCCCCGTGGGTGCGCACTCGACATTCTCATGCGATGGGACGATCGGGAGAAACAGCATCAGCTCCTCCTCCACGATCTCCCGGATGCTGATCCGGCCGCCCGGTGCGAGCATCGGCTCGAGATCCTCCGGGACGCGACCCGCCTCCGCTTCACTCGGAATCAGCGCCACGCGCGACCGAGTCTCCACGGGTGCCTCCAGCTTCTCCATGCAGCGCTGGCACTGAAGAACGGCCGTTCCGCGCAGGGTGAGCTCTGCGACGGCAAGCCCCGCTTCACGCCTGAAATGCACGCTCCCCTGCACGACTCCGCCCGAAGCTTCGAGCCGTGAGCGCAGCCGAGGCAGCTCGGTTACTGGAACGGAGAAGTCGACGTCGGCCTCCCCGTCAGCCAACCGATCGACATCGAGCGGCTCGGACCCGGGCGGCGACATGGGGCGCGTATAATAGGTAGGCAAGTGCGGCAAGTCAAAGATCTTCGTTCCGTAAGCTCTTGTTTCTCGAAGGTGAATTGTCCAACTTGGGGACCCGTTGACAGGGCCCGCTGCGGACCATCGGGGAACTCACCATGCACACGCTGATCCTCGCCTCCACCTCCCCCTATCGGCGCCAGCTCTTGGAGCGCTTCGAGCTGGAATTCGAGACGGTGGCTCCGGAAATCACGGAAGGACATCTGGACGGAGAGCTTCCGGTCGATCGGGCGGCCCGCCTGTCGCTTGTCAAAGCGCTCGCGGTCGCCGAGCGATACCCGGACGCTGTCGTCATCGGGAGCGACCAGGTAGCGGCCGCCGGCTCGCGAATCCTCGACAAGCCGGGCAACGCCGCGACCACCCGGGCGCAGCTCGCGGCGCTCAGTGGCACGAGTGCCCGGTTCTACACCGGCTGCGCCGTCGTCAAACCAAGCGCCAGCGTGCGCCTGACCCACGTCGACACGACGACCGTGTACTTCCGGCCGCTGACGACGACTGAGATTGCGCGCTATGTGGAGCGGGAGAAACCGTTCGACTGCGCGGGCGGCTTCAAGGCGGAGGCCCTCGGGACGACCCTGTTCGAGAGCATCGAGAGTACCGACCCGAGCGCCCTCATCGGTCTACCGCTGATCTGGCTGGCGGGCGCCCTGCGCCGCGCCGGCTTCCCTTTGCCGTAGCCGAGTCGCCGAGCTTGTCGAGCACGGCGGCCAGATCCGCCGGCAGGGGCGCGTTGACGCTGAATTCCCCGCCGTTCGGCCATTGGAAGCTCACGCTGGAGGAATGCAGAAACATCCGCCGCAGCCCGGCCGAGCGCAGCTCATCGTTGAAGGCCTCGTCACCGTACTTCTCGTCCCCCGCGACGGGATGCCCGGCGTGCTGGGCGTGAACCCGGATCTGGTGCGTTCGGCCTGTCTGCAGGGAGACCTCGAGGAGGGTCGCCCGCTTGCCGAAGAATTGCACTGGGCGAAAGTCGCTGATCGAAGGCTTCCCGGAAGGATCCGGTTTGACGGTCCGCTCCCCGCTTACCCGGATATCGGTGCGCAAGGGCACGTCGATGCGCTTCTTGCCGAGGTTCCAGTGGCCCTTCAGCAGCGCCAGGTAGCGCTTCTCGAAAACCCCACCCTCCCGCAGCAACGCATGCAGCGTGCGCAGCGTCTGGGTGTCGCGAGCGACGATGAGGCAGCCGCTGGTGTCGCGATCCAGGCGGTGGACCAGCTCGAGCTTCTCCTCCGGCCGTAACGCCCGCAAGGCCTCGATGACGCCGTAGCTCACCCCGCTTCCGCCATGGACGGCCATTCCGGCCGGCTTGTTGAGGACCAGCACGCGCTCGTCCTCGTGAATGATCGACTCGCGCACACTCTCGAGCGCGTCCGAGGTCGGACGGGCCGGGTCGGGCCTCGGCAGGATCTGGACCGGCGGGATCCTGACCTTGTCGTGGGTGTGCAACCGGGTGTCGGGGCCGGCGCGCCGCCCGTTCACCCGCACCTCCCCTTTGCGGATGATGCGGTACACGCGGCTACGGGGAACCTCGCCCAGGACCCTCTGGATGAAGTTGTCCAGCCGCTGCCCGTCCTGGGCCTCCTCCACCTCCAGGTGCCGGACGCCGGCGCGAACCGCCGTATTTTGTTGCTCCGACACATCGACCTCGTCGTAAGACATTGTTTCTACAATGGTCCTATGAGTATACTGCCGCAGTCGCCCTCAAAACGGGCGACCAATGGTCGGCGGCTTAGAAACAATGCCGCCGCGTGTTAGTTGGTCCTCCAGACACGCGCGCTTATTTGGCGCGCGCGCCAGAAGGCCATCGTACTGAGCCGACTGCGATCGCGCTGCCCGCGTAGACAAGCATAGACGTCCGCAGGCTGTGTCGCCGGTAGAGTTCACCGAAGGTTTCCGGCGCACCGCTGCAATAGCAGCGGGCATCGAAGTGAATAACGAGACTCGAGCGCCTTTACGTCTCCTTCGCTACCGCGGGGCTTTGCCGCCCGTGCGGTGTCCCGTCGTTTCCGCGTCGGCTCCTCACTTCACAGTAGGGGCACATGAAAAGAATGCTCGTCAATGCAACTCAAGAGGAAGAGTTGCGCGTCGCTCTGGTTGATGGACAGAAGCTCTTCGACCTGAGCATCGAATTACCCTCCCGCGAACAGAAAAAGGCCAACGTCTACAAAGCTCGTATCTCCCGAATCGAACCCTCGCTCGAAGCCTGCTTCGTCGACTACGGCGCGCAGCGCCACGGCTTTCTGCCTCTGAAGGAAGTCTCCAAGGAGTTCTTCCGCCAGCAACCTCAGGGCGGCCGGATGAACATCCGCGAGCTGCTCGCCGAAGGTCAGGACCTCATCGTCCAGGTCGAGAAAGAGGAGCGTGGGAACAAAGGCGCCGCGCTCACCACGTTCATCAGCCTGGCGGGGCGCTTTCTGGTGCTGATGCCGAACAACCCTCGCGCAGGAGGCGTGTCGCGCCGGATCGAAGGCGAGGACCGCGACCAGATGCGTGAGGTGATGAACCAGCTGCAGATTCCCGACACCATGGGCGCCATCGTGCGCACGGCCGGCGTCGGGCGCTCCGCCGAGGAGCTGCAGTGGGACCTCGACAACCTCAAGTCCCAGTGGGAACAGATTGCCGCCGCCGCGAAAGACCGGCCCGCGCCTTTCCTGGTGTTCCGCGAGAGCGATGCGGTCACGCGCGCGATGCGCGACTACTTGTCCGACGATATCGGAGAGGTGCTGGTCGATGATCCGGGTGCCTTCCAGAAGGCCCAGGAGTACATGACCCGCTTCATGCCGGCGGACGCCCAGAAGCGCCTGAAGCTCTACCAGGACGACATTCCGCTCTTCACGCGCTTCCAGATCGAGAGCCAGATCGAGTCCGCGTACGCACACAAGGTCCAGCTGCCCTCCGGTGGCAGCATCGTGGTCGACTACACGGAGGCGCTCGTCTCCATCGACATCAACTCCGCGCGCGCCACTCGCGGGAGCGACATTGAGACAACGGCGCTCAATACGAACCTGGAGGCCGCGGACGAGATCGCGCGCCAGTTGCGCATCCGCGACATCGGCGGGTTGATCGTTATCGATTTCATCGACATGGAATCGACGAAGAACCAGCGTGACGTCGAGGACCGGCTGCGCGATGCAGTGAGAATGGATCGCGCGCGGATCCAGATCGGACGCCTCTCGCGCTTCGGTCTGCTGGAGATGTCACGGCAGCGCCTGCGTCCCTCGCTGGGAGAGTCCAGCCATATCGTCTGTCCGCGCTGCGTGGGCATCGGCACGATTCGCAGCATAGAGTCGATGACGCTCGCGATCCTGCGGCTGATCGGCGAGGAGCTGCGCAAGGATCGCACCTCCCGCGTCATCGCCCAGGTGCCGGTGGACGTCGCGACCTATCTGTTCAACGAGAAGCGCGAGTGGCTGCGCACGCTCGAGGACAAGAGCGAGGCCGAGCTGATCATCGTTCCGAACGAGAGCATTCAGACGCCCGAGTATTCGATCCGGCGCCTGCGCGATGACGAGGCGGAGCTCCCGGAGAACAAGCAGCTCAGCTATCTGATGCCGACGGCTCCCGTTGTAGCCGAGCCGCTGGGCACGAAGGACAAGAAGCCCCAGGCGGAGCCGGCCGCGGTGGCCACGATGCTCCCCTCGACACCCGCCCCGGTGACCGTGCGACCGGCAGCGCCTGCTGCTCCGGCCCCTGCTGCGGCTGCGCAGCCCGCCAGCAGCGGCGGATTCTTTGCATGGTTGAAAAGGCTATTCGGCGGCGAGCCCACTCCGGTTGCCGTACAGGCGGAGCCTGCTCCGGCCGCAGCGCCGCGGAGTGGATCCTCGGGCTACGGCGAGCGCCGCGACCATAGCGATCGGCGCCGCGATGGCCGGCGAGATCACTCGCGTCATCGGCACGCGGACTCGGGCCATCGTCGCGATCGGGGTGACGGACGCGATCGTAGTGAAGGGCGAGACCGGAGCGAGGGGCGCGACCGCGGAGACCGCGATCGCAACAGGGATCGCGGCGGAGATCGGGATCGAAGCCGCGAGCGCGGCGATCAACGCTCTCGTGAGCGCGGAGACCAGCGCGAACGCACAGAGCAGCAACGCGAGCGCGTGGAGCAACGAGACCGTAACGAGCATGGCGGCGATCAGCCTTCGCGCACAGAAGCTGCCGCCAACCAGGTTGAGTCTGGTGCGAGCTCCGCTCGGCAAGACACAGGCGGCGACCGCCCTGCCCTCTCGGGATCTGATCGCAACGGCAGCGCGGGCATGGGTGAGCGACGCGAAGGCGGCGAGCGTGGTGAGCGCGGCGGGAGGAGCCGGCGCGGAAGGCGCCGCGGCAGGCGCGGAGGCGGCGGAAGCGGCGGCCCGCGCGAGCAAGGCAATGCTGGAATGTCTGGCGGCGGTGAAGCGATGGGCGCTGGTGAGTCCGGCGAGGCGTTTCATCCGTCCGAGTCACCGGGCTATGCACCCTCGAGCGGCCATGGAGGCGAAGACTCCGGCGCCGGCGACAGGCGAGAGCACTACGAATCGGGCGAAGGCGGCCAACACCACGAGCGGCAGGAGTCGCACAGCGGCGGGGAACGGCACCAATCGCCCGGCGGTGGGGAGCGGCATGAGTCGCGCGAAAGCGGTGGCGAACGTTACGAAGGTGGTCAGCATCGCGAGGGGGGGGAGCGCCAGCAGCAGACGCGCGAGCCCTCGTCACAGCAAAGTGCTTCCCAACCCGCCGGGGCGCCGGCGCAGCAGCCCGGTCACGCCGAGCACGGTGGTGGTGGCGGCGAGCACGGTGCTCACTTCGAGCCCAAGGGGCCTGCCGAAGGGAGCTCGACGCAGCCGAGCAAGCCGTATGTCGTCTGGTCGTCAGCGCCGTCGGACAAGCTGGCCGCCGGGCGGGGCCAGGAAGAATAGGTCAGGTTGAAGGCTGCTCAGGTCGGCGTACGTCGGCCTGAGCGGTCCAGGCCAATGCGCTCACGGATGTGCCGCAACAGGCCGCGCGAGGCCGCCTCGACCAGATCCAACACTTCCTCGAAGCCATTCGCGCCGCCATAGTACGGGTCGGGCACCTCGGCCGTACCCAACTCCGGGGAGAACTCGAGAAACAACCTAACGCGGTCGTGGGCATCGCGGGGCGCGCGGTGCTTCAGCGCGGAGAGATTCTCGTGATCCATCGCGAGAATCAGATCGAATTCCTCGAAATCCAGATCCTCGACGACGCGCGCCCGCAGAGGCGACAGGTCGTAACCGCGTCGCAGGGCCGCGGCCCGTGTACGCGGATCGGGCGCCTGCCCGATGTGATAGTCGGCGGTGCCGGCCGAATCCACCTCAAAGATCAGGTCCGGCGCTTCGCGCGCGGCCACCTCACGAAAGACGACTTCGGCCGTTGGCGATCGGCAGATATTGCCCAGGCAAACAAACAGGATCCTCATGGGCGGAACAATAAGAAATCGCCCGACGCTCGGCAACGGGGTTCTGCGAGCGGCCGCCCAAAGAGTGGGCCAGGTGAAAAAGCGTGATCTTTGCCGACTTGCCCGGCAGATCAGCTACTTCACGCTGTACCCACGACCCTCGAGGCACGCCGTCATGGCACGGTTGTAGTCAGCGCGCTTGGAGTTGGCATCCTGCGGAGCGACTCCGCCGCCGGCCTTGGTCGGATCGAAGCCGCTCTGGCCGGAAGCCCAGGAGTGGCACTCGTATCGGTCCGTCGACTGCTGATCCTCACTCTGCCCGTTCTTCGGGTAGATGAACACGTCATCGCTCGGCGGAGCCTGCGTGGAAGCGCTATCGCCGCTGCCGTCGGGGGGCTCCACAACCTCGTACTGATTGTCGCTGGCGCGCCAGACATAGTACGAGTCATTGGCGTAGTAGTACGGAATGCCGCCAAACCAGACGGTCGTGTAGAAAGGAGGCAGCACGGGCACGAACACGCCCAGCGGCGGCGCAATCACGACAAACCGTCCTCCGTAGGGCCGGTACCAGATACCGCCCGAGTAGTAGTAGTGGTCGTGGAAGTGATCGACGGTTATGTACCCGCGCGGGAGCACCGGCGCGACGTACCCTCGGGATGGGTAGTAATGGTTGTGCGCGTACCGCCCATCCATGTGCTCGTAGTGCTCATGGTGCTCGTAATGATCGCGACGCGGTTGCGCCTGCGCGGCACCGACCAGAACACACGCGGCAAGTGCGCAGCACGCCAAACCGTAGATTCGTCTCATAGAGTCACCTGACACGCTGGCCCAGCTCGATTACTTCACTGTGTAGCCGCGTGCTTCCAGGCACGCACTGATGGCTCGGCGATAGTTGGAAGACTTCTGCTCCATCACCGCGGCCTGTCTCGCATCCTGCTGGACGATGACCTGCGAGTTGGCTGCAGCCTGCGCCTGGTCGCTGGCGTTGCCGACCGCCGCACCCGTGATCCCACCCGCGACGGCACCGAACCCGGCATCGCGAGGTCCGGCAATGGCGGCCCCCAGAATCGCGCCCGCGATCGCTCCGATCGCAGTACCCGCGCCCGAGGGCGGAGCCGACACTACGCGCACGCGCTCATGCGGAGGAACGCCGGGAGCACTGGGATCGAAACCCGTCTGCTTGACTGCCCAGAGGTGGCAGTCATAACGGTCGCGGTCCTGCTGCTCTGCCGTCTGGCCCTGTTGTGGATAGGCGTAGACATCCGTAACCGCCCGGGGCGGAGGCGGCGGTGGCGCCTCGCGGTAAGGCCGCGGAGGCGGTCCATCCACGCAGGCGGTCAGCGCACCGCAGCTCAGCGCTGCAAGACTCAAGGCCAGAACTTTGGCAAACTTGTGGGTAGTCATCATCTGCTTCCGGATAGTTGAAGCTCCCGCCGATAAAAACGCCTCAGCGGCACGACCGGTTGACAGCCAGCTTACTCAGTTTCGACGGACTGCGCTGTGCGTAAGTTCCGCCAGCGCCCAAGTCACCGTTCAGCCGACATTCAGCTCGGTACGCAAGTCGCTGTGAACAATTGTAACCCCGACCTCGTGTCAACGCTGCAACAGTGCCTCGACTCTGGCCAGATCGGCGGGCGTGTTCACATCTGGCCCCGGACGCTGCTCGGTGTCTGCGACGCGGATCTCAAAACCGTTCTGCAGCGCACGCAGCTGCTCCAGTCTCTCCGTGATCTCCAGCGGGCTCGGCGCAAGCGCGGCGAGGCGAATCAGCGAGCCCACTCGGTACGCATAGATCCCAACATGACGGCGTGCGCCGACGAAGCTCTTCTGACTGGAAATGCCAGCGGCTGCTCCGTCGCGGCTCCACGGTATCGGAGCGCGGCTGAAATAGAGGGCCCTGCCGCCTGCGTCCGTGACGACCTTCACCGCGTTAGGATCGAGGAACTCCTGCAGGCTCAGAATCGGGGCTGCCAGCGTGGCGAGGTCCGCCCCGCTGTTGGCTTCGAGCAGCGTCGCCACCTGCTGGATCAGTGCCGGCGGAATCAAGGGCTCATCCCCTTGCACGTTGACTACGATGTCCCGCTCGGGCCAGCGGCGCAGGCGGGCAACCTCCGCAATGCGGTCCGTTCCAGAGGTGTGCGACGTCTCCGTCATCACGGTCTGCGCTCCGAAGGAATGAGCTGCGCTGACGATGAGCAGATCGTCGGTCGCAATCAGCACTTCGCAAGCGCGCGACTGCACGGCGCGCTCGTACACCCACTGCACCATCGGCTTTCCCGCAATGGGCAGCAACGCCTTGCCCGGCAGGCGCGCCGAGGCGTAACGGGCTGGAATGACGACACGAAACACGCCAGACTCAGCGATCGAGCAGCGGATCGTCCGCAGCGAGCTGGCGCGCTTCCTCCTCGAGCATCACCGGGACATCGTCGCGAACGGGATAGGCCAGCCTGTCCATGCGGCACACCAGCACCTGCGAGTCCTTGTGGTACTTGAGCGTGCCCTTGCACACAGGGCACGCCAGGATCTCCAGCATACGTGTGTCCATCGACCTCAACCTCTCTTGATGGCAGCCAACCCGGTCTTGCGCAGTACGCATTGGAGCAGCTCTCGCTCCTGGGCTTCGCCGAGCTGAGCGCTGATCGGAACGTACCAGAGCCGCGCAGACGCGAAGTCGCGACATTTTACGGCATCCTTCTCGGTCATGAGCACCGGCAGGCTATCGCCGAACTCCAGATCGCGCTCCGTGAAGGGATGGTGGTCGGCGAACGCGTGCTCCACGATGTCGATACCCTGCTGACGCAGGTCGCGAAAGAACCTCGATGGATTGCCGATACCCGCCACCGCGTGAACCCGCTCACCCCGGAAGCTCTCCAGGGGCCGTTCGGGTGCACCGTCGTCGATGCGGCGGGCGTTCCCGGCGACCATGATCATCGTGATGAAGGAAGTCGCCGCCGGCCGCTGCTGTTCCAGCGACCGATGTTCCGCCTCACCATTCACGACCGTTACATCCACGCGCTGGGCTCGCGACGCCGGCTCCCGCAGCGGGCCTGCCGGCAACAACCGGCCGTTGCCAAAGCCACGCGAGCCGTCGACGACCACGATCTCGCAGTCGCGCGCCAGCTGCAGATGTTGCAGCCCGTCATCCGCAACGATCACATCGACACCGTGCGCGACTAGAGCCTGGGCAGCGGCCACGCGCTCACGACCCACTATCGTCAGGCACCCCGTACGGCGGCGCAGCAGCAAGGGCTCGTCGCCGACTTCGCGCCAGCTCGAATCGGGCTCTACCAGGTGCGGCTCGTCGAACGATCGCCCGTAGCCGCGCGAGACGATTCCAACTCGCAGTCCGAGCCGCGACAGGCGCTCGGCCAGCCAGGCGACCAGCGGCGTTTTGCCCGTGCCCCCGACGGTGAGGTTGCCGACCACGATGACGGGCTTGCCGACCCGCTCCGCGCTCAGCCAGTGCGCCGCGTACGCGCGGGAGCGCGCAAGCACGAGGGCTCCGTAGATCCACGACAGGCCACGGAGCAGAGGCGCCGCCTGTGTCCCGTCGCCGTACCAAAGCCGCGTCAGCCGCTGCTCCATTCTCAGTCGTTGAAGTTCAGCTTGTAGAGCTGTGCGTAGATGCCACCCTGCTCGATCAGCTGCGCATGCGTGCCACTCTCCACGATCGCGCCGCGATCCAGCACGATGATCCGATCGGCCTGCTCCACCGTCGACAAGCGGTGCGCAATGATAAAAGTGGTGCGATTGCGCACCAGCTGTGCGAGCGCCGCCTGAATGTGCCGCTCGGCTTCGGCATCCAGTGCGGAAGTCGCCTCGTCCAGGATCAGGATCGGCGCATCCTTGAGCAAGGCGCGCGCAATCGAGATCCTCTGACGCTGGCCGCCCGAGAGCAGGACACCCCGATCACCCACCATCGTGTCGAAGCCGTTCGCAAGTGTGCGGATGAACTCCATCGCGTGCGCAGCTTCGGCGGCTCGCTCCACCTGCGCGTCCGACACCTCCCGCCCGAAAGTAATGTTGTTCCGGATGGTGTCGTCGAAGAGGACGATGTCCTGGCTGACGACCGCGATCTGCTCACGCAGGTTGTGCAGCTCATAATCCCGCACATCGTGCCCGTCGATCCGCACTACTCCCTGTTGCGCGGAGTAGAACCTGGGCAGCAGGCTCACGAGAGTCGACTTGCCGCTCCCGGAGCGGCCGACGATCGCGACGCTCTGGCCCGCCGGTACGCTGAGGCTGACATCGTGGAGCGCGGCGCCGGCTCCGGTGTCATACGTGAAGGAAACCTTCTCGATCTCAACTGCGCCGCGCGCGCGCGCGACGGTCAGCGAGCCGCTGTTGGGCTCGGACGGCGCATCCAGCGTCGCAAAGATGTTCTGACCGGCGGCCACCGCCTGCTGCATCGGACCGGCAACGCCGATCAGCTCCTTCAGGGGCTGGGTGATGCTGCCGAGGGCGACGAAGAAGCCGAGCAGCTCACCCATCTCCATGCGGCCGTGCACGGCATCCGCCAGTGCGATCGACAGCACCAGCGCCGCCCCCAGGGAAGCGATCTGCTGCACGACCGGGTTGGACAGGCCGCGGGTCAGGACGAGCCGCATGAAGGAGTGCCGATTCCACTCGTTCACCCGCTCGAACTGGCCGCTCACCTGAGCTTCCGCGTTGTAGACCTTGATCAACCGCGGAGCCTCGAAGCCTTCCTTCGCCACCCGCGTGACATCCACCATCGAGTCCTGGATGCGCCGGCCGTAGCGGCGAAAGTGGCGATTGACGATGGAGATCAGCCAGCCCACCAGCGGCCCCATCACCAGCGCAAGCGCTGCCAGCCTCGCGTTCAGATAGACCATGTAGCCGATGTAGCCGATGATCGTCAGACCTGCGCGCACCACGACGACGATCGAATCCGTCGTCGCCTGCCCGATCTGCTCGGTGTTGTAGGTGAGCTGCGAGAGCATCGCGGCGGAGGAGCTGCGGTCGAAGTAGCTCACCGGCAGTCGCAGCGTGCTGGAGAAGATCTCGCCGCGGATGCGCTTCACGATCTGCCGTCCGACGTAGCCCATGAAGTACGTCTGGGTGAAATCCCCGAGCCCGCGGCAGAAGAAGATCAGGATCAGCAGCAGCGGCATCCACACGACCGCGCCGGGTTCAGGATGCTTCAGCGTGTCGCCGAAGACCTTGGCCATCCCCGGGAAGCTCACCATCGCGAGCGAGTAGACCACGCCCCCGAGCACGCCCAGTGCAAACTGTGGGCGGTGCGGGCGAAGATAGGTCAGCAGGCGGCGATACGTCTGCAGGGGGCTCGGCAGGGCCGACGCCTCGTGGGGCGCAGGTCTTGCGGTGTCCTTCAACGCTTCCCCGCCGGCTCTTCCTGGACCGTGGCCACATTGATCTCGACGAAGCCGAGACGGCCGAGGATATCCATCGCAGTGACGACGGACTGGTGGGTGGCGCGCCCGTCGGCGCGCAGCGTCACGGGCATGTTGCGGGCCGCGCCCGCTTCCTTCACCAACGCGGCACGCAGCGTCTCGGGGCTGGAGTTGATCAGCTCGCGGTCGTTGACCCGATAACTGCCCTGCTGCGTCACCGTAACGACGAGCGGCTCGCTGGCCGGCTTTGCCGTCGGCACATCGCTCGCCTGCGGCAAGTGCACGCGCAGCCGGCCCTCGTCGGTGAACCGACTGGAGAGCATGAAGAACACCACCAGCAGCAGCACGACGTCGATCAGCGAGACGACGTTGATCTCGGGCTCCTCGTGCTTGCGAGGCTTGAGATTCATCAGGCCGCAGACCGCTCGCGGCGCCCGGCGGCCTCGACCGCGTCGGCGATGCGGATGGCGTGCTTTTCCATCTCGATGACGATGCCGTCGACCCTGCCGCGCAGGTAGCGGTAGGCGATGAGAGAAGGTATCGCGACGCACAGCCCGGCGACGGTAGCGATCAGAGCCTCGGCGATACCTCCCGAGAGGGCGCGCGGATCGCCCATGCCACCGGCCTGGATTGCGTTGAAGGAGCGGATGATGCCGGTGACGGTGCCGAGCAGGCCGAGCAGCGGGGAAATGCCGGCGATGGTGCCCAGAGTGTTGAGGAAGCGCTCGAGCTCATGCACCACGTGCCGCCCGGTATCCTCCAATCTTTCCATCATGATTTCCCGTGGGCGGTGCCGGTTGGCGAGCCCCGCGGCGAGCAGCTTGCCGAGCGGGGAGTTCTGCTCGAGCGCCGCAATGACCTTGTCCGTGACCTGGTTGGTCTCGACGAGCTGCCACACCTTCTGCGTCAGCTCCGGCGGCAGCACCCGACGGTCCTGCAGCGTCCACAGACGCTCGAGCACGATGGCCGCCGCGCCGATCGAGCAGATAATGATCGGCCACATCAGCGGGCCGCCGGCCCGCACGATTTCCCACATCCAAGTGACCCCACACAGTTGAGCGGGAGGCATCATACCGGAGCCGGCCAACCGCTCAAGGCAACGCCCCTCACCCCCGCCTACCCGATCAGGGGGCGCCGGACAAGAGCCCGCGGCGAAGCGGAGACGGGCGTCACAGTGCACCCCCGTTGTCGCCACCCCGTGCCCAGGCCCGGAACACTCCCTTACGTTCTGGTAGAGTGCAGTACCCCATGCCTCGCAGACTGCTCAAACGCCTGGCGGTAACGCCCGGTTCGCTGCAGAACCGCTGGTATCTCAAGGTGTTCGGCACCCGGATTGCCGACCCCTGCCTGTGGGCGCCGCACCGCCGAGCCGTCACCGCTGCCTTCGGCGTGGGCCTGGCGATCTGTTTCATCCCCCTGCCCGTCCACATGTTCACCGCGTGCCTGATCGCGATCATCTGCCGGATCAATCTTCCGGTCGCCCTCGCGACGCCGCTGCTCGTGAACCCCCTGACGATGGTCCCGGTGTACTACGCCGCCTACCGCGTGGGCGCGCTGCTGCTGGGGCTGGAACCTCACTTCTTCAGCTTCGAGCCGAGCTGGGACTGGCTGCAGAACGGGCTGGGGCCGCTCTGGAAGCCCTTCCTGCTGGGGTGCCTCACCTGCAGCGCGCTTTCCGGTGTGCTTGGCTGGATGGGGCTCGAGCTGTTGTGGCGCTGGCGGGTGACCGCCCGCTACCGGTCGCGGCGCGAAGCCTCCACCGTCGCCTGAGCCGCTAAGACCCCCGTCGCCTGCACCGGCTCGCCGGCGGAGGTGCGCTCACTCAGCACTCCCTGCTCGATCTCCAGTCGCCGCTCCATCCGGCCGGCGAGCCTGAGGTCGTGCGTGACCACGACCAGGCTGGTGCGGCGTTCGCGGTTGAGCTCCAGCATGAGGGTGAATACCGACTCCGCGTTGGCCCCGTCCAGATTTCCGGTCGGCTCATCTGCCAGCACCAGCCTCGGCTCGGTCACCAGGGCACGGGCCACCGCGGCCCTCTGACGTTCGCCTCCGGAGAGCTGGTAGGGGCGATGCTCCAGGCGCTCGCCCAACCCCACCCGCTCCAGCAGAGCCCGGGCGCGCGCGCGGGCGTCGGCGACCTTCATCCGCCGCACCAGCAGGGGCATGGCGACGTTCTCGAGGGCGGAGAATTCCGGCAGCAGATGGTGAAACTGGTAGACGAAGCCGATCGCGCGGTTGCGCAGCTCGCCGCGGGCCTCTTCACCGAGCTCGTGAATGTCCCGGCCGTCCACGATGACGTGGCCGGATGTCGGCTTGTCCAGTCCCCCCAACAGTTGCAGCAGCGTGGTCTTACCTGAGCCGGACGCACCGACGATCGCGATGCGCTCGCCGGAGCGCACCGCCAGATTGATACCCCGCAGGACATCGAGCGTGACCGGGCCCTGACGAAAGCTCTTGTGGACGTCCCGTGCTTCGAGAACGACTTCATTCATAGAGGGTTCACTCGTGACGCAGAGCGTCTGCGGGCGCGGTGCGCGAGGCCCGCCAGGCAGGGTAGATCGTGGCCAGCACGCACAGCAGGAACGCCACCGAGCAGATCCGCAGGACATCGCCCCGCTCGACGTACGCCGGCAACTCACTCATGAAGTACACGCTGGCATCCATGAACTGGACGCCAAACAGCCGCTGGAGCGAATCCAGCAGCGATTCCAGATGATTGGACAGCACGGTGCCCAGCGCGGCGCCCGCGGCCGTGCCGGCCAGGCCGATCATCACCCCCTGGATCGCGAAAGCCGCCAGCACGTTGCGCGGCCCCGCGCCCAGAGTGCGCAGGATGGCAATGTCGGACTGCTTCTCCTTCACGATCATCACCAGGGTCGCCACGATGTTGAAAGCCGCGACCGCGACGATCATCAGCAGGATCACGAACATCATCGTCTTGGTCGTCTGGATGGACTTGAAGAAGTTGCTATGGATCATCGTCCAGTCGGTGACGAGGAAGTTTCCACCGAGCGCGAGCGCGAGGCGCCGCACGATCCCCGGAGCACGGAACGGGTCCTGTACGGCCAAGCGGATGCCGCTGGCCTTTTCCCCCATGCGGTAGAGCACCGCCGCGTCCGTCATGTTGATGAGCCCGAGGCCGCGGTCGTACTCGTACATGCCGGACTCGAACACGCCGCTGACCATGAAGCGCCGCTGTCGTGGAATGACTCCGGCCGGAGTCGCTGTCCCACTGGGCGCGATCACGACCACGGAATCCCCGACTCTCGCGTTGATCTCGCGGGCGAGCGCACTGCCGAGGATGATCCGATACTTCCCCGGCACGAGATCCTCGATACGCCCGCTCTTGAGGTTGTGTGCGATGCCGGTTGCCTTGCGCTCTTCCTCAGGAATCACGCCGCGCAGGGAGGCGGCGGCGATTTTGGTGCCGTGTGAGAGCATCGCCTGCGCCTCGATGTACGGCACCGCGGCTTGCACCCCCGGCTGCCTCAAGGCCGCCTGCTGCACCAGGTGCCAGTCCGGCAAGGTCTCATCCAGGCCGGTGAGGGTGGCGTGCGAGGTGACGCTGAGCATGCGAGTGCGCAGCTCCCGCTCGAAGCCGTTCATGACCGACAGAACGACGATCAGCGTCGCCACTCCCAGCATCAGGCCCAGCACCGACATCAGCGCGACGAAGGACACGAAACCCCGCCGGTGCGAGGAGCGCAGGTAGCGGGTGCCGATCAACCATTCGTAGGGAGCGAAGGCCACGAGCTACTCGTAACGCAGCGCTTCCGCGGGGGCGGTGCGCGCAGCACGGATGGCGGGATAGAGGGTAGCGAAGCCCGTCAGCGCCAGGGCGACGACGCTGATGGCTACGATGTTGGACCACTTGACGTCGGAGGGGATCGCAGCGCTCACGTAGATATCGGCGTCCAGGATATGAAAGCCGAAGGTGCGCTCCAGGAAGGGCTCGATGGTGGCGACGTTGAAGGCGATCGCAAGCCCGAGAGCCACGCCCAGCCCCACTCCGAGCCACCCGATCACCAGCCCCTGTGTCATGAACATGCCCATGATCCGGCGGGGCGAGGCACCGAGCGTGCGCAGGATGGCGATGTCGGTACGCTTGTCCGTGACCACCATGACGAGCATCGAGACGATATTGAATGCCGCGACGGCGACGATCAGCATGAGAATGAGCGCCATCATGGTCTTCTCGATGCGGATCGCGCGGAAGTAGCTGGCGTTGTCCTGCGTCCAGTCGATGACCTGGAACTGCTGAGGCAGGCGCGCGCGCAATCCAGCGGCCAGCGCCGGAGCCGCCAGAGCGTCGTTGAAGCGCACGCGCAGGCCATGATCGCCCTGCGGCGCCAGCGCCCTGACATCGTCGATCGGCGCGAATATCAGGCCGGTCTCGGTATCCGCCTGGCTGGCATCGAACAGGGCGGCCACCGTCACTTCGCGCAGCTTGGAGTCGAGCGTGCCATCCGCCGCCACCCTCGGGATCAGCAGCGTCAGGGTATCTCCGACTCCGAGCGCCAGTCTTTCCGACACCAGCGGCCCGGCGAGCACCCGGTCCTCACCAGGGAGCAGATCGGACAGCTTGCCTTGGGTGATGGCACCGGCGAGATCGGTGACACTCAGCTCCGCCTGGGGGTCGATGCCGCGGACCAGTACCGGAAGCATCTCCGGCGTACGCTCGGCCAGGGCCTGCAGCTCCGCATAGGGAGCCACTCCGAGAACCCCTTTGGAGGCGCGGATAACGGCCTCCGCCTGCCGCCACTGCTCGTCGGAGGGAGGATGCGCGTCATCGCGTGCGACCACACGTGCATGCGCGGTGAGCGACAGAAGCCGATCGCGCAGCTCATCCTCGAAGCCGTTCATGACCGAGAGGATCACGATCAACGCGGCGACCCCGACGCACACGCCGACGACCGACGCCCAGGTGATGAAGGAGACGAAGAACTTGTGCGTTCGAGCCCGGACGTAGCGCAGTCCGACGAACAGCGACAGGGGATGGAACATCGTCGCGATTTAACCACATCGGCCCGCGGTGAGCCGCAATCCCGGCAGGGATCGCGGGGCAAGCGGAGCGCCGCAAATGCGGGACCTGTGTCACAGATTCCGGATGCGCGGCGCAGTTCCCGGTAGCGGCGCGCTTTGACAGAATTCCTGCGGTGCTATAGTGACTTGTGTGTTTGGGTGCGCCGCATGCGGCGCACGGGCATGCCCGGGGGGGACATGCCCAGGGTCGACGCAGAGCGCGCAACGCGCGCGCAAGAGGAGAGAGAGCCATGCAACTCCGGGTGCTCGCAGTGCTCTGTGCCAGCCTCGCTGTGACCGCTCTGGCGGTCGCGGATACCGTCGTGGTCGACGACCAGGTCGCCGTGAAGCAGACGTCAGTTCAGACGCCCAAGCGCGGCAGCACCATGGCGGACGTCGAGAAGCGCTTCGGCGCCCCCACAGAGCGCCATCCTACAGTGTCCTCGCCAGGGACAGCCCATCAGCCGCCCATCACGCGCTGGGACTACAACGGCTTCTCCGTGTTCTTCGAGCGCGACCGCGTCATCGATACGGTGGTGACCTCGGGCTGATCTCGAACGCGGCCGGCCGGCAAGGCCCCGCCTCCCGCCCAGGTTCAAGAACCCCATGAGAACTGGGGCGTAGCGCCTTGAGACTATTGGGCGTAACGCCTCACAAAGTGGTAGCCTTTGGCGACACTGATAAGAATTTAGGTGTTGCCCTGTGTCGGCGGATGGGTCGCTGAAGACGCGAATCGAGGCCTTGTTGCGTGCCGGAGCGGTGCGGCGAAAAATCGCCGCCGACCAGCTCGAAGCTGAAATCAAACGCCGGGAGGAAGTGCTGCGGCGCACCTTCCGACGCTACGTCTCCCCGAAGCTGGCGGACAAGATCCTCGAAGACGCACAGCTGCGCGAGAGCCTGCTCACCGCGGCCGAGGTGCGCACCCACGCCGTCGTGCTATTCGCAGACCTCCGCGGCTTCACCAGCCTGTCCGAGCGGCTCGCTCCCCACGAAGTCGTGCCCCTGCTGAACGAATACTTCTCGCTCCTCACCGAGATCACCTTCCGCTACGAAGGCACCGTGTTCAACATGGCCGGCGACTGCCTGATGCTCGGCTTCGGCGTCCCCCTGGAGCAGCCCGACAGCTGTGCCCGAGCCGTACAGGCCGCGCGGGAGATGCTCGATGGGTTTGCGTTGCTGGCGCAGAACTGGAAAACCCGCTTTCATATCGATGCCGGGCTCGGGATCGGTATCAACGAGGGAGACGTGGTGGCTGGAAATGTCGGCTCTCCGTCCTTCATGAGCTACACGATCATCGGCGACACCGTGAATGTCGCCTCGCGGCTGTGCCAGCGGGCCCGCTCGGGGGAGATCCTGTTCTCACGGACGTTCAAGCAATCGCTGGACGCACAGGGCCTCGACATCAGCGCCACGGAGCTTCCGCCGATGCAGCTGCGCGGCCGCTCCAACCCGATCGACATTTTCTGTGTGCCGCTGCAGACGCGCATGCACGTGAGCGCAGCCGGCTCTGCCTAGGCCTGACTCCGACAGGCGCGTGCTCGACCCTCCCGTACCCACCTCCTCCGCGAGACGGATCCGCTGGCATCAGCTCTACGGCAGTGCCGCGGCGCTGGCGCTCGCCGATGCGACGCGCGCCGATCAGCGACTGTATGTCGTGATCGCCGACGCTGCGCGCGAACTGGAGAGATTGACTGCGGAATTGCGCTTCTTCGCCGGCGACGGCCTGCCGCTGCTGACACTCCCGGATTGGGAAATCCTCCCCTACGACCTGTTCTCACCGCACCCGGACATCATCTCCGAGCGCTTGCTGACGCTGTTCGAGCTGCCCCGGGCGCGGCACGGCTGTCTGATCGTCGCCGCCGAGACGTTGCTGCAGCGCCTGCCGCCGCGCAACTATGTGCAGGCGCGGGCGTTCGAGCTGGGTGTAGGCGAGCCGCTCGCGCTCGAGCCGTTGCGCGAACGCTTGGTCGAAGCGGGCTACGCCAGCGTGAGCCAGGTGGGCAGCCCGGGCGAGTTTGCCGTTCGCGGCTCGCTGTTCGATGTCTTTCCGATGGGCTCTCGAGCCCCCTTGCGCATCGATCTGTTCGACAACGAGATCGAGGGGATTCGCCAGTTCGATCCGGAGACGCAGCGCTCGTTGGATTCGCTCGAGAAGGTGCGTCTGCTGCCCGCGCGCGAGGTGCCGCTGGATGCCGATGCAGTGCGCGAGTTCAGACGTCGCTTCCGCACGCGCTTCGAGGGTGATCCGACGCGCTCGAGTCTGTACCGCGGCGTGAGCGAGGGATTGGCGCCCGCGGGCATCGAGTTCTATCTGCCGCTGTTCTTCGAAGGCACCGCGACTCTCTTCGACTATCTCCCCTCGAATGCCGTCATCGTCCACGATGCGGCGCTCCCTGGAGCCCTCGCCAAGGCCTGGCACGACATCGAGGCCCGCTACGAGGACCGCCGGCACGACATCGAGCGGCCGGTGCTCGCTCCCGCGGAGCTGTTCCTGGAGCCGCCGGAGCTCGATGCGAAGCTCGAGCCCTTCGCGAGCATCACGTTGAACGCGTTCAAGGCCGACACGGAGCTGCAGGCCGTCCTCGAGCCGCCAGCGAGCGAACCCGCGCGCACAGCTGTGGACAGCGAACCCGTCAGGCCACGTGTCGAGCCGACCCTGCGCAACTTCCCCACCTCCGCCCCTCACGAGCTGCGAATCGACCCACGGGCCGAGCAGCCCTTCGCGCCCCTGGAAGCCTTCCTGCGCGACTTCCCCGGCAGAGTGCTGATCGCGGCCGACTCGCCGGGCAGACGCGAGGTGCTGCAGGAGATGCTGCGGGCCAACGGCCATACCCCGACACCCGTGCAGGGCTGGAGCGAGTTCACCGCCGGCAAGGCGCGGCTGGCCCTGACGGTGGCGCCCGACTTGCAGGGCCTCACACTTCCGGACATTGCCGTCATCTCCGAGGCGCAGTTGTTCGGCGCGCGCGCACGGCAAGAGCGGCGTCGAAAGCGCGCCGCAGCCGATCCGGAAGCCATCCTCAAGAGTCTGCAGGACCTCAACCCCGGCGCGCCGGTCGTTCACGAGGACTACGGCGTCGGCCGCTACGTGGGGCTTCAGCCCATGGAGGTGGCCGGCCAGCCGGGCGAGTTCCTGGTGCTGGAGTACCTGGACGGGGACCGGGTGTATGTGCCCGTCCACTCGCTGCACCTGGTCAGCCGGTACACCGGCGGGGCCCCGGAGAGCGCTCCGCTGCACAAGCTCGGCACCGACCAATGGGCCAAGGCGCGCCGCCGCGCGGCCGAGCAGATCAGGGACATTGCCGCGGAGCTGCTGGACCTGTACGCGCGACGCAAGGCCCAGCGTGGCCTGAGGCTCCCCTTGAGCGAGGCCGATTACCGAGGCTTCGCTGAGGCCTTCCCGTTCGAGGAGACCGAAGATCAGGCCGAAGCGATCCGCCAGGTGCTCACCGACATGGCGAGCGAGCGGCCGATGGATCGTATCGTGTGCGGCGACGTCGGCTTCGGCAAGACCGAAGTGGCGATGCGCGCGGCGTTCGTGGCCACCCAGGCCGGCAAGCAGGTGGCGGTGCTCGCCCCGACGACGCTGCTCGCCCAGCAGCATCTCACCAACTTCCGCGATCGCTTCGCAGAGTGGCCGGTCAAGGTCGCCGCCCTCTCGCGGTTCGGCAACGCCAAGGAGACGCAGGCGACCATCGAGGGCATCGAGAACGGCCAGATCGACATCGTGATCGCGACCCATCGGCTGCTGCACTCGCACGCGCGCTTCAAGGATCTCGGGCTGCTGATCATCGATGAGGAACATCGCTTCGGCGTGCGTGACAAGGAGCGTCTGCAGGCGCTGCGCGCCAACGTCCACGTTCTGACGCTCACGGCAACTCCGATCCCGCGCACGCTGAACATGGCGATGGGCGGCCTGCGCGATCTTTCACTCATCACCACGCCCCCCGCCGAGCGTCTGGCGATCAAGACGTTCGTGGTCGAGTGGCACAACCCGACGCTGCGCGAGGCGGCCCTGCGCGAGCTGCGCCGCGGTGGACAGATCTACTTCGTGCACAACGAGGTGCGCACGATCGAGAAGATCGCGGCCGAGATTCAGACACTGATTCCGGAAGCGAGCGTACGCGTCGGGCACGGACAGATGCGCGAGCGCGATCTCGAGCAACTGATGGTCGACTTCTACCACCGCCGCTTCAATCTGCTGGTGTGTACCACGATCATCGAGAGCGGCATCGACGTACCGACGGCCAACACCATCATCATCAATCGCGCCGACCATATGGGCCTCGCACAGCTTCATCAGCTGCGCGGCCGCGTGGGACGCTCGCACCACCGCGCCTACGCCTACCTCGTCGCTCCGCCCCGCAAGGCGCTCTCGGGCGATGCGGCGAAACGCCTCGAGGCCATCGAGTCGATGGAAGAGCTGGGCGCCGGCTTCGTGCTGGCGACGCACGACCTGGAGATCCGCGGCGCGGGAGAGCTGCTCGGCGAGCAGCAGAGCGGCCAGATGACGGAAGTCGGCCTCGCCATGTACCTGGACATGCTCGAGCAGGCCGTCGCGGCGCTCAAGGCCGGACGCGAGCCCGTGCTCGACAAGCCGCTCGCGGCGGCGACGGAAGTGGAGCTGCGATTGCCTGCCTTTCTGCCGGAGAGCTATGTCGGGGACGTACACGTACGCCTCGGTCTGTACAAACGCATTGCCGCCGCCGAGACGGATACCGCGCTCGATGAGCTCACCGCAGAGATCTACGACCGCTTCGGCCCGCTGCCGCCGGTCTCACAGGCGCTCATCCGCATCGCGAAGCTGAAGCTGGTGGCGCGCTCGCTGGGCATGCGTCGCCTGGATCTGGGTCCGCAGGGAGGCACGGTCGTGTTCGAAGAGCGACACTCGATCGACCCCGGGGTGGTCGTCCGCCTGGTGCAAAAAGCGCCGCGCGAGTACCGGCTCGAGGGGCCGCTCAAGCTGCGTGTATCACGACCGCTTCCTCAGGAAGAGGCGCGCTTCGAGTTTGCCGCGGATCTGATGAAACGTCTGGGCGCCAAAGCGCCGGCCAAGTGAGTAGAATCGCCCGCATGCGCGTCTCCTCTGTGCTCCTGGCCCTCCTCGCCCTGTGCATCGGCGCTTCCGCGAGCTCGCAGGAGGCGGCCCCCGGGCCCACCTACAACATCGAGATGATCGTCTTCCGCAGCACCTCTGCGCAGGGCGGTGCGGAAAACTGGAGCGCGGAAGGCACCGCCTCCGAGGACTCGGTCGCGGGCGCCGAGTCCGGCGGCGGCTCCTCGGTCGGACGCTTCGTGAACCTCCTGCCGGCCTCGCAGTTCCAACTGTCGGAAATCGAGAACAAGCTGCGCTCGAGCGGTGCCTACGTACCGATCGCGCATGTCGCCTGGTCACAGACAGCGAGTGCATGGGGCACGCGCGCAGGGTTCACGGTGCAGAAGCTGGGCATCGATGTCCCCGGCTTGTCAGGCACGGTCTTCCTGGAACGCGGGCAGTTCCTGCACCTGGGGATGGCGCTGAGCTACGCCCCGCCCGATCCTCCCGCGGGACTGGGTGCGGCGCCGGGCACGACGTTCATCATGAACCAGAGCCGGCGCGTGAAGTTCTATGAGCGCAACTACTACGACCACCCGGCGTTTGGAGTGATTGCGCTGGTGACCCCGGCGCAAGGTGCCAGGCCGCCCGGTCGTTAATGGAAATCGACTGATTCCGCGGTGGAGATGCTGTCCTTGCCGCGCGATTTGGCGCGCTTCAACGCAGCCTTGCATCCTTTCAGCAGCGACTCCAGCGGCAATTCGCGCGGTGGGACGAGGCTGGCCACACCCGCACTGATCGTCACGTAGCGTGCCGCACCGCCTTTGGGATGGTGCATCAGCAGATCGCGGACGCGCTGTGCCACGACTTGGGCGTAGTGCGAGGCTTTCTCCGCGGCATCGCCCTGCGTGAGTACGGCGAAGGTCCCTCCTTCCCAGCGCCCCACCAGGTCCCCACCCCGTCGGTAGGAAGCGCCTATCACCCGTGCCACGCGGCGGATGCAAGCGTCGCCGGCCGCTTTATCGAAGGTCTCGTTGTAGGCATTGAGGTCGTCGATGTCGAACAACACGAGGCCGATCTCGTGCGAGTCGCGTTGGGCCAACTGCCAGTCGCGCAGCAGCAGCTCTTCGAAGTACGCGCGCGAATGCAGACCCGTGAGACGGTCCTCACGCAGCCAGGGGGGCAGGCCCTGTATGGACTTCTCGGAGCTCTTGAGGCGCTCGCTGGCATCGCGGTGATAGCCGATGAAGTGGGTCAGTTTGCCTTCCGCGCTGCGCACCGGCTGGATGACGCACTCATTCCAGAACAGAGTGCCGTCGGGGCGATAGTTCCTGACCAGGACCCTGGTCTGCTCGCCGCGTTCGACGGCCTCGCGCATTTTCTGGCGCGCTTCCTGGTCCCGGTCGCGACCCTGCAGCACGCGTAGATTGGTTCCAAGGATCGCGGCAACCGGATACCCGCACATCTGGGCGAACGCCGCGTTCGCATAGATCACGGGATGGTCGGCAACGGTGGCGTCGCAAATGACAATGCCCTCAGGAGCACTGTCCACGACGCTGCGCCACTCGGCTGCCAACCAATTGTTCATGTCCTGCCCATGCTCATGTCTGACCCGCCTCCAGGTTGAGAGCCGGCGCTGCGGCACACCGGGCGAGCATTTCCTGGCTTATCGTCCATTCGGGCGTCGTCTTTAGCTGCTCCCGTGTCTTACCGTCGCGCCCGTGAAGGCGTACGAGGCGCATCTGGGAAGCGGGCTCCGGATCCAGGTCCAGCCGGCGAAGCACGGCCTCCACGCCCGGGCGGTCGTTGCAGACCGGGAGCATGTCGCAACCTGCCGACAACGCCTGCCGGGCGCGGCTCACCACGTCCCCCTGCGCAGCCGCGGCACCCCCCATTGACAAATCGTCCGCAAACACTACCCCCTGGAACCGCATCTCACCGCGCAGCACGTCGCGAATCCAGTGCCCCGAGAGGCTGGCAGGAACGCTATCCACAGCGGGGAACAGCACGTGCGCCACTTTGGCGGCTGGGAGCCCGTTGGCGATGAGGGCGCGGTACGGGGTCATGTCGTCCGTCAGGTCCGCAAGGTCGCGGCGGTCCACGGGGAGGGTCTGCTGCGGATCCGCCACCACGGCCCCCTGCCCCGGAAAATGCTTTGCCATGGCGGCCATGCCCGCATCCCGCATGCCGTGGACGTACGCCACGGCCAGCTGGCCCACCACGTCCGCACGGCGGTGAAAGGAGCGGTCGCCAATGGTTTCGCTCACTCCATAGTCCAGATCGACACAGGGAGCGAAGGAGAGATCGACTCCATGGGCTCGCAACTCCGCGGCCATCAGCCATCCGAGGTTGCGGGCCATCCGCAGGCCGGCGCGCGGATTCAGGTCGTATTCCTGACCGATGCGGCGCATCGGCGGCAAGCGCGAGAACCCCTGCACGAGGCTCTGCACTCGCCCCCCCTCCTGATCGACCCCTACGATCAGCCTGGGTGTCCGCAGTGCGTGCAGGGCCGCAACGAGCGCCGTCAGTTGCTCGGGGTCGACATAGTTGCGAGCGAGCAGCACAACACCGCCCACCAGCGGGTGGCGCAGCAGCTCGCGCTCTTCCGGAGCCACCGCGACGCCTTTCAGGTCGATCATCAGCGGACCGAGCGTCATGACCGGCTCCCGCCGGATTGCAGCAGTGCGATCGACTCGACATGAGCGGTATGAGGAAACATATCCAGCACTCCCGCGGCACGCACAGTGAAGCCGAGCTCGTGGGCCAGTATGCCGACGTCGCGCGCGAGGCTGCCGGGGTGACAGGAGATGTACAGGAGGGACTTTGGGCGCAGGGCCGCGATCGCCGGCAGGATCTCACGCGCGCCCGCGCGCGGCGGATCGATGAGGACGTGACTGAAGGGCTGTTGCATCCAGGGTGTCGCCCGATCCACCGCCTGCGACAGATCGGCGACATGAAACTCCGCATTCTGAATGCCGTTGCGGCGTGCGTTGGCACGCGCCCTCTCGACCAGCACCCGGTCGCCTTCGATGCCGGCGACGTGGCGAGCCCGCTTCGCCAGCGCCAGCGTGAAATTGCCCAGCCCGCAAAACAGGTCGAGGACGGTCGAGTCCGCGGACAGCTCCAGCAGCTGCACGGCTTTGGCGACCAGGGCTTCGTTCACGGCGCCGTTGATCTGCACGAAGTCCGTCGGCGCGAACTCCAGCTCCAGGTCGAACTGTGGCAGGCGATACAGGAGGGGCTCGACGGTCTCATCGCTGAGCGGGTGCACGCTGTCCAGGCCCTTGGGCTGCAGGTAGAACCGCACGCCGTAGGCCTGCGCAAACTCCAGCAACTTGCGCCGGTCCTCCGGCGTTGGAGCTTCTAACACGCGTAACACCAGTGCGACCGCATTGTCGGCGACCGCCACCTCGATCTGCGGCAACTTCTCGCGGATGCTCAGGCCCATCAGCAGGCCGGCGAGAGCGCCAACGCTCTCGCCTACCGGTGGGCTGAGCACCTCGCAACGCTGGACGTCAGCGACGTACGGAGCCAGCCGCTCGCGAAAGCCTACGACCACGCGTCCCTTCTTGGTCACGTACTTCGCGCCCAGGCGCGCACGGCGGCGATAGCTCCAGACCGGGCCCCGCAACGGCTCGAGCCATTCCTGCGGCGCCACGTGCGCCACGCGCTCGAAACTCTCACGCAGCTCGGTGTGCTTGGCCTGCAGTTGCGCCTCCGGCGAGAGGTGCTGGAGCGCGCAGCCGCCGCAAGTTCCGAAGTGCTTGCACTTGGGAGCCACACGGACGATCGAAGGCTCGATCACCTCCAGCAGCTCGGCATCATCATGCTGACGGTGCCGGCGCGTGCGGCGGAAGCGAATGGTTTCCCCTGGCAGCGCGCCTGCGACGAACGCGGTCTTGCCTGCGCGAACGACCCCCTCCCCCTGTTGCGTGAGAGCGGCGACGCTTCCGACCTCATCCTCCCCAGGCATGCAGGAATTCCGCGAAATGGGGCTCCTTGCCGGCGCGCAGCAGGTCTTTCACCCTCTCCAGCTCCTCCGCGTGGCGCTCGGGAGTGAGGCGTCCGCGCATGAGGTCGAAGCGCAGGTACACCAGATAGGTGTTGAGGACGTCCGTCTCGCAATAGCGGCGGATGCGCGCCAGATCCCCGGCCAGCCAGGCTCCCCAGACCTGCGCGCCGGAGAATCCCAGCTTTCCGGGCAGGCCGAGCAGGCACGCAGCGTTCTCCAGAGATACCCGCGCACGGGACTGAAAGCCCGAGAGCACGTCCATCAAATCGGTGTGCCGCCAGTGGAAGCGGCTCAGGTAGTTGTTGTAACGGAAGGCCGAGTCGTCATCCCCGGTCTGCCAGTAGCGTGTGGCCTGGATCCCGGCCCGCAAGGCGCGATAGTGCAGCACCGGCAGATCGAACCCCGAGCCGTTCCAGGAGACCAGGTCCGGAGTGAACTTCTCGATGCCGTCATAAAACCGCTCGATCAGCTCGGCTTCCGTCGAGCTCGGATCCCCGAGGCTCCACACACGCAACCCCTCCCGGCTGCGCAGCACGCAGGAGATCGCAACCACACGGTGCTGCTCGAGACTCAGGAACTCCCCGCCCGTCGCATTGCGGCGCAGCGTGAACATGGCTTTCGCCACCTGCTCCTCGCTCAGCCCCTCCAGGTTGTACAGCCGCCGGCCCAGATCGACGTCCGGAATGGTCTCGATGTCGAAGACGAGAATGTTCATCAACGGGCCGCCACCATGAGTGCCTTCATGTCGCGCACCGCCGTGGCAAGGCCGTCGAACACGGCACGTGCGATGATCGCGTGCCCGATGTTGAGCTCGACGACCTCGCGGAGCGAGGCGATGGGCTGCACGTTGTGATAGTCCAGGCCATGTCCCGCGTGCACCTCCAGGCCCAGGCTCGATGCATGCCGCGCACCCGCGCGGAGCCTTTCCAGCTCCGTCGCCTGGCGCGATCCGATCGACTCCGCGTACGAGCCGGTATGCAGCTCCACGACGGCCGCGCCCACTTCTGCGGCCGCATCGATCTGGCTCGCATCCGGGTCAATGAAGAGCGCCACCCGGATACCCTGCGCGCTCAGGTGAGCCACGGCTTCTCTGACCCGCGCCCGCTGACTGCTGACATCCAGGCCACCCTCCGTGGTCACCTCCGCGCGCCGCTCGGGGACGAAGCAGCAATCCTCCGGACCGACATCGGAAGCGATCGCCACCAGCTCATCGGTGACGGCCATCTCCAGGTTCATGTGCGTCTTGAGCAGACCTCGCAGCACTCTCACATCGTTGTCCTGGATGTGCCTGCGGTCCTCGCGTAGATGCAGCGTGATGCTGTCGGCGCCGGCGAGCTCCGCCGTCAACGCGGCGTGCACCGGATCCGGCAGGCGCCCGCGGCGCGCCTGGCGTAACGTCGCCACGTGATCGATGTTGACTCCGAGTGCGATCGAGCCCTGCGTCATTTACCCATCTCCCGCCGAACAATCGACCTGGCCACGGTACGGGTCCTGAGCTCCCGCCCTTCCAGACACTCCGCGAGCGCCGCCGTCAGCAGCCGGCGCGCATCCTCGAGCGCTCCCTCCTCGCTGAGCTGCTCCGCGGCAAGGCAGAGCACCGAGTGTCCCGCCACCGCGCCCACGGCGTCGGCTGTCGAGGGCAACAATCCCCGCGCCGGCCTGAAATGATAGTACGCATCCGCCTCTATGCGGCGGCCGGTTTGAGCCTCCGCGCTCAGATCGATCCCGTAGCCGAGCGCCTCCAGCAGGCGCTTCTCGAAGATCCGCAGACGCGGCGCCAACGCCTCCCCGAGCCGCAGAGCCTGCAGTGTCGTGTGGTAGTTCTCGAACAGGCCCGGCAGAGGATCGTGCCGGGTGGTGAGCTTCAGCAGCAGCTCGTTGAGATAGAACGCAGACATCAGGGCCGCCGGCGGCAGCGGCGCGCCGGGATGGGTGCTCTCGGCCCCGGTGAGCTGCGCACTCTCACCGCGGCCGCTCCAGGACAGCAGCAGCGGCTCGAACGGCTGCAGGATAGAGGCGAGTTTCGCTTTCGGTCCACGTACACCGCGCGCGAACAGCGTGAGGCGTCCGTGATCGCGAGTCAGAACCTCGAGAATGCGGCTCGTATCGCGATACGGCCGATGATGCAGGATGTAGCCGGGTGCAAGCTGGATGCGGCGTTGCTCGCGGCTCATTCCAGTCCCAGGGCCTTGAGCGCTCGGGCATTGTCCGCCCAGTTCTCGCGCACCTTCACCCACAGATTCAGGTGCAGACGCCGTCCGAGCATGCCATTCAAGGCCAGGCGCGCCGAGCGGCCCACGCGCTTCAGACGCTCGCCGCGTGCGCCGATCACGATCGGCTTCTGGCCCTCCCGATCGACCCAGATGGCAGCATCGACGGCCAGCTGGCCGTCCTGCTCGGTCATGTTCTCCACCTCCACGGCGATGCCGTAGGGGACTTCCTGATTGAGCTCCAGGGTCAGCTTCTCACGAATGAGCTCCGCGATGCGAAACTCCAGGCCGCGGTCGGTCACCTCCCCGTCCAGGAACATCGCCGGGGCCGCCGGCAGGTGCTTCGCGATCGTCTGCTTCAGATCCTCCACGTTGTCGTCCTTCAGGGCGGCTACGGGCACGATGGCGAGGAAATCATGGCGCCCTGCGAGTTGCGCCACGTATGGAAGCAGTCGCTCGCGCGGACGCACACGATCGATCTTGTTCACGGCGGCCATCGCCGGCCGTCCCGACTTCACGATCCTCGCCAGCACCAGATCGTCCTCGGAGGTCCACTTGAGCGCCTCGACCACCAGGACCACCAGGTCGGCGTCCTCCAGCGCAGTGGCCGCCGTCCGGTTCATCGCGCGATTGAGGGCACGCGCGGCATGATTGTGCAAGCCTGGAGTGTCGACGAAAGCGACCTGCGCAGCCGGCAGATTCACGATCCCGAGGATGCGGTGGCGCGTGGTCTGCGGACGCGGCGTGACGATGCTCACCTTCTGTCCGACCAGGGCGTTGAGCAGGGTCGATTTGCCGACGTTCGGCCGGCCGACCAGGGCAGCGAACCCGCTGCGGAAGCTTTCTGTCATGGTGTCTCGATGTCGTTCAGGATCCGCTCGGCTGCCTCCTGCTCGGCACGCCTGCGGCTCAGGCCGCTGCCCTGCGCACGCAGACCCAGATCCGCGACTTCGCAGATCACGTGGAAAGTCTGTGCGTGAGCCTCGCCTTCGACGCGCTCGACTGCATAGCGGGGTAGCGTATGGCCACGGCCCTGCAGATACTCCTGCAGGCGCGTTTTGGCATCCTTGAGCGACGCCGGGGCCGGCAGGGAGGCGATGCGCGGCTCGAAGAGTCTGTGGATCACTTGCTCGACGGCCTCGAAGCCGCCGTCCAGAAACAGCGCGCCGCACACCGCCTCGAACGCATCCGCGAGAATGGATTCGCGGCGGAAGCCGCCGGTCTTGAGCTCTCCGGAGCCCAGCTGCAGGGCATCCCCCAGAGCGATACCCGCGGCGACCTGGGCCAGCGGCTCGCTGCTGACCAGACGCGCACGCAGGCGGCTCAGGTCCCCTTCGGAGGCCTCCGGAAAAGCGCGGTAGAGGCGCTGCGCAACCACCAGATTGAGCACCGCATCCCCCAGAAACTCCAGCCGCTCATAGTTGCGGCCCGAGGCGCTGCGGTGTGTGAGCGCCGCGGCAAACAGACTCGCATCGCGCGGCTCATAGGCGAGCCGCGCCCGCACCCAGGAGCCCGGCCACTCTTCGCCCGTCACGAGCCTCCCAGGTTACTGCTCACTGCCGGGGTTCCCGATCTGCACCACTTTGTGGAAGGCAACCTGGATGGAGATGTTGGCAAACAGCGGCGCCTGGTCGTCATACGAGGCATCGACTACCCAGGACCTGCCCTGCCGGGTGATGTTGATGTCCTTCACGGTCGGATAGTCGATGCTCTGCACGTCGAATTGCCGGCCGAGAGAAATGGCGATGGTCTTGGCATTGGTGCTCTCGGGAGCGGCTTCCGACTGCACGGCATCCAGTGAGTGCGAGACTTTGAGGTAGTTGAGGTAGATCGGCGCCAGGCGCACCCCGGTATAGAAGACGATGGCGAGCGGAGTCAGCAGGAACAGCCAGCCGATTGCGGTGACACCCCGTTGTTGCGCGCGCATGCAAACCTCACTGGATCGCCATACCGATCCGCTTCCACTTCGGGCCGCCCGAGCGGCCCCAATCCCAATTGAACCAGATCCGCGTCGCCTTGCCGACCAGGTTGGCCTCGGGCACGAAGCCCCAGGACCGTCCGTCGTCGCTGTTGTCGCGGTTGTCCCCCATCATGAAGTACATACCCGCGGGGACGTCCGTGACGAACTTCTTGCTTTCGCGGAACAAACCCGGGGCCCCCTGGTCTCCGCCGCACAAATAGCCGCGCGAGTCCCGCCGGTTGCACCCCGGGAGCGGGTCGGGACGGAAATCGATGTCCACCGGGCACAGCATCGCCTGGTGGTCGTGGGCTCCCAGCTGCTCGCGGGCGAGCTGAAAGTTGACGTAGCAGCCGTCGTTGTACTGGCTGACCACGGTGAAGGGGACCGGCTTGCCGTTGACCGTGATCCGGTCGCTGTCCACCTCTATGTGGTCCCCGGGCAGGCCCACCAGGCGCTTGATGAAGTTCACCGACGGATCCACCGGGTAGCGGAACACCACGACATCCCCGCGCTGCGGCTCGCCGATGTCCACGAACTTGTGATCCAGCACCGGCAGGCGCAGCCCGTACGTGTATTTGTTGACGATGATGAAATCCCCATCCAGCAAGGTCGGCATCATCGAGTCGGAGGGAATCCGGAAGGGCTCGAAGATGAACGAGCGCAGCAGCAGCACGATGAGCGCGACGGGGAAGAAGCTGCGCGCATAGTCGACGGTGGTCGGCTCGGGAATGCTCTGGAAGTCCTTGCCCCCGGCGTTCGCCGCCGCGAAGCGCCGCTTGCGGAAGAACGCGGCATCCAGGCCCCACACGATGCCGGTGGCGACGGTGATCCCCAACAACACGGAGCTGAAATCCAGCCGCTCCGCGACCAGCAACCGGATGATCGCGCCGGCGACGAACAGCGGCAGCGCCAGGTAGAGCGCCGCCATCAGCGGCGGGTCGGATGCGGGCTGGGGAGCGGCCGCGATGCGCCGCAGCGGCCGGCGGAACCAATCATCGGCGGCGCCGATGAGCACGGCCGGGATGGCGATCCAGGCGACGATGGTGACGATCTGAATCAACATGGGACGCCGCTCATGACTTGCGGCCGACCTTCAGGACGGCCAGAAAAGCCTCCTGAGGGATTTCGACGTGACCGAGCTGTTTCATGCGTTTCTTGCCTTCCTTCTGCTTCTCCAGGAGCTTGCGCTTGCGGGTCACATCGCCCCCATAGCACTTCGCGAGCACGTTCTTGCGCAACGCCTTGACGGTTGCGCGCGCAATGATGGCGCTGCCGATCGCCGCCTGCACGGCCACTTCGAACATCTGTCTCGGGATGAGCTCGTGCATCTTGTCCACGAGCTCGCGACCGCGATGGTAGGCGTTGTCACGATGCACGATGATCGAAAGTGCATCCACCGTGTCGCCGTTGATGAGGATATCGAGCTTCACCAGCGGGGCGGCCTGAAAGTGGCTGAACTCGTAATCGAAAGAGGCGTAGCCGCGGCTCACCGACTTCAGGCGGTCGAAGAAATCCAGCACCACCTCCGCCAGGGGCAGCTCGTACTGCAGCGACACCTGCGTGCCCAGGTACTGCATCTTCTTCTGCGTGCCACGTTTCTCGGTGCACAGCTGCAACACCGATCCGACGTGCTCGGGGGGCACGAGGATGTTGGCGATGATGATGGGCTCGCGAATCTCTTCGATCTCGTTGGACGGCGGCAGTTTGGCCGGATTGTCCACGTACTCCAGCTTGCTGTCGGTGCGTGCCACCTCGTACACGACCGTCGGCGCGCTCGTGACCAGATCGAGCTGGTACTCGCGCTCGAGGCGCTCCTGCACAATGTCCATGTGCAGCAGCCCCAGGAACCCGACGCGGAAGCCGAAGCCCAGCGCGCCCGACACCTCCGGCTCGTAGTGCAGCGCGGAGTCGTTCAAGCGCAGCTTCGAGAGGGCATCGCGGAAGCTCTCGTAGTCCTCGGAATTGACCGGGAAGAGTCCGGCGAACACCCGCGGCTTGATCTGCTTGAAGCCTGGGAGCGGCTGTGCGCTCGGATTGTGTTCCAGCGTGAGGGTATCACCGACCGGAGCGCCATCGAGCTCCTTGATGCCCGCGACCACGAAGCCCACATCGCCGGTGGCCAGCTCGCGCTCGACAACGGACTTCGGTGTGAACCGCCCCAGCTTGTCCACCGTGTGACTGCGCCCGGTGGACATGACGCGAATCTTCTCGCCGCTCTTGAGGCTGCCGTTCATCACTCGGACCAGCGACACCACGCCCACGTAGTTGTCGAACCACGAGTCGATGATCAGCGCCTGCAACGGCGCCTGCGGGTCGCCCTTGGGCTGAGGAATGCGGCGGATGAGCGACTCGAGCAGCTCCGGAACGCCCTCCCCCGTCTTGGCGCTCACGCGCAGCGCGTCCGTTGCGTCGATGCCGATGATGTCCTCGATCTCCTGCGACACCTTGTCGGGGTCGGCGGACGGCAGGTCGATCTTGTTGATGACCGGCAGGACCTCCAGGCCCTGCTCGATGGCGGTGTAGCAGTTGGCGACGCTCTGCGCCTCGACACCCTGGGAAGCGTCGACGACCAGCAGAGCCCCATCGCAAGCGGCCAGCGATCGGGACACCTCGTAGGAGAAGTCCACGTGCCCGGGGGTGTCGATCATGTTGAGCTGGTAGCGCTCGCCGTCGGCGGCCTGGTAGTAGAGCGTGACGCTCTGGGCCTTGATGGTGATGCCGCGTTCCCGCTCCAGTTCCATCGAATCGAGCACCTGATCCTGCATCTCGCGAGCCTCCAGGCCCCCGCAAAGCTGGATGAGCCGGTCGGCCAGGGTCGACTTGCCGTGATCGACGTGCGCAATGATCGAGAAATTACGTATGAGCCGCATGAATGGGATGTCTGTCGCGTGCGCCGCGCCAGTACCGTAGCGGCGCGCGGATTATAGCGACCGTTCGACCGTTTTTCAGGGACTTAGCGGGATCAGCCCCGCGGGCGCAGCAGGCGCCGCAGCTCATCCTCATCCAGGCGGAAATGGCACACCTTGGCGCCATCGAGCAGAAGGACCGGGACCTGAACGCCGTAGCGGCGCTGCAGCTGCGGATCGGAGTCGACGTCCACGACATCCACCGGCGGCAGCGCAAGGGAGCGCCCGAGTGCCTGCAGGTCCGCAATCATCTCGTCACACAGACCGCAGCCATCGCGGTGCACGAGCGTCAGGCGGGACATCCCTAGTGCCGGGGGGGACCGGAGAGCGACATGGTCACGCCCTGCCGCTTCACCGAGTCTGCGAAGAAGCGCACGGTCGCGGGGGGAACCTCGCCGACGGCCGTGACTTTGTGCCCATCGACGACGGTGGAGAAAGCCGAAGAGGTACCCACCGTCGCAGACTCGTCCTCGTTCACCGATGGCGCGCCATCTGCGGAATGGGCTTCGACGAACACCGAGACGGAGGCCATCCCGTCGGTGAATACCAGGTGATCGACCGGGTCGTTCGAGCCGGGCAGGACCTGCGCCGAGTGCACGGTCATCTTGAACCCCGGGGGCAGCTTCAGCGCGCTCCAGAACAACAAGGTGGAGGTGACAGGCTCCTTCGGCGGCCCGGGCGTCTCCGTCCGCAGCCACCGGAAGCCCTCGGTGGACATGTCCGGCTTGAACGCCGAGTCGGGAATGTGCGCCGCCGGTGTCAGGTTGGCGAATACGGTCTGCTCGATCACGCGTCCGTGCGCATCGCACAGCTGCGTCTTCCAGGGCATGGCCGTGGACTCATCGATCCACAGGCGATAGCCGTACCGATATTCGTCCTTCGGCGCCACCAGGATCACTCGCATGGCGCGCCGGTTGAGCCGCGTTCGCGCCACCTCACGAATGTCGTACGAGCTCACCGTCTGGGCGTTGATGGCGGGGAAATTCCCAAACAGCGATTCTTCGGCCGGACGGCGCTCGACCAGCACGGTGCGCTTGTCGGGCAGGTAGCACGTGAGGTCCCCGCCGGTACGGATGAACTCCCGACCCGAGCCGTCCAGCGAGACGAGCCGCTCGGAGATGACGCCGTCCTTCACGCGATGGATGATCCGCAGCAGCTCGACCTTGCCGCCGAGCCAGAGAGAATAGGTGCCGTCGTAGTTGGTCGAGGTGAGCGCCTTGTTCATGCGGTCCAGCCACTGGGCTGGCTCATCGGGCGCGGCGGCGGCAGGCGCGGGAGGGGTCGGGGTCGCCGCCCGGACGGAGGTTGCGCTCAGCACCACCAGGCACAGCGCCATCCACCCGAGTCGTTCGCTATTGAGCAGGGTTCTTCGCATCGTCGTACACGTTCTCGGATCCCTCCTCCGACCCATTGGAAGCACCGGCGGTTCCCGCTTCGCCCGTCATGAAAGCGGACAATAGGTTGCGCCGGGCGACGGGAGACGAGAACTCACTGTGGGCGACGACATAGTTGGCGAGCTGAGTGGCCGGCACGAGCGACGGGCGCGGGCTCGGGCGCGGAACGACATAACTGTCGGGCTCCGTGGAGGTTGCGATGGCTGCGGCCGGTGCGGCCGGTATGACCTGTGCCAGCTCCGGGGTCTCGCCCGGCACCTGCGCGCGCATCCAGAGAATCGACAACGCGGCAACCCCGGCTGCGACGCCCAAGCCGGCCACCGGCCGGATCCACTTCGAGGCCGCCCGTGCCGCCTGGCGCTCCACGAACCGGACGGCAATGTTGGGGTCTTTGGAGATCACCGAGCTCACGCGGCGCGCGAGGTCGGCGTTGAGCCGCACTCCGCGTTCGGCGCGGATGCTGGCTCCGATGACGGCATAGCGGCCCCAGCGGGCCTTGAGCTGCTCGTCGCGGGAGAGCCGCCGCGCCAACAGCTCGCATTCAGCCATGGGCAGCTCGCCGTCGAACATGGCGGACAGCTGGCTGTCGAGCTCCTCGTTCATCCCAATTCCTCCGCGCGACCGAGCCCGCCTTCGAAGACTTCACGCAGGCGGCGGTCGATGGCTTCCCGCGCCCTGAAAATTCTGGAACGCACGGTCCCTACCGGGCAGTCCATGGAGGCCGCAATCTCCTCGTACGACAAGCCCTCGAGCTCGCGCAGGACGATCGCGGTGCGCAGATCCTCCGGCAGGGCCTCGATGGCCGCGTTGACGGTCGAGCGGATCTCATCCGTCAGCACCAACCCTTCGGGGGTCTCGGAGTCCTTCATCCGGCCTTGCATATCGTAGGACTCATCGGGGTTGTTGCGGTCGAGGTCATAGTCGATGGGCGAGCGGTCGCGGGAGACGACGGCGTTCTTGGCCGAGTTGATGGCGATGCGGTAGAGCCAAGTGTAGAAAGCGCTGTCGCCGCGAAATTGCGGCAGCGCCCGATAGGCCTTGATGAAGGCCTCCTGCGCAATGTCCTCCGCTTCGGCCGGGTTGCGTACATACCGCATGACCAGCTTGACGAGTTTGTGCTGGTACTTGAGAACCAGCGCATCAAAGGCCCCCTTGTCGCCACGCTGTACGCGGCGAACCAAGCTCAAGTCACTCACATCGGCGCTCATGGCGCCCTCTACTCCCATCAAGAAGGCCGCTGCGCCACGGCGTGAATAGACCCTGAGCCGGATTGAAAGTTCAGGGGGCGCGCGAAACGGAATAACGATACTGGGATCAGTCTAACAGTTGTCCACCAGGGATGCCGGTTCGATTATCGAACCTGTGATCCGCAGGGCCAGGGAGTGGAACTCCGGGGGCCCGCCCAGCTGTGCGGCCTGCTCGCGATCGCCGAGCAGGTACTCGGCCAGAAGCGGGTCCGGAAGCTCGAGAAAGCGCGCGAACAGCTCCCGCTCGCCACCGCCGGCGGCCGGCAGATGGCGGCGCGCGAAGCGCTCCAGCAGCACATCGAGCTCCTTCATGCCGCGCCGGCACCGCCACAGTAGCCGCCGTGCTTCGGTCTCGAGCTCGGCGGGAGCTGCGGCAGGAGTGTCGGACATCACGACTGCCGCTCGACCAGCATTTTCTTGATCTCGGCAATCGCTTTCGCCGGATTCAGATCCTTCGGGCAGGCATCGGTGCAGTTCATGATGGTGTGGCAGCGATACAGCCGGAAGGGATCCTCCAGCTCATCCAACCGCTCGCCGGTGGCCTCATCGCGGCTGTCGACGATCCAGCGGTAGGCCGCGAGCAGCGCCGCGGGCCCCAGAAAGCGATCGCTGTTCCACCAGTAGCTCGGGCAGGCGGTCGAGCAGCAGGCGCACAGAATGCACGCTCCCGGGCGGTCGATCTTCTCCTGCTCGTCCTTGGACTGCAGACGCTCCCCGTCCGGCGGCGGCGGAGTGCGTGCCTGCAGCCATGGCTTTACGGAGGCGTATTGCGCGTAGAAATTGGTCAGATCCGGCACGAGATCCTTCACCACGCCCATGGCCGGAAGCGGATAGATGCGGATGTCGCTTCCCAGGTCCTTCAGGTACGTCGTGCACGCGAGGCGATTCACCCCGTTGATGTTCATCGCGCACGAGCCGCAGATGCCTTCGCGGCACGAGCGACGGAAAGCGACCGAGGAGTCGATGCTCGCTTTGATCTGAATCAGGGCATCGAGCACCATCGGCCCGCAGCTGCGGATGTCGAGCTCGAAGGAGTCCAGTCTCGGGGTCTCCCCCGAGTCCGGATCGAAGCGATAGATGCGGAAGGTGCGCACTTCCCGCGCGCCCTCGCGAGCGCCTTGCGGCGCCTTGTGCGTCACGCCGGTGCGGATCTTGGAGTTCGGCGGAAGAAAGTACCGTGCCATTCAGTAGGTCCTGGCCTTGGGCGGAATGGACTCCACCTCATCGGTGAGAGTGGACAGATGCACCGGCCGATAGTCGAAGCGCACCTGCCCGGGACCTGTGACCCACACCAGGGTGTGTTTCATCCAGCGGGCGTCGTCGCGCTCGGGAAAATCCTCGCGGGCATGCGCTCCGCGGCTCTCCGTCCGATGGTGGGCCGAGTGGATGGTCGCGGTCGCCTGTATCAGCAGGTTCTCCAGCTCGAGCGTCTCGATGAGGTCCGTGTTCCACACCAGGGAGCGATCGGAGATCCGCACGTCGGCGAAGGTCTCAAACGTGCGTGCGAGCTTCTGCATACCCTCCTGGAGCGAGGCGCCCGTGCGAAACACGGCGGCGTCCGCCTGCATGGTCTTCTGCATCTCCAGACGGATCGCAGCGGTGGGCCGCGATCCTTTGGCCTGGCGCAGCCGGTCGAGGCGCGCCACGGCAGCGTCGCCCGCGTCCTTCGCCAGCGGCTTGTGGCCCGCGCCTGGCTCGAGCATTTCGGCACACCGGTGGGCTGCGGCGCGACCGAACACCACCAGATCGAGCAGCGAGTTCGACCCCAGCCGGTTGGCGCCATGAACCGACACACAGGCGGCCTCGCCAACGGCCATGAGTCCAGGCACGACCGAGTCGGGGTCCCCGTTCCTGGGCACCAGCACTTCGCCATGGTAGTTACACGGGACGCCACCCATGTTGTAGTGCACCGTCGGCTGCACCGGAATCGGCTCCCGGGTCACCTCGACGCCGGCAAAAATGCGCGCCGTCTCGGCGATCCCCGGCAGGCGCTCGTGGATCACCTCCGGCCCCAGATGCTCCAGATGCAGCTGGATGTAGTCGTGCTCGGGGCCGACACCGCGTCCCTCGCGGATCTCCACCGTCATGGCGCGGCTGACCACGTCACGCGAAGCGAGATCCTTGGCGTTGGGTGCGTAGCGCTCCATGAAGCGCTCGCCCTTGGAGTTCGTGAGATACCCGCCTTCGCCGCGCGCACCTTCGGTGATGAGGCACCCTGCCCCATAGATGCCGGTCGGATGGAACTGGACGAACTCCATGTCCTGCAGCGGCAGACCCGCGCGCAACACCATGCCGTTGCCGTCGCCCGTGCACGAGTGCGCCGAGGTGCAGGAGAAATAGGCGCGTCCGTAGCCGCCCGTGGCCAGGATGGTCGTGTGTGCGCGGAAGCGGTGCAGCTTGCCCTCGTTCATGTCGAGAGCGACCACACCACGGCACACGCCGTTCTCCATGATCAGGTCGATCGCGAAATACTCGACGAAAAACGTCGCCGAGTGCTTGATCGACTGCTGGTACAGCGTGTGCAGCATCGCATGTCCGGTGCGGTCCGCCGCCGCGCACGTACGATGCGCCGTACCCTTGCCGTAATGAGTCGTCATGCCGCCGAAGGGACGCTGATAGATCTTGCCCTGCGCGGTGCGTGAGAACGGCAGGCCGTAGTGCTCCAGCTCGATGACCGCCGCCGGGGCCTCCTTGCACATGAATTCGATCGCGTCCTGGTCCCCGAGCCAGTCCGACCCCTTGACGGTGTCGTACATGTGCCAGCGCCAGTCGTCCTCGCCCATGTTGCCCAGAGCCGCGCTGATGCCGCCCTGCGCGGCAACGGTGTGACTGCGAGTCGGGAACAGCTTGGAGATGCAGGCCGTGGACAGGCCCGCTTCGGCCAGCCCGAGGGTCGCTCGCAGGCCGGCACCTCCGGCTCCGATGACGATGACGTCGTAGCTGTGGTCGATGAACTCGTAGGCGCTCACGGTGAGCCCCCGAAGGCGACTTTCAGGATGGCGAAAACTCCGGCCACGGCAATGAGTGCGTGCGCGAACGTGACGAGAACCAGCACGACGGTTTTCGCGCCGCCATGCACGTAGTCCTCGACCACCACGCGCAATCCGAGCTGCGAGTGCCACGTTGCGATGAGCACAAACAGAATCAGCAGCAGGGAGGTCCAACTCTGGGCCATCCAGACGATCACCGTCGTGTGGTCGAGCGCAGGCAGTGAGAGTAGCGACACCAGGAACCACACGGCCAGCGGCACCAGCGCGACCGAAGTGAGGCGCTGCACCCACCAGTGATGCACGCCCTCCTTTGCCGAGCCCAAGCCGAGCACGCGGCCGAGCGGACTGCGCAGGCTCATGGGGCGTGCGCTCCGGCAAAGAAAGCGAAGTACAGGCACACGGCCATCAGCAGCACGCTGACGACACTGATGATGGCGGCGCTGCGCTTGGACTGCGCCCGCTCCATGTAGCGTCCGGTATCCCAGATCAGGTGGCGGATACCGGCCACCAGGTGATAGCAGAAAGAAACGAGCAGCGCCGCGTACAGCAGCTTGAAAATCAGCATCGAGAGCACCGCGAGAGCCTGCGTGTACGCACGGCCGCCGCTGGCCACCGCCATCAGCCAGTAGGCGAGGACGATCAATCCGAGCGACAGCACCACGCCGGTGATGCGATTGAGGAACGAAGTCGTCAGCGTGTACTTGAACTTGTACACCTGCCAGTGGGGAGACAGCGGTCGTTCGGTCATTGTTCTGGATCAGAAGTCGATGCAGCGGCCGTTGCGCTCCCAGTCTCCGTAACGCGTCGGCTCGGGGCCCGCGGGGCCGCCGATCTCCTGCACCGCAGGAGGCGCCGAGGCCGGCTCTGCAGCAGGGATGGGGGGAGCGGACCGAGAGGGAGCGTCGGGGCGCGGCGGCGCCTCGAGATGATCGGAAGGAATTCGCATACAGGCGCTCATTTTGCCAGAATTCGCGCTCCAATGCCCACTGAACCTCTCCTTGTCCGGCTGGACGATCTGGGAATGATCCGCGTGCACGGCGCGGACACGATCCCCTTTCTGCAGGGACAACTATCGAACGATCTGACGCGCCTTGCTCCCGAGCACGCGCTGCTCGCTGGCTATCACAATCCGCAAGGTCGAACGATCGCCGTGATGAGGCTGCTGTGGCTCGGTGCGCAGGATGTCATTGCAGTGCTGCCTCGCGAGCTGGCGTCCACGGTGGCTGCGCGACTGGCGAAGTTCGTACTGCGCGCGAAAGTGAAAATCGCGGATGAGAGCACGGCGTGGCGCGCATTCGGCGTTATCGATGCCGAGACTGCAGCGGATGCATTGGCCTCGATGGGTGCGCCCGCAGCGACTCCTCACGCGCTCGTCGGGAAGGCGCGATGGCTGATCGTCTTGCCTGCCGACTCACCGGTCGGTGCCCTCCTCAACGGCGATCCCCGGGAGTGGCACCGACTCGACGTCGCATCGGCTCAGGCCCAGGTCTTTGCAGCCACCTCGGAGGAATTCGTGGCGCAGATGCTCAATCTGGATGCGCTCGATGCCGTGTCTTTCGAGAAGGGCTGCTATACGGGGCAGGAGGTCATCGCGCGCGCGCACTATCGCGGCCGGGTAAAACGGCGCCTGCAACGATTTGTCACTCGCGCGCCGCAGACACTGGCGCCGGGCGACAGCGGCAAGCTGTCCGACGGACGCCCGTTCAAGGTCGTCGACGCCGTGCAACTGGATGACGGACGCTGCGAGTTTCTCGCCGTGGCTGAGACCGGCTCGGCAGAAGCGCCGCCGGCACCACCAGCGCCGCCGGCACCGCGCGCGCCGCTGGCGCCACCGGCACCGTCGGCGCCATCCGACACCGCGACGCTGGAGGCGGATTCGCTTCCCCTTCCCTACATGCTACCGGAGTGAGCCGCTACGTAACCGCTCTGTGACTGCCGTCCGACTGACGGCATAACCACCCCCTCCTTAGCATGCTCCCACGCTCTCGCTAAGGAACCTCGATGAATTTTCGCGTTTGGTTGGGCGTCGTCGCGGCGCTCGCGTTACCCATGAGTGCGGCCCTCGCTCAGACAGCTTCCGATCCCTCGGTCGCCGCGCTGCTGAGGCGCCTGGACGAACAGGACAAGCGCATCAAGAGCCTGGAGCAGAAGCTGCAGGCCGCGCAGGAGCCTGGCGGCGGCGCCGCCGTGAGCAGTGCAACCGCAGGCGGCAATGGAGCCTCCGGCGCGGACACCGCAGCGCCGAGTGTGAGTCCAGGAGGAGGAGCCGCCGCGGTATCTCAACCCGGGGTATCGCAGCTGGGGCCGCAGACTTCCAACTCCGTCGCGCCGGCCCCCAGCTCGCGATCGGGCGCACGGCAGCTGGCTCTGCAAAGCGCCGATGGCGCCAACATCATCCGCTTCCGCGCCAACCTGCAGGTCGATGGCCGTTGGTTCTCCGACAAAGGGACGCCGCAGAGCGCGGACACCTTCCTGGTGCGCAAGGCTCGGCCCTACCTCGAAGGCACGGTGGACAACATCTACGACTTCCGGGTCATGCCGGATTTCGGCCAGGGCAAGGCCATCCTCGTGGATGCCTATGTCGCCGGGCGCTTCCGGCCCTGGTTCACGCTGCAGGCGGGCAAGTTCAAAGGCCCGGTCGGCCTGGAGAGGCTGCAGCCCGATCAGTACAACCGCTTCCTGGAGCTGGGCCTGCCGAGCGACCTCGTCCCCAACCGCGATCTGGGTGTGCAGCTCGGCGGGGACCTGTTCGGCGGGGCGCTCAGCTACGCGGTCGGGTATTTCGACGGCGTCACCGATGGCAGCAGCACCGATGCGAACGCGTCGCCCGATGTGGACAACGACGGCAAGAAGGATGTGGAAGGACGCTTGTTCTCGCAGCCGTTCCTCAGCTCCGGCAATCCCTATCTCAGCGGCCTGGGTTTCGGCGTCGGCGGGACGTACGTGAACGCCACCGGCAGTGCGACGAATACGCTGCTGGCCACGTACAAAACCACTTCGACCCAGAGCTTTTTCGGTTATCGGACGGGCACGTCGGCCACGTACGCGGACGGACGTCGCGAGCGGCTGGCGCCGCAGCTCTTCTACTACGCAGGCAGCTTCGGGTTGCTCGCGGAGTACGTGCGATCCAGTCAGGATGTCAGCCGCCAGGTGAGCACGGCCTTGAAGCGTTCCGACACCATCGACAACTCGGCGTGGCAGGTTTCTGCTTCCTATTTCCTCACCGGAGAGCGCGAGTCCTACAACAATTTCATCCCCAGGAGCCGCTTCACTCCGGGCCGCCAGGGATCGGGATGGGGCGCGTGGGAGCTGGTCGCCCGTCTCCAGGAGCTGCGCATCGACCGGGCCGCCTTTGCCGGCGGCGCGAGCTCCTTTGCCGACCCCAGCGTCGCGCCTCGGCGGGCCTTTGCTTACGGCATCGGATTGAACTGGTACCTGGATGAGTACGTCAGGTGGATGTTCGACTACGAGCACACGAAGTTCGACGGGGGCGGGGCTGGAGGCACCGACCGGCCGGATGAGCGGGCGTTTCTGACGCGCTTCCAGCTCGCGTTCTAAGGGGGGCTGGAGATCTGGATTCCCATCAAGTCATAGATCGACGAGCGCGACTTCCTCGGGGGCGATCCGTCGGTCGAGGAATCCGCCCCCGACCTTCACGAAACGCTCGATGGAGTCGGTTGCGAGGAAGCGGACACTGCCACCGCCGGAGGAGCGCGACAGCCCGGTGTCCGTGAGCATCTTGCCCACGGACGCCGCAGTCGTGGCGGCCGAATCGACGATGCTGACGGCGGATCCGACGACGCGGCGAATCGTCTCGGCCAGCATGGGGAAGTGGGTGCACCCCAGCAGCAGTGTGTCGGGCACCGTGGCGTCGATGCTTTGAGCGGACAGCCGGCCGACGAACATGGAGTCGAGATAGTGGCGCGCGACGCCTTCCGCGATGGGACCGGTGCACAACCCCTCCTCGGCAAGCGCTACGAACAAGGGAGTCGCGCGTGCCGTGATCCGCGCATCCCGCCGTCGCCTCAGGATCGCATCCTGGTAGGCACCACCATTGACGGTACGCTCTGTGGCGATCACGGCGATGTGTCCGGACTTGGAAGCCGCGCACGCCGCTTCGGCTCCCGGCTCGATGACACCGACCACCGGCAGGTTGGTGATGCGCTCCCGCACGTGGGTCAATCCAACCGATGAAGCGGTGTTGCAAGCGACGACCAGGCACTTCACCTCACGGTCGGCGAGCGCCTCAGCGCATTGCAGAAAGTAGCGCTCGACGGTCTCGGGGCTTTTGGTCCCGTAGGGCAGACGCGCCGTGTCCCCGAGATAAATGAAGTCCTCGTGCGGGAGCTCCGCGCGCAGAGCCTTCAGTACGGTCAGTCCACCGACCCCGGAGTCGAATACGCCGATGGGACGGTCGGTCAACCGTCCTCCGGGCGCATGTGGGGGAAGAGGATCACGTCGCGGATCGAGGGGGAGTCGGTGAAGAACATCACGACGCGATCGATGCCCACCCCCAGGCCCGCCGTCGGCGGCATGCCGTACTCGAGCGCGCGCACGTAGTCGGCGTCGAACACCATCGCTTCCTCGTCGCCCCGGTCCTTGCGCTGCACCTGGGCGCGGAAGCGGGCCGCCTGGTCCTCCGGATCGTTCAGCTCGGAGAATCCGTTGGCGATCTCCCTGCCCGCCAGGAAGAACTCGAAGCGATCGGTGAGGAACGGATCCGCGTCGTTGGCGCGTGCCAGCGGCGACACCTCCGCCGGGTAGGCGTGCACGAAGGTGGGGTCCATGAAGGTGTGCTCGGCGGTCTTCTCGAAGATCTCCAGCTGCAGCTTGCCCGCCCCGTCGAGGGCATTCACGGGGATGCCGAGCCGCTCGCAGACCGTGCGCAGGTAGGTCACATCGCGCAGCGACAGCGGATCGATGCCGGGGTTGTTGGCGATCAGCGCCTGCTCGATCGTCAGCCGCCGGAAGGGCTTGCTGAGGTCGTACTCCCGGCCCTGATAGGTGAGCTGCTGCTTGCCGTTGAGCGCATCTGCCAGCCCCCGCACCGCCTTCTCGATCCAGTCCATGAGCGCGCGATAGTCGGCGTACGCGAGGTACAGCTCGAGCATCGTGAACTCCGGATTGTGGCGGGTCGAGAGGCCCTCGTTGCGGAAGTTGCGGTTGATCTCGTACACGCGCTCGAAACCCCCGACCACCAGGCGCTTCAGGTACAGCTCGGGAGCGATGCGCAGGTACATGTCGATGTCGAGCGCGTTGTGGTGGGTGATGAAGGGCTTGGCGGTGGCTCCGCCGGCGATCGGCTGCATCATCGGCGTCTCGACTTCGAGGAAGTCGAGCGCATCCAGGAAGTCCCGCAGGAAGCGGATGATGCGCGTGCGAGTGCGAAACACGTTGCGGCTGCTGTCGTTGACGATCAGGTCGACGTAGCGCTGGCGATAGCGCGTCTCGGTGTCCGCCAGGCCGTGCCACTTGTCCGGGAGCGGCCGCAGCGACTTCACCAGCAGGCGCAGCGTATCCACGCGCACCGACAGCTCGCCGGTCCTGGTCTTGAAGAGCACTCCGGCCGCGCCGACGATGTCCCCGACGTCCCAGCTCTTGAACGCCTCGTAGGCTTCCCCGAGCGCATCCTGCTGCAGGAACAGCTGGATCTGCCCGGTGCGATCGGCGATCTTGGCGAAGCTCGCCTTGCCCATCACACGCTTGAACAACATCCGGCCGCCGACATTCACACGCGCGGGGTTGGACTCCAGCCACTGCGCGTCCCGGTCCCCGAATGCCGAGTGCAGCTGCGCCGCCAGCGCATTGCGCCGGTAGTCGTTGGGGAAAGCGTTGCCGGCGCGGCGCAGCTGCTCGAGCTTCGCGCGCCGCTCGGCGATCAACTTGTTCTCGTCAGAGTCCTGAGTCATGAGTGGTCAGACGCCCGCCTTCAGCGAAGCCTCCATGAACTGATCCAGATCGCCATCGAGCACGGCCGTAGTATTGCCCACCTCGACCCCCGTTCGCAGATCCTTGATACGCGACTGGTCCAGCACGTAGGAGCGGATCTGGTTGCCCCAGCTGACGTCGGACTTGGAGTCCTCCAGCACCTTCGCTGCCGCGTTGCGCTTGTTCACCTCCAGCTCGTAGAGCTTGGCCTTCAACATTTTCATGGCGGTGGAGCGATTCTTGTGCTGGCTGCGCTCATTCTGACAGGCCACCACGATGCCCGTGGGCATATGCGTGATGCGCACCGCCGACTCGGTCTTGTTGACGTGCTGGCCGCCGGCGCCGG
>Ga0207707_10000276_pt1 | contig 55321 bp, 56 predicted proteins | sample KBSC83BmetaG_FD_184336 | JGI IMG/M metagenome (GOLD analysis project Ga0207707, IMG submission 184336) | Corn rhizosphere microbial communities from Kellogg Biological Station, Michigan, USA - KBS C8-3B metaG (SPAdes) (version 2) | ecosystem: Host-associated > Plants > Roots > Rhizosphere ... | reverse complement strand
GCGCAGCTTTTTCGATCCGAAGCGCTACCGCATCGTGCTGTTCGACCAGCGCGGCTGCGGCAAGAGCCGCCCGCACTCCAGCCTGATCGACAACACGACCTGGCACCTGGTGGAGGATATCGAGCGCCTGCGCGAGCATCTGCAGATCGAGCAATGGCTCGTCTTCGGCGGCTCCTGGGGCTCGACTCTGGCGTTGGCGTATGCAGAGACTCATCCGCACCGCGTGGCTCAACTGGTCCTGCGCGGCATTTTCCTGCTGCGGCGCTGGGAGCTCGATTGGTTCTATCAGAATCCCGGGGGCGCCGCCGCGCTCTACCCGGACCTGTGGGAACAATACGTAGAGCCGATCCCGGTCTCCGAGCGGTCGGACATGATGCGGGCCTACTACTCGCGCCTGACCAGTCAGGATCCGGCTGAGCTGGCCGGTGCCGCCCGCGCCTGGTCGATCTGGGAAGGAGCGACCAGCTTCCTGCGCATGAACCCCGGCTATGTCTCCAAGTTCGATCAGGACGCCTACGCCGCGGCGTTCGCACGCATCGAGTGCCACTACTTCGTCAACGGCGGCTTCCTGCGCAGCGACAACCAACTCATCGAAGAGGTCGGCCGCATCCGCCACATTCCCGCCGTCATCGTGCAGGGGCGTTATGACGTGGTGTGTCCGATGAAGAGTGCGTGGGATCTGCATCGCGCCTGGCCGGAGGCCACGTTGCACATCTCGGCTGACGCAGGGCACTCGGCGTTCGAGCCCGGCAACCTGCATGAGCTCATCAAGGCCACCGATCGGTTCTCGCAGACGCGCTAGAGAGTTGCGACCACGCACCGCCGCCGACGCCGGGACGCGGTCAGCGCAGCCGCTCCGCCAGCACAGGCGCCCCCGTCACCGCAGGCGGCCAGTCAAAGCCCCACTGGCATCGATCACGGTATGCTCGAGCAGCCATTGGCGCGCGTCCGCGGCGTCATTGTCGAACCAGGCACGGGTGCTCCCGAGCCGGAAGCTGTAGCCCCATTCGTCCATGTCGGCGCATAGCCGCTCGCGACCGACGTTTGGAATCTGGTCCGCCAACAGCACCTGCAGATAGCACACGGCCGACTCTTCCAGGTCGTCGCCGCCGGCGTCGCGATCCAGGCCCGCGCGCCGCTCCGGCGTCATGCAGATGTAGTGACTGGCCTCGTGCAGCACGGAGTGGACCGGAGTGTCCAGGCGGGCATACAGCCAATCCGCCTTCAGCCCCGCCTCGCTGTCACCCCAGTACGAGCCGGGAATCAGCTCCTCCGGAGCGATCAGGACCAACTCCAGGCCGTAGCGGCTCAGCAGCGTCGCCACCGACACCCGATCCACCGCACTTATTCTCAACACAACCACGCCCCCGGTGCGCCGCCCCGGGGGGCCACGCGATCCAATCGCTCCGCCGCGTAAATCGCCGGCCTTCGCAAGCTCACAGGCGCGCCAGTCTCCGCATGACGATGTCGGCGAGGTCCTTTGCCATCGCCTCACGCAGCACCGCCTCCTCGTGCTCCTTCGCCAGCAGCAGCCGCTCATCGAAGCTGTAGCTGCGCGTAGAGGCGACCTCCTGATTCGCAAGCAGCGTCGTTGCGCCGGCTTCCACGGAGAACTGCACCGTGTAGGTCACCTCGTACTCGGTCGGGCGATTCGCTGCCGAGACGGACAGAACCCGCCGTGTCACTTCGTCCTTGCCGATGCTGACGATCGCGGTGGCACTGGGTTTGTCATCCGTCAGATGAGCGCCGGAGATGAGCATGGCCTTGCGCAGGCTCTGCACGAAATCACTGCGCGGATCCTGTGCTTGCACGTAGGTGGCCTTGAGGACAGGCGGCAGCGGCGTATGTCCCTCCAGATGGAACCCGCAGCCGCTCAGCAGCAGCGCGATCGCGCAGAGAGCCCGAGACGGTCTCATTCTGTTCAGTCAACCACGATGTTGATCAGTTTGCCCTTGACGAGAATCACCTTGCGCACGGGCTTGCCCTCGACAAAGCGTCTCACCTGCTCGTCTCCCAGCGCGGCGGCCTTGACCCTCTCTTCGTCCGCCGCGGCGGGTACCGTAATTCTGCCACGCAGCTTGCCGTTCACCTGGACGACCAACTCCAGCTCGTCCTGCCGCAGCGCCTGCTCGTCCGGCTGAGGCAGCGGCGCGTCCAGCAGGTCGCCGAACTGCTTTCCGTACCCGAGCTCTCCCCACAGCACGTGGGTGATGTGGGGAGCGATCGGATACAGAGCGCTGAGCAGGATTCTCGTGCCTTCACGCAGCAGCGCGCCGGAACCGGCCGATCCCTTCGCCCCCTCGAGGGCAATGAGCATTTTCATCGCGCCCGAGACGACCGTGTTGTAGTGCATGCGCTGGTAGTCGAACAGGACCTGATGCAGCAGGCTGTGAATCTCGCGACGAATCTTCTTCGATGTGCCATCGAGTGTCGCCTGCACCAGCTCCGGCGAGCTTGCGATCCGCTCGCGCTGCTCCCAGGCGAACGACCAGAGACGCTTCAGAAAACGGTGTACACCCTCGGCACCGGCGTCCGACCACGGAGCGCTTTGATCCGGAGGTCCCGCAAACATCACGAAGGCGCGAGCCGTGTCGGCACCGAAGCGATCGATGAAGGTGCGGGGCTCCACGACGTTATTCTTGCTCTTGGACATCTTCTCGATGCCGCCGTAGATGACCGGTTTGCCATCCGCTATCGCGACGGCACTGGTCGGGGAGCCACGCTCGTCGAACTCCTGCTCGACCTCGGCCGGGTAGAACCAGCGCTTCTTCCCGGCGGCGTCCTCCCGGTAATAGCAGTGCGCCAGCAGCATCCCTTGCGTGAATAGCCGTTTGAACGGCTCGCCGAACTTGATCAGCCCCATGTCGCGCATGGCCTTGGTCCAGAAGCGCGCATACAGCAGGTGCAGGACGGCGTGCTCGATGCCCCCGATGTATTGGTCCATCGGCATCCAGTAGTCCGCACGCTCATCCACCATGGTCGCCGCATCAGGGCAGCAGTAGCGCATGAAGTACCACGATGAATCGACAAACGTATCCATGGTGTCGGTTTCCCGGCGGGCCGGCTTGCCGCATTCGGGGCAAGTGCACGCGAGGAAGCGCTCGTCCTTGTTCAACGGATTGCCGCTGCCGTCGGGCACGAGATCCTCCGGCAGGAGCACGGGAAGATCTTTCTCGGGGACCGGGACGACTCCGCACCCCTGGCAGTGGATGACCGGGATCGGCGTACCCCAGTACCGCTGGCGCGAAATGCCCCAGTCCCGCAAGCGCCATTGCACCTTCTTCTGGCCGAGCCCGAGCGCTTGCAGGTCGCGGGCGATGGCATCGATGGCGTCCTGGCTGCTCAGGCCATCGTACTTGCCCGAGCTCACGAGCCGCAGCTCGCCGAGCTTCTCGCCGTACCACTCCTTCCAGGTCGTGGGATCGAACTCCGAAGTGGGGTGCGCGAGAACCTGTCTGACGGGGAGCCGGTGCTTGCGTGCGAAAGCAAAGTCGCGCTCATCGTGAGCGGGGACGCCCATGACTGCGCCCTCGCCATAACTCAGCAGCACGTAGTTGCCGATCCAGACTTCGAGTTGAGCGCCGCTGAGCGGGTGCTTCACGAAGAAGCCGGTGGGAACTCCTTTCTTCTCCGCCGTCGCGAGCTCGCTGGCGGACACGCCGCCAACTCTGCACTCCTCGATGAACCGCGTCAGGGCCGCATTCCCGCTCGCCAGATCCAACGCGAGAGGATGTTCCGGCGCGATGGCCACGAATGTGACGCCCATGATGGTGTCAGCACGAGTGGTGAACACCCACAACAGCCGGCGCTCCCCGCCACGCTCGTACGGGAATCCGAACCGGACACCCTCGCTGCGCCCGATCCAGTTCTCCTGCATGGTGCGCACCTGATGCGGCCAGCCCTCGAGGCCGCCATGCACCTGCTCGAGCAACTCGTCCGCATAGCGGGTAATCGCCAGGTAGTAGCCCGGTATCTCGCGCTTCTCCACGAGCGCGCCGGATCGCCAACCCCGTCCATCCTCAACCTGCTCGTTGGCGAGCACCGTCTGATCCACCGGATCCCAGTTGACGACCTGAGTCTTGCGATAGGCAATGCCCGACTTCAGCATCCGCAGGAACAGCCACTGGTTCCATCGATAGTAGTCCGGATCGCAGGTCGAGACTTCGCGTGACCAGTCGAACGCGAATCCCATTGGCGCGAACTGCGCCTTCATGTCGGCGATGTTGGCTTTGGTCCACGCAGCAGGCGCGACGCGCTTGTCGATCGCTGCGTTTTCGGCCGGTAAGCCAAACGCGTCCCAACCCATCGGCGTCATGACGTTGTAGCCGGACGAGCGCATGAAGCGATACACGACATCGTTCAGCGTGTAGTTGCGCATGTGTCCCATGTGCAGCTTGCCGCTGGGGTAAGGGAGCATCGAGCACACATAGAACTTCCCCTTCGGGAAGCGGGCGTCATGCTCGCTGGCGCGGTAGGCGTCCAGTTCGCGCCAGTGCCGTTGGGCCGCGGCCGCGACGGCAGCGGGGTCGTAGATCTCGTCCATCGATGTCAGAAAAGCGCTGGAAACTCAGGTGCTTGCGGACCCGCGGCAGGATACACGAAAGGACCACGCCAGAGGTGCGCGGCACGCAGCGCACCGGCAGCCGCGCCAGCGGGTGCCCCAGACCGACGATGAGCACGCGACTGCCTTCGCAACCGGCGGGACCTCTGGCGCTCCCGGGCCTGCTGCCTCGCGATCAGGGGACCTTCAGAGGGACGAAGATCTGCGCGTCATCGCGTTGAATGAGCAGCGCGACATTCTTGCCCGCCGCCTTGGAGGCATCCTGCAGCTCCTTCAACGTCTTCACGCGCTTGCCGTTCACGCCCAGGATGATGTCGCCCGACTGCACGCCCGCGGCGGCGGCCGCCCCGGTCACGTCCTCCACGACCAGCGTGCCTTGCGTGTCGGCCTGCTCCTTCTCCTGCGGCTCCAGCGGGCGCACGCTCAGTCCGAGCGCGTCGGGCTGATTGGGCGTGCGGTTGCCCTGGCGACCGCTCGACTTGGCCTGTTGCGGCACCTGCTCCTTCAGCTCCGCCACCTTCACCGGGATCGTGCGCTGCCTGCCGTCGCGCCATACCTGCAGGGAGGCATCGACTCCCGGCTTCATGGCCGCGATCGTGCCGGACAACTCTCCGTAGCGCTCGATCGCACGCCCGTTGACGCCCAGGATCACGTCCCCGGCAACCACGCCGGCCTTGGCCGCCGGCCCGTCGCTCTCGACCATGCTCACCAGCGCCCCGCGCGGGCGGTCGAGCCCGAAGGACTGAGCCAGCTGCGCGTTGACGTCCTGGATGGTCACGCCGATGCGGCCGCGCACCACGTGGCCGGTCTTGACCAACTGCTCCTCGACGTTGCGCGCCACATCGATCGGAATCGCGAACGACACGCCCATGTAGCCGCCGGTGCGGCTGAAGATCTGCGAGTTGATGCCGATCACCTCGCCGTACAGGTTGAACAGCGGACCGCCGGAGTTGCCGGGGTTCACCGCCACGTCGGTCTGGATGAACGGCACGTAGTTGTCGCTCGGCAGGGAGCGGGCCGTGGCGCTGATGATGCCGGCCGTGGCGCTGTTCTCGAAGCCGAACGGCGAGCCGATGGCAAGCACCCACTGTCCCGGGTGGATCTTCGCCGGGTCGCCCAGCTTCACGGTCGGCAGGTTGGAGGCGTTGATCTTGATCACCGCCACATCCGTACGCTCATCCGCGCCGATGACCTTGGCCGTGAATTCACGCCGGTCGGTCAGGCGCACGGTCACTTCGTCTGCGTTCTCCACCACGTGTGTGTTGGTCAGGATGTAGCCATCCGCGCTGACGATGAATCCGGAGCCCGCGCCGCGCACCGGCGGCTGATTGCCGTGCGGGCTGCCGCCCTCCGGGCCCGGGATGCCGAAGCGGCGGAAGAAATCGAAGAAGGGGTCGTTCGGGGAGAGGCCGCCCTGTCCTTGTTGCGCCTTCTCCACGACCTCGACGTTCACCACCGCAGGCCCGTAACGGTCGACCAGTGGCGAGAAGTCGGGCAGATTCTTGACCAGGGGCTCGGGACTGGCAGCCGCGGATGAGCCGCGCGCGGAGGGGGTCTGCGCGCTGAGGTCACTCGAGCAGGCGCCCAGTGCGATCGAGACGCACAGCAGGGATACAGCCCGGCGGGTGGGACGCGAAACACTCATGCTTGACTCCGAAACGCGGCCCAAAGGCCGCAGTGAGACTGGGGTTCCGTTCACTCGATTCTCAAAGACTCGTTGACTGACGGGCGCTTGGCGTGGCTGCAGCACTTGGTGTGCCCGTCGGCAGGTCCCCACCGGGACCCCCGGCGGTGGCACCCAGTCCCCTAGGTTGCCGCACCCCAACGCCATACGCCAGCAGAACGAGAGCAAGGCCGATGACCGCGAAATTGCCCACGCGGGCGTAGGGTGGCAGCCCGGTCCTCGGGGTCACCGTCGATTCGAGCACATAGGGGGTGAATTCAGGAGCGCGTGCGACGACTTCGCCGTGGGGGCCGATCACAGCGGAAACACCGTCGTTCGCGGCGCGGATGAGGAATCGCCGCGCCTCCTCAGCCCGCATCCGCGAAATCTGGAAGTGCTGGTAGCGCGCGCTGGAATGCGCGAACCAGCCATCGTTGGTGACGTTCACCAGCGCATCGGCTTGGGGCAATACGCCGAGCATCGCGCTCCCGTAGGCGTCTTCGTAACAAATCGTGGCGCCGACCATGAGTCCGCCCACAGGTAGTGGTGGCTGGTCCGAGGCGCCGCGCGTGAAATCCGAGTAGGGCAGGCTCATCAGCCGCAGCCAGGCGCGCACGAAGTGAGGCACGGGGAAGAATTCCGCAAAGGGCACCAGGTGCCGCTTGTCGTACCAGCTCACCCGCTCATCCAGCGCCAGCACCGAATTGAAGTACTGGTTGCCCTCGTCGGAGGCCCGCACCACGCCGAACAGGAGGCCCGAGCCGTGACTGCGCGCCTGCCGGTACAGGTCCTTGATCCAGGGGACGATATCGTTGGCCAGAGCCGGCGGCGCCGACTCCGGCATGACGATCAGGCGCCGGCCCAGGCCGCGTATCATCAGGTCGTGATAGCGCCGCATGATGGCTTCGCGATTTTTGAGGACCCATTTCTCGTCCTGCGAAATCGAGCCCTGCAGCACCGCAACGGTCACCGGCGATCCCGAGGGGTGCGTCCACTCCACGCCCTGGAGAGCCGCACCCGTGATCCACGGCAGCACCAGTACCGCGCCGGCAATCACGCGCTGGCGGCCGCGGCCTAGAACCAGAGCGGCCAGCGCTCCGGCACAAACCAGGAGCAAGGCACTGATCCCGTACACCCCGGCGATGGGGGCGTAGCCGGCCAGCCAGGTGTCGGTTTGCGAGTAGCCCAATGACAGCCATGGGAACCCTGAGGGAAACCAGCCGCGCAGCCACTCGATGAGCACCCAGGCGGCCGGAATGCCGAGCAACCAGCGTACAAGCCCTTCCTGGGGCAGCCATCGGGCCACGCAGTAGCCGACCAGTGAGTGGTAGAGCCCCATGATGACCACGAGGGAGATCATCAGGAGCACGGCGAGCCAGATTGGCGCCTGCCCGAACAGATGGATACTGATGTACAGCCAGTAAGTGCCTGCGGCGAACGTGGCGGCGTTGAACCAGAAGCCGAGCCACGCCGCCTGTCGTGGCGTCGTCCCCTGCCACAACCAGATCAGGACGGCGGGGCAGAGCATGGCCAGAGGCCACCAGCCGAACGGAGCGTAGGCGCAGCCAAGGAGTGCGCCGGCGCCCACGGCCGCCGCGTAGCGGGAAACCGCAAGCCTCACTGACTACCGCCGGGCGCTCGCTCTTCCGGGGGCAGGACATCATGCGGGGTGACGATACGCAGCGTCTCGATGCGCCGGCGGTCGGCCCGCATGACCCGAAACTCGAAGCCATCGATGGAAGCGGTCTCGCCACGGCGCGGCAGCCGTCCAAGCTGTTTCATCAACAGGCCCGCGACGGTGTCGAAACCCTCCTCCTCGGACAGATGCGCATTGAAGTACTCGTTGAACTCCTCGATGCGCGTCACTCCGCGAACGGTGAACTGCCGCTCCGTATCCCTGCGGATGTTGTGATCGTCCTCGACGTCGAACTCGTCGTCGATCTCGCCGACGATCTGCTCGATGACATCCTCGATCGTGACCAGGCCGGAGACACCGCCGTACTCGTCCACGACGATCGCCATGTGGTTGCGGTTGCGGCGAAAATCCTTCAGCAGCACGTTGAGCCGTTTCGACTCGGGGACGAACACCGCCGGCCGCATGTACTCGCGGATGTCGAAACGCTCAGCGCGCGCCTCGCCGGCACACAGCCGCAGCAGGTCCTTGGCGAGCAGGATGCCGACGATGTCGTCGCGGTCCTCATCCAGCACCGGGAAGCGCGAGTGGCCGGACTCGATGACCGTGGGCAGGATCTGTGAGGCCGGATCGTTGCGCCGCACGAAGATCATCTGTATCCGCGGGATCATGATGTCGCGCACCTGCAGGTGCGCGACATCCAGCACGCCCTCGAGCATCGTCAGGGCATCCGTGTCCAGCAGGCCGCGATCGCTGGCCATCCGCAGGATGCCCAGCAGCTCCTCACGGTCCTGCGGCTCCTGGGAGAAGCTCTGGGTGAGTCGCTTGAGCCAGCGCCCGGTCGAGTTGGGGGACTCCTTGGCCATCAGGAACTCCGATAGGGATTGGCGAAGCCCAACCGCCGCAGCACGCTGATCTCGCGCTGCTCCATGCGAGAGGCTTCCGCTTCACGCTCGTGATCGTAACCGATCAGGTGCAACACACCGTGCACGACGAGGTGTGCCCAGTGCGACCGGAGGGTTTTCTTCTGCTCGCGGGCTTCCGAGCGCAACACCTGCGGGCAGATCACCAGATCTCCCAGGGGGCGCGCCTCTCCCACCGGTGTGCCCGGCAGAGGTGCGACCGGAAAGGACAGCACGTTGGTGGGCTTGTCCTTGCCGCGATACCGCGAATTCAGGCGCCGGCTCTCCACCGGTCCGACGACTCTGACGCCCATCTCGCGTCCGGCAGCGCGGCGGCCGAGCGTCGCGCTCGCCCACTTGGCAATCTCAGCACGCGGCGGCGCCCAGGCCAGCACCCGGCGTTGCAGATCCACTCGAATCCCGTTCGAGTCCGAGCTCACGAGGAGCCACTCCGGCCGTCGCCGCTGCGGGCTTCATAGGCTTGCACGATGCGTTGCACGAGGGGATGGCGCACGACGTCGTGTGCGTCGAAGAACGTGAACGCCACTCCCTCGACACCGCGCAGCACATTGATGACATGACTGAGACCCGACTGCTTGCCGGCTGGAAGGTCCGTCTGCGTGACGTCGCCCGTCACGACGGCCTTCGAGCCGAAGCCGATGCGCGTCAGGAACATCTTCATCTGCTCGACGGTCGTGTTCTGCGCCTCATCGAGAATAATGAAGGAATCGTTGAGCGAGCGGCCACGCATGAAGGCGAGCGGCGCGACCTCGATGACGTTGCGCTCGATGAACCGCGCGACGCGATCGAAGCCCATCATCTCGTACAGCGCGTCGTACATCGGACGCAGGTACGGATCGACTTTCTGTGTCAGGTCCCCCGGCAGGAAACCCAGGCGCTCGCCGGCTTCCACGGCCGGCCGCACCAGCACGATGCGCCGCACGCTGTCGGCTGTGAGGGATTCCACGGCGCAGGCGACGGCGAGGTAGGTCTTTCCCGTGCCTGCAGGTCCAATCCCGAAGGTCAGGTCGCGGGCTCGGATGTGCGCCAGATAGTCCCGCTGATGCGTTCCGCGCGCCCGGATGCCGCCGCGCGGGACTCTGACTGCATGCTCACCCGGAGCGGGCTCCCCGGGCCTCGCCTCCAGGCCGCCGGATTCGCGCTCACGCAGCGCCAGATGCACCAGCTCCGGCGTCACTTCCTCGGTTTTCGCCAGATCGAACAGATCGCGCAAGGTGTCTTCGGCGCTCGCTGCGCGCGTGCCGCTGATACGAAAGGTGTCCCCGCGACGGCGGATCTGCACGTCGAGGCGCGATTCGAGTAGCCGCAGATTCTCATCGAGCGGGCCGCACAGATTCGCGAGCCGTGCGTTATCCGACGGCTCGAGCTCGAATTCGCGCAAGGCTTCCGCTGCCGAGGCCACTGATTCAGGCACTCGCGCCTACCTGCGACACCACACGCTCCGAGCACTCAATGACGCCGGTAGTGTGTAGCCTGCCGCGCAGGCTATGGGGCCTCGCTTCCGTCACCAGAACCTCGGCAAAGCTGCCGATGAGAGAGGAGGGTCCGGCGAAATTGACCCATCGGTTGTTCTCCGTTCGACCGGCGAGCTCGCGCTCGTCCTTCTTCGCGTGGCGCTCGACCAGCACGCGCTGCACGCTGCCGACCATTGCCGCGCTGATCGCACGGGACTGAGCCTCGATTTGCTCCTGCAGACGCACGAGCCGCTCCTGTTTGACCTCCGCTGTCACATCATCCGGGAGCGAGGCCGCGGGCGTGCCCGGACGACGGCTGTAGAGAAAGCTGAACGAGAGATCGAACCCGACATCCCGAACCAGCGCCAGGGTCGCTGCGAAGTCGCGGTCGCTCTCTCCGGGAAAGCCGACGATGAAATCCGAGGTGATGCTGATGTCCGGCCGCACTGCACGCAGCTTGCGCACTTTCGCCTTGAATTCCAACGTCGTGTAGCCGCGCTTCATCAGGGCCAGAACGCGGTCCGAGCCGCTCTGCACCGGCAGGTGCAGATGGTTCGCCAGCTTCGGCACGCTCGCAAACGCTTCTATCAGGCTGTCGGAGAACTCCAGGGGGTGCGAGGTGGTGAAGCGGATTCGCTCGATGGTGGGAACGGCTGCTACGTGGTGAATCAGAGTGGCCAGGTCGACGACGGCGCCGTCCGCCATCGCTCCTGCATAGGCATTCACGTTCTGCCCCAGCAGAGTGATCTCCCGAACACGCTGCGAGGCCAGCTGCCGCACCTCTTCCAACACCGAATCAAACGGGCGGCTCACTTCGTCACCGCGCGTATAGGGCACGATGCAGAAGCTGCAGTACTTGCTGCAGCCTTCCATGATCGAGACGAACGCGGTCGCACCCTCGGCGCGCGGCGCCGGCAGGTGATCGAACTTCTCAATCTCGGGGAAACTGACATCGACGACAGGGCGTCCCGTGCGGTGCAGCTCGGCGATCATCTCCGGGAGCCGGTGCAGGGTCTGCGGCCCGAACACCAGATCCACGAATGGAGCGCGCTCGGTGATGGCCTCGCCTTCCTGGCTGGCGACGCACCCGCCGACGCCGATCACCACGTGGGGCCGCTCGGACTTGATCCGGCGCCACTCCCCCAGCAGGGAGAACACCTTCTCCTGCGCCTTCTCGCGCACCGAGCAGGTATTCATCAACAGCACATCCGCCTGCTCGGGGTCCTCGGTCGCGGTGTAGCCCGCTCCGGCGGCCAGCACGTCCGCCATCCGTGCGGAGTCGTACTCGTTCATCTGGCAGCCGAAGGTTTTGATGAGGTAGCGGCGGGACATAGCGGCGAGCGTGCGATTCTACGGCCTTTTGAGGCCTGCACCCTAAGGGTCGCCGCCGGCGGCTGCCGCCGCGTCCAAAACCTGATTTAAATCAACGTGTTTCAGAAGGGGATGTCGTCGTCGAAATCCTCGCCGCCGCCGCCGCCTGAGGGGGCCTGATCCGGATACGGGGCACCGCCCCCTCCGCCGCCCCCGCCACCCATGCCGCCGCCGGCTGCGCCGCCCGCCGGGCCTGCCCCCGCGCCTGCCCCGCCACCGCGGCCGCCGAGCATCTGCAGCTCGTTGCCGACGATCTCCGTCGAGTACCGCTCGTTGCCCTGCTTGTCCTGCCACTTGCGTGTGCGCAGGCTGCCCTCAATGTAGACCTGCGAGCCCTTGCGGAGGTACTCCGAGGCAATCTCCGCAAGGCGCCCGAACAGCGCCACGCGGTGCCACTCGGTGCGCTCCTGCTGCTCCCCGGTCTGCTTGTCCCGCCAGCTCTCGCTCGTGGCGATGCGCAGGTTGGCCACCGTGCTGCCCGAGGGCATGGCGCGGGTTTCGGGATCGGCGCCGAGATTGCCGATGAGGATGACTTTATTGACTCCGCGCGCCATGGGATTCGTGCCTTCGATGTCCAGCGGGGCCTTCCATTCTAGTGGAGCGCCCCTGAAGCACAACGCGCAAAAGCGCGCGTAGCGCGTAGACTCGATCGGTTTTCCGCCTCAAACGCCGACCTATGCCAGAAATTCGCGTCCGTGGGGCGCGCACCCACAACCTGAAAGGCATCGACCTGGACCTGCCGCGCGACCGGCTGATCGTGGTCACGGGCCTGTCCGGGTCGGGCAAGTCATCGCTCGCTTTCGACACCCTGTACGCGGAAGGACAGCGCCGCTATGTCGAGTCGCTGTCGGCCTATGCTCGACAGTTCCTGTCGATGATGGACAAGCCGGACGTCGACAGCATCGAGGGACTCTCTCCCGCGATCGCGATCGAGCAGAAGGCCGCCTCCCACAACCCGCGCTCCACTGTCGGTACGGTGACGGAGATCTACGACTACCTGCGCCTGCTCTACGCCCGCGCAGGCATCCCGAGATGTCCGGATCACCTCATCGACCTCACGGCACAGACCGTGAGCCAGATGGTCGACCAGGTGCTGCGTCTGCCCGAGGGCAGCGCCGTGGTGCTGCTCGCACCGCTCGTCAGCGAGCGTAAGGGCGAGCACGCCGAAGTCCTCGAAGATCTCGCTGCACAGGGTTTTGTGCGCGTGCGCATCGACGGCCGCATTCATGAGATGGATGCGCTTCCGAAGCTGGACCCGAAACGCAAGCACACGATCGAGGCCGTCGTCGACCGCACACGCATCCGGGCGGACTGCGGGCAACGGCTCGCCGAGTCGCTCGAGACCGCGCTGCGTCTCTCGGGTGGCCTGGCGCGGCTGTCGTTCCTCGACGAGCCGGCACGCGAAGAAATCGTGTTCTCCAGCCGCCATGCCTGCCCCGTCTGCGGCTACAGCGTTCCGCCGCTCGAGCCGAAGCTGTTCTCTTTCAACAACCCGGCCGGTGCGTGTCCCGCCTGCGACGGGCTGGGCGTGAAGCATTTCTTCGATCCCCAACGGGTCGTCGTGCATCCGGACCTGTCGCTCGCCAGCGGCGCCATCCGCGGCTGGGATCGCCGCAACGTCCACTACTTCCAGCTCATTCAGTCACTCGCTCGGCACTACGACTTCGACATCGAGACGCCCTGGAACGAGCTCCCGGGGAGCGTGCAGAAGGTGCTGCTCAACGGCAGCGGCGAGCAGGTCATCGAGTTCCGCTACAGCGAAGGCAAGGGGCCCGTGTCGCGCAAGCGGCATCCCTTCGAAGGGATCTTGCCCAACCTGGAGCGGCGTTACCGCGAGACCGAATCCGTCACGGTGCGCGAGGAGCTCGCAAAGTATCTTGGCCTGCGCCCCTGTCCGGAGTGTGGGGGGACGCGCCTCAGTCGGGCCGCTCGCTTTGTGTTCGTCGCCGGGCGCAGTCTGCCCGAAGCCGCGCATCTGACGGTCGGCAAGGCGCTCGAGTTCTTCCGCACCTTGAATCTCAGCGGCTGGCGCGGCGAGGTCGCAGCCAAAATCGTCAAGGACGTCGCCGACCGTCTGCGCTTCCTGGTGGACGTCGGCCTCGACTACCTGACACTGGATCGCAGCGCGGAGACCCTCTCCGGGGGCGAAGCGCAGCGCATCCGCCTCGCCAGCCAGGTCGGCTCCGGACTCACCGGCGTCATGTACATCCTGGATGAGCCCTCGATCGGACTGCATCAGCGCGATAACCGGCGCCTGCTCGGAACTCTCAAAGCGCTGCGCGACATCGGCAACACGGTGATCGTCGTCGAGCACGACGAGGAAGCCATTCTCGAGGCCGACCATGTGGTCGATCTGGGTCCGGGAGCCGGCATTCACGGCGGCCGGATCGTGGCGCAGGGCACGCCGCGGGAGATCCTCGCCAACCCGGCTTCGATCACCGGCCAGTACTTGAGCGGCAAGCTTGCCATTCCCCTGCCGAAACGGCGTGTGCCGTTCGATCCGGACAAGCTGATCCGGATCATCGGCGCCTCGGGCAACAACCTGCGCAACCTGACCGCCGAGATCCCGGTCGGACTGTTCACCTGTATCACCGGCGTCTCCGGCTCGGGCAAGTCGACTCTCACTGTCGACACGCTGTTCGGTCATGCGGCCGCCCGCCTCAACGGCGCGGTGGTGGACGCCGCTGCCTGCGAGCGCATCGACGGCCTGGAGCAGATCGATCGCATCATCGACATCGACCAGAGCCCGATCGGACGCACGCCGCGCTCCAACCCGGCGACCTACACCGGGCTGTTCGCGCCGTTGCGGGAGTTGTTTGCCGCCGTGCCGGAGGCCCGGGCGCGCGGCTACGACGCAGGACGATTCAGCTTCAACGTCAAAGGGGGACGCTGCGAGGCCTGCCAGGGCGATGGCGTGCTGAAGGTGGAAATGCATTTTCTTCCGGACGTGTACGTGCCGTGCGATGTCTGCAAGGGGCAGCGTTACAACCGCGAGACGCTGGAGATCCGCTATCGCGGCAAGAACGTGTACGAGGTACTCGACATGACGGTTGAGGACGCGCTGCGGTTCTTCCAGAACGTGCCGGCGATCGCAGGCAAGCTGCAGACACTCACCGACGTCGGCCTGACCTATGTGCGCCTGGGACAGAACGCGACGACCCTCTCCGGAGGAGAGGCTCAGCGGGTGAAGCTCGCGCGCGAGCTGGCCAAGCGCTCCACCGGACGCACGCTGTACATCCTCGATGAGCCCACGACGGGGCTGCATTTCCACGATGTCGCACAACTGCTGGAGGTGCTGCACCGCCTGCGCGACGAAGGCAACACCATCGTGGTCATCGAGCACAACCTGGATGTCATCAAGACCGCGGACTGGGTCATCGACCTGGGGCCGGAGGGCGGCGAAGGCGGCGGGGAGATCATTGCCAGCGGGACTCCCGAGCGCGTGGCGGCCGACCCCCGCTCGGCCACCGGGGAGTACCTGCGCCCCCTGCTGGGAGCGGTGAAGGATCGGCGCCGCAGCTCCACCGGGTGAGCGAGATTACTGCGGGGCCGCGTGGATGATGCCTCCGTCGCCGCCGAACGGATCGTCCTCGGCGTCCTGCGCCTTCAATTGCGCCATCACCTTGTCGTTCTCGCGTCGAGTCTCGTAATTCAGGATGAATATCCGGAACCACCCCTCACTGGATGATCCGCAGCTGCTGATCCTCCGGGAGCTGGGCCGCCTCCCCCACAGTGGGCGGCGCCGGGGCGGGGGCTCGGGCGGCCTGGGACAGGGGCGTCGCGGTGCGGGCGCCACAGCTGGCGAGCACGGCACTCAACAGGAAAATTCCCCAGGAGCGGCGTTTCCGGATGAGGTACCTCATGGCAGGGCCCCTCGATTTCTTGTTGCCGGACTGCCTGAATGCTACACCCCTCGACGCAGGCACGGCCAAGAGCGGGGCCAGGTGTGGAAACGGACGGACAGTCACACTCCTGCCTCATTGGCATTGCAAATGCGAACTGTTCTCATATACTGGGGAGCATGGACGCGTTCGCAGCTCCGAGCGGTCTGGCGCTGGACCCCGGTTACGTCAGTTTGAGTGCCCTCTCGCCTGGCACCGCCGGTACCGTGGTGGGCGTGGGGCGAGCGGGGGCACCTGCCTCCGGGTCCCTGAGCACGCTCGAGCGCCGCCTGCTGGAGCTGGGCTTCGTCAGTGGCGAGCAGTTCGAGATCCTCGCCGAGGCTCGCCCGGGCCGCGATCCCTTCGTCGTTCGCATCGGCAGCACGACCTTCGCGCTGCGCCGCCGGGAGGCCGAATCGGTCTGGGTGGAGCTCGCCCGGCCGGCCTCGCCATGAGCTCTCCAGCGCCCGTGCCGGCCGATCCTGAGGCCGCCACGGCCGCCCCAGCTTCGAGCCCCTCCGGCCCCCCTCTGAAGGCCTCCGCCGCCCTTCCGGACCACGGCGGCGCTGGCGGAGCGCAATCCTTGCGAGGCCTCCATGGGCAAACCCCTGCAGCCATCGCCGCGGGCGCCCCCAATTTGTCCCTGATCGGCGTCCCCAATTGCGGCAAGACTGCTCTGTTCAACCGCCTGACCGGCAGCCGCCAGAAGGTCGCGAACTATCCGGGCGTGACCGTCGAGCGCAAGGAGGGCCGCTTCATCGGCCCTCACAGCGGGCGCGTCTACCGGGTCGTGGACCTGCCGGGTGCCTACAGCCTGGAAGCCACGTCCCTGGATGAAGCGATCGCGCGAGACGTGGTGCTGGGCCGGCATGCCGCGGAGCCCGGACCGGACCTGCTGATCTGCGTCGTCGATGCGACCAATCTGCGCCTGAATCTGCGCCTGGTGCTGGAGCTCAAACGCATCGGCCGGCCGATGATCGTCGCCTTGAACATGAGCGACGTCGCCCAGCAACGCGGCTACGCGGTCGATCGGCAGGTGCTGCAGAAGGCTCTCGGGGTCCCGGTCGTGGAGACGGTTGCCGTGCGTCCCGGCGGGGAGCGCGAGCTGCTGGAAGCGATCGACCGGTATGTGTTCGCCGAGCGGCCGGGTCGCATCGAGGCGCCCCCCACCGCAACGGCCGCGGACATCGAGGCGACGCAGCGCGAGGTCCGCCGCATCCTGGCCGAGATGTCGTATCGGGTGCCGCCCCGCCAGGGGCTGTTGTCGCGCCTGGATGCGATCGTCCTGCACCCGATTGCAGGTCCTGCGCTGCTGGCGGTGGTGCTGTTCCTGATGTTCCAGGCGGTGTTCAGCTGGGCGCAGCTGCCCATGAACGCCATCGACTCCGGTGTGGGCGCGTTGCGGGGATGGCTCGAAGGGTCGATGCAGCCGGGTCCGCTGCGCGGCCTGCTCGCCGATGGAGTCGTCGCGGGCACCGGCTCGGTGCTGGTGTTTCTGCCGCAGATCCTGCTGCTGTTCCTGTTCATCCTGACACTCGAGGACTCCGGCTATCTGCCGCGCGCGGCCTTCCTGCTCGATCGTCTCATGGGCAAGGTAGGTCTCTCCGGCCGTGCATTCATCCCGCTGCTCTCGAGCTTCGCGTGCGCCATCCCGGGAATCATGGCCGCGCGCACCATACCGTCCAATCGCGATCGCCTCGCGACGATCATGATCGCACCGCTCATGACATGCTCGGCGCGCTTGCCGGTCTACGCGTTGCTGATCGGCGCCTTCATTCCGCAGCGCTCGCTGGGGCCGTTCAACTTGCGCGGGCTGGTGTTGTTTGCACTGTACGGCGCAGGCGTGCTGAGTGCGCTGTTGGTCGCGCTAGTGCTGAAGCGCACGGTAATGCGCGGAGAGTTCCGGCCGTTGCTGCTGGAGCTGCCGGAGTACCGCTTGCCGAATCTGCGCAACCTCGCGCTCGGCTTGTGGGAGCGCGGACGCATCTTCGTCGGCCGCGTCGGCACCATCATCCTCACGCTCATGGTCGTGTTGTGGTTTCTGGCGAGTTTCCCCAGGCCGCCTGCAGGGGCAAGCGGCCCCGCGATTCAGTACAGCATCGCCGGCATGCTCGGGCACGCCCTCGGCATCGTTTTCGCGCCGATCGGATTCAACTGGCAGATCTCCATCGCGCTGGTGCCCGGGCTGGCGGCCCGTGAAGTAGCCGTCAGCGCGCTTGGCACCGTCTACGCGATGTCCTCCAGCGGTGATGTTGCCAGCGCTTTATCTCCGGTGATCGCCAGCACGTGGAGTCTCGCGACCGGCCTGTCGCTGCTGGCCTGGTACGTTTTCGCGCCGCAATGCCTTTCGACGCTCGCGGTCGTCCGCCGCGAGACCAACTCGTGGCGCTACCCGCTGATCATGGCGGGATACCTGTTTGCAATGGCCTACGCGGGCGCGTTTGTGACTTACCACGTGGCCCTTGCGCTTGGAGGCGGCTGAGCATGGCAGCCCTTCAGAGCATCATGGTGGCGCTGATCGTCAGCGTGTGCGCCATCTACAGCGCCTGGCGACTCACTTCGGCGCGGTTCCATTTACGCGTGATCGAGCTGTTGGGCGCCTTTGGCGGTGGCGATGCACGACCGGATGGCTGGATCGGCCGCCTGCGCAGTCGCGAGCTGTCAAAGCTGGGCGGCAGTTGCGGAGCGTGCTCGAGCAACGCGAAGATCAAAGCGCACGGTCCGGACCGGACTGGAACACCTGGCGTACCTCACCGTTGAGCAGCCTCTCCTGATACTTGCCGTGCGTGTAGGCCGCAACGACCCGACGCCAGAAGCTGACTGCGGAGGTATTGCGCTGGAACTCGGAGATTTCCCAGCGTCCGGCGAAGCGATTGAGGATCAACTGAACGGCCACGCGCCCAATCCCTAACCGGCGTCGCGTGCGCGCGATGAAAAACTCCGCCATCCGATAATCGATCTGCGGCTGTGCGGGCAGCGCGGAGCCGCGCGCAACCATGGCGAAGCCCACGTGCTCCGGTCCTTGCACGATGACCAGCGGGAAGGCATTCCGGTCGCCGAACCAGCGCGCAATCTGATCCGGCTCGCGGTGCCCGACCTCGCCGAGGGCGGGAAACAGGCCGGTGGCGTTCAGCGGGGTGAGATCGTCGAGATAGTCGCGGTAGACGCCCTGGATCCACAGCCGATCCCGTTCGGAGGAGCGCGCATCTCTCACACTGACGATCATGGGAGGGAAGTCTCCTGCCATGGCCTTGAACGGTCCATGAACGGGAGCCCGAGTTGGGCGACAGTCCCTGCCCCATATGCGCAAAAGCGCGAGGCCCGGGCAGGGGGTCCCCGCCCGGGCCTCGCGCATCTATCAGCTCAGGCCAGTAATCCTAAGGACGGATTACTTGCTCGCCGGAGCTTCGCCGGCCGGAGCAGCCGGAGCGGCCGCAGGAGCGGCGGCATCGCCAGCCGGAGCAGCCGCAGGAGCGGCGGCATCGCCAGCCGGAGCAGCCGCAGGAGCGGCCGCATCGGCGGCCGGGGCGGCGGCCGGAGGCGGAGAGGCGGCTGCGGGCTCGGTGCTGGCGGCTTCCTGCTTCGCGCAGGCCGTCAGCATCAGCGCCGCAACGAGTGCGCTAAGAGCAAGTTTGGTTTTCATCGATCGGTACCCCGAAGAGAAGCAAGAGTGGTAAGGAAAACGATGTGAACGAGTGGTTGTCGTTCCGCGAGTCCCTGTACGGATCGCGGCGGCAAATTCTATAGAGTCCCTGACCGATTTGAAACAGTTACGCCACAGAAGCCGCTGTGGACCGGATGCGACAGAAGGCCGAGGCGGCGTGTTTGCACGGTCGGATTTCGTTACAGTCGCCTGACCAACGGCTCGCCGTACGGTAAGCAGGCCCCATTAGAGTGCAGCCCATGACCAACTCGTCCAACTCCGCCCCACCTCGATCCGCCCCGTCCAACCGCCCTGAACGGCTGGAGGCGGCCTTCGGGCTGTACCTCGCCGCCGTCTGCGATCGCACTGCGACAGCCCTGGAGGCCACGGGGAACACGGCGCTGCTGGTGCATTCGGGCAGCCTGTTGGGGGTGTTCGAGGACGACCGGACCTATCCCTTCGAGGTGCATGCCCCCTTCAAGGTCTGGGCCCCCTTGAGCGATGTGCCGGACTGCTTCTTGTACTTTGAGCCCGGCAGGCAGCCGCTGCTGATCTTCCACAAGCCGACGGACTACTGGTACAAGCCGGCGGACCTGCCGCAGGGTTACTGGACCGGCTTCTTCGACATCCGACCCTCGCCCGAGCGTGCCCGGGCCCGCGGCCTCCTGCCGGCGGATCTGAGCCGAACCGCCTACATCGGCGATGTGTTTCCCGAGCTGTCCGGGTGGGGTGTGGGGGCCATCAACCCTGCGCCGCTCATGCGGCGACTCGATTACCCGCGAGCCACGAAGCTGCCCTACGAGCTGGAGTGCCTGCGCGAAGCCAGCCGCCTCGGCGCACTTGGCCACGTGGCCGCACTCGAGGCTTTCAAGAATGGAGGGTCGGAATTCGAGATCGAGCTGGCTTTTCTGCGTGCGTGCGGCTTGCGCGAGCAGGAGCTTCCCTACAACCCCATCATCGCCCTCAACGAAGGTGCCTCCGTCCTGCATTACCAGTTGCTGGAGAAATCACCGCCGCCGACACGGCGTTCGATGCTCATCGACGCCGGGGCGGAGTTTGCAGGCTACGCGAGCGACATCACACGCACCTACTCGGTGAGCGACCCCGACTTCGCCGCCCTGATCGCTCGCATGGACAGGATGCAGCAAACTCTCTGTGCAGAGCTGCGCGCAGGGGTTGACTGGCGCAACGTGCATCTGCGGGCGCACGAGCTGACAGGCGCATTGCTGCGCGAAGCCGACATAACTACCTGCAGCGCGGAAGAGGCCGTGGCCACTGGCACGACGAGCGTGTTCCTGCCCCACGGGATAGGCCATCTCCTCGGCCTCGAGGTCCACGACGCAGGCGGGTTCTCGAGCGCACCCGATGGGCCCGATATCCCGCGACCCAAGGGCCACCCCTACCTCCGCCTGACTCGCGAGTTGCGCGAGGGATTCGTCGTTACCATGGAGCCGGGCATCTACTTCATCGATTCCCTGCTCGAGGGTGCACGCGCGGATTCACGCGCGGGTCGAATCAACTGGTCGCGCGTGGCTGAGTTGAAGCCATTCGGCGGCATTCGCGTCGAGGACGACGTTGCGATTACCGCGGACGGTTGCGAGAACTTGACGAGGAATGCGTTCCGCGCCGCGGGAGCCGGCTGAGCGGGGGCACGCGCCTGGCGCGCGCCCCGTTTGCGCTCAGCGCTTCGCGAGCTGGTCCCGAATCTCCTCCAGGAGCTGCTCCGAGCGGGTCGGAGGCGGCGGGACGGCCGGTGCGGGCGGTGGCGGCCGTTTGAGACGATTGATGCCCTTGATGACCATGAACAGGGCGAGGGCAATGATGAGGAACTCGAAGATCGTCTGAATGAACGCGCCGTATTTCAGCAGTACCTCCTTACCCTTGGGGTCGGTGCCGATGTGCACCGCCAGATCGCTGAAATTGATGTTGCCGATGATCACACCGAGCGGCGGCATGATCACATCCCCGACGAGGGAGGCGACGATCTTGCCGAAGGCGGCGCCGATCACCACGCCGACCGCCAGGTCGAGCACGCTGCCTTTCATCGCGAATTCTTTGAATTCCGAACCGAGGCTCATGACGGACCCCTTTCTTGTTGAACGCAGGAAGAGACTGTCCAGCCTCTGCAGGGTACGGAAACGAGAAAAACGGCGCAAACCTCGCGGTCGCGCCCTCGATGGATTGGCTGACAGTCGCCCAAGGCGCTTTCAGCGGACCACGCTGATCGACCTCGGCCAAAAAGCGTGGTTGGGTGCTACTCGCCGCCTAGGCAGCCGCGGCTTTCTTCTTACGCGTGCGCTTTTTCGGCGCCGCCTCTTCCGCTGCCGGGGCCGCATCTGAGGCTTCCGTCTTCGCCTTGGCACGCCGGGATTTCTTCTTGGCTGCGGTGGGCTTCTCAGCGGCCGCCGCGGTCGGACCGTCAACGAGCTGCATCAGCGCCATCGGAGCGGAATCGCCCGCGCGGGGGTTCATGCGCAGGATGCGCGTGTAACCGCCTGGCCGGGTCTTGAATCGGGGCCCCAGGTCGGCGAACAGCTTCTCGACGACCTCTGCGTCGCGCAGCCGGGAGAAGGCCAGCCGCCGGTTGGCATCGCCGTCGGATTTGGCCAGCGTGATGAGCGGCTCGACGACGCGACGCAGCTCCTTCGCCTTGGGCAAGGTGGTGCGGATGGTCTCGTGGCGCAGCAGCGAGACGCTCATGTTCCGCAGCATCGCCCGGCGATGGGGCGCGTTGCGCGACAGCTGCCTGCCCGATAGATGATGACGCATGACTGTAAAACCCTTCTACGAGCGTAGACCGCCGGCACTCGAGGTGGAGAGCCGGCGGTCCGACGGCATATCGACCTAAATCACATCGCGTTCTTCGTCGTGCTTCAGGCCCGCGGGCGGCCAGCCATCCAGCCGCATGCCGAGCATGAGGCCGTGGCTCTGGAGCACTTCCTTGATCTCGGTGAGCGACTTCTTGCCGAGATTGGGCGTGCGCAGCAGCTCGACTTCGGTGCGCTGCACGAGATCGCCGATGTAGTGGATGTTCTCCGCCTTCAGGCAGTTCGCGCTGCGCACGGTGAGCTCCAGCTCATCCACGGGACGCAGCAGGATCGGGTCGAACTGCATCTCGGAGACCTTGGTGGCCGCCTCTTCCTCGCCCTGCAGGTCGACGAACACCGACAGCTGATCCTTCAGGATGCTGCCGGCGCGACGGATCGCCTCTTCGGCGTCGATGGTGCCGTTGGTCTCCAGATCGATCACCAGCTTGTCCAGGTCCGTACGCTGCTCGACGCGCGCCGCGTCGACGGAGTAGGTCACACGACGCACCGGTGAGAACGATGCATCCAGCTGCAGCCGCCCGATCGGACGAGTCTGCTCCTCGAACGCCACACGCGCCGCCGCCGGCCGATAGCCGCGGCCGCGCTCGATGCGCAGCGTCATGCTCAGCTCGCCCGCCTTCGTCAGGTTCGCGATCACGAGCTCCGGATTCACGACCTCGACGTCGTGGTCGGTCTGGATGTCCCCCGCGGTAACGGGGCCGGGGCCCTTCTTGTGGAGGCGCAGCTCCGCGGTGTCGCGCGAGTGCATGCGGATCGCCACGGACTTCAGGTTCAGCAGGATGTCGACGACGTCTTCCTGCACACCCTCGATGCTGGTGTACTCATGCAGCACGCCGTCGATCTCGACTTCCGTAATCGCGCTGCCGGGCATGGAAGACAGCAGGACTCGACGCAAGGCATTGCCGAGCGTGTGCCCAAAACCTCTCTCGAAGGGCTCGATGACGACACGCGCCTGGCGAGGGGCCACGGGCTGCACCTTCACCACGCGGGGCTTCAAGAACTCTGAGACAGAACCCTGCATTGCGGACTCACCTTGCCGGCAAGAGAGCCGGCGCAAAACCATTACTTCGAATACAGCTCGACGACGAGGTTCTCGTTGATGTCGGGCAGGATGTCGTCGCGGCTCGGCGGCGACTTGAACACGCCACGGAACTCCTTGTCGTTCACCTCCACCCACTCGGGCAGTCCGACCTGCTGCGCTACGCCCAGGGCGCTGGCGATACGCAGCTGCTTGCGCGACTTCTCGCGGATCTGCACCATGTCCCCGGCCTTCACCTGGAACGAAGGGATGGTCACCGGCTGCTCGTTCACCGTGACGGACTTGTGGCTCACCAGCTGCCGCGCCTCGGCGCGGGTGGAGGCGAACCCCATCCGGTACACGACGTTGTCCAGGCGGCACTCCAGCAGCTTCAGCAGATTCTCGCCGGTGGCGCCCGAGCGGCGGGCCGCCTCCTCGTAGTAGTTGCTGAACTGGCGTTCGAGCACGCCGTACATGCGGCGCAGCTTCTGCTTCTCGCGCAGCTGCAGACCGTAATCGGACAGGCGCTGGCGGCGCTCGCCCTTGATGCCGCCCGGGGGCACCTGGAACTTGCACTTGCTTTCTAGGGGCTTGACGCCGCTTTTCAAGAAGAGGTCCGTGCCCTCGCGGCGGGCGAGCTTGCACTTGGGACCGACGTAACGCGCCATATTTCGTGAATTCCTCGTTGAGCCTTAAGCGCTAAACGCGACGCTTCTTGGGTGGACGGCAGCCGTTATGCGGGATCGGCGTGACGTCAGAAATGCTGGTGATCTTCAGCCCGCAGTTGTTCAGCGCGCGCACCGCCGACTCGCGGCCCGGGCCGGGGCCGCCGACCCGCACCTCGACGTTCTTCACGCCGTGCTCCTGGGCAGCCACGCCGGCCTTCTCCGCGGCCACCTGGGCGGCAAACGGGGTGCTCTTGCGGGAGCCGCGGAATCCGCAGCCGCCCGAAGTCGCCCAGGAAAGTGTGTTTCCCTGGCGATCGGTGATCGTGATGATGGTGTTGTTGAAAGACGCATGGACGTGCGCGATCGCATCGAGCACGTTCTTGCGAGCCTTCTTCGGCTTCTTGGCGCCCGCGGCGGCGGCGGCGGTACCGGAAGCCGCGGCGCCGGCGGCGCCTGGTGTCTTTTGATCAGCCATAGGGGAGCTGCGAACCTCTTACGCCTTACCCGGAGGGGCGTTCAACTTGACTGCCTGCTTGCGCGGACCTTTGCGCGTGCGGGCGTTCGTGCGTGTGCGCTGGCCTCGGACCGGGAGGCCGCGCCGGTGGCGCATGCCGCGATACGAGCCCAGGTCCATGAGACGCTTGATGTTCATGGACACTTCGCGGCGCAGGTCGCCTTCGACGGCGAACTTCGCGATCTGCGAGCGGATGGCGTTCACTTCGGACTCGGTGAGATCTTTCACCTTGGTCGTCGACTTGACGCCAGCGCCCGCGCAGGCGGCGAGCGCACGGTTGCGTCCCACGCCGTAGATGTGCGTGAGCCCGACCCACACGTGCTTGTTCATCGGGATGTTGATGCCGGCTATGCGTGCCATGTTTCTTTACCCGAAACGGCGCGAAAAACGCGCTAGTTTACTGAAAATGGACAAGAAATCACCCTTGCCGCTGCTTGTGACGGGTGTCCGAGCAAATGACGTACACCACGCGCCGGCGGCGCACGATCTTGCAGTTCTTGCAGATCTTCTTGACCGAAGGACGGACTTTCATGCCTTACCCACCCTGGCCGCCTCGGCCGTAGCCGAGCAAATTGGCCTTCTTGAGGAGGCCGGGGTAGTGGTGCGACATCATGTGCGCCTGCAACTGGGACATGAAATCCATCACCACCACGACCACGATCAGCAGCGACGTGCCGCCGAAATGGAACGGCACGTTCTGCGAGGAAACCAGGATCTCAGGGAGCAGGCAGACCGCCGCCACGTACAGGGCGCCCCACAGCGTCAGCCGCGAGAGCACCTTGTCGATGTAGTCGGCCGTCTGCTGCCCCGGGCGGATCCCCGGGATGAACGCGCCGGACTTGCGCAGATTGTCCGCAGTGTCGCGCGCGTTGAACACCAGCGCCGTGTAGAAGAAACAGAAAAAGATGATCAGCACCGCATAGATGACCAGATGCAGCGGCTGCCCGTAGCCGAGCGCCTGCGCCACATCCTGCATGACGGTACCGAGCCACCCGTTCGAGTTCGTGCCGGCAAAGCTGGCCAGCGTGGCCGGGAACAGCAGCAGGCTCGAGGCGAAGATCGGCGGGATCACGCCCGACATGTTGATCTTGAACGGCAGGTGGCTGCTCTGCCCCGCGTACATGCGACGCCCGACCTGGCGCTTCGCGTAGTTGACCGCAATCTTCCGCTGCGCTCGCTCCATGTACACCACGAACGCCGTGGTGCCGAGAACCAGGATGATCAGCAACAGCGCGAAGGGCCCTGTCATCTCACCGTTGCTCACCGATTCGGCGGTCTGCCCGACCGCACCCGGGAGGCCCGCAACGATGCCGGACAGGATGAGCATCGAGATGCCGTTGCCGATGCCGCGCTCGGTGATCTGCTCGCCGAGCCACATCAGGAACATCGTGCCGGTGGTCATCGTGATGGTCGCAGGGAGCAGGAACCCAAGGCCGCTGACCAGCGTCATGCCACCCTTCGCAAGCGCTCCGGCTGCGGCAAACGACTGCACGGCCGCGAGACCGACAGTGGCGTAGCGGGTGTATTCGGTGATCTTGCGCCGGCCCGACTCGCCTTCCTTGCGCAGCTCCATCAGCGTCGGGACGACCATCTGCATCATCTGGATGATGATCGAGGCGGAGATGTAGGGCATCACGCCCATGGCGAAGATCGAGAAACGCGACAGCGCCCCGCCGACGAACATGTTCACGATGCCGAGGATCGTGTTCGACTGGTCGCTGAAGAACTTCGTCAGCTCGGTCGGATTGATGCCGGGCACGGGAATGTACGTGCCGGCGCGATAGACGATGAGCGCACCGATCAGGAACAGGAAACGGCTGCGGATCTCCCCATAGCGGGTTACTTCGCTGAAGGCAGTAGCCGGATTGCTGAGAGCGTTGTTCGCCACGGCGCCTTGAGTCCTGCTCAGTCCTCGATCTTCCCGCCGGCAGCCAAAATGGCTGCCCGGGCACCCTTGGTGGCCGCAACATGTCCGTCTTTTTCGGCCTTGAGCGTCACGGCCTTCTTGATCTCGCCGGAGAGTACGACCTTGGCGCGCTCCGCCTCCATGGGGACGACGCCGGCCTTCTTCAATGACTCCAGGTCCACCACGTCACCGGTCACCTTGGCGAGCTCGCTCAGGCGCACTTCGGCACGCGTGCTGGCCATGTGCGAGCGAAAGCCCACCTTGGGAAGGCGGCGCTGAATGGGCATCTGGCCGCCTTCGAAGCCCACCTTGTGGTAGCCGCCCTTGCGTGCGCGCTGGCCCTTCACGCCACGGCCGCAGGTCTTGCCCTGCCCCGCGGACGCACCACGCCCGACCCGCAGGCGGGGGCGCTTGGATCCGGAGGCCGGCTTCAGAGTGTTCAGTCGCATGTGTCAGGCCTTATCGACTTTGAGCAGGTGCACGGCCGTCTGGATCATGCCGCGATTCTGCGGCGTGTCCGCGACCGTCACGCTCTGGTGAATCTTGCGCAGCCCAAGCCCGCGCGCAGAGGCAGCGATATTGGCGAGCTGCCCATGCAAGCTCTTGATCAACGTGACTTTGACCTTGCCCTGATCCGACATGGCTTATCCCGTGATCTCTTCCAGAGTCTTGCCGCGCTTCGCCGCGATCTCATCGGGCGAGCGAACCTTCGACAGCGCATTGATGGTGGCGCGGACCACATTGATGGGGTTGCGCGACCCGTAGCTCTTCGCCAGCACGTTGCGGATACCCGCGCACTCGAGCACGGCCCGCATCCCGCCGCCGGCGATGACGCCCGTACCGTCGGATGCCGGCTGCATGTAGACGCGCGTGGCACCGTGCATCCCTTTGATCGCGTAGTGCAGCGAATCGTTGCGCAACGCGATGCTGATCATGTTCTTGCGGGCCTGGGTCATCGCCTTGGAGATCGCGACCGGCACTTCGCGAGCCTTGCCGAAGCCGAAGCCCACGCGGCCGGAGCCGTCGCCCACTACTGTGAGCGCCGTGAAGCCGAACTGACGGCCGCCCTTGACCACCTTGGCCGTGCGATTGACGGCGACCAGCTTCTCGACGAACTCATCCGCCGACTGGCCCTTTTCAGGTCGTGCCATGTATTAAAACTCCAAACCCGCTTCGCGGGCCGCATCGGCGAGCGCCTTCACGCGCCCGTGGTATTGGAACCCAGCGCGGTCGAAGGCAACCTTGCTGACCCCTGCTGCCTTCGTCCGTTCGGCGATTACCCGTCCGACCGCTTTGGCGGCCTCGACGTTCCCCGTTCCCTTCAAGCCCTGGCTCACGGCCACCTGCAAGGTCGACGCCGCGGCGATCACCTTCGCCCCCTGGGCATCGGTCACCTGCGCATAGATGTGCCGCGGGGTGCGGTGCACCGTCAGGCGCGCCAGGCCCAGCCGGCGAATGTGGGCTCGGGTCTTGGTCGCACGCCGCTGGCGGCGCTCCTTCTTTGAAATCGCGCTCACTTCTTCTTCCCCTCTTTGAGGGTGATCTGCTCGCCGGCGTAGCGCACGCCCTTGCCCTTGTAGGGCTCCGGCGGGCGAATGCCGCGGATCACAGCGGCCACCTGACCGACCTTCTGGCGATCGATGCCCTTGATGGTGATCTCGGTCTGGCTCGGGGTCTCGATGGTGATGCCTTCCGGAATGGGGAAGTTCACCGGGTGAGAGAAGCCGAGGGTGAGATTCAGCTGCTTGCCCTGGACTGCGGCGCGGAAACCAACACCCACGAGCTCGAGCTTGCGCTCGTAGCCCTTGGTGACACCCAGCACCATGTTGGCCAGGTGCGCGCGCGTCGCGCCCGCCTGCATCCGGGGGATGCCCGGATCGGCGTACTTGATCTCCAGCTTCTTGTCCGCGGCCGTCACGGTCACACCGGACTTCAGCGGCAGAGTCAGCGACCCCTTGGCGCCCTTGATGGTCACCGTGTCGGCGGACACGGTCGCCGTCACGCCTTGCGGGAGATCAACAGGTGCTTTAGCTACTCTCGACATGTTGCGTCTCTCAAGATCACGCCACGATGCACAGGACTTCGCCGCCCTGGCCAATGGAGCGCGCCTGCTTGTCGGTCATCACGCCCTTGGGCGTGGACACGATCACGGTGCCCATGCCGCCCAGAATCTTCGGCAGCTCGTCCTTGCCGCGATAGATGCGCAGCCCCGGACGGCTGACACGCTCCAGGCGGTCGATGACGGGCCGGCCCTCGTAATACTTCAGGCCCACGGTGAGCGTCGGCTTGCCGCCGTCGTTCTCGGAGCGGAAGTCGGCGATGTAGCCCTCATCCTTCAATACCTTGAGGATGGCCACCTTCACCTTCGAGGAGGCGAGCTGCACTTCGCTCTTGCCGGCGGTCTGGCCGTTGCGGATGCGGGTCAGCAGGTCTGCGATCGGATCAGTCATGCTCATACGGCGGCCCTCACCAGCTCGCCTTCGCCAGGCCAGGAATCTCGCCGCGGTTGGCGACCTCCCGGATCTTCACGCGCGACAGGCCGAACTTGCGGTACACGCCCCGCGAGCGGCCGGTAATGGCGCAGCGCTTGCGTTGGCGCGACGGGCTCGCGTCCCGGGGCATGGATTGCAGCTTCACCTGCGCTGCTGCGCGGTCGTCGGCGGAAGTTCTCGGGCTGCGGATCAACTCCTTCAGCTGTGCACGCTTCGCCGCGTACTTCTTCGCGATCTTGGCGCGACGCTTCTCGCGCTCGACCATGTTCGTCTTCGCCATAGCCGTCTGTAGTCCTCGTTACTTCCGGAACGGGAAGTTGAAAGCCTCGAGCAGCGCTCGGCCCTGTTGATTGTCTCGTGCCGTCGTCGTGATCGTGATGTCCATGCCCCGGACCTGGTCGATCTGGTCGTACTGGATCTCGGGGAAGATGATCTGCTCCTTCACGCCCAGGCTGTAGTTGCCCTGGCCGTCGAAGGCACGCGGGGAAACACCACGAAAGTCGCGGATGCGCGGCATCGCGATGCTGATCAGTCGATCCAGAAACTCGTACATGCGCGGACCGCGCAGCGTCACCTTCGCGCCGACCGCCAGCCCCGCACGCAGCTTGAAGGAAGCGATTGCCTTGCGCGCCTTGGTGACGAGCGGCTTCTGGCCGGTGATCTTGGTGAGATCCGCCACGGCCGCATCCATCACCTTGCGGTCCGCGACCGCCTCGCCAACACCCATGTTCACCGTGATCTTGGTGATCTTCGGGACCTGCATCACGTTGGTGATGTTGAGGTCCTTCTGCAGGCGCGGCACGACCGTCGTCTTGTAGAACTCTTGTAATCGGGAAGTGGCCATACGTCAGACGTCCAGCATCTCGCCGTTGGATTTGAAGAAGCGCACCTTCTTGCCGTCGGTCAGGGTCTTGATCCCGACCCGATCGGCCTTCTTGGCGCTCGGATTCCACAGTCCCACCTTCGAGGCCGCCATGGGCATCGCCTTCTCGACGATGCCCCCGGGCTTGTTGGCCTGCGGGTTGGGCTTGGTGTGGCGCTTCGCGAGGTTCACGCCCTCGACGACGACCTGGCCGTCGCCGAGCACCTCCAGCACCGCGCCCTTGCGGCCCTTGTCACGGCCGGAGAGCACGACGACCTGATCGCCTTTGCGAATTTTCTGCATGTCAGAGAACTTCCGGCGCAAGCGAAATGATCTTCATGAACGCCTGGGTACGCAGCTCACGCGTCACGGGCCCGAAGATGCGCGTACCGATGGGCTCGAGCTTGTTGGTGAGCAACACCGCCGCATTGGTGTCGAAGCGGATCAGCGAGCCGTCGGGACGGCGCACGCCGCGAGCGGTGCGTACCACCACTGCGTCATAGACCTCGCCCTTCTTCACCTTGCCGCGCGGGATGGCGTCCTTGACGCTCACCTTGATGACATCGCCCACGGTGGCGTAGCGGCGGCGCGTGCCACCGAGCACCTTGATGCACATCAGGGTGCGGGCTCCGCTGTTGTCAGCGGCATTGAGCATCGTTTGCAGCTGGATCATGGTCTGTTGCCCTTCTTCAGCCGGCGGCCTTCTGGACGACAGCCACGACACGCCACGACTTGCGGCGTGACAGCGGCCGGCACGGCGCGATCTTCACCAGATCGCCGTCGTGGGACTCGCTGTTCTCGTCATGGGCCAGCAGCTTCGTCGTACGGCGGATGAACTTGCCATACATCGGGTGCTTGACCAGACGCTCGATCTCCACGGCGACGGTCTTCTGCATCTTCGTGCTGACGACACGTCCCGTGAGCGTGCGTGCGCCCTTGGCTTCCGCGGTGCTCTTCTGTTCGCTCATGACTTCTTACCACCTGTGGCAGGCGCCGCCTTCAGCTGCGCTTGACGCTGCAGCGTCTTCAAGCGCGCGATGTTGCGGCGCGCGTCGCCAAACTGATCCGGCTTGGGGCTCTGGCCGGTTGCGCGCTGCATGCGCAGCGAGAACTGCTCCTTGCGCAGCTTCACCAGCTCGTCGCCGAGCTGCTCGGCCGACAGGCCGCGGAGCGTGTCACGATACTTCTTGAGCTCGCCGATCTTCATCAGCGCACCTGCCGTTTCACGAATGAGGTGGACACCGACAACTTGGAGCCGGCCAGGCGGAACGCCTCGCGCGCGGTCACCTCGTCCACCCCTTCCATCTCGAAGAGCACCTTGCCGGGCAGCACCTTCGCGACCCAATACTCGACGTTGCCCTTGCCGCTGCCCATGCGGACTTCCAGCGGCTTCTTGGAGATCGGCACGTCGGGAAACACGCGGATCCAGATCTGTCCGCCGCGCTTCACGTAACGCGCCATGGCACGGCGCGCCGCCTCGATCTCTCGGGCTGTCATGCGTGCGCGGCTGGTTGCCTTCAGGCCGAACTCGCCGAAGGACACAGAGCTGCCGCGCTGCGCCAGGCCGCCATTGCGGCCTTTGAACATCTTGCGATATTTGGTGCGCTTGGGTTGCAACATGGTTTAAGCCTGCGCAGGTGCCTGTTCCGGTGCCGCGGCAGGAGCCGCAGGCGCGCCTGCCGGCGCCTCACCACCCTCGACGGCCGGCTGCGCTTCGAGCTCCGCGGTTTCGAACACCTCGCCCTTGAAGATCCACACCTTGACGCCGATGACGCCGTAGGTCGTATGAGCCTCGGAGAGGCCGTAGTCGATGTCGGCACGGAAGGTGTGCAGCGGAATGCGGCCCTCGCGGTACCACTCCGTACGCGCAATCTCGGCTCCGTTCAGACGGCCCGAAACGCGCACTTTCACGCCCAGCGCGCCACTGCGCATCGTGCTCATCACGGCGCGCTTCATCGCGCGACGGAACATGACACGCTTCTCGATCTGCTGCGCGATGCTGTCGGCGACCAGCTGCGAATCCAGCTCGGGCTTGCGGATCTCGGCGATGTTCAGCCGCACGTCCGTCACGACCATCCCGAGCAGCTTCGCCGTTTCCTGGCGCAGCTTCTCGATGTCCTCGCCCTTCTTGCCGATCACGATGCCCGGACGCGCGGTCTGGATCGTGATGTTGACCTTCTTCGCGGCACGCTCGATCTGGATGCGGCTCACCGAAGCCTCGGCGAGGCGCTTACGCAGGAACTGGCGCACCCGGAAGTCGGTGTGCACGTGCATCGGGAACTGCTTCTTCCCCGCGTACCAGCGCGACGTCCAGTCGCGGGTGATCCCAAGACGTATGCCTAGCGGATTGACCTTCTGACCCATGCGCTAATCCTTCTTGCCGTCGCTCACCGCGACGGTGATATGGCTGCTGCGCTTGACGATGCGGGTACCGCGACCCTTGGCGCGCGCCGCAAAACGCTTGAGCACCGGCGCCGTGTCGATGTGAATCAGCGCCACCTTCAACTCGTCGACGTCAACGCCGTGATTGTGCTCGGCGTTGGCAACCGCGGACTCGAGCACCTTGCGCACGAGCTCCGCGCCCTTCTTCGGCAGATACTTCAACGTCGCGATCGCATTGCCGACGGGCTTGCCGCGTACCAGGTCGGCGACCAGCCGGCACTTCTGCGGCGAGATGCGTGCGTAGCGCAATTGAGCTGTGACCTGCATATGTCCTCTATTGCAAAAAGTCGCCTGCGGCGCTTTTTGCCACCCAGGTGGTGAGGTGAACCCGCCCGCCTGTAGTCATGCGTCGATTCGTGCGCTGGCGGGTCGACGACCCGCCAAAAAGCGTGGTTTTTGTCGGGCTCACCTTAGGCCGCCGCCTCGACCTTGCGGTCGCCGGAGTGAGCCTTGAACGTGCGCGTCGGGGCGAATTCGCCGAGCTTGTGGCCGACCATGTTCTCGGTGACGAGCACCGGGATGTGCTGGCGGCCGTTGTGCACGGCGATCGTGAGGCCAACCATCTCCGGCACGACCATCGAGCGGCGCGACCAGGTCTTGATCGGCTTGCGGTCATTCTTCGCGGAGGCCACCTGTACCTTCTTCGCGAGGTGCAGGTCGACGAACGGGCCTTTCTTCAATGAACGTGGCATTTCATCAAGCTCCGTTAGCGAATCTTGTTCTTGCGCCGCTGGACGATCATGTTGTCCGTGCGCTTGTTGTGGCGAGTCTTGAGGCCCTTCGTATTCTGCCCCCACGGAGACACCGGGTGCGGGTTGCCCTGCCCAGACTTGCCTTCACCGCCACCGTGCGGGTGGTCCACAGGATTCATCGCAAGACCGCGCACCGTCGGACGCACACCGCGCCAACGCTTCGCACCGGCCTTGCCGTAGCTGCGCAGGTTGTGCTCGTCATTGCCGACTTCGCCGATCGTGGCGCGGCAGTCGATGTGCACCTTGCGCGTTTCACCTGACTTCAAACGCAGATACGCATAGATGCCTTCGCGTGCGGTGAACGACACCGAGCTGCCCGCGCTGCGCGCGAGCTGTCCACCTTTGCCGGGCTTCATCTCGACGTTGTGCACGATCGAGCCGACAGGAACGTGGCGCAACGCCATGGCGTTGCCGGCCTTGATCGGGGCATCGGCGCCGGAGCGCAGCTCATCACCCACCTGCACGCCCTTGGGGGCCAGGATGTAGCGGCGCTCGCCGTCTGCGTACAGCAGCAGCGCAATGTGACTGGTGCGATTCGGGTCGTACTCCAGCCTCTCCACGACGGCAGTAATGCTGTCCTTGTCGCGCTTGAAGTCGATGATGCGGTACTTCTGACGCGAGCCGCCGCCGATGTGCCGCGTCGTCATGCGGCCGGAATGGTTGCGCGCACCGGTCTTGTTCTGGTGCACGGTGAGCGGCAGGAACGGGCCACCCTTGTACAGGTGCGAGCGATCGACCTTGATGACCGAACGCGTGCCCGGCGAGGTCGGCTTGTATTTGATGAGGGCCATGGTTATTTCAGCCTTTTGCCCGGGCTTCGTAGTCGATGGCCTGGCCCTGCGCCAGACTCACGTACGCCTTCTTCCAGTCCTGCGTGCGTCCGAGGGTCTTGCCGAAACGGCGCGTCTTGCCCGGCTCGTTCACGACCTGCACGCCGCTCACCTTGACGTCGAACATCAGCTCGACCGCCTGCTTGATGTCGGTCTTGGTGGCGTCACGGCGCACGCGGAACGTGTACTGGTTGTGGTTCTGCATCGCGAGGGAGGTCTTTTCCGTCACGTGCGGAGCGAGGAGCACATTCATCAATTGCTCGCGGTTCACTGCAATCGCTCCTCGATCAGCTTCACGGCGCCGACGGTCATCAGGACCTTGTCGTAGCTCGCGAGCGCCAGCGGATTCAGCGCGGCCGCCTCGATGACCTCGACGTGCGGCAGGTTGCGCGCGGCCAGGAAGAGCTTCTCATCGGTCGCCTCGACGACGATCAGCACGCTCCCGAGCGACCAGGACTTCAACTGGTTCGCCAGCAGCTTCGTCTTCGGAGCTTCCAGCGCGATGCCGTCGGTGGCGACGATGCGGTCCTGGCGCGCCAGCTCGGACAACATCGCGCGGATGGCACCGCGGTACATCTTGCGGTTCACCTTCTGCTCGAAGCTGCGCGGCTTGGCTGCAAAGGTCTTGCCGCCCCCCACCCAGATCGGGCTGCGGTTCGAGCCCGCGCGCGCCTGGCCAGTGCCCTTCTGCGACCACGGCTTCTTGCCGCCGCCGCGCACTTCGGCACGGCTCTTCTGCGCCTTGGTGCCCGAGCGGCCGGCGTTGCGATAGGCCGTGACGACCTGATGCACGAGCGCCTCGTTGAAACGGCCGCCGAAGGTGGCTTCAGAGACCTGAAGCTCCCCCGAGCCGCCGACCAGTTTGAGTTTCGTGGTCATAAGTTATTTCTTTCCGGCCTTCGCGGGGTCCTTGGACGGCGCGTTGCCGATTTTCGCCGGCGCGATGGTCTTGCGCAGACCGCGCCGCGCCGCCTTCAGCGACGGACGCACGATGACCTGACCGCCTTCTGCTCCGGGGACTGCACCTCGGACCAGCAGGAGGTTGCGCTCGACATCGACCTCGACGACCTTCAGGTTCTCGGTCGTGCGGCGCACGACGCCCATGTGGCCGGACATGCGACGGCCCTTGAAGACGCGGCCCGGGGTCTGGCGTTGGCCGATGGATCCGGGAGAGCGGTGCGACACGGACACGCCGTGCGTGGCCGGCAGACCGCCGAAGTTGTGGCGCTTCATGGTGCCGGCGAAGCCCTTGCCGATGGTCGTGCCGGTGACATCCACGGGCTCGCCTGCCTTGAACTGGTCGGCTTTCAGCTCCGCTCCCGCCTGCACTTCCGACTTGTCGGCGGCGGCCAGCCGGAACTCCACCAGTGCCCGGCCGGGGGCCACTTTGGCCTTGGCGTAATGCCCATTGACCGACTTCGAGTAGAGCTGCGGGCGGCGTGCACCGAACGTGACCTGAACGGCACGGTAGCCGTCCTTGTCCTGCGTCTTCACCTGGGTGACGCGGTTCGGGAGAACCTCGATCACGGTGACCGGCACCGTCTCGCCGGCGTCCGTGAATACACGCGTCATGCCCGCTTTGCGGCCGACGAGTCCGATTGCCATTGCCTGACCTCTTCTCAACTGCGGCTGCGCTTCGATTGGCGCAACCGTGTTCGCCTAAACTCAAACGAGCTAAGGTATTGATTCCACAAGAGATTGACGCAGGCCGGACGGCCCTGCGCGTCGACTCTCGAGTGGTCTTGGAGCTGACTGACTCCGCTCCAACCTCGCCCGATGCCGCAATTGCGGCGTGCCCCCGGGGGCTCAAAAGGGCGCGCAGTATATAGGCGCGATGCCCCCGGGGCAACAAGCTCGGGGGGTTGGATCGTCTGCGTGGGCCGTTCAGCTCGTGCCAACTGGTCAGGTTGGCGCAGGCTGTCGGTCCGGCGTGGCCCTCAGGTCCGAGTAAACCCTCAGGCCGGCTTGATGTTCGCGTTCAGCCGGAAGCGATTGGCGGGGTCGTATTTCCTCTTGAGCTGCTGCAAGCGCTCAAAGTTGCCGCCGTAGGTTCCGCGCACCCGCTTATCGTCCGCGCCCGGCTCCGTGTTCACATAGAACCCGTCAGTAAACCTTTCCACGGCGCTCCACACTCCGCGAGCCGCCTTGATATGGGACTGGTCCTCGCCACGGTCTTTCCATTCGGTTTCGATGATCAGATTGTGGGTGGCGCTGCGGCCCCAATAGGCCGTCGCCGCCGGCGACACCCGGCTCACGGCTCCCCCCATCTGTGCCCACTCGACCACCATCATCTGAGAATCGGGGACCTCCTGGACGGCTCGAACCAACTCGTCAAAGAACGCGGTCGGAGTGCCGTGGAGGAATCCCGTCTTGAGGTACTCCGGATGCCCGCCGCCTTTTCCGGGTACCGCGATGGGAGCGGTCCCCGCCGCACCCTGCGCCTCCAGATAAGTCATCGAGCGGATCTGATCCTCGATCGGCGTTCCGAGCTTGCGGAAGGGCTCCAGCAGGCGCATGCCCTCTTCCGGCTTGCCCAGATACGTCATGTCGAGCACCGCGACCCGTGAGGGATGCGGACTCTCCGCTGCCGTGAGGTTCAGCAATTCGACCCCCAACGTCAGATCGTCCGGCGCCCGTTCGCCCACCTCCGCGACCAGATCGAGCAGCTCGCGCGCCTGGCTGAACGGATACACACGACCGCCGTCCAGCACCTTCTCTTTCAGGGGATGCAGGCGGTACTCGAATGAGGTCACGACGCCGAAGTTACCGCCCCCGCCGCGCACCGCCCAGAACAGATCTGCATTCTCACTCTCGGACGCGCGCAGGATTTTACCGTCCGCAGTCACGACCTCGACTGACAGCAGGTTGTCGCACGCCAGCCCGTACTTGCGCATCATGCGCCCCATCCCGCCGCCCAGGGTGAGCCCAGCGATACCCGTATCGGTCGCGGTTCCGAGCGTGGTGACCAGGCCAACAGCCTGCATCTTCCGATCGAGCTCACCGAGCAGCACACCGCCCTGCGCTCGACCCACGCGCCGCTGGGCATCCACTCCAATATCCTTCATGACCGACAAGTCGATCATCAGGCCGCCGTCGCAGGCGGATTGTCCGGAGAGGCTGTGACCGCCGCCGCGTACTGCGGTGAGGAGATCGTGTGCCTGGGCAAACGCTACGACCCGAGCAACATCTTCCGATCCCGCGCACTGCGCGATGAGCGCCGGATGTCGATCGAACATCGGATTCCACAGCTTGCGTGCCGTGTTGTATCCCTCGTCCTGAGCCAGCAGCAGCTTGCCGCGGAGGCTTCCACGAAGATCCTTTATGTCGGAGGCCGCGAGGGTGATCTGCTTTCCGCCGACCGTGACTGCGGGGATGGACGAGGTATCGGCCCAGAGTCGCGTTGCGGGAATCGCAGCCGTAACGGCCGCGAGGGAATGCACGAAGTGTCTTCGATTGAGGATCATGCGAACCCCGGCGTTCTTTTCGTGAGCAAAATTATGCGACAGCCGTGACCGCCGGGTCACCGCTTATTTGCGACTTTCGTCGCGAGGGGGGGCGCGGAGGCGCCGCGGAGGGTCGGCACGCTGGCAAAAACCACGCTTTTTGCCAGCCGCCCAACGAAGCTGAGGCGCTGATTCTGCGAAAATTCCGCGGAGGGTCGGCACGCTGGCAAAAACCACGCTTTTTGCCAGCCGCCCAACGAAGCTGAGGCGCTGATTCTGCGAAAATTGCCGCAGGCAATTTTCGCCAGTGAATCAGTTCAGCTTGATCTGCACGTCCACGCCCGCGGGAAGCTCCAGCTTCATGAGGGCGTCCACCGTCTTGTCGGTCGGATTCAGGATGTCCATGAGGCGCTTGTGGGTGCGCAGCTCGAACTGATCCCGCGCGTCCTTATCCGCGTGCGGGGAGACGAGCACCGTGAAGCGCTCCATCTTGGTCGGCAGCGGGACCGGGCCACGCACGGTGGCGCCAGTGCGCTTGGCCGTCTCGACGATCTCGCGAGCGGAGCTGTCGATCAAGCGGTGGTCGAAGGCCTTGAGGCGGATGCGGATATTCTGATTAGCCATTTCAATTTACTCCAGAGCCCGGACGCGCTACCCGGCGTCCGTGTGAATTTCAACGAGTTGATTACTTGATGATCTTGGCGACGACGCCGGCGCCGACGGTCTTGCCACCCTCGCGGATCGCAAACCTCAGCCCCTCCTCCATCGCAATCGGGCTGATCAGCTCCACGTTAATCTTGATGTTGTCCCCGGGCATGATCATCTCCGTCCCCGCGGGCAACTCAATCGCTCCCGTCACGTCCGTCGTGCGAAAGTAAAACTGCGGCCGATACCCCTTGAAGAACGGCGTGTGCCGCCCGCCCTCCTCCTTGGTCAGCACGTACACCTCCGCCTCAAAGTGCGTGTGCGGGGTGATGCTCCCGGGCTTCGCCAGCACCTGCCCACGCTCCACTTCCTCGCGCTTCGTGCCCCGCAGCAGCACCCCCACGTTGTCTCCCGCCTGCCCCTCATCCAGCAGCTTGCGGAACATCTCTACCCCCGTGCAGGTCGTCTTCTGCGTCGCACGAAGGCCTACGATCTCCACCTCATCGTTCACCTTGATGATCCCGCGCTCAATGCGCCCCGTCACCACCGTGCCCCGACCGGAAATCGAAAACACATCTTCCACCGGCATCAAAAACGGCTTCTCCACCTCGCGCTTGGGAATCGGGATGTACTTGTCCATCTCCTCCACCAGCTTCACCACCGCCGGTACCCCAATCTCGCTCTTGTCCCCCTCCAGCGCCTTCAGCGCAGAGCCAATCACGATCGGGGTCTTGTCCCCGGGGAACTTGTACGTGGACAGCAGCTCCCGCACCTCCATCTCCACCAGCTCCAGCAGCTCCTTGTCGTCCACCATGTCCGCCTTGTTCATGAACACCACGATGTACGGCACTCCCACCTGGCGCGCCAACAGTATGTGCTCGCGCGTCTGCGGCATCGGGCCATCCGCCGCCGACACCACCAGGATCGCTCCGTCCATCTGAGCCGCTCCCGTGATCATGTTCTTCACATAGTCCGCATGCCCGGGACAGTCCACGTGCGCGTAGTGACGGTTCTTGCTCTGGTATTCCACGTGAGCGGTGGAAATCGTGATCCCCCGAGCCTTCTCCTCGGGCGCCTTGTCAATCTGGTCGTACGCCATGAACTGACCGCCGTAGGTCTCGGCCATCACCTTCGTCAGCGCCGCCGTCAAGGTCGTCTTCCCATGGTCAACGTGACCAATCGTCCCCACGTTCACGTGCGGCTTGCTGCGCTCAAACTTCTCTTTGGACATGACCTGAGATCCTCGAAAGACAGACTATTTCTTGATGATGGTGTCGGCGATGTTCGGCGGCACTTCGACGTACTTGGAAAACTCCATGGTGAACGTCGCGCGACCCTGGCTCATGGAGCGCACGGTCGTCGCATAGCCGAACATCTCGGAAAGGGGCACTTCGGCGTTGATCGCCTTGCCGCCGGCGCTCTCTTCCATTCCCGTGATCTGGCCGCGGCGGCGATTCAAATCGCCGATGACATCACCGGAGTATTCCTCCGGGGTGACGACCTCGACCTTCATGATGGGCTCGAGCAGCACCGGCCTGGCGCGGCGGAAGCCGTCCTTGAAGCCCATCGAGCCGGCAATCTTGAACGCCATTTCGTTCGAATCGACGTCGTGGTACGAGCCGTCGAATATCGTGACCTTCACGTCCACGACCGGATAACCGGCGATAACGCCCGTGTCGACGGCTTCCTTCACGCCCTTGTCGACCGCCGGAATGAATTCGCGCGGCACCGTGCCACCGACGATGCCGTTGATGAACTCGTAGCCCTTGCCCTGCTCGTTCGGCTCGATCTTCAGCCACACGTGACCGTACTGGCCGCGGCCGCCGGACTGGCGCACGAACTTGCCCTCGGACTCCACGGTGCCGCGAATCGTCTCGCGATAGGCCACCTGCGGCTTGCCGACGTTGGCCTCGACCTTGAACTCGCGCTTCATGCGGTCGACGATGATCTCGAGGTGCAGCTCGCCCATGCCGGAGATGATCGTCTGACCCGACTCCTGGTCCGTGCTCATGCGGAACGAGGGGTCTTCCTTCGCCAGGCGCTGCAGGGCCAGGCCCATTTTCTCCTGGTCTGCCTTGGTCTTCGGCTCCACTGCCACCGCGATGACCGGGATGGGAAACACCATCTTCTCGAGCGTAATGACCTTGTCGAGATCGCACAGCGTGTCGCCGGTGATCACATCCTTCAGGCCCACCGCCGCGGCAATGTCACCCGCCCGCACCTCTTTGATCTCGGTGCGATCGCTGGCGTGCATCTGCAGCAGGCGCCCGATGCGCTCTTTCTTTTCCTTCGACGGCACGAAAACGGTGTCGCCGGAATTGAGCGTTCCCGAATACACGCGGAAGAACGTGAGGTTGCCGACGAACGGGTCGTTGAGGATCTTGAACGCGAGCGCCGAGAACGGATCGTCGTCGCTCGCCTTGCGGGTATCGGGCTCGCCGCGCAGGTTCGTTCCCTTCACCGGCGGCATCTCCACCGGCGAGGGCATGAACTCGATGACGGCGTCCAGCAGGGCCTGCACACCCTTGTTCTTGAAGGCGGTGCCGCACATGACCAGCACGATCTCGTTCTTGATCGAGCGCTGGCGCAAGCCGGTGCGGATCTCCTCCTCCGTGAGCTCCTGGCCGTTCAGGTACTTGTTGGTCAGCTCCTCGCTGGCCTCGGCGGCCACCTCGACCATCCTGGCGCGCTGATCCTTGGCCTCCTGCAGCAGTCCCGCAGGAATGTCGCGGTACTCGAATTTCATCCCCTGGGTTTCCATGTCCCAGTAGATCGCCTTCATGCGAACCAGGTCGATCACGCCCTCGAAGGCTTCCTCGGCACCGATCGGAACCTGGATCGGAACCGGGTTGCCGCGCAGGCGGGTGCGGATCTGCTCGACACACCGCAGGAAGTTGGCGCCGGCGCGGTCCATCTTGTTGACGAACGCGATGCGCGGCACGGCGTAGCGGTTCATCTGCCGCCACACGGTCTCGGACTGGGGCTGCACGCCGGAGACGGCGCAGAACAGCGCTACGGCGCTATCGAGGACGCGCAGCGAGCGCTCGACCTCGATCGTGAAATCGACGTGCCCGGGAGTATCGATGATGTTGATGCGGTGCTCGGGGAAGGTCTTGTCCATGCCCTTCCAGAAACAGGTGGTCGCCGCGGAGGTGATGGTGATACCACGCTCCTGCTCCTGTTCCATGTAGTCCATGATGGCCGCGCCGTCATGAACTTCGCCGATCTTGTGCGAGACCCCGGTGTAGAAAAGGATTCGCTCGGTCGTCGTCGTCTTTCCCGCGTCGATGTGCGCGGAAATGCCGATGTTCCGATACCGCTCGATGGGCGTCGCGCGTGCCACGGTTTACCGTCCTTTGCCGATGGGAGGGGCCGCTCGCGGGTCTACCAACGGTAATGCGCAAAGGCCTTGTTCGCCTCCGCCATGCGATGCGTATCTTCGCGCTTTCTCACCGCGGCACCGCGGTTCTCAGCGGCATCCATCAGCTCATGGGCGAGCCGGAACGACATCGACTTCTCGCTGCGGTCGCGGGCGGCCTCGATGACCCAGCGCATCGCCAATGTCTGGCGGCGGGTCGAGCGCACTTCAACCGGGACCTGGTACGTGGCGCCGCCGACGCGGCGCGACTTCACTTCCACTACGGGCTTGACGTTGTCGAGCGCCTGCGAAAGCACCTCGATCGCTTCGCCACCGCGCTTGCCGGTCTTCTCCCCGATGCGATCCAGAGCGCCGTAGATGATGCGCTCGGCCGCCGACTTCTTGCCGCTCTTCATGATGACGTTCATGAATTTGGCCAGCATGTCGTTGTTGAACTTCGGGTCCGGCAGGATGGTGCGGACGGGAGCTTGGGCTCGACGGGACATAATGAGTTACCTGCTTACTTCTTGGCGCGCTTCGCGCCATATTTGGACCGGCCCTGCTTGCGCTCGCCGACGCCGGCGCAGTCGAGAGTGCCACGGACAGTGTGGTAGCGGACGCCAGGCAGATCCTTCACTCGGCCTCCGCGGATCAGCACCACCGAGTGCTCCTGCAGGTTGTGACCCTCGCCACCGATGTAGCTGGTCACTTCATAGCCGTTCGTGAGGCGTACGCGGCAGACCTTGCGCAGTGCGGAATTCGGCTTCTTGGGTGTCACCGTGTACACGCGCGTGCACACCCCGCGCTTCTGGGGCGCTGCCCCGAGTGCCGGCACCTTGGTCTTTTCGGCCTTCAGGCCTCGCGGTTGCCGGATGAGCTGACCCGTGGTCGCCATGTTCGCCTCGTCTCAAGAAACCTAGAAGAATACCGGGCCGCCTGCAGTCGCACGGTCAGTGCCCTGAAGGATGCGGCCCGGTGCTTTGAAGTCGCTCTTCCGGTCCGGCGTGCAGTAAGGGCCGGACCGACAAAGGCCGGCGATTCTAGGTACGGCCCCCGGAGGTGTCAACCCGACCGCCTCACCCGGCGAGCCCGTGATCCGGCCCCGGCGCAGCCAGATGCGGGCGCCGGAACAACGGCTTTTGGCATTGCCCGAACGCTTACGATACCTGTACCGTCAGGGCGGCAGTCTCCAGGTCTCCAGCGTACGAGGTGGGCTAAGTGCGTTGTTTTCGGGCGGCAGGTCTCTGGGCACAGCTCATAGCCGTGCTCGCCGCCTCCATGGCCGGCGGAGCCGCGGCCCAGCAGCCACGCGCGTCCTCGGGAGGAGTGGCCGCCAGCCCCGCGGTTGCGAGGCGCGAGGGGGCGGCTGCGAACCCGGCCGTCGCACACCTGGATACAGCGCACGCGACCCCGGCCGTCGCAGGCCTCGACGCTGCGCCCGCGACCCCGGCCGTCGCACACCTCGACGCTACGCCCGCGACCCCGGCCGTCGCACACCTCGACGCTACGCCCGCGACCCCGGCCGTCGCCCACCTCGACGCGGCTGCCACGACCCTGGCCGCACAGGCCGGCGACCCGGCAGGCGAAGCCACGGTGGATCCGAGGAGCTTCGGGTCCGCCGTCTCCCTGCAGGTACTCGCACCCACATACCCCACCCCTCAGGCCGAAGTGGTCACCTCGGGAGCCCTGGATGCCCGGTTCCAGCCGATCGACCTCGACCGGGTTCAGCGCCGCGGCGGCACCTTCTGGCTGAGGCTGCGGCTGATGGGGGCCGGCGGGACCTCCACGCCCGCTGGGGCAAGCGGGGCGGTGCTGCCTGTGCTGGTGGTGCGCGAAGGGCACGATCCGCGGGTACGTGTCTTTGCCCCCTCCAAAGTGGAATTGCCGCAGGCGGCTCGGCTCCCGGAGTTCGGCGGTGGGCACCAGGTGGCGTTCATGCTTCCCCGCGGGCTCACGGCTGCGGACTCCTTGTATGCCCGCGTTGCGGCGCCGGACGACGGAATTCACAGGCTGCATTTCCGGATTGCGACTCTGCAGGACACCCTGGCGCGCGCCGCCTCGCACGCTCGCATGATCTCGCTGGTCTGCGGCGCCCTCGGAGCTCTGTCCCTCGGGTCGCTGCTCATCTGGTTCGTGCTGTCGGACCGGGTCTTCCTCCTCTATACCGCCCTCTTCTCGATGCAGTGCCTGTACATCGTGTTTCTGTCGGGACAGGGATTCGAGTGGCCGTTGCTGTCGCACGCCGCTTCGTTCAACTCTTACGCGTGGAACGTACCGATCGCACTGAGCGGCACGGCGGCAGCGCTGTTCGTGCGAGAGATGGCCGACATTCGCGTGTTCTCGCCGCGGGCCTACCATGCGTTCGGCTGGTTCGCCGTGGCGTTCCTCGTCCTGACGTTCGCCAACCTCGCCAAGCCGTTCGGACTCGAGAACGCCGTCAACACATTCGGCAACGTGCTGTTCCTGGTTTCCGCGATCTTCACGCTGTGGATCTGCTTCAGGGCCTGGCGGCACGGGAGCCGCGCCGCCGGGTGGTTCCTGCTGGCCTGGGCGCTGCTGGAAGCCTTCAACATCGCAACGACCATCCAACTGATCATGTCCGACGGCGAGACCGGAGATGCCCTGCTGTACTCCGGACTGCCCCTGTCGATGGTGGCCGCCGCGGTGCTCACCGCACTGGGAGTCGCAGACCGCCTCCGTGGCCAGCGCATCGCGTTGACCGAAGCGGAGCGCCGCGCTCAGACCGATCCCCTGACCGGAGTGCTCAACCGCCGCTCCCTCATCGAGCGCCTCGAAGCAGCCTGCGCTCGCGCGCGCACGCGCGGGCTCCCCATCGCGCTGTTGTTCATCGACCTGGATCACTTCAAGGAGATCAACGACACTTTCGGTCATCCGGCAGGCGATGCCTGCCTGCACGCGATCGTGGGCCCGATCCAGGCGGAGCTGCGCAACTCCGACGTCATCGGCCGCTACGGCGGAGAGGAGTTTGTCGTGATCCTGAGCAGCGCGGACGCCGGCGCCGCGCGGCCTATCGCAGAGCGAATTCTGCGGCGCGTTGCCGACGTACGCGTCACTGGTTACGGCGAACCGATCAGCCTGACTTGCAGCATCGGGATTGCCACCAGCGACATGTTAGGTGTGTGGGGTCAACACCTGATCGCGCGCGCGGACGCCGCCGTGTATGTCGCCAAGCGAGCCGGTCGCAATCGCGTACAGTTTGCGGAGCCGGTCGCCGCTTAGCGGCTCGGCTACACCCGCGACCGCTCGAAGGCAAGCTTCCAGCGGTTCACGGGAGGTGGTGTCGGTGGAAGAATTCCCAGATCGCCTGGTTGGCATCCAGCTCCCGGCTGACTCGCCCCACGAGCCGCTCGCCCAGATACCAGCGCGCTGCGCGCCTTCATGGCTTGCTGTGCGCCTCGCCGGCACGCGCTTTGAGCTGCGCGAGCAGTGCGTTGACCTGCTCGCCGTCGACATTCTCCACCGCCGGCACGGGCGCTGAGGTGCCCGGGAGGTTCAGCCGGAATTGCGCTGACTTGCGCCAGTGCCCGTCCTCGAATTCCGTCTCCACTTGCGAGAAGGGTCGGCCGAAGGCTTTCTGCACGGCCTCCTCGGCGTCCGCTCCCTGTCGCATCAGCAGGCCCAACTCCTGATACTGGGCACGCTGTTCGGGGGTCATCAGCAGACCGAACTCTGCCCAGCTGCGCGCGCGGCGCAGAAACTCCCGGTAATCGCCCCCGGAGAGATCCGCCGCAGTGGCCTCGAGCAGGTGCTTCAGATCGTACCTGGCGCTCGCCTGTCGGGTCTTGAGCACCGGCTGGAAAGGCGCGCTGTGATCGAAATAGACGACTCCGCCGTTACGCAGGATCACACCGTTGACGAGCTCAGAGATCCCGAGGGGGTACCAGGGAGGGTAGCGTGCGGTGGGTCCAGTCAACATGATGCTCTGTGCATACAGGAGCAACATCCCTTGCAGCGACGAGTTTTCTCCGACCATTTCCGGCGACTCGACGATCGCCGCGAAAGTCTGCTCGCTTCCGGGCAGGAGCTTGCTGCCCACGATTCCGTTCTCTCGACGATCCGCCGTGGTGAGCAACCACACGTTGGCCTGGTCTGCCGTCATGTCGAACACGACGAGCGGCTGGGGCGTGTAGTCAGCGTCCCACGCGGCCAGGTAGCGCAGCAATCGGGTGAAATCGAGAAACTGCGCGGCGATGCGTGCGCACTTGCTCGCTGAGGTCGTGCATACGAGCGTCGTCTGATCGGCGCTGACGCGCCAACCGCCGGCCATGGCGGCTGCCGGGCCGAGTGCAAGCCACAAAAGGAGTCCCGAGACCTTGAAGCGCACCCCGTCGTGTGACGACATCGCTCCCCCGCCAATCCCTTACGCTCTCGCGTAAGGATAGCAGGCGCATCCTGCGACGTCAGGCAGGTTCCCGGAGCTCCGCCACGACGGTTGCGGCGCCGGCCGTTGCGACGGGGGCGGACCGCCGCGTCTTGCGCGCCAGCCACTCGCGCCAGTCATCCAGCACCGTGTAGATCGTCGGTACGACGAACAGGCTGAGCCCGGTGGAGGTGATGAGACCCCCGATCACCGAGATTCCCATCGGGGCTCGGAAGCTCGGATCCGCCGAGAACCCGGAAGCGACGGGCAGCATGCCCGCAATCATCGCGATGGTGGTCATGACGATCGGGCGGGCGCGCTTGGAGCACGCATCGAGCAACGCCTCGGTGCGCGACAAGCCGCGCTCGTTGCGCGCCATCACGGCGTACTCCACCAGCAGGATGGAGTTCTTCGTCACGATGCCCATCAACATGAGGATGCCGATCAGGGAGGGCAGATCGAGGCCGTGGCCGAACAGCATCAGCGCAATGAACGCGCCACCGATCGACTGGGGCAGCGCGCCGAGAATCGTGAGCGGCTGGAGGAAGTCATGGAACAGCAGCACCAGCACGGCATAGATGGACAGGATGCCGATGGCCATCGCCGCCAAAAAGCCTGTGAACAACTCCTTCATCCGCTCGGCATCGCCCGTCGAGCTGCGCTCCACGCCCTGCGGCAGGTGGGCGAGCGTCGGCAGGCTGTCCACCTGGGTCATCACGTCCCCGAGCGCCCGACCATTCAGGTCGGAGGAGATCGTCACGTTGCGGGCGCGGTCATAGCGCTCGATGCTCTGCGGGCCGGCGCCGAAGGACACTTTGGCAATGTTGTCCAGAGGAACGAGTCCGGCTCGGCCGGGCACCAGCATCGAGCGGATGCTGTCGATATCCCCGCGCGCCCGATCGTTCAATCGCACGCGGATCGGGACCTGCCGGTCCGGGAGGTTGAACTTCGCAAGGCTGGCGGCGATGTCGCCGCTGGTGGCAATCCGGGTCGCCGCGCTCAGCACCTCCGTGGAGACCCCCAGCTCCGCCGCCCTTTCGGGATCGGGCTGAATCATGATCTCAGGCTGCACCAGGCTCGCATTCGATGTGACGTTCACCAAGCCGGCGCCGCGCATCTCGCGAGCGACTTGCTGAGCCGTGGCGTCCAGCCGCTCGGGGTCATCGCCCGCGAGGCTCACCTGCAGCTTCTCGCCGAACCCACCGGAGCCGAACGACAGGCGCACACCCGGAATGTCCTGCATCGCAAGCGATGCCCGGCGCTCCAGCTCGGTCTCCGACAGCTTGCGCTGCGAATGGGGCCGCAGTTGCATGGTGAGCGTCGCCTTGCGCACGTCGCCGCTTCCGGCGGGAGCGAACCCATCCGACTGGGCTTCACCCACGGTCGTGAAAGTGCTCACCACGTCCGGAAACAGGCTCATGCGCTGCCGCACTGCCTCGGCGACGCGGCGCGTCTGCTCCAGCGTCGAGCCAGGCGGCAGCTCCACGTTCACGACGGAGAAGCCGTAGTCACCCGGAGGAGCCAGCCCCGTGGACATGAACGGCACCAGGGCCAGGGAAGCGGCGAAAAACAGCGTCGCTCCTGCGAGCACGGTCTTACGGTGCGCCAGGCACCACTGGACGCCCTGCAGGTAGCGCAGCTTGAAGCGGCCGTCGCGTTCCTCGCTGGCATGCGGCTTCATCAGGTGAGCGGCCATCATCGGCGTCAACAGTCGCGCCACCAGCAGCGAGCACAGGACCGCGACCGTCGCGGTGAACGCAAAGTGCTTGAAGAACTTTCCGGGAATGCCGGGCATGAAGGCAACCGGCACGAACACCGCGCACAGCGTCATGGAGGTTGCGATCACCGCCAGGCCGATCTCGATCACGGCATCCGCCGCTGCCTTGAGCGGCGGCTTCCCCATCCGCAGGTGACGGACGATGTTCTCGACTTCCACGATGGCGTCATCCACCAGGATGCCGACGACCAGCGACAGCGCCAGCATCGTCATGATGTTCAGCGAATACCCGGCGATGTAGTTGAGCGCCCAGAAGGTCGGCAGTACCGACAGCGGCAGCGCGATGGCGGACACGAAAGTCGCACGCCAGTCCCGCAGGAACAGCCACACGACGATGATCGCCAGCAGCGCGCCTTCCAGGAGCATCTGCATCGAGTCCTTGTAGGACTCGCGCACGTAGTTGACGGTGTTGCTGACTTGGCGGAACTGGATCTTGGGGTATTTCGCCGACAGCCGGGCGATGGCCTGCTCCGTAGCATCGGCAACGCCCACGGCGCTGGCGCCGACCGCTCGCGTCACACTGAATCCGACGATGGGCTTGCCGTCGAGAAGGGCCAGGCTGCGCTGCTCGGCGGCCTGATCACGCACGTTGGCGATCGCATCGAGGCGTACGGTCCGGTTGTCCGGAAGAAGAATCGGCAGCGCGGCGAGGTCCTGAACGGACGCAGACGTCGCGATGGTGCGCACGCTCTGCTCCTGGTTACCGACACGTGCCTCGCCCCCGGGCAGCTCGACCTCGATGCGCTTCAACTGCCGCGAGATGTCCCCTGCCGTCGTTCCAAGGGCATTGAGTGCGTTGGGGTCGAGATCGACGCGAATCTCTCGATCGACTCCGCCGACGCGCTTGATCGAGCCCATACCCTCGATGGAGCTCAGCTCCCGGCTCACCGTGAGATCGATGAACCAGGACAGCTCCTCCTCGCTCATTGCCGAGGAGTAGACGCCGTAGGTCAGCACCGGACTACCCGCGGTCGTGATCCGGGAGATGACCGGATCCTCCATCTCGGTCGGAAGGGTAGTGCGGATGCGACTGACCGCGTCGCGCACATCGTCGACCGCCTGTTGTGTGTCGCGGTCGAGTTGGAACTCGATGGTGGTGAGCGAGTTGCCGTCCGTGATGGTCGAGCGGATGTGGTCGATGCCCGTGACGGTCGCAATCGAGTCCTCGATTTTGCGCGTCACCTCCGTTTCCAGCTGCGAGGGCGGAACTCCTGGGTAATTCACGCTCACGGTGACCGTCGGGATATCCAGGTCCGGGCGGTCCTGGATCCCCAGGCGCTTCAGGCCGACGATGCCGGCGACCGTCAACGCCACGAACAGGACGATGACGGGAACGGGACGCTCGATCGACCAGGTCGCGAAATTCATGTGCCCGCCAGCTCCCTCACGACGGTAATCCTGTCGCCGTCCTGCAGGAAACCCGCGCCCCGCTCGACGACTCGCTCGGCGGCGTTGAGACCCGTAACGATCTCCACGCGTCCCTCACGAACACCGCCGGTCTCGACGCGGCGCCGCTCGACTCTTTGGTCGCCTGTCACCACGAACACATAGCTGTAACCGTCACGGACGACCACGCTTGCCAACGGCAAGGTCGCCGCCATTCCCCTCGACACCTCGATCTCGCCGCGTGCGAACATTCCCGGCCGAGCACCATCGGGCTTCGGCAGATCCACGTACACCAGACCCGTGCGGGTCCCGCTCTGTACCGTGGGGGCAACCGTGCGCACTCGGCCCGTCAGCTGAGAGCCATCGGCCATGGTGACACGAACGATCTGTCCGACATGCACCTCGCGCAGGCGGCCTTCCGGAATCTCCGCACGCCACTCGACTCTGCCGTTGCGCAGCAGGCGGAGCATTTCATTGCCCGCCTGTGCGATCTGCCCCACGACGACCGTACGGGAGGTGATGACACCGTCATCCGGCGACAGCACACGCGCATAGCGCAGTTTCACCTCGGCGGACTCCAGGTCCGCGTTGGCCTGCTGCACTCTCGCCTGCGCGGCGAGCTCATCGTTGTGCAGCTTCTCCAGCTCCGAAGAGGAGAGCGCGCCAGAGTCCTTTACGAGATCGCCGCGGCGACGGTCGGAGCTCGCGGTCACCAGCTGCGCTTCGGCCTGCAGCTTCGCCGCCCGCTTCGAGCTCACATCGGCGACCAGCAGCTCGTCGGACAGGCGAACCAACTCCTGCCCGCGCTTGACCTTGTCGCCCACATCGACATTGACTGCGGCGACCCGATAACCGCCGACCTCCGGTCCAATGACCGCTTCCTGCCAGGCGTAGACGCTTCCCGTCGCCACGAGTGTCCGCACCAGTGCCGCGGACTTCGCTGTCGTCACGCTGACGGCCATGGCGTTCCTCTGGGCGCCGCCGTCGGCAGCAGTGGCGGCCTGCGCCGGAATGGCATTGAGAGCGGGAGCGATCAGGACTGCCGCCAGGAGCGGCATTAGCTGCGAACGCATGACGAAGGGCCTGTCCGGAAGGGGGAGTGGCAAATGATCAGGTCCCTGATATAATATCAGCCTCCTGATAAAAGGCCAGCATGTCCCCAGCGCCCCGCCTCGGCACCCGAACGATCCGTGAACCGGTTCAACTTCCCGAGCCGACTCACGATGTTGCGCGCGCGCTGAAGGAGGTCATGCACTCCTTCCGCACTATCGTGGAGGGTGAGATTCGCGCTCGCGGGGAGGCGCTATCGTTTGCCCACGCGATGCTGATGATGTCGCTGGCGCGCGAGCCCGGCCTGTCGGGCGCGCAGGTCGCACGACGCCAGCAGGTCACCGCGCAAACCATGAACGTCCTGCTGCGCAACCTCGAGTCCGCGGGCTTTGCGGTGCGCGAGCCCAATCCCGAGAATCGGCGCGCGGATCGCTGGTTTTTGACTCACGACGGGCTGCGCCATCTGGAGCAGGGTCGCCTGATCGCCGATGAGGTCATGCGCAAGATGCTGGTGCCGCTGACCGCTAAGGACACCGACCGCCTATGCGAGCTGCTGCAGCGATGCGCCATGGCGCTGCACGGGATTCAGGACGCGAAGAGCGACGCCGCCTGACCCTTCGTCAAGGTCGCGCGTGACAAGCGACGAACCGTGCGAAGTCGCAGCGATTGCGCCAACGACTACGCAATCCATGTCAGCGTCGCACAGACGCTGCAGTAGGCGATCCAGCTCGCTCACGCAGCACCCGGCGCCGTGTTCCGCCTCATGACATCCGCTCAGAAAAAACGCCGGCAGGAACATCGCTCCTGCCGGCGCGGCAGCTCCGGACGGGTCAGTGCTTCAGCAGGTCGTCGCAGTCACGCCCGCCTTCGTTGAGGCAGCGCTCGTAGGCTGCGTGGCGCTCACGCTCCCGCACTGAGTCCCTGTCGTTCGGCGTGTTGGAATTCACCGGCGCGTTGAGGATCGAATCGCAGTCCGTTCGACCGTCGGCGCGGCATTGCTCGAACGCGGCACGACGGTCGTCGTCACGCGCAGCGGCGACGTGCTCACGATGCTCGGGTGTGTAGCATCCACTTCCGTAGACAGCAAAGACAGTCAGACCCAGGACAGCGGCTACGCTTGCAACTCGCTTCATGATCTCACTCGCTTGCCAGTGGCGAAGGGGAAGATGAAGGCAATGAGCAATCGCCGTACCCGTTGCGGGCGACGTGTAGGTGTGAGTCCTACACTGGGGCGGCCTCCTTCTCCGGCCACTCCCGCACGGTCACCATCAACGTGCTGCGGTTCGTGGTCGTGCCGTTGGGCTCAAAAAAAAACGGGCCGGTAGGTGCATCCGCTCCTACCGGCCCGTATCAGTCTCGTCCGCGTCCAACCCAATGCCGGACGCCCGATCCTTTCTCCTTGTCCGCGGTCGGCCCGGCCTCAGAAGCGACCGGAGCCCACCGCGTCGGCGGGACTTAGCCCGCCGCGCTCTCTGGCGAGGACTCCTCCCCGACGCTCGACTCCTCGATGTCGGGCAGCCCACCGCCCACGTCCATGAAGCTGCGACGCTCCGTCCCCTCGGTCTTGCGACGGCGAGAGGCATGTGCGGCGAAGCCCGTGCCCGCGGGAATCAGCCGGCCGACGATGACGTTCTCCTTCAGCCCGCGCAGATCGTCCTTCAGACCGCGCACCGCCGCTTCGGTCAGCACGCGAGTGGTCTCCTGGAACGAAGCCGCCGAAATGAACGACTCGGTCGCGAGCGACGCCTTCGTGATGCCCAACAGAACCGGCTGCAGCAACGCGATCTTCTTCGAGTCCGTCTCGGCGCGGTCGTTGATCTCCAGCGCACGGGCACGATCGAGCTGCTCGCCGCGCAACAGCGACGTCTCGCCCGCATCCTGCACCTCGGTCTTGCGCAGCATCTGGCGAATGATCACCTCGATGTGCTTGTCGTTGATCTTCACGCCCTGCAGGCGATAGACGTCCTGGATCTCGCGCACGAGGTAATTGGCCAGAGCAGCGACGCCCTGCAGACGCAGGATGTCGTGCGGGTTGGGCTCGCCGTCCGCGATCACCTCGCCGCTCTCCACGGTCTCGCCTTCGAACACGTTGAGCTGGCGCCACTTCGGAATCAGCTCCTCGTACTTGTCTCCGTCGTCGCCGGTGATGATCAGACGGCGCTTGCCCTTGGTCTCCTTACCGAAGCTCACGGTACCGCTCTTCTCGGCGAGGATCGCCGGGTCCTTCGGCTTGCGCGCTTCGAACAGGTCGGCCACGCGAGGCAGACCGCCGGTGATGTCACGGGTCTTGGAAGACTCCTGCGGGATACGCGCGATGACGTCGCCCACCGAGACCTTTGAGCCGTCCTCGAGGCTGACCAGAGCGCCGGCCGGTAGTGTGTACACCGCCGGAATCTCGGTGTTCGCGAACGTAACCTCCTTGCCCTTCGCGTTGATCAGCTTCATGGTCGCGCGCACGTCCTTGCCGCCGCGCTGCTTCGTATCCAGCACGACTGTGCTCGAGAGGCCGGTGACCTCGTCGACCTGGGAGGTGACCGTCAGGCCGTCGATGAAGTCCTGGAACTTCAACAGGCCGGCCACCTCGGTAACGACCGGGTGAGTGTGCGGATCCCAGGTGGCAACCACCTGCCCGGAAGAAACGGAATCGCCTTCCTTCACGGTGATCGTGGCGCCGTAGGGAATCTTGTAACGCTCACGCTCGCGACCGAAGTCATCGACCACGCCGATCTCGCCCGACCGCGACACCGCGACGAGGTGCCCCTTCTCGTGCTGCACCGTCTTGATGTGGTGGAAGCGGATGAGACCCTTGTTACGGATTTCGACGCTGCTGGCAGCAGCGGCTCGCGATGCGGCACCACCGATGTGGAACGTACGCATCGTCAGCTGCGTACCCGGCTCACCGATCGACTGCGCGGCGATGACGCCGACAGCCTCACCGATGCTGATCGAGCGGCCGCGAGCAAGGTCACGGCCGTAGCAGCTCGCGCACACGCCATATCGCGTCTTGCACGTAATGGGTGAGCGCACCTTCAACTGGTCGACACCCTCGTGCTCGATCTGACGAACCAGCTTCTCATCGAGCAGCGTGTTCTTGGCGATCAGCACTTCCTCGGTGGAGCCCGGCTTCATGATGTCCTCGGCCAGCACACGACCGAGCACTCGCTCGCCGAGCGCTTCCACGACATCACCGCCCTCGACGAGGGGGGTCATTTCCAGACCGTTCGCGGTGCCACAGTCGACCTCAGTGACCACGAGGTCCTGAGCCACGTCGACGAGGCGGCGGGTCAGATAGCCGGAGTTGGCCGTCTTCAACGCCGTGTCGGCGAGCCCCTTGCGGGCGCCGTGGGTCGAGATGAAGTACTGCAGAACGTTCAGCCCCTCACGGAAGTTGGCCGTGATGGGCGTCTCGATGATCGAGCCGTCGGGCTTGGCCATCAGGCCGCGCATTCCGGCGAGCTGGCGGATCTGGGCCGCGGAACCGCGGGCGCCAGAATCAGCCATCATGAAGATCGAGTTGAACGACTTCTGCTTCTGCTTCTGGCCCCGGGTGTCGGTAGCCTCTTCGCTGCCGAGCTTCTCCATCATGGCCTTCGCCACCTGGTCATTCGCACGCGACCAGATGTCGACGACCTTGTTGTAGCGCTCGCCGTTGGTGACCAGGCCGGAGGAGTACTGGTCCTGGATCTCCTTCACCTCGCGATCTGCGGACGCCACGATCTTGGTCTTCTGCTCCGGAATGACGATGTCGTCGATGCCGAAGGAGATGCCGGCGCGGGTGGCGTAGTGGAACCCCGTGTACATGAGCTGATCGGCAAACACCACGGTCTCTTTCAGACCCAGCGCACGGTAGCACGCATTGATGGTTGCAGAGATCTGCTTCTTGGTCATGTCCTGATTGATGATGTCGAAGGACAGGGTCTTCGGCAGAATCTCGAACAGCAGGGCGCGGCCGACCGTGGTCGAAACCACTCGGGTCTGCTCGTGCACGCTGCCGTCAGGGCGCTTGACGTGCTCCGTGAGACGCACCTTCGCGCGAGCCTGCAGATCGACGCCGCGGCTCTCGTAGGCACGATGCACTTCCTGCACATCGGTGAAGTACGTGCCCTCTCCGCGGGCACCTACGCGCTCGCGAGTCATGTAGTACAGACCCAGGACGACGTCCTGGGACGGCACGATGATCGGGTCGCCGTTGGCGGGCGAGAGGATGTTGTTGGACGACATCATCAGCGCGCGCGCTTCGAGCTGAGACTCCAGCGACAGCGGCACGTGCACGGCCATCTGGTCACCGTCGAAGTCGGCGTTGAACGCCGTGCAGACCAGCGGATGCAGCTGGATCGCCTTGCCCTCGACCAGCAGCGGCTCGAACGATTGAATACCCAGTCGGTGCAGCGTCGGCGCGCGGTTCAGCAGTACGGGATGCTCGCGGATGACCTCCTCGAGAATGTCCCACACTTCGGGACCTTCGCGCTCGACGAGGCGCTTGGCTGCCTTGATGGTCGAAGCTTCGCCCCGCAGCTGCAGCTTCTGGAAGATGAAGGGCTTGAACAGCTCCAGCGCCATCTTCTTCGGCAGACCGCACTGATGCAGGCGCAGCTGCGGGCCGACCACGATGACCGAGCGGCCCGAGTAGTCGACGCGCTTGCCGAGCAGGTTCTGGCGGAACCGGCCCTGCTTGCCCTTGATCATGTCGGCGAGGGACTTCAGCGGGCGCTTGTTGGTGCCCGTGATCGCGCGTCCGCGGCGGCCGTTGTCCAGCAGCGCGTCCACCGCCTCCTGCAGCATGCGCTTCTCGTTGCGCACGATGATGTCGGGCGCGTTCAGCTCCAGCAGGCGCCGCAGGCGGTTGTTACGGTTGATGACGCGCCGATACAGATCGTTCAGATCCGAGGTCGCGAAGCGGCCGCCGTCCAGCGGCACCAGCGGCCGCAGGTCAGGCGGCAGCACCGGCAGGACGGTCAGGACCATCCACTCCGGCTTGTTGCCCGAATCGATGAACGACTCGATCAGCTTCAGCCGCTTGGACAGCCGCTTCAGCTTGGTCTCGGAGGAGGTGGACGCCATCTCCTCGCGCACCTTGAGGAGCTCGGCCTGCAGGTCGATGGTCTTCAGCAGCTCGAACACCGCCTCGGCGCCCATGCGGGCATCGAACTCATCACCATGCTCCTCGATGGCCTCCAGGTACATCTCATCGGTGAGGAGCTGGCCGCGCTGCATCGGAGTCATGCCCGGATCGATGACCACGAAGGCCTCGAAGTACAGCACGCGCTCGATCTCGCGCAGCGTCATGTCGAGCATCAGGCCGATGCGCGACGGGAGCGACTTCAGGAACCAGATGTGCGCGGTCGGGCTGGCCAGCTCGATGTGGCCCATGCGCTCGCGGCGCACCTTCGACTGCGTGACCTCGACGCCGCACTTCTCGCACACGACGCCGCGATGCTTGAGCCGCTTGTACTTGCCGCACAGGCACTCGTAGTCCTTCACCGGCCCGAAGATCTTCGCGCAGAAGAGTCCATCGCGCTCGGGCTTGAAGGTGCGGTAGTTGATCGTCTCCGGCTTCTTCACCTCGCCGTACGACCACGCGCGGATCATCTCAGGCGATGCGAGCCCGATCTTGATCGAGTCGAAATGCTCAACCGGAGCATGTTGCTTGAAGAGCTTGAGTAAATCTTTCATGAGTTAGTCCTGCTCCAGTTCCATGTTGATGCCGAGCGATCTGATTTCCTTCACGAGCACGTTGAAGGACTCAGGCATGCCGGCATCCATCTGGTGATTGCCGTCGACGATGTTCTTGTACATCTTCGTGCGGCCGTTCACGTCATCGGACTTGACCGTCAACATCT